>Ga0081455_10000887_pt1 | contig 38694 bp, 37 predicted proteins | sample TabmetS3T2R1_FD_70207 | JGI IMG/M metagenome (GOLD analysis project Ga0081455, IMG submission 70207) | Tabebuia heterophylla rhizosphere microbial communities from the University of Puerto Rico - S3T2R1 | ecosystem: Host-associated > Plants > Roots > Rhizosphere ... | reverse complement strand
GGGGGGGGGCACCCGCCAGGAGGTGCCAGCGTCCGGTCCTGGTGATGCCGATGGGGATCACCTCGAACCGCTCGGCGTCGAGCGCGTCGATCACGGAGCGTGCGGAGATGCAGCTGATCTCGTGCTCCGCCGACCGGCCCCCGAACAACACGACGAGCCGCGTCTTCTCGGTCACACCTTCTCCAGCGCGCGCGACATGTCGTCGAGCAGATCGTCCGCGTCCTCGATGCCGACGCTGACCCGCACGAGGCCGTCGGCGATCCCGGCGGCCCGCCGAGCTTCCGGATCCATCTGACGATGGGTGGTCGACGCGGCGTGCCCGACCAGCGTGTGGGTGCCGCCCAGACTCGTCGCCACCCATGCCAGCTCGAGGGCGTCGCAGAACCGCTGACCCCCCTCGACGCCACCGGCGACCTCCACCGCCAGCATCCCGCCGAACCCGTGCTGGAACTGACGCGCCGCGATCTGGTGTTGCGGATGCGACGCGAGGCCCGGGTACCACACGCGCTCGACCTTCTCGTGATCCTCGAGGAACGTCGCGATCCGCGCCGCGCTCGCGCAGTGACGATCCATGCGCAACGCCAGCGTCATCAACCCTCGCAGGCAGAGCCACGCTTCGAACGGCGCCATCGTGCCGCCGAGGTCGATCGCGGTCTCGCGCAGGCGGTCCCGTCCATCCGCAGAGGTGCACGCGACGCCGCCGATCAGGTCGTGATGACCACCGATGTACTTCGTGGCCGAGTGGATCACGATGTCGAACCCGAGCGTCGCCGGTCGGCACAGGTACGGCGAGGCGAACGTGTTGTCCACCGACGCGGGAACCTCGGCCTCCCGGCACAGGTCCGCGAGACCCACCAGGTCCGCGACCGAGACGGTCGGGTTCGCGATCGTTTCGACGTGGAACAGCGCGGCTCCCGGGAGCGCCGCGCGAACGGCCTGCGCGTCGTGGGGGTCCACCATGTCCACGACGACGCCCGAACGTGGAAGCACCTTGGTCGCGAGGGAGTACGTTCCGCCATACAGCTCGTTCGAAACGACCACCCGGTCCCCCGCACCAGCATGGGCAGCGAAGACGGAGCTGATGGCCGCCATCCCCGACGCGAACCCGAACGCGGCGTCGGTCCCCTCGAGCTCCGCCATCTGCGTTTCGAACGCGCTCACGGTGGGGTTGCCGTACCCGCGTGTGTACGTGTACCCGTCGGTGCGGAACGAGATCGTCTCGGCATACTCATCGGACGTGTCGAACCGGAACGTCGACGTCTGGTAGATCGGGACGCTCGGCACGTCCTGGTCGACCCGTGGCAGGGCTCCGTGCACGGCGCGCGTGGTGAACCCGCGTTCCTCGCTCACCGACCCAGCCTACCCCCGGCTCGGTGCCCACCGGCTCGGGTACCGATCGCGCAGGTCTTGCGCGAGGAGCGAGAGCTCGTCCATCAAGCGGGCGGTCATGTCCTTGAGCGCGACCCGGTCGTCGGACTCGTCGCGCCGGTCGGAGAGATCGATCGGCTCGCCGATTCGCATCCAGATCGGCCGGCCGTACCTGAGGCTACCCTTCCCCGACTTCTGCCACACGCCCTGCGACCCCCACGACGCCATGGGGATCACGGGCACGCCGGTCGTGAGCGACAGTCGTACCGTGCCCGTCTTTCCCTCCATCGGCAGGCCGTCGGTCCGCGAGGTGACCGTGCCCTCGGGATAGATGACGACCACCTCACCGCGACCGAGGGCCGCCGACATCCGTCGCATCGGCTCCGGGTCACCGCTGCCGCGTTCGACCGGGATCTGGCCGGTACCCCGCAGCGCCGAGCTGACGACCGGGATGCGGAACAGATCCGCCTTGCCCAGGAACCGAGGGAGCCGGCCGGCCTTCACGATCGCGTAGGCGTTGGCCAAGGGATCGAGGTAGCTGATGTGGTTGCAGGCGACGATGGCCGGCCCCGACCGCGGGATCCGCTCCAGCCCCTCGAACCGCCACCGGAACCAGAGCTTGAGCGGCGGCAGGATGACTGCCTTCACGACCGGCACCCAGGGCTCCGCCGTGGTCATCCCTCCCGGCCAGGCCGCAGACGTCGGATCAGCGCCCACGCCGCCGGCAACAGCCCCGCGGCGGCGAGCAGCTTCAGCGTGTCCCCGATCACGAACGGATAGAGCCCGAGCTCGAGTCCCTGCTCGAGCGGCACGTCGAGCGCGGCCATCAACCAGGGCACGCCGACGAGGTAGATGACGATCGACCCCAGGAGCATGGCGCCGATCGACGAGCGCAGCGAGCGATCCCAGCCGAGCCGCGACAACCAGCCTACAGTCGCAGCGGCCAGCACGAACCCCCACAGGTAGCCGCCGGTCACGGAGGCGAACCGGAGCACGTCGATGCCGGTGGCGTGCGAGCCGTCGGACGAGGGCGCGAGCACGGGGAGCCCCACCACGGCCCAAACGAGGTACAGCAGGAGGGTCGCCGCCCCGAGCCCCGGCCCGTACGCGGCCCCGATCAGCAGGACCCCGAGCGTCTGGCCGGTGATCGGCACCGGCGTGAACGGCAGGTGGAACGAGATCTGCGCAAGCCCGGCGCACAGCAGGCTCCCGGCGAGGACGCACCCCACCGCGAAGGCGAGCCGGGCCGACGTGCGGGTGCGAGCTGGCGCGAGGGTCAGAGCGATCGTCGACACGCGGGTTCGTCCTCCTCGATCGGGTCACCGGGGTGGGCGTGAGCCTACACGGACGGCCTCTCGGCTAGGCTCTTCGCGACGTGCGCGCGATCGCCCTCCCTGTCAAGTCGCTGTCCGAGGCGAAGCAGCGACTCTCCGGTGTGCTGTCGCCCCTCGAACGCGGCGCCCTCACGCTCGCGATGCTGGAGGACGTCATGGACATCACGCTGTCGCTTCCAGGATGGGAGACCTGGGTGGTGTCCCCGGACGAGACCGTCCTCGAGATCGCGATCCAGCGAGGCGCCCACGACGTCCCCGAGGAACAACCCGGCCTCGCGAACGCCATCGCGCAGGTCGAGGAGGAGGCGGGCGGGAGGATGGTCGATGCCCTCGCCATCTTGCTACCCGACACGCCGTTCGTGACGTCCCGCGCCCTGACGAGGGCGCTGCATACGCTCGGGCCCGTCGTGATCGCGCCGGCGACGGACGAACGCGGGACGAACCTGCTGCTCCGGCGGCCGCCCGCGGTGATGCGCGCGCGGTTCGGGAACGATTCGTTCCGGCGCCATCTGCAGGAAGCGGCCGAGGCCGACGTGCCGAGCTCCGTCGTCGAAGTGGCGGAGCTCGGATTCGACCTCGATGTTCCCGGCGATATCCTCACCGTGCTGGATGCGGGCCGCGACGGACGCACCCTGCAGGTGTGCCGTGACCTGGACCTGCGGGCCCGGATCCCGGCCTGACGCGATCAGCCGGACGCGATCAGCCGGATGCGATCGGAGAACCGCGACGAAGGAGGAGCCGTGGCTCAAGGCACGATCAAGGACTTCGATGACGGGTCGGTGACCGGCACGCTGCTCACGGACGACCGCGTCGAGATCTCGATCGATGGGCGCTCGATCGAAGGATCGAACATCCGAACGCTCCGGCTGGGCCAGCGCGTGCTGTTCGAGGTGGAGGAGATCGACGGACGACCGACGGCCCGGGGACTGCGGCTGGTGACCTTCTGACGAGACGACGCCCGAAGCGTCGCGGCGTCAGCCGCCGGTGCGCAGCACCTGCTCGCGGAACTCCTTGCCCGGCGTGAACGAGGGCAGATCGCGCGCCGGCACCGTGATCGGGATATCGGGCTTGCGCGGGTTGCGTGCGATCCGCTCGTTGCGATGCTTGCGCTCGAACGTGCCGAAGTCGGCGAGCGTGACGCGTTCTCCGCGGACCACCGATTCGCGGATCGCATCGATCGATGCGTCGATCGCGCGCCCCACGTCGGCCTTCGACAGACCCGTGCGCCTGGACACCTCGGCGACCAATCCACCCTTGTTCATGGTTGGTTCCCTTCGGTCGATCGGGGTTCCCTGCGTTCACCGTAGTCGCGTTCCGTCGCAGCGGTCAAACGCGCTGGAAGGGCCAACGACGTTGCGGCGCAGTGCGGTGAGCCACACCGAGACCGGAAGCGAGGAGCGGGGGTTCGGCCCGCCCGCCGTGCGTCGTTGATACCATCGTCGCGGCGATTGGCCCGTGGTGTAACGGTAGCACGACTGACTCTGGATCAGTTAGTCTTGGTTCGAATCCAGGCGGGCCAGCTGTTCTCTCGCGGCCCAACTCGTCCTCGCACCATCGCGGCCTGTCACCCACCTCCTTCCGGCCACGGGTCGAGCACCAGCGGCGCCAACGGTTGTTGCGAGAAGTCGAAGTCCTGGGAGAGGTCTCCGAGGATGCCGAGTTCCTCGCGCACGGTGGGGCGCGAGTCCGGCCACAGGTCGCTCGAGGGGTCGAGGCGTTCACCCCCGAGGAACCGATCCTCGATCAGCTTCAGGTAGGCGTCGAACGTCAGCGTCTGGTGGTCGATCGATCCTGCTCGCACCCATGGGCTGATCAACAGGCTCGGCACACGCAGTCCGTATCCGTTCTCGTCGACGCGCGGCGGGTTCACGTGATCGTAGAAACCGCCCCAGTCGTCCCAGGTGATGAAGATGGCCGTGTGCAGCCATTGCTCGGGCGGTCCCTGCATCACCGCGTTCACGACCTGCGTCACCCACGCCTGCCCGTCGCGGAGGTCGTCCGGGGGATGCTCGCCGACGCCTTGCGTGGGCATCACCCACGACACCGACGGCAGCGTGCCCTCGGCGGCGGCGTCGAAGAACTCGGTGTTCGGCCGCACGTTGTCGAGTTGCCCGGTCTCCTCCACCGTGCGGAACCCGGGCAACGGGTTCTGGACGGGGACGGTCGTCGTTCCCTCGACGTCGGGACACGGCGGCGTGATACACGTGTGCGGACCGACGAAGTACGCCCAGCTGACACCGTGGCGGTAGAGCAACCACGTGATGTCGGCCCACACGAACGGCCGAGGTTCGTCGTGCTCCGGGACCCACATCGGTCCCTCGTCCGCCGCGTTGCGCCCGGGGCTGTTCAGGTTCGAACGGCAGCTCATCGGGTCGTCCAGATGTGGACAGGTCGCGGACCATCCCGACACCAGGAACAGGTGGGAGGGCAGGGTCCACGAATCCACAGGCGCGAACATGTGGTCGTGGAGCAGGTAGCGCTCCGCGTAGGCCCAATAGTTCGGGATCTCACGAGCGTCGTGGTAGCCCATGACGTCGGGCGTGCCACCGGGTCCCGGGGTGGCGTGCTTGCACACCGGCGCGTGTCGCTTCATGCACTTGTTGCCCTTGACGTCGAGGGCGTGGAGGAACCCGTCCATCCGGCCGCCATCGACGTCTCGGACCGACGAGCGGTGGCCGTGTGGCCCGCCGGCGTCGAACGCGTTGTCGTCGTGATAAGGACGGCGGCAGGGACCGTTCGGGTCGGGGATGCAGACCGACGGCGTCCCATCGGCCTTCATCGGGATCCCGTCAGCGCCCGGATAGGTCCCGAAATAGTGATCGAACGACCGGTTCTCCTGAACGATGAAGATCAGATGATCGAGGTTCCCGATCCCGTCGGCCGGATCGATCGGCCGGAAGGGATCGGCGACGGGCTGGGGAGTGGGTGGGTTCACCAGCGGCCGCGTGTCGACGCCGATCGGCGCGTCGTCGGGTCGCACCGGATACAGGTCCGGCACGAGGAATGGCAACGGGACCCCGCCGCTCGAGGGCACCGGCACCCGAGGGGCCGCCGCGACCTGGTCGCCGCCGGCCACGACCGGTGGCGATCCCGAGCTCCCGGTACAGGCCAGCGCGACCAGCGCCACCGCCACGGCGGCCGCGCTCAGTCGGAGCCAGGGGAGCAGGCGTGCCCGCATGCGGCGCTCATCGTAGCCCGAGGTTCCAGCGTTCCCTAGTGCCGAAACGGGAACGGATCGAGCACCAGGGGAGGCAGCGGATCCTGGGTGAAATCGAAGTCCTTCGCCAGGTCGCCCAAGATGCCCACCGACTCCCGGGTCGTGGGACGCGGGTCGGGCCAGCCCCAGTTGTTCCCGTTGAGACGGCGGCCGTTCAGGAACCGATCCTCGATCAGCTTCAGGTATGCGTCATAGGACAGCGTCTGGCTGTCGATGGTGCCCGGCTTGGCCCAGGGGCTGATCACGATGCTCGGCACCCGCATCCCCCAGCCGTTCTCGTCCACCACCGGGGGCTTCACGTGGTCGTAGAACCCGCCCCAGTCGTCCCAGGTCAGGAAGATCGCCGTGCGGAGCCACTGCTCTTCGGGACCCTGCATGACGGCGTTGATCATCTTCGCCACGAAGGACTGCCCCAGCTCGATCGAGTCCGGCGGGTGATCGCCGTGATCGGCCACCGGCATCACCCATGAGACCGAGGGAAGGTTCCCCGCGCGCGCGTCGCGCAGGAACTCCGTGTTCGGCCGGATCCGATCGAGTTGGCCCGTCGCGTCGGTGGCCGTGAACCCGGGGAGCGGGTTCTGAACCGGCGCGGTCTCGATCCCGTCGACCTTCTGACACGGAGGCTCCACGCAGGTGCCTGGCCCGACGTAGTAGCTCCAGCTGACGCCCGCGCGATAGAGCAACCACGTGATCGGCGCCCACACGTACGGGCGTGGCGCCCCCATCGAGGGGACCCAGAAGTTCCCCTGGTCGGCGTACTCGCCGCCGGGGAACTTCTGTTCCGACGTGCACGTCGAGGCGTCCATCGCGTCGGGACAGTCCGCGGACCACCCCGACACCAGGAACAGGTGCGCCGGCAGGGTCCACGAGTCGGTCGGCGCGAACATGTGGTCGTGCAGGGTGAAGGTCGACGCGTACTTCCAATAGATCGGGATCTCGGCCTTCGTGTGGTACCCCATGACGTCGGGCGTCCCGCCGGGTCCCGGGGTTGTCTGGGGGCACGGCGGGGTCTCGGGGTGCTTCGTGCAGCCGTTGCCGATCTCCCGCAGCGCCCGGACGAAGCCGTCCATCTTGCCGCCGTCGACGTCGATCTTCGACGCGTCCTCGCCGTGCGGCCCGGCCTGATCGTAGAAGTTCGTGTCGTGATACGGCTTCCAGCAGCTGCCGGGGTTCGCGGGATCCGGCACGCACACCGTCGGCTCCCCCTGCGCGTTCATCGGGATGCCGTCTGCGCCCGGGAACGTCCCGAAGTAATGATCGAACGACCGGTTCTCGAGCACGATGAACACGAAGTGATCGAGGTTCTGGATCCCGGCGGCGGGGTCGAACGGGCGCAGCCGATCGGCCGCGGGCTGCTGGGCCGGCGAGTCCTCGAGGGGTGCCGTGTCGACCCCCGCCGGGGCCTTCGCGGGATCGGGCTCGTCCGCGTCGTTCGGCGCACCCATCACCCCGGTCGGCTCGACCCACTGCGATGAGGCCGAGCCGGCCGCGGAGGGGCTGTTCGGTGTCGTGGCCCCCACCCCCGCGCTCGTCGAGGGCTCGGGGGACCCGTTGGACGTGCAGGCCACGGCGATCATCGCGGCGATCGCCACGACCGAGACCGGCATCGCGAGCCGGAGTCGATGCGCTCGGGTCACGAGCCGTGCCCGGGCATCGATCGAGCACGTCGGGGGAGTCGTGCGGAGGCCATGGAGGGCGGCATGCTACCGGCTCGGGGTGGCCTCCACCAGCATCCGTCCCGGTGTGGCGTCCACAAGATCAGGCTCTGAGCGGTGGCAGCACCAACCGGGGCAACGGCTCCTGCGCGAAGTCGAAGACCGTCGCGAGATCGCCGAGGCGACCGACGTCTTCGCGGACGGTCGGCCGGGGATCGGGCCAGCCTATGTTCTTCCCGTCGAGGCGCTGCCCGTCCAGGAACCGGTCTTCGATCAGCTTCAGGTAGGCGTCGAACGACAAGGTCTGGTGATCGATCGGCAGATCGCGGTCCACCCACGGGCTGATCACTAACCCCGGAACCCGGATCCCGTACCCGTAGGGGTCGATCCGGATCGGCGGCACGTGGTCGTAGAAGCCCCCCCAGTCGTCCCACGTCACGAAGATCGCGGTGTGCATCCACTGGTCCGGCGGGCCCTGCATCACGGCGTTGATCACCCTTGCGACCCAAGCCTGGCCCGTGGCGATGTTGCCGAGCTCGTCCGTCGGGTGTTCGCTCCGCCCGGCGGTCGGCACGACCCAGGACACGCTGGGGAGATCCCCCGCGGCGGCCGACTCGAAGTAGTCCGCGTACGGCCGCACGTTCCGGAGCTGGCCGTCGTGGCGAACCGTCTGGAACCCCGGCAGCGGGTTGAATGCCGGGTTCGTCTGCGTCCGCGTTCGCTCTGGCATGCACGGGTGTTCCACGCAGCTGTCGGGACCCACGTAGTAGGCCCAGCTGACGTCGAACGCGTGCAGGAGCCACGTGATGTCGGCCCAGGCGTAGGGGGCGGAGGCATCCGCACCTCGCCGCCACCACGGCGTGGGCTTGGCCAGGTCGGTGCGGCACGTCCGCACGTCGTTCGGATCCGGGCATCGCGCCGACCACGCGGAGACGAGATACAGGTGACTGGGCAGCGTCCACGAATCGCTCGGGGCGAACATCCGGTCCTCGAGCTGATAGCGCCGGGCGTACGCCCAATAGTTCGGGATCTCCGCTTCGGTGTGGTAGCCCATCACGTCGGGCGTGCCGCCCGGCCCGTAGGTCGCCCGGTCGCACGCGGGGTGGCCGGGCTCCAGCCGGCAGTCGTTGCCGATCGCGTCCAGCGAGCGGATGAATCCGTCCATCCGGCCACCGTGCACGTCGGTCCATGACGCGAACTCGTTGTGCGGTCCACCGGCGTCGTACAGGTTCGTGTCGTGATACGGCCGACGGCACGTGTCGCCCGCCGCAGGATCGGGCACGCACACGTCGAACGATCCGTTGCCATGGCGAGGGAGCCCGTCGGCTCCAGGGAACGTCCCGAAGTAGTGATCGAAGGAACGGTTCTCCTGGACGATGAAGATCAGGTGATCGAGGTTCTCGATCCCGGCCGCGGGATCGATCGCGGCGTCGGCCGGGACGCTCGGCGACGCGAGCTGGGTCGCGGACGGCCGCGTCGTGCTCGGGGCCGTCGCGGTCGACGGCGAGGAACGATCCGCCGTACAGGCGAGATCGGCGGCGACGACCCCCACCAGCGCGAGCGGGAGGACCGAGAGCCGGAGCCACGACCGCAACATCGCGCCGACGCTACGAGACGCACCCTGAGGCGTCCACCGACCGTGCGGGTCGGACGGGCCGCACGCCCGCCGTTACCATGAGCCGCGTTCGCCCGGCCACGGAAGGAGAGCCTGTGCAGACCGATGGTGCCCGCTCCCCCATCCCCGTCACCTTGATCCCGGGTGACGGGATCGGTCCCGAATGCATCGCAGCGGCCCGCGCGATCGTCGACGCGAGCGGCGCGCCGATCGCCTGGGAGGAAGCGGAGGCCGGGGCGGCCGTGTTCACCAAGGGCGTCGCCTCCGGGGTGCCCGACGACACGATGGCGTCGATCGCCTCGACGCGCGTGGCGCTCAAGGGTCCGCTCGAGACCCCGGTCGGCTACGGTGAGAAGAGCGCGAACGTCACGCTGCGCAAGCTGTACGAGACCTACGCGAACGTACGGCCCGTGCGCGAGATGCCGGGTGTCACGACACCCTATTCGGGACGGGGCGTCGACCTGGTCATGGTCCGGGAGAACGTCGAGGACCTGTACGCCGGCATCGAGTACATGCAAACGCCGGGCGTCGCGCAGGCGCTCAAGCTGATCAGCGTCAAGGGCTCGGAGAAGATCGCCCGGTTCGCGTTCGAGTACGCGCGCAGCGACGGCCGGGAGAGCGTCGCGTGCGCGACGAAGGCGAACATCATGAAGTTCAGCGAGGGCACGCTGAAGCGCGTGTTCGAGCAGGTTGCCGGCGACTACCCCGACATCGAGTCGTGGCACGTGATCGTCGACAACGCGGCCCACCAGCTCGTGAAGCGGCCCGAGCAGTACGACGTGATCGTCACGACGAACATGAACGGCGACATCCTGTCCGACCTGTCGAGCGCGTTGATCGGCGGGCTCGGGTTCGCCCCGAGCGCGAACATCGGCAACGAGGTCGCGATCTTCGAGGCGGTGCACGGTTCGGCCCCCAAGTACGCCGGGAAGAACGTCATCAACCCCACCGCGGTGATCCTGTCGTCGGTGATGATGCTCAGGTACCTCGGGCTGTTCGAGCAGGCCGCGGCGATCGAGCACGCGATCTTCGTCACGTTGGAGTCGGGGACGCTCACCGGCGACGTCCTGGGCTACGACCGGGGCACGCCGACGACCGTCTACACGGAGGCGATCATCGACAACCTCGGCAAGCGGACCGAGAACTGGACGATCCGGGAGCCCAAGCCCCTGCACCTGCCGGAGCTCTCCTCGGATCCCGACTACGTCAAGGTCGACTCCCGCGCGGTGGTCGGATTGGACGTGTTCGTGGAATCCCCGCTGTCGGCCTCGGAGCTGGGGGCGTCGCTGATGGAGCTGTGTGAGGACACGCGGCTGTCCCTGAAGATGATCTCGAGCCGAGGCACGAAGGTGTTCCCGCCGACCGGGGCCATCACCGACACCCTGGACCATTGGCGCTGCCGGTTCATCATCAAGGAGAACCCGGGCGACCTCCCCGATGAGGACGTGCACCAGCTGCTGGCCCGGATCAGCCGCCGTCACGCGTGGATGCACATCGAGAAGCTGCTGGAGTTCAACGGCGAGCTCGGCTTCACCCGCGATCAGGGCGAGAACTGACGGATCGCGCGCAACGCGGCAGCGGGTTGCGCCATCGAGGTCCACAGGAGTAGACCGGGACCCACCTACGCCCGCCCGGATCGGGAAGGAGATCTCGATGCGCCGAGCCATCGCAACCGCGCTCGCACTCACCCTGGCGATCGGCCTGGTCGAAGGAACGGCCGCCGCTCGGGGACGTCCGAAGCGACCCACCCGCTCTGGCGCCGCGCACGTATCCGGACGTCCGGCGCCGCGCGCGGGTGTTTCGATCCTGTTCTACGGTCCCTCGATCGCCGGCCATGCGAAGGTGAACGAGATCAGGGTCGCGCGGCACCTGGGCTTCGGCGTCACGAAGGCGTCGAAGGGCGAATGGGCCGCGATGTCCGAAGACGACTTCGGCGCGTTCGACGCGATCGTGTTCGGCGACCCGAACTGCAAGGGTGGCACGGACCGGCTCGCCACCGCGCTCGCCAACCGGGCGGTGTGGTCGGCGGCGATCCACGGCCCGGTCGTCGCCGAGGGGACCGACCCGGTGTGGCACGCGAACCACGGCGGGGAGCCGGGGACGACACAGTTGATCGTCGACACGCTCACGTACGTCTCGTCCAGCGGCCCGACCGGCCTGGCGGTCAGTCTGAGCTGCTACTACTCGGGGAAGCGTCCCGGGACGAAGGTGAAGCTCCTGAGCGACCTCGGGACCTTCACGGTGCAGGGACAGGGACGTCGACCGCTCCCCGGATGTCCCAACCGGATCGAGACCCCGAACCCGAGCGATCCGTTCCTGGTGGATCTGACGGCGGAGGACCTGTCGGGCTGGGGCTGCTCGATCCACGAGGCGTTCAACAGTTACCCGTACGGGTACCGCGTGATCGCGCAGCACGCCAAGAGCGACCTGCCGTACATCATCGCGGGCCGGCGGTCCTAGGATCGATCGAAAACGAGGGAACGATCGAACGGAGGACCGTCCGGCGACCCGACCCCAGAGAGGGTGTCTCGTGCACGGGGTCGGGCCTCCGGACGTCGGTCACCGGCCCTCGCGGGCCGGGCGCCGAGGCGGGGAGGTCTCGCGACGACCTGGGCCTCGATGCCCGTCGGTGAGCCGGCGGGCTGCCTCGGCGGCTTGCTGGAGCTCTCGCTCCCGCTGCCGGGCAACTTCGACGTGACCGATCGGGTTCACCGTCGCCACCTCCTTTCCGCGTCTCTGGGCTGGCACTTTTCGGCGATTGCTTGAACGTTTCAAGGCGCACGATACCCACTTGTGTTCCGAATCGAAAGCGATTAAGCTAACCCGAAATCATGGGCGCAGGACTACCGTGTCGATGACTCAGCGATGACCGTCACGATCCACCTCTCGGGCGAGGACCTGGCGGAAACCCGGTTCGCGTTCTCCCCCATCTGGGAGCTCGGCATGAGCCTGTACAAGCCCATGCGCGACCCCTCGAAGCACGCGCTCCACCTGCCGTGGGTCCAGGAAGCCCGCACGGCGATCGAAGGCCACGACCTATCCCTGTTGTTCGCGGTGTTCCCCCCGCCCAGCGTGCCCGGGGAGATCCACACGTACATCCCCGACTTCCTGACCCCTCCCCCGGAAGGGCCGTTCCCCCAGTTCGAGGAGGAGCTCGAGCACGTGGCCTCCACCCCGCCCGACGAGGCTCGCCGCCAGTTCCAGAAGATGGTCGGCCAGCTGTCGGGCGTGCCGTTGCCGGAGCTCACCATGCGTATGGCCGAGGACCCAGCGCCGTTCCTGCCCACGCTCGTCGAGCAGATGCGGGACTACTGGAAGCTCACCCTCGAGCAGCACTGGCCGCGCATCCGTGCGCTCCTCGAGACCGACGTCACGTATCGCGCGCGCCAGATGGCGCTGGGGGGCGCGGAGCTGTTGTTCGCGGACCTGCATCCCATGGTCGAGTGGCATGACGGGACGCTGATCCTGAAGAAGAACTACGAGATCGTCCTGGACCCGGGCGGTCGCGGCATCGTGCTGATCCCCGCCGTGTTCGACTGGCCCGGCATCGCGATGATGGAGAGCGAACAACCGACGATCTCGTACTCCCCGCGCGGCATCGCGACGCTGTGGGACGACGAGCCTCCGGAGCGCGCCGGCGCGATGGATGAGCTGATCGGCGGCACGCGCGCCGACATCCTTCGCGTGCTCGAGGTCCCGATGACGACGAGCGAACTCGCCCACCGCCTCCACCTGACCCCGGCGGCGGTGTCGCAGCAGCTGGGTGTGTTGCGACGAGCCGGCGTCGTCGACGCCCGTCGTCAAGGCCGGGAGGTCTTCTCCGAGCTCACCGCCGAAGGCCGGCGCCTGTTGGAACTGCTGGGCTGAGGCGGTTGCTAGACTGCAAGGTCGCCGAGGCACACGGTCCCATCGTCTAGAGGCCTAGGACACTACCCTCTCAAGGTAGAGACACGGGTTCAAATCCCGTTGGGACTACCAGCAGCAACACGTCCGCTGAGAGGGAACCGAGCTCCCTGTGGTGGCCCCCAGGTCCGGGGCACGGATACGTATGAGTGTGCGCCCGCCTAGGTTGAGCCGAGTAGGCTCGAGTCTATGAATCAGCCCAAGGAATGTCTTCCCCGTCGAGTTCGGGCATGCTCGTAGGCGAGCAATACTCCTCTTGGGTCCGCAGAGCGTTGTCGGGAGGTAGGGAGCGACAGGCTGCTTCGCGTCGATAGGCCATCTCGCGGACGTACAGGCTCCAATCAGGCTCCTTCTCCGTGGGAGGTTCCCGCATCGCCATGGTGAGGAGATCGATAGCCCGCTCTAGGTCGGCGTCCGGAGCAGACGCGACCCCTTGGTCCTGATACCAGGCAATCGCCCGTCCCTGGATCTGCTTGACTGTGACTGGCCACCCGTCGCGCACGGCAACCTGTGGGTCGAGCGGGGTCCGCGTCAAGACCTCGGCTGGCGTTAGGCGTTCAGCCGTGTTCGCCGGTTGGGGCACGCCTGTGGACTGCGACTCGAGTCGGTCGCTCCCGACCCATGATGCGGACTGGACGCAGGGGATGCCGGCGTCCGATCCCTCGCTGAGCGTGAACGTTCCACCGCCTGATAGGTCCACGCGAATCATCGCGCAGTGGTACCGCTCAATAGTTCTCACCAAGATCTGAGTCGAATCGGCGTTCCAGGTGAGGGGCTCGGTGACGCGGTCGCGTGGCTCGGACAGCCGTCGGATGTCGGAGCCGTCCGCCAGCATCACCATCGTCCGGACCGAGGACCACCCCTGTTCGAACAGGATGCGAGCCCCGTCCGGCGACCAAATCGGGTTGCGCGAGGCGCCCTGCGCGGTCAGTTGACTGAATGACCCATCGAGTCCCAACACAAAGATGTCATCGACGAAGTGGACCCCGTCGACCAACTCCCTGGTGACGGCGAAGCGGTCTCCGCTCGGCGCGAATGAGAACGAGGTGATCTGTTCGTCCGAGACCGGATGAGGGTCGGAACCATCGGCTCCCATGATCCACAGCCGGTACGTCCAGCCAGCTTCCGAGCCCCCTCCGACTGGGATGGATCGGAGGATGAATCCGATCGATCCCCCGTCGGGCGACCAATCGAGATCGACGACGCTCTGCGGTGTCTCCGACGAGCGGTAGATCTCGCTCGCTCCGGTGTCGTCGGGGTTGGCCACGTAGATGGCCTCGGGGCCGGTCGGGCCTTGTTGGCCGTAGCCGTCCAGTCGCACGTATGCGATCCGTCGGCCGTCGGGCGACAACGCCACCGACGAGTAGCTTTCGGTGCCGGACGTGATCTGACGGATGGCTGAGCCGTCCGGATTCATCGAATAGAGCTGTCCAGGGTGATCCGGCCCAGTGGCCGTTGAGAAGACGATCCGCGATGGCAAGGGCGCGGCTGGCGTGGGTCCGTCGGAGTCCTGGTCGAACGCGATGAGGAGGGCCACGACCCCTCCGAGCCCGATTCCGAGCGCGACTCCTATCGTTACGAGGCGACGAGTGGTGGAGACTCCGCGACTGTCGGATGTAGCCGCCTCTGCCCTCGCCCTAGCTGCCTCCCACAGGTCAGGGGGTGCGAGCTGATCGATTCCGCGCAAACGTTCCTTCAGGTCAGGCATCGGCGTCTCCTAGCAGTTCGCGCAGCCGCCTTCGTCCACGGTCCAGGTGCATCCCGACCGCTCCGGCCGTCGATCCGATGATCTCGGCGGTCTCCTTCGTTGAGTAGCCGGCGTAGTGGTGTAAGACGATCGAGGCCCGCTGCTTCGGCGAGAGCACTGCGAGCGCTCGCATCAGGTCGACCGTCTCGGGAGGTAGCTCCGCGGATAACTCCGGCAGCTCCGATGACAGACGGCCTCGCCGCTTCAACTCCCCCCGAGCGATCCGGAACACCGCTCTCCACACCCAGCCATCGAGATCGCGGATCGCCGGACCTCGGGCGATCGCTTGTGCGAACGCCTCGCTGATGGCGTCGCTAGCCACTTCGGGGTCACCCCCGAACAACACGAGGGCACGCCAGAGGCGCTCCGCCTGGTCGCGGTAGGTTCGCTCGACGGCGTCTGTGATGTCGTCCACCCGCGAAGTTTCGTCCATCTAGCCCTTAGGGAGCGGTTCGAGGCGATTCATCAGCACGAGGGTGCAAGTTCCCGCCGGCCTTGCCGGACAGCCCGTCTGGCACCCTTCGTGGTGCTTCAGGGCCCTGAATCGTGTACATGTGAGTGCTTGGTCCTCATGGGTCTTGGCCAAGCGTTGGCGGGCTGGGGCCCGCCTCCGCATCCTGCACCACAAAGCTGCGGGCCTATGAGCAGCAGGAACCTGTAGGTCAGACTGGTCCTGCGAGTGCGGAAGCGGCGTGACGAGGAACGTTGGCTTCGTCCTCGCAGCGAACACTCGTGTCGTGCGTCCCGAGTCCTCCATCACACAGATCGTGCGCGTGTCCGCCGTTGAGGGAGTCGTCTGCCCGTTCCCCGAGGAGAGCGTCCTGTCCCCTCCCTCCCAACAGGTGGTCGTCGCCGGCTCCACCGTAGATCTGGTCGTCGCCGCGCCGCCCATGGAGGTCGTCCGCACCGCCGAAGCCACGTAGGACGTCGTCTCCGGTCGCGCCGAGGATCGTGTCGTTGGAGGCTGACCCCCAGATCACATGGAACCCATCCAGCGTGTCGTTTCCTTCGCCGGTCGCGGTGCCGGCTTCCAGATCGACGGTGACCGGTTCGGTGAACCCGACCACATCGAGCGGGTCGCCTCCTCCGACGAGATGGTCATCACCACCGAACGCATAGACCTGATCCCAACCCGAGCCGCCGTCGATCACATCGGCTGCCTCTGATCCGAACAAGTCGTCGTCACCGGCGCCTCCCGCGATCGTGGCTCCGCCTGACCCCGCAACGATGAGGTCATCGTCGAGGCCCCCGATCGCGTCTTCAAGGTTCGAAGCGGTGATCCGGTATGTGCCACCGAGGATCTCTCCTTCCGCCAGCCAGATCGAGAGGCGGTCGCCGACCAACGTGTCATCGATCAGATCGCGACCTTCGCCACCGTTGAGTTCACCGCCGTAGGCCCACCATCCAAGCGTGTCGTCTCCTGGGCCGGCGTCGATCGTGACCGGGAAGAACGCGGGAAGGACTCCATCATCGCCGTCGCAGGGGAAGTATCCGCGCAGGTCGTCGTCGCCGCCAAGGCCGTCGACCGTCACATCGGCCCACATCCCGTTCTGGGTGTAGACGTCGGCATCGAGGACCGTCTCATCCGCGTTCAGGTCGATCGCATCGGTGAAGAAGGTCCCTGGGATATCGCGCCGTCCGACCAGGACGTGGTCGGCCCCCTCGGTGCCTGCGACTCCGATGTGGAGCCCCGTTTCCGCGGCTCCTTCCAGTTCGACCGTGAGTTCGATCTCCGAGCTACCGTCGCCTTCGTCGGTAGCTCCCGGAGCGAATGGCCCTCCGGACAGATCGATCGTCAAAGTGGCTCCTGCGGCGCCGGTCATCTGGACGATGTCCGTGGTCGTGACCGTGGCGGTCCCGCACGCCGAGCCGTCGAGGCGGATCGCAGAGCCCGAGCGATCCAACGTGTGAGAGCCTGCGTCGAAGACGACCGTCACGACGTGTGTGCCCTCGTCGAAGCTGCAGGATGTGGCGGCGCCGGCTACGCCCGTGAATGGACCGCTGGTCAGGAACGACGCGGTCGCGACGATGACCGCAGCTGCCAGCGTGGATGATCGATCCATGAGTGACATGCTCCGAAGTGCATCGGCACGAGGGCACTCCAGATGAAATCCCCGAGCCGTCCAACCTTCCGCTAGCTCGATCCTGGGAGCCGGCCGGCTGTATCCGTTCAGATGAGCTCGACGAGGCGCGCCGCGACGACGTGAGCGTGGGATAGGCCAGCCTCCGCGCCCTCGTGCATGAGTGCTGCAAGAGATGCGCCCAGGGCCGTCCGGAGCGCACCCGGTTCGAGCCCGCCGACGTGTGCATCACCCAAGCGCGCATGGGTTTCGGCAGGGAGGTCGTCGTAGGTGCGCGCCTGCCACGGGGGCAGCCCATTCCGAAGGCACGCGAGGCAGAGCGCATGGTCGCGAACGGCGCCGACGTAGTGCTCGGCCTGCCACACGCGCCCACGCTCGATGCAGGCGCGCGCGTGCAGCGCGTAGATCACGCCCCACCCGAGGAGATCCTCGGGAACGGCCGGCGTGGGGATGAACAGGTCCCCGGTGGCCGGAGGCGGCGCGGTCTCGGGCTCGTCCGGTGCGGTCTCACCGAACACCAGCCGGAACCGCGGGCCACCTGGTCGGAACACCGCCGCGGGCGTCATCGAGAGGTCGAGCTGCAACGCGTCGGGCAGCAGGAACACCCGGTAGGTGGTGGCGCGGCGCTGGAGGTCGACGAGCCGGACCGCGTCGAGCTCGTCGACCAGCGTCCGCGTCCAGTCGTCCAGGACGACGGCGACCTGCGCATCGTCGGCGACGGCGAACGTGAGGTCGAGATCGGAGTAGGCGTCGCCCGCGTCCACCGCGAACGAGCCGACGATGGCTCCTGAGACCACGCGCTCATCGTCCGCCGCGAGCCCCAGGACACGCTCACGGAGGGCGTCCCGCTGCTCGACGGTGAACATGGATGCGATCCGGCTCAGGACGGCCAGTCGGGCTTCGGCTTCTGTTCGCTCAACAGGTCGTCGAGCGTCTGCTTCTTCGCCTGGTCCGCCTCAGCGATCTTCTCCGCGAGCAGGTCACGCTCCGGATCGTCGTCGGCGGCCGCGAGCATGTCCTCGAGCGAAGCGGTGTCGCTGCCTTTCAGGCGGATGCGGAGGGCGGCGAGCACGGCCGCGTGACGCTCGGACAGGCCCTGGTTCACCTTGATCTCGGTCAGGGCCTCCTCGGCGCGAGCGAGCAGTTCTTCGTCGTCCACGATGGCAGTGTGCCACGGAGGGTCGGAGCGGACTACTCGGAGCGGACTACTCGGCGCGGACGCGGCGGAAGAACGTGCGCAGGTCGTCCACCAGGAGATCCGGGACCTCGAGCGACGGGAAGTGGCCTCCGCGTTCGTGCTCGAACCAATGCGGGTTCTGTGCTTCGGGATCGAGCGTCTTCCGCACGATCGGGTCGCTGTCGAAGACCGAGACACCCGTAGGGATCTCCGGACCTCGGCTCCAGTCGCGCATCGCGTGGGCGGCCTCGTAGATGAACTGCGCGGCCGATGCCCCGCTCTTCGTGAACCAGTACACGCTCACGTTCGTGAGCAGGGCGTCCCGGTCGACGGCCTCTTCGGGAAGCTCCCGCGTCGGATCCGTCCATTCCTTGAACTTCTCGACGATCCACGCCAGCTGCAGGGTCGGCGAGTCGGTGAGCCCGACCCCGATCGTCTGAGGCCGCGTCGACTGCAGGCGGAGGTAACCGGTGCCGTCCTCGGCCGCGCCCCGCAGGCGCTCGACCGTGGCTTGCTCTGCATCGCTCGCGTCATCGCCTGGCTCGGGCAGCATGCCGAGGTACGCGAGCGATGCAGGGTCCGTCGCATAATGCATGCCGACGACGGCGTCGGGCACCAGGGTGCCGAGCTGGACGCACACCCCCGCGCCGACGTCGTATCCGTGGGTCCCGTAGCGCTCGTAGCCGAGCCTGACCATCAGCTCCGCCACGGCCTTCGCCGAGCGCGTCGCCTCCCATCCCGTCTCGGTGACCGGGGTGGAGAAGCCGAACCCCGGCACCGACGGGATCACGACGTCGAACGCATCGACAGCCTCCCCGCCGTCCGCACGAGGATCGGTGAGCCGCTCGATGAGGCCGACATAGTCCACGAACGACCCCGGGTAGCCGTGACACAGGAGCAGCGGCAGGGCGTCGGGCTCGGTCGACCGGACGTGGAGGAAGTGGATCGTCTGCCCGTCGATCCTGGTCGTGAACTGTGGGATGGCGTTGAGCTTCGCCTCTTCGGCACGCCAGTCGTAGTCGTTCGCCCACGTCTCGGCGAGTGCCTCAAGGTAGTCGGCGGGTACGCCCCGCTCCCAGCCGGTTCCCGGGAGCTGACCGGGGAAGCGGGTCCGGCGCAACCGTTCGTGCAGATCGTCGACATCGGCTTGCGGAATCTCGATGCGGAACGGACGGATCTCGCCGTCTGGCGTCATGATGGTCCTCCCCTCCTGTCGCCCTGTTCGGATAGCCGACCCTATCGGCCATCGAGGAACGGTCCGTTCCGCGATGGTGCGATGATTCCCCACACATGGACGCCTCAACCCGCCTCTTGCGCCTCCTGTCGCTCCTGCAGGTGCGACCCGATTGGTCGGGACCGGATCTCGCCGATCGACTCGGAGTCACGACCCGAACGGTGCGCAACGACGTCGAGCGGCTCCGCACACTCGGGTATCCGGTCTCGGCGAGGCCCGGCGTCGGCGGCGGCTACCGCCTCGGCGCCGGTGCGAGCCTGCCGCCGCTGGTGCTCGACGACGACGAGGCGGTCGCGGTCGTCGTCGGTCTGCGGACGGCGGTCGCAGGGACGGTCGCCGGCATCGAGGAGCCATCCGTCCGGGCGCTCGCCAAGCTCGAGCAAGTCCTTCCCTCGCGTCTTCGGCACTGGGTCGACACGCTGCGGACCTACGTGGTGCCGAGCGCCGGATCCCCCACGCCACCCATCGACATCGAGATCCTCATGAAGGTCGCGACCGCGTGCCGGCGGCGCGAGGCGCTCCGGTTCGACTACCGCCGACACGACGGGTCGCAGACCAGCCGAGAGGTCGAGCCGCACCGTCTCGTCTGGTGGCTCCGGCGCTGGTACCTGGTCGCCTGGGACACGGAGCGCGAGGACTGGCGCACGTTCCGGATCGACCGGATGCACCCCCGAACGCCGGACGGGCCCCGCTTCGAACCGAGGGATCTCCCCGACGACGACATCGCCGCCTACGTCGCCCGAGGCGCCGGATCGGGGATGTGGGATGTCGCGAGCTGGGTGACCGTACACGCCCCGGCCACCTCGATCGCCGACCGCCTCCCGCCGGCCATCCGCCTCGAGGTGGTCGACGATCGGACGTGCCGGATCGAGGTCGGAGCCGACAACCCACACATGCTGGCCGTGTATCTCGGGATGCTGGACGCCGACTTCGAGGTCGAGGGGCCGCCCGAGCTCGTCCGGGAGCTGCGGAACCTCTCCGACCGCTACGATCGAGCTACTCGCCGCTGACAGGCCGGGCTACGCGAGCTCCCACAGGTCCCAGCCCCGCACGACGCGCATCCCGACGCCCTCGTACACACGGGTGGCACCGGTCGGGTTCTGGGCATCGACGCTGACCAGCACACGCCCGATCCCACGATCCGCGAACAGGGCGAACGAGCGGCGCAACAAGGACGATCCCACGCCTCGCCCACGGGCGGCGGCCGAGACCGCGAGGTAGTCCACCCAGCCGCGGTCGTCCGCCGCGCTGGCGGTCACGATGCCGACGGGTTCATGACCGTCTCGCGCCAGGAGCCAGAGCGACGGATCGTAGCCCGGGCCGGTCGTCTCCTCGTCGACCCAAGCCTCGAACGGGAGCGGGCGATGGCTCAGGTCCTCGGCGAACGCGTCCACCAGCATGGCGTGGATGTCCGGAAGATCCTGCGCCGGATCGATCGGACCGATGTCGATCCCATCCGGTGACCGGCCCGGGTCGAACGGGTCGGGGACGTCGATCTGCATGTGCCAGAAGTGATGGATCGGTCGGAACCCGCGAGCCCCGAGCAGAGCCTCCGCGGCCTGATCTCCCGCGTTGATCGAGTGCCAGAATTTCAACGACGGATCCGCCGACCGCAGCGCGACGGCGCGTTCCTCGATGCGATCCAGCAACGCGGTTCCGATGCCCCGTCCCCTCTGTGCCGGGTGGACCACGCCCCAGGAGCCGACGACACCCGGGTCGTCGCGCGTGACCTGCCCGTATCCGACGACCGCTCCCCCGTCGAGCACGACCCAGGCGTCGGTTGCGAGGTCCGTCCGGCTCCACTCCCCACGCACGAAGTCCGCCCCCAACACGACCTCCCCGGAGACGTTCATGTCCTCGGCGACGACCACGGTGGCAACCGCATCGAAGTCGCTCGAGGTCGGCGCCCTGAGCTCCAGCCCAGCAGCCAGGTCCATGCCGAGAGCGTACGGGAGCCGACTAGGGCGGCGTTCCGGCGTCGACCCAGCGTCGGAACAGGCTGACCTGGTCCTCGGGCCAGGCGCCGTCGCACGGCATCGACCCGGCCTCCAGCACGGCCAGGATCGCCGTCGCGTTCTCGACCACGTCGTCGTAGGCCCACAGATCGAACGACTCGGCCATCGACTCGCGGTCGATCTCCCGGAACAAGGGCCGCACATCCCGCTCGTAGCTCACGTCGATCGTCTCGGTATCCATGCCTCGATCGCTCCCCCGTTCTTGACCGCCGGCGCTCTCCCCGCGCTCGTCGGCAAGCCTCCTACCCACCAGGGGTGCCAGGCAACCCTTCCGCGCTCGGCGGGTCAGTTGTCGGCGACGCGGCGAACGATCGGTTCGGACTCGGGGATCCGCGTCACATCGGGCCTGGAGGGAACCGGGGAAGCCGACGCGACCTCCCGCTCCGTCCGAACCTCGATGGATCGCAGCACCGGAGGCCGCTCGAGCTCCGGCTCCAGCGTTTCCGGTTCGGCGGGTCGCTCCACCGCCTCCTCGCCAGGCATGACGCGGACCTCGGCCGGCAGCGTGCGGTACGCGACGAGGCCCGAGAGTCCGGCCACGGCACTTCCGACCCCACCGATGATCAACGCCGTTTGGCCGCCGACGGCACCCACCAGCACCCCGGCCAGCCCCGTCGCGGCGATCTGCATGCCGTTCATCAAGCCGCCGTACGCCGCGAAGACGCGGCCCCGGAACCGATCCGGCACGCGGTGCACGATGATGCTCCGCATCGAGACGGTCTCGATCCCGTTGCCGATCCCGCCGACCACGAACATCGCCAGCGCGAGCACGAGCACGGGGACGAGGCCGGCCACGGCGACCGCGGCGCCCCCCACGATCGCCGCGGTCGCCATGGCGGGCAGCAGTCGCTCCTTCCCCAGACGTCGCGCGATGACGGCGGCGCCGATCACGATCCCGACGAGCCACACCGTGGCCAGGAGTCCATACCCCCAGGCCCCCGCGTGCAGTGCATCGTTGGCGTAGAAGACCTCGGCCACGTTGTCCATGGCGGCGAACAGCACGACGCCGGCGATCACCGCGAACGAGATGAGGAGCAACCGGTCGCGTTTGACGAGGCCGAACCCCGCTCGCGCCTCGCCGCCGCCCTCTCCGGTGCCCTCGGGATGCCGGCGCACCTGCAGAGCGAGCGCCGCGAGCCCGATCATCACGAACGTTCCCGCGTCGACCAGGAGCGCCACGCGCGGGCTGATGGCCGCCGCGAGCACGCCGGCCAGGACGGGTCCGGGGATCATCCCGGCGTAGCGAGCCGTCTCGAGGTAGGCGTTGCCCTCGGTCGCGTGCTCGTCACCGACGATCGCCGGCGCGAGCGTGTAGATCGAAGGACTCGCCACGGCCGTGCACGTTCCCAGCAGGAACGACAGCATCAGGATCGCCGGCATGCCGCCCGCGAACGCGAGCCAGACCGCGAGCACCGCCTGGATCGACGATGCGATCACGAGGGACCGTCGCGTCTCGAAGTTGTCGACGATCACGCCGGCCGCAGGGGCGAAGATGACCAACGGCAGCAGGGTGGCCAGCATCAACCCGGCGACGGCGAGCCCGGAGTCCGTGAGGTCGAAGACCTTGATCGTCAGGGCGATCAGCGCGAGCTCGTCGCCCAGCGATGTCAGGCCGGTGGCGAACACCAACAGCCGAAAATCTCGCCCCCGCAGCGAACCCTCCACGGCAGCGGATGCTAGGCGTTCAGGACCCTCTGCGCATCCACCTCGCGGCCCATCGTTGTTCACCCGGTCGAACTATGGCATCTGCGGGATGGCAAGGACCCGAAACCCCCTGATGGTCCGACCTCAGCCGTCGGCCGAACGCAGCCGTGCCACTGTCCGGGACCTCCCCAACAGGGCCAGCGACTCCGGCAACGGGGGAGAGACCGTCGACCCCGCCATGGCCGCCCGGACGGGCATGTAGGCCTTGCGGCGCCCCAGGTCCTCCGACGAACCGGCCGCATCGAGCGCTGCCGCGATCGGCTCGGTCTCCCATGGCTCCACGGCCTCGAGGCTGTCGGCCACCCGGGTGAGGTACCCGCCCGGAGCCTTGTGGATCTCTGTGAGCGCCTTGTCGTCGAACGAGATGTCGTCGGTGAACAGGAAGCGCAGGAGCGGCACCACGTCGCGGAGGGTCTTCATCCGCTCCCGGACGAGCGGCATCGCATCGCGCAGCGTCGCGGGATCGGGCATGAGCCCCGATTCCGTGAGCGGATGCATGCACCGGGCCGCCAGCTCGTCGTCGTCCAACGCCTGGATGTAGTGGTTGTTCATCCACGTGAGCTTCTCGACGTCGAACGCGGCCGGATTCGATGACACGCGTTCCAGGTCGAAGGCGGCCACGAGCTCCTCCCGCGACACGATCTCCCGGTCGTCGCCGGGCGACCAGCCCAGGAGCGCGAGGTAGTTCACCAGCGCTTCGGGCAGGAACCCCGCTTCTCGGAACGATTCGACGCTGGTCGACCCGTGCCGCTTCGAGAGCGGCTGACGGTCGGGGCCGAGCACCTGCGGAAGGTGGGCGTATCGGGGAGCCGAGCCCCCGAGGGCTTCGATCACCGCGATGTTGCGCGGGGCGCTCGCCAGGAGGTCGTCGCCACGCACGACGTGCGTGATGCCCATGAGTAGGTCGTCCACCGCCACGGCGAGCAGGAACACCGGCGATCCGTCGGAACGCACCAGCACGAAGTCCCGCAGCTGGCCCGGCGCGAACCGCACCTCGCCCTTCACCACGTCATGCACCACCCACTCGTGGTCGGGCATCCGGAACCGCACGACCGGCGTCCGCCCCTCGGCCTCGTACGCCGCGACCTGCGCGGCGGACAGGTCGCGACAGTGACCGTCGTAGCCGGGCGCCTCGCCACGCGAGATCGCCGCCTTTCGGCGCTCCTCCAGCTCCTCCGGTGAGCAGTAGCAGCGGAAGGCGGCACCGCTCGCACGCAACTCGTCCGCCTTCTCGCGATAGATGTCGAGACGCTGGGACTGGAGATACGGACCGAAGGGTCCGCCGACCTCCGGGCCCTCGTCCCAGTCGAGGCCGAGCCAACGCAGGTCCTCCAGCACGCCGCGCACGGCCTCCTCGGTCACGCGGCTCGCGTCGGTGTCCTCGACGCGCAGCACGAACGAACCTCCGTGATGGCGCGCGAACAACCAGGAGAACAGGGCGCTTCGGACGTTGCCCACGTGCAGGGACCCGCTCGGGGCGGGCGCGAACCGGCACCGGACCGCGGCGTCCACGGGCTCAGCCACGGACCGGGTTCGTGAGCGGCCCGACGCCCTCGACCTCGACCTCGACCACGTCGCCGTCGGCGAGCGGTCCGACGCCCTCGGGTGTGCCGGTCAACAACACGTCGCCCGGCAGGAGCGTCATGAACGACGTGATGTATTCGATCAACGTCGCCACGCCGTAGACCATGTCGGTCGTGCGCCCGTGCTGGCGGACGTCGCCGTTCAGCCGCGTTTCCACCACGGCATCGTTCGGGTCGAGCTCGGTCTCGATCCACGGTCCGAGTGGACAGGACCCATCGAACCCCTTCGCCCGCGCCCACTGGTCGTCGGCCTTCTGCAGGTCCCGCAGCGTCACGTCGTTCGCGCACGTGTAGCCCAGGATCACGCGGTAGGCGTCCTCGGACCGCACGTCCTTCGCGAGGCGCCCGATCACCACGGCGAGCTCGCCCTCGTAGTCGACGCGTTCGCTCACGGGCAGCAGCCGGATCGGGTCGAGGGGGCCGATCACCGCGGTGGAGGGTTTGAGGAACACGAGCGGCTCATCGGGCACCTCCAGCCCGAACTCAGCCGCGTGCGCCACGTAGTTCTTCCCCACGCACACGAGCTTCGATGGGATCACCGGCGCGAGCAGGTGCACGTCGTCGAGCAGGAGCTCCTCCCCAGTCGGCACCGGGTCCTCGAAGAACGTCCCCGCCAGCACTCGGACGACGTCGTCTCCGGCATCGATCGCGCCGGTCGCGATGCGATCGCCATGGCGGAACCGTAGGAGCCTCATGATGCGGGGCAGGCTACTTCACGCGGGGCGCGACCACCCGCTCACCCGAGGACCGTACCGCCGGCGAACGTCGCCCCGACCTGCCGCCAGTAGCCGGCGATCATCTCGATCGGCGCCAGCGCCGCGAGCTCGTCCGCTGGGGCGTCGTACAGCCGCACCGTGGGTGTGCCGGTGAACGACGGTCCCACCTCCACGTCCTGTGAGCGCATGGTGACCAGCTCGTCGAGCGGGGCCGGGGCTTCCGGGTCGATGTGGGGCATCCACCGGGAATGCAGCATCGGCAGCGCGTTCACGAACCCTCCGGTCTCGCTCGAACCACGCAGCGTGAGCGTGACGTCCGCGAGCCGCCGGTCGTTCGCGGCGAGGGTGGCGGCGAGGACGCCCCCAGGCTCCAGCCGCGGACCCGCCCTGCCAACACCGACGGGGCGGGTCATCCAGATCTGGCCGAGCTTCTTCGGGTACCCCTGATACCACCCGCGCGCCAGCGCGAAGTCCTTGTCGACCCAGATGTAGACGCAGCGCGAGTAGGTTTCGCCCCCGAACGAGCACCGCACCACGACGAAACATTCCTTGTACTGCGAGCGGACCGGGTCGAGCAGCTCCTCCCCGGTCTCCGAACACGATTGCCAGTCCGCCCAGATGATCGCGACGGCACCCGGGTCGTCCGGCGCGGGTTCGACGCCGGCTGGTAGGAGAGCTTCGACGTTCGCGGGTTCCGTCCGGTATTCGATCGTGAGCACGTCGCCCGAGTAGTGCCACGGGGGTGCCGGCACGATCGAGGCGCGTCCCTCGGGCGACCTCGGCAGCATGAAGCCCCGCAGCTCCGGCACGGCGGCCATACTACGCTTCGGCACCGAACGACCGCCAAGGATGGAGGCCGTGTTGGAGACGAGGCGCATCCTGCTGGACGGCGCGCCGACCACCGTGTCGCGCGACGGCGACGAGCTGGTCGCTCCCGACGGTCGCCGGATGCCGCTCGACGAGCCCGCGCACCTTCCCCCCGTCGAGCCGACGAAGGTCGTGTGCGTCCATCTGAACTACGAGAGCCGACGGGCGGAGTTCGGGGCGAAGCTCGGTGCGGCGCCGACGTACTTCCACAAGCCGGTCTCGTCGCTCAACGCGCACGGCGGCGAGGTCGTGCGGCCGCCGCGGTGCCGGTTCCTCAACTACGAAGGCGAGATCGCGATCGTTATCGGCGCTCGCTGCCGGCACATCTCCGCCGAGGAGGCCGGCGAGTACATCCGCGGCTACACGATCGGCAACGACTACGGCCTGCACGACTTCCGCGACACCGACGCGGGCTCGATGCTGCGCGTCAAAGGCTCCGACACGCTGTGCCCGCTCGGCCCGGGACTCGTCGACGATTGGGACTTCCACGGCAAGGGTATCGAGACCCGGGTCAACGGCGAGGTCGCCCAGTCGGGGAACACCGACGAGATGATCTGGGACATGCATTACCTGGTCGCGGACATCGCCCGCACGATCACGCTGGAACCCGGCGACGTGCTGCTGTCGGGGACGCCGGCGAACTCGCGCCCCGTCCAGCCGGGCGACGTCGTCGAGGTCGAGGTCGAGGGGCTCGGGACGTTGCGGAACACGATCGTGGAGGGCACCGTGCCGGTCCGCGACGACGTCGGTGCGCAGCCGAGCGAGAGCGAGGAGGTCGTGTCCACGGCGCTCGGCGGCGACTGGGAGTTCCGGGGCATCCGCCCACCGAGGAGGGATCGAGATCGATGACGACGGTCCGCTACATGGTGAACGACGTCGACGAGGCGGTCGCCTTCTACCGCTCGCGGCTCGGGTTCGGGCTGGTCGAGCAATTCGGTCAGGTGTTCGCGCAGATGCGCCACGACGAGCTCACGCTCTGGCTGGCGGGAGCAGAGAGCTCCGCCGGGCGTGCGATGCCCGACGGCACCGTTCCCGAGCCCGGCCGCGGCTGGAACCGGTTCGTGCTCGAGACCGACGACCTCGCCGGTTGGGTGGGGCGGCTCCGCGACGCCGGGGCGACCTTCCGCAACGACATCGTCGTCGGGCCCGGCGGCTCGCAGATCCTGCTGGAGGATCCGTCGGGCAACGTCGTCGAGCTCTTCCAGCCGCGCTGACCGCGGTGCCTGCATCCGACGCCACCGACCGCGCCATGGAAGCGTGGGCCGTGCTGCGCGGCTCGTGCCTGCGTGACGGGCCGAACGGGTCGCTCGAGGTGTTGGAGGGGCCCGGTGGCGACCTGGCGCCGGTCTGGCCCGTGAGCCAGGTGCTCGCCGCCGCCATCGACCTCTCGATCCTGACCGGCGATCTCGATGACGCCGAACGCATCGTGCGCGGGCTCCTCCGATACGAGCGTGGCAACGGGTACGTGCCGAAGCCCGGTCAGCGCCGCCGTTACTACGACGACAACGCCTGGCTCGGGCTGTGCTTCGCCCAGCTCCACCTGGAGACGGGCGAGGATCGCTGGCTCCGACGCACACGCCGCGTGTTCGCCTTCATGCGCGAGGGTCAAGACTCCGACGGCGGCGTCCGGTGGGTGGAGCGACGCCGATCGCGCAACACGTGCTCCACGGCTCCCGCCGCCCAAGTCGCCCTCCAGCTGCGACTCGCGGGCGGCGGGCCGGCGACCCTGGCGTTCGCCCGCGCGGCGCTCGATTGGCTCGATCGAACGCTGCGCCTTTCGTCGGGGCTCTACGCAGACCACGTCGATCGACAAGGCATAGATCGAACGGTCTGGAGCTACAACCAGGGTTCGGCGGCCGGCGCACACCTCCTGCTGTTCCGGGCGACGAACAGCCGCGCGGCCCTCGAGCGAGCGAGGCAGACCGCCGTCGCGTCTCTCCGGCACTTCAGGGGCGACCGGCTTTGGAAGCACCCACCCGTCTTCAACGCGATCTGGCTGAGGAACCTGCTCGCGCTCGACGCTGTCGAACACCTGCCCGGTGTCGACGAACTCCTCAGTGACTATCTGGATCGGGTCTGGCGATCGGCGCGAGACGCACGGAACATGTTCACCGCTGGAAGCATCGGGTCGTACGATGGGACGGCGACGATCGACCACGCGGGCCTCGTCCGATCCTTCTCCCTCCGCGCATGGCCACGGTCACGGACGCTCGATGTGTGCTGAACGCTCGAGTCGTCGCACGGCTCTCTGCCTGATACTGCTGTTCGCGATCGTGCCCGCCGGCTGCACGAGCCAGCCGGTCGAACGCACCGGCCCGGATCTCTGGGTCATCCAAGGCGGATGGCTCGCGAACGTGCTGTACCACGAGCCGAGGATCGCCGGGGACCTGTTCCTGAAGGACCCGTCGGTGGTCCTCGGAGCCGTGCCCGGCCGGTCCTTCCCGATGAGGTCGTTCGCGTACGCCAGCTATCGCCATTTCTCGCACACGGTCGAGGGCTCCCCGTACTTCGTTCGCGGATTCACGTCCGTGCTCTACGACCCCGAGGGGTGGGACGCGACACCGCTCGGCGAACGGCAGCACCCGGGGAACGCGATCCGGTCTTTCGCGGCACTGGGGCATCGGGAGGGGATGACTGTCATCGTCACGCCCCATCACAACCTGACGAGTGTGCCTGGCGCGGAGTGCACCACCGAACCCGGCGAGTCGCAGCGTGACGCGTTCCTGCGATGCGACCTCATGGGTGCGGCGGCCAAGCATGCCGACATCGTCGAGACGCAGGCCCAGGAGCTCCAAACCGTGCCTGACGATTACCGAGCGTTCGTCGAGGCGAGTGCGGCCCAAGCCCGGGCCGCCAACCCCGACGTCCGGGTGATCGCCGGGCTGTCGGCCTCGAACGACGTGACACCCGCTCAGCTGTTCGCCGCCTGGGCGTCCGTGCGCGATCTCGTCGACGGCTACTACCTGTCGATCCAGGACAACGCCCACGCGCCGATCGCGCTCGCGTTCCTGCGACTCGTCGATCCGGCCCCGGGCACGTCCCCCGCCGAACCCTAGGTTCGGTCGCGCTTCGATCGGTCGCGGAGGACCGGTCTGGTCATCCTGTCCGCGAGATCGAGCGCCTTCGCCATGTGCGCCTGCAACGGGACGTCGCGAGGACCCTGCAGCCAGGAGGCCCGGGCGGCCTCGAATGAGCCACAGACGGCCTCGGCCAGCATCCTCGGCCTGAGGGAGGTCGGCGGCTCGCCGAGCTGTTCGCCGTACGCCTCCGCGACCGTCTGACGGATCCGGCCCTCGTACTCGCGGATCCGCTCCCGGAGCTCCGGCACCGCGTCGATCCGCTGCTGCTCCGCGTGCTCGTGTCGGTGGTCCATCTGTTCGAGCTCAGCGTCGTGGGCGGCCCGCAAGGCACCCACCACCGAGACGCTGTTCGGACGATCGCGGATCGCGGCCTCGATCCGATCGATGACGGAATCAACGGACGAGAGGAACACGTCCTCTTTGCTCTCGAAGTAGCGGAAGAACGTCGTCACCGAGACGTCCGCGTCCTCGGCGATCATCTCCACGGTCGCGCCCTCGTACCCGACCTCCCTGAACAGGCGGAACGCCGATCCCGTGAGCTGCTCACGGGTCTGCTGCTTCTTCCGCTCTCGGAGCCCCGGAGTGCTCCCGCCGGTTCCCTGCCCCATGGTCACGCCTCCGCCGACATGATATGTGAACGACACGTGAATGTGAATGACATATGAATGTGAGCGATTGACAGATGTTAGTGACTTCCATACCCTAACACGAACGTTCGAACGCCTGACGCGACCCTGAGGACCGTCGGGCGAGACGCACATGAGGAAGGTGGCCCGATGAGCTCGTTCCTGTTCCGCCTCGGCCGGGGTGCAGCCCGCCGACGCTGGTTGACCCTGGGGATCTGGGGCGCCGCGGTCGTTGGGATCTTCGTGGTCGCCAACGCGCTCGGCGGCAGCCTGACCGACGACTTCAGCCTGCCGAACTCGGAGTCCCAACGCGCGTACGACCTGCTCGCAGAGCGCTTCCCCACCGCTTCCGGCACATCGGCGAACATCGTGTTCCACACGACCCGGGGCCCGCTGGACGAGCAGGCCGAAGCGGTCACGTCCACCCTTGAGACGATCGTGGCCCAGCCCCACGTGGTCGGGGTCACGAACCCGCTCGAGACGCCCGGCACGGTGTCGCGGGACGGCACGATCGGCTACGCCCAGATCGCGTACGACCAACCCGCCGACGACCTCGGGACCGAGCCCTACGACGGGCTGGAGTCCGTCGTCGAGCGGGCGCGCGCCCCCGGCCTCCAGATCGAGATCGGTGGCGAGTACGCGTCCTCGTCCTCACAGTCCGAAGCGGGATCCTCCGAGCTCGTCGGGCTGCTCGCCGCCATGATCATCCTGCTCATCGCGTTCGGCTCCGTCGTCGCGATGGGCCTGCCCATCGGCACCGCGGTGATCGGGTTGGCGTCGGGCACCGGCCTCGTGCTCGTCCTGTCCGCGTTCGTCAACGTGCCGGAGTTCTCCACGATCCTCTCTTCGATGATCGGCCTCGGGGTCGGCATCGACTACGCCCTGTTCATCGTGACCCGGTACCGGCAGAACCTGCAGGCCGGCATGGAGCCTCTGCACGCGATCGGCCTCGCGACAGCCACCGCCGGACAGGCGGTCGTGTTCGCGGGCACCACGGTCGCGATCGCGCTGCTCGGCCTGTGGATCTCGGGGATCGCGTTCGTCGGCATGATGGCGACGGCCGCCGCCATCGTCGTCATCGTCGCGGTGATCGCGGCGATCACGCTGCTCCCCGCGTTCCTCGGGTTCGCGGGGCGCGCCATCGACAAGCTGAGCGTCCACCGACGGCGTGCGACGGCCGCGGAGGTCGACGAGAACCGGCCGAACATCTGGGGCCGATGGGGACGCGAGGTCGAGCACCATCCGTGGCGATACTTCGTGGCCGCCATCGCCGTGCTGGTCGCGCTCACGATCCCGCTGTTCTCGATGAAGCTCGGGTTCCCCGACGACGGCACCGCCCCGACGTCGGAAACCCGCCGCCAGGCCTATGACCTGCTCTCCGAGGGGTTCGGTCCGGGCTTCAACGGCCCGCTCCTGCTCGCGGTCGAGATCGACGATCCGGCGGCCCTTCAGAACCTCGACCAGCTGACCTCGGCCCTCGAGGCGACCGACGGCGTGGCCGCGGTGACGCCTCCCCAGCCGAACCAGGCCGGCGACGCCGCCATCGTCCAGGTGATCCCAACGACCTCGCCGCAGGACCAGGCGACGACGGATCTGGTCCAACGCCTCCGCGACGAGGCGATCCCGGCGGCCACACCGGAGGGCGCCGTCGTCCATGTCGGTGGTGGAACCGCGACGTTCATCGACCTGTCCGAGCGCGTCACGAACGCCCTCCCCTGGTTCATCGGCGCGGTCGTGCTGCTGTCGTTCCTGCTGCTCATGGTCGTGTTCAGGTCGATCCTCGTGCCGCTCAAGGCCGCCCTGCTGAACCTGCTGTCCATCGGTGCCGCGTACGGCGTGATCGTCGCGATCTTCCAGTGGGGATGGGGACGCAGCCTGCTCGGCATCGAGCAGTCGATCCCGGTCGTGAGCTTCGTCCCGATGATGATGTTCGCGGTGCTCTTCGGGCTCTCGATGGACTACGAGGTGTTCCTGCTCTCGCGCGTCCGTGAGGACTACCTGAGGACCGGCAACAACGTCGAGAGCGTGGTCACGGGCATCTCGTCGACCGCTCGCGTGATCACGAGCGCGGCACTCATCATGATCGCCGTGTTCCTGAGCTTCGTGTCCCAGGCTGACCCGATCGCGAAGATGTTCGGCATCGGCCTCGCCTTCGCCGTGCTCATCGATGCGACGATCGTCCGCGTCGTGCTGGTCCCGGCCACGATGGTGCTCCTCGGCGACGCGAACTGGTGGCTCCCGACGTGGTTGGACCGCATCCTGCCGAAGATGAACCTCGAGGTCGCCGAGGACCTCGAGGTCGAGGAGGAGTGGGAGGAACCGGTCCCGGTGGGATGATCACCGCCTGAGACGGAGGGTGTGGACCAACACCCTCCGTCGTCACCTCCAGAGTCGGTCCGCGACGCGGCCGACGAGCTCGAGCTTGCGCCATTGGGCATCCTCGTTCGTCTCATTGCCCACCATCACGCTGGCGAACCCGCACTGGGGGCTGATCGCGAGCCGGTCCATGCCGCCGGCGAACCCCGCTGCCTTTTCCATCCGGCGCACGAGGTCGTCCTCGTCTTCGATCGTGGGCGTCTTGGTGTTGATCAGGCCCATCACCATGACGCTCGACGCGCGCAGGTACCGAACCGGCGCGTACCCGCCGTCGCGTCCCTCGTCGTCCCATTCGACAAGGAACGCGTCGTAGGGCAAGCCGCCGAAGACACGCTCGGCGACGGGTTCGAGCGACCCTTCACACATCCACGACGAACGGAAGTTCCCGCGGCAGATGTGCAACGCGACTGTGATGTCGTCGGGGATGCCGTCGAGGACTCGCTCATCCGCCGCGATGGCTGCATCGAGGAGCCCGGCGACGTCGTGTCCCGCCGCCTCGAACCGCTCGATCCACAGCGGGTCGACGAGGTACGGATACAAGGGGAAGTCGAACTGGATGTATCGGGCTCCAGCGCCGATCGCGTCGGTGACGAGATCGTGTTCGATCTCGATCGCGTGGTCGACGAACTCGTCGAGCGACCCGTATCCCGCGCCGTCGGGGCCCGCCACGGTCGTGAAGGGGTGCGTGAAGATCGACGCGGCGGGGAACGTCACTTTGAACGGTGCACCGCCGGCGATCTCCGCCATGAACGCCGCCTCGCGCGCCCCCGGCGAGTCCACGGGTTCGAGCCTTCCCACGATCTCGTGGACGTTGAGCTCGACGTCTTCGCCGCGATCGTTGCGGAACGAGACCGGCTTCCCCGTCCGGACCCCGCTCACCGCGTCGAAGAAGCTGTTCATGAACATCCAACGCCGGAACTCCCCGTCCGTGATCACGTCGAGCCCGCACTCGCGTTGGCGCCGGAGGGCTTCGCGGATCGCTTCGTCCTCGGCCGCGCGAAGCGCCGTCGGGTCTTTCGCACGCTCCTCGTCGAGCGTGGCCGAATGGCCCGGTTCGTAAAACGCGGCGATCGCCTCGCGGAGCGCCGGAGGGCGCAGGAGGGAGCCCACCGTCTCGGCTCGTGCCGGTGACCGCGCGATGTGCTCGATGCTCATGGCAGCCGAGGCTACCCCGGCCACGGCATCGAGCCTGGATCGAGCGTGTCAGCCTCTCTCGTGAGCCCGCAGGGGAGCCACCGGGTCGACCGCCAGCGTCAATGCTGCGAGACCCACGAGTGCGACGCCGACCATCGGGAGCGCCACAGCTTCACCCGGAACGGGGAACGCCTGGGTCGTCAGGATCGCGAACCCGCCGGCGGCTGCGACCGTTCCGGCGAGGACGGAGGTGGTGGCCAGCATTCCGCTGCCCGGATCACGTGGTGGCGGGGCCGGGCGTTCCGCCCATCGGAATCCGAAGACGAACGGCAGCAGGCAGACGACGCAGATGAGCAGCCACGGGATCCGGAGCCACCACCACGTCGCCGAGAGCGGCTCCGGTTGCGGAGCGATCCCCGTCGGGAAGAGCAGGACCGCGGCGAGCACGACCGCGCTCATGTTCCACAGGTAACACGTCACGACGACCGAGTTCGCGATCACGACCGCGAGCCACGGTCGCGGTCGGGAGAGCCAGCGGTTCGCGAGATCCTCGAACAGCAACATGGCTCCGCATTGCCAGACGCCCAGCGCGAGGAGCGCGGCCGACGGCGGCAGGGAATTCGATCGCACCCCGTGCGTGAGGCCGATCATCGAGACCGGATAGTCGAAGAACGCGACGAGGACACTGAGCGACGCGAGCCCCGCCGCCGCCATCGCCCACGGCAGCCACGACGGAGTCCTGAGCAGCCCGTCCCGCCAGCACATCCCGAGCTCGAGCATCGCGAGCCACACGAACGCGAAGTTCGCGGCGCCCAGCACAGGAACGTCGAGCCCGAACCGGAGCGAGTCGACGAGCAGGGTCCCGCCCGCGAGCAGGAACAGGATCCTCGGCCCGAATCGCCGATGGGCCGCCAGGAGGGGTGGCACGGCCGGCACGGCGAAGAGGTACACCCCCATGAACCACAGGGGGAGCGCCACCTCCTGCCCTCCAACCCTCGCCACGCTCGACGGGAGCAGGCCGATCGCGACCCCCAGGAGGGGAACGGCCGTCCAGAACGCGACGAACCAGATCGCCGGCCGAAGCAACCGAGCCGACCTCGCGCGGAGCCATCTCGCGTAGGACTCGCCACGGGAGCGCGCCGACGTCCACGACGCCGCGTTCGAGAACCCACCCACGATGAAGAACAGCGGCATGACCTGGAACGCCCACGTCAGGATCTGCAGCCCGGGCTCGATCTCCAGCAGGTTCCGCCCGGTGAACGACCCGTCCTCGTAGCCCAGCACCGCCATCAGCCAGTGCCCCACCACGACGACGCCGATCGCGACGACGCGGATGAGATCGGCGTAGCGGTTCCGCGACGCAGGGGTCGCGTCCGCCAGGACACGCGCGCGGGTGACGGTCACGTTCGAGGTCTCGGCTCCGGTGTCCGAAGACCTGACCGTGAGGTTACTCCTCTCCCTCGGGGGACTCGACCTCCTCGGCGTCGAGGGCCTCGAAGACGGCCTTCGCGTGGGCCGGGCCGATGCGGTTGCCCTCCCACTGATAGGTGCGGCCCGATCCGGGATCCTCGACGGTGAGTGTCCGAACGTTGACGCGTCCGTGCACGGTCACGCGGATTGCCGAGCGGTCGAAGGTCGCGAACCGTTCGTGCGGTTGCCACCCGACGCCGTGCTGGGTGCACGCGATCGCGTGCAGGGTCGTCGGTGTCACCGCGAGCATCGTCCAGCGAGGGACGTCGTCGATGTGGGACATGGCGCGCCCGGCCTCGATGCCGGCGGCCGCTCCGGCGATCTCACCGACGATGTTGTCGGTGGCGAACCCGGCGCTCGTCGCCCCCACGAGTCCGCCGGTGGTCCCGCGCGGCTGGAACATCCCGGCCGCGAGCACCTGCTCCTGGTCTCCCAGGAACGTCCGGGCCTCCTCGATCAGCTTCTCGTCGCTCATCACGCTTCCCTTCGTCGTGAACCGTTCTTACGCCCGCCACCGTACCCAGAGTGAATCGGGTGCGCGGAACTCCCAGCCCGAGAGCGTGACCGGCCGATCCGGATCGAGCGCAAGTTCAGGGAGGCGGTCGAGCACGATGTCCAGCGCGACCCGGGCGAGATGTCGACCGAACCAGGCCCCGAGACAGAAGTGGGCACCGGCGGAGAACGCGAGGTGCGCGCCTTCCTTCCGATGGATATCGAAGCGATCGGGGTCCCTCCAGCGACGCGGGTCGCGGTTCGCCGACGACAGGACCGCTCCGATGAGCGCACCACGTTCCAGCGCGACCCCCGCGAGCTCGGTGTCTTCGGTCGCCTGTCGTGTGGCGGTCCCCACCGGGCCGGCCCAGCGCAGCGTCTCCTCGACCGCCGCCTTCACCAACGAACGATCCTCGCGAACCTCGTCGAACTGCACCGGGTTCGAGAGCAGGGCCCACAGGGTGAGCGCGATCACGTCGCGCGGCTCCTGCAATCCGCCGGACAGCATCAGCGTCGTGTTCGCCACGATCTGCTCGCGGCTCATCCTCCGGCCGTCCTCCTCGTGGTGGAGCATCCACGAGAGCACCGAACCGTCCGGGTCGTCCTGAAGCCGGTCCAGCACGCTGCCGATCGCTGCGTGCAGCGATGCCGCCGCTTCGTCGGCCGGCACCTGCTTCACCGGATCACCTTCGAAGTTCGCGAGGCCCGGCATGAGGCCCTCGTTCCACCGCAGGATGTCCTTCCACGGCACGTCCTGGAGGCCGAGCATGAAGCACAGCGATCGGACGCTCATGGGATCGGCGTACTCGCGGAACAGGTCGGCCGCGCCGCGTTCCACGAACCCGTCGAGCAGCTCTTCCGCGAGGCGCGGGATCATGCCGTGCGTTCGTTCCTCAACGTCGCGGGGACGGAACGGCGTCTCCGTGATCGCACGGATCCACCGTTGTTCGGGACCTTCCATGCCGAGCATGTTCACGCCCATCGTGCGGTTCAGGGTCGACGGTTCCGTGGCCGCGGTGAATGCGTCGGGCGACAGACACACGGTCCGGACGTCGTCGTGACGGGTGACGAGCCACAGGCCGACGGCGGGGACCCAACTCACCGGCTCGTCCTCGCGCAAACGTTCGTAGATCGGCGAGGGGTCGCGCTCCAGCTCCTCGAGCGTGATCGAGGCTCCGATCGACCCCGACGCTTCGGATGCCACCGCTCCCCCTCCCGCCGGCGAGCGCGAGACGGTATTTTGTGCCCGAACGATTCCGGCGCGCAAGCCGAACCGCTTCCCGCTACCGTTCGGCCGGTCCCACGGGTTCGGCGCCTCGAGGGGGGATGGATGGATACGACAGGCAAGCGGCTCCGGCTCCTGTATCCCGACGTCCACGGGCTCGAGCGCGGCAAGTACCTGTTCGGGGAGGTCGCCGAGAGCGGCCACGCCGGCTTCTGCATCGGGGTCTACCCGCTCACGCACGATCGGGAGATCCTGGCCGTGCCGAGGACGCAGTTCGACGTGGGGCTGCCCGACATCGACGTCACCGTCGACCGCGAGTCGCTCCGCCCCGGATGGGAGGACGAGACCGTCATCGGCATCGGGGACGCGACGTTCCGCGGCGAACCCGTCCCGATCGACCCGCGCCATGTGCTGCGCAGGGCTGTCGAGGCGTGGGAGGCGATGGGACTCGAGCCGCAGATCAGCTTCGAGCTCGAGTTCTACCTGATGGAGCCCGACGGCGGTGGCGGCTGGCGCCCGGTGCTCCTGCCGGCGCACCGCGTCTACGGAACGGGAACGGCGGTCGACCCGACGGGGTGCGTCGATCACATGGTGCGGACCGCGCTCGCGTGCGGGTTCCCCGTCGAGAGTTGGAACAGCGAATACGACGAGTCCTCGTACGAGGTGAACATCCGCTACAACGACGCCATCGCCTCGGCCGACGACGCGTTCGTGTTCCGCCTCCTGATCAAGGAGATCGCCGAGCGGAACGGGAAGCTCGCGACGTTCATGGGGCGGCCGCTCAACGATCGCGGCGGCAGCGGCATGCACGTGAACTTCAGCTTCCGCCGCGAGGACGGCTCGAACGCGTTCCACGATCCGAACGACCCCGAAGGACTCTCCGACCTGGCCCGGCGGTGCATCGCCGGTTTGCTCGAGCACCACGTCGGGATGGCGGCGATCATGGCCCCCCACGTCAACGCCTACAAGCGCCTGCAGCCCGACATGCTGAACGGCTACTGGGCGAACTGGGGTCACGACGACCGGAGCGTCACGGTGCGCGTGCCACCGGCTCGAGGCGAGGGAACCCGCCTGGAGCAGCGAACCGCCGACGCCGCGGCGAACCCGTACCTGGCCGGTGCCGCGGTGCTGCACGCGGCGCGGTTCGGGGTCGAGGACGAGCTGGAGCTTCGCCCGCCGCAGCCGGTGGGCGAAGAACCGGACACGGACGTCCGGATCCCGCCGACGCTCGATCGGGCTCTGGCCGCGCTGAACGCCGACGAGCGCCTCGTACAGGCGCTCGGGCCCGAGCTCGTGGAGGCCTTCACGATCCTCAAACGCGGCGAGTGGGAGCGCTATGCCGACGCGGTCGAGGACACGTCCACGACCGACGTCACGGACTGGGAGCTGCGCTACTACCTGCCGTACCAGTGAGCGGCCGAGGCGCGCGCGCCCTCACGACGCGTGCTTACCCGGTTCCCAATGCGATCCGTAGCGCGCCGCTGCGAACGCCGTCGGATCCGATTCGAGCTCGGTGGCCATGGTGTCGTTCCACCGGTTCAGGAATCCGAACAGCCCCACGACCGCGAGGATCTCCACGATCTGCCCGTCGTCCCACGAGCGGCGGAGATCCTCGAAGTGTCCCGGCGTCACGAGGTTCGGCACGAGCGACGCGTCGCGTGCGAACCGCAGCGCCGAGCGCTCGGCCTCGGAGTAGCGGTCGCTCCGTTCGAAGTTCCAGATCTCGGCGATCTTTTCGTCATCGACGCCACGCTCCCGGGCGTCCACCGCCTCGTGCGCCTGGCAGTACCGGCACCCGGCCGCGACGCTGGAGACGATGGCGACGAGCGGCTTGAGCTCCTTGGGCAGGGTGCCCGTGTTCCAGATCTGCGTGATCAGCTCGCTGAACGCTCGCAGGATCTCCGGTCGTCGCGCCATCGTGAACAGCGAGTTGGGGACGAACGACAGGGTGTCGTCGTAATGAGCGAACAGCGGCTCGAGCTCCGGCAGGTCCTCGCGTCGTAACGGTTGCATGTTCGCCATGTGCCCCCCCGGTGCGGATGAGGCACACTACCCCGCACCGACGGGAGGTCCGA
>Ga0081455_10000886_pt1 | contig 38772 bp, 35 predicted proteins | sample TabmetS3T2R1_FD_70207 | JGI IMG/M metagenome (GOLD analysis project Ga0081455, IMG submission 70207) | Tabebuia heterophylla rhizosphere microbial communities from the University of Puerto Rico - S3T2R1 | ecosystem: Host-associated > Plants > Roots > Rhizosphere ... | reverse complement strand
GGCGCGCGGCCTGCCCCGCTTCGTGGGTCGGGCCGCCGAGATGCGCCACCTGGTGAGCGCGATGGAGCGCGCCGGCGAGGGCCACGGTCAGCTCGTGGCGGTGCTGGGGGAGGCTGGCGTCGGCAAGTCGCGCCTCTGCCACGAGTTCACCCACGCAGCGGACCTGCGGCAGTGGATGGTGCTCGAGACCGGTGCTTTGTCCTACGCCCGAGGAACCGGCGCCTCGCCGGTGGTCGATCTGCTCCGGCAGTACTTCCGCATCGAGAGCCGCGACGACCGCGCGCGCGTCCGGGACAAGGTGGCAGAGGCGCTGATGGCGCTCGAGCCCGCCTTGGCGCGCTATCACGCCGCCCTCTTGTGGCTGCTGGACGTGCCGAGCGACGACCCGCACTGGGCGGATCTCGATCCCACCCAGCGGCGCCGACGGGCGCTGGACGGGGTGCGCGCGCTCCTGGTGCGCGAGAGCGCCCGGCGCCCGGTGATGCTGCTGTGCGAGGACCTGCACTGGGTCGACACCGAGACCCAGACCCTGCTCGACGACATGGTGGCGAGCCTGCCCGTCGCCCGCGTGCTGCTCGTGGTGACCTACCGGCCCGAATACCAGCACGGCTGGGCCAACCTGCCGGTCTGCACCCAGTTCAGGATGGAGGCCCTGCCGCCGGGACCCACCGATGAGCTGCTGGAGACGCTGCTGGGGCCGGACGCCGGTCTACGGCCCTTGAAGGGCCTGCTGGTGCAGCTGGCCGGTGGCAACCCGTTCTTCCTGGAGGAGACGGTGCGCACGCTTGCCGAGGTGGGCGTGCTGGCAGGAGAGCCCGGAGCGTACCGGCAGGTCAAGATCATCGAGGCCCTCCAGATCCCGCCGACCGTGCAGGCCATCCTGGCTGCCCGCATCGACCGGCTGCCGGACGGCGCCAAGCGTCTGCTGCAGTCCGCCGCGGCGGTCGGCATGCACGTGCCGCTACTGCTGCTGCAGGAGATCGCGGAGGAGGGTGAGGACCTGCCCGGCCACCTGGCCACGCTTCAGGCCGGCGAGTTCCTCTACGAGTCGCGGCTCTTTCCGGACTTCGAGTACACGTTCCGGCACGTGCTCACCCACGACGTCGCCTACGGTAGCCTCTCCCAGGGACGCCGGCGCGCCCTGCACGCCCGGATCGCGGACGCGATGGAGCAGCTGCAGGCGGGGCGCGTGCTCGAGGACGTCGATCAGCTCGCGCACCACACCTACCGGGGTGAGCGATGGGAGCGCGCGGCGCGCTACTCGCGCCAGGCGGGCAACCGCGCGCAGCAGCGCTCCGCCCATCGGGAGGCGGTGGCGTGGCTCGGGCAGGCGCTCGCCGCGCTCGCCCATCTGCCGGCCGATTCGGAGACCCTGGCCCGGGCGATCGACGTTCGCCTCGACCTGCGCGGCTCCCTCTACGCGCTCGGAGAGCTGGAGCGCATGCACACACTGCTCGGTGAGGCGGAGGACCTCGCCGAGCAGCTGGGCGATGCGCGGCGCCGCGGCTGGGTGTCGATGCACCTCGGCGAGTACGCGCGCCAGACCGGCCACTTCCGCGAGGCCTCCGCGCTGATCGAGCGGGCCCGCGAGATCGCGGCTGCCATCGGCGACCTGCCCCTGCGCCTGGCCGCCGACCAGTACCTGGGCATGGCATTCCACGCCCTCGGCGACTATCGCCGCGCCGCCGATCACGAGCGCCGGGCCGCCGAGTTCCCGCGCGAGGAGCCCGCCCCGGGCGGCTTCGGTCCCACCCAGACCGGCACGCCGGCCGGCTTCCGCGCGGTGTCGCTCGGCTGGCTCGCCCGCTGCCTCGCCGAGATCGGCGAGTTCGACGAGGGGATCGCGACCGGCCGCGAAGCGATTCGTGTGGCCGAGGAGATCGACCGCCCCTACGCCATCGCCTCCGCGAGCTGGGGCCTGGGCTATCTCTACGGGGTGCGCGGCGACCTCGACTCCGCGACGCTGCTCCTCGATCGCGCCCTCGCGGCCGCCCGCGGCGCCGGCCTCACCCGCCTGCTCCCGCAGGTGATGCGCGCGCTCGGCGCAGCATACGCCTTGATTGGACGAGTGGCCGAAGGCACCGCGCTGCTGCAGGAGGCGCTCGCGGTGTCGGAGTCGATCCACCTTCGCGTGGCCGAGTCGAGCTCGCTGGTCCTGCTCGGCGAGGCCCATCTCCTGGCCGGGCGGCCCGAGGAGGCCCAGGTCGCGGCCACCCGCGCGCTCGCCATGGCCCGCGGCCGCGGCCAGCGAGGCGACGAGGCGTGCGCGCTGCGCCTGCTGGGCGACATCGCGGCCCGACCGGGCGCGAGGGACATGGAGGCGGCGGAGCCGCAGCTGCGCGCCGCCCTCCTGTTGGCGAGCGAGCTCGGCATGCGGCCGCTCGTGGCCCGCAGCCGGCTCTGCCTGGCCGGGGTGTGGCGGCGCGCGGGGAACACGGACCGGGCCGCCGACGAGCTTGCCGCGGCGGGGGCACTCTTCCGGGAGCTGGGGATGCGCTTCTGGCTGGCGCGAGCGGAAGAGGAGGGATCGAGCCTCAGTCGCTAGCGCCGCCGCGTGACCCAGAGATAGATCACGACGATCACCAGGATGATGATGATGATGTTGCAGGCGAGCGGGGGTATGGCGAACGCCCCGCCCGCGTACGCCGGGGTGGGCGCCAGGAACGCCAGCAGCGCCAGCAGCGTGGCGATGATCGTGCCGATCCGCATCGATGCACTCCTTCCCGTCACGGGTTGAGGCTCGGGGCCGAAGGCCACCAGCGTGAAGGCCGGCAGCATCATACGCCACGCCTCGCCGGCGCGACAAGGCGGCCGATCAGAACCTAGACTCGCTCGGGAACGCTCCTGGCCACGACTCGCCACGGTTCGACGACGGCGCGCTCGTGCTCGATGGTCACTCGCCCGGCCTTCACCACCAGCCGGCACGGGCCGAGGGCGCTGAGCATCTCCGCCGCTCGCGTCCCCTCCCACACCACCAGATCGGCCGCCACGCCTGGCCGCAAGATCGCGTCGCCGCGACGCAGGATCCGCGCCGGGTGCGTGGTCAGCATGTCGAGGATCTGCGCCAGCTCGGGCTCGGCGCCCATGTGGGCCGCGATCGCCACCAGGTAGCCCATCAGCGGGAGCCCCGCGGTTCCGAGCGGGGTGAACGCGTTCCGCACGTTGTTGGTGGCCGCGGCGACGGTGACGCCGGCGGCCAGGAGCCGCTTGATCGGGGCCAGGCCGCGGCGGGGTGATCGCACGTCCTTCCGCCCCATCAGGTAGAGATCGGTGGCGGGCAGGACGATGACCGCAACGCCGGCCTCCGCGAGCTGTCGGGCGAGCGCGTCCTGGTCGTCGGGAGGCAAGGCGGCCATCTCGGTCACGTGGCCGAGAGCCACGCGGCCCTGCCAGCCGCGGCGCACCGTCTGCTCCGCGATGTAGCGCGCGTGCAGATGTTGGGGCTCGTCGAAGAAGTCGGCGTGGAAATCCACGTCCACGCCGAACTCGGCGGCCAGATCGAACACGATATCGACGTGGCGACGCGGATCCGGATCGACGTAGGGCACGCCGCCCACCAGGTCGGCGCCGGCGCGCAGCGCCTGGCGCAGGAGCGCCTCGGTGCCGGGAGACGCGAGGATGCCCTCTTGCGCGAAGGCGCAGAGCTGCACGTCGATCGCCGGGGCGTACTCGCGCTTGAGGGCGGAAAGCGCCTCGAAGCTCGTCAGCCCCACGATGGGGTCGATCTCGACGTGGCTGCGCATGGCGGTCGTGCCCTGGCGGATGGCCATGTCGAGCACCCGCCGGGCCCGGCTCGAGATGTCCTCGCGCGTGAACCCGCGCTTGGCCGCCCCGGTCACGCGCAGGGCCTCGGCGAGCGAGCCCTCGCGGCTCGGCGCCCGATCGTCCAGCAGCGCCTTGTCGAGATGGATGTGGGCGTCCACGAGGCCGGGAGTGACCGCCCGGCCGTCGCACGCGATCGTCCGGGCCGCGGCACGGGCCGCGAGGGTCCCGATCGCGTCGATGCGACCGCCGAGGCAGCCGATGTCGGCCACGTAGCCGTCGGGCAGCCGGCAGTCGCGCAGGAGCAGATCGAGCGGCGCGCTCACGCGCGGCCGCCGATCGTCGTGGCCAGCGCGGCGAGGGCTTGCTCGAAGCAGGCCAGCGGCGCCCGCACGGTGCCGGCCCCGATCTGGCCCACGCCCGGCCGGCGGCCCGCGATGCCGGTGTTGATCAGGGGGGTGATGCCCGTCTCGACCACGCGGCGGACGTCGATGCCGACCGGCGCGCCGCGATCGTCCAGGTTGGGGATGCGGAAGTGCGGATGCTCGCCGACCGTGATCTCCGCCATCTCGTCGGTGATCGCGATGGCCTCGTGGAGCCCGCCGGCGCCCACGAAGCCGGCCACCGCGGGCGAGGCGGCCATGGCCAGTCCGCCGAGGCCGATCGTCTCCACGATCGCACTGTCGCCGATGTCAGGATTGGCGTCCTCCGGCCCGTAGCCGGAGAAGTAGAAGCCGTTCGGCGTGTTGACCGGGGCGGTGAGCCACCGGTCCCCGAGGCCGGCCACCCGGATCCCGAAGTCGGTCCCGTTGCGCGCCATCGTGACCACCAGGGTGGAGGCCGCGTGGCCGAGTGCCGGATCGGTCGACGCTTTCCCCGCGGCCATCGCGAGATTGAGGAAGAACTGGTCGTTGCCGCCGATGAACTCGGCGAGTCGCGCGAGAACGGCGGTGTCGCCGGACGCGCGCGCGAGGCCGGGCATGAGCCGCCGGGTGAGCAGGGCGGAGGCGGCGATGTTGCGCTGGTGCATCTCGTCACCCATGCGGAGGGCCTGACCCATCATCACTCGCAGATCGACGCCGTCGTCCGCGCGCAGGGCGGCGCCCATCGTGGGGCCGGCCTCGGCGGCGAGCCACTGCAGGCGGCGGATCACCCGCTCGTCGTTGGCTCCGAAGCGGAGCACCGCCCCCAGTCCCTCGTTGAGGGTGGCGTAAGCGCGGTTGCCCGCGGCGCGGTTCTCGACCACGAAGACCGGCATCGACGCGGTGATGAGCCCGGTCATCGGGCCCACCGCACCCCGGCTGTGACAGGGCGCCAGCGCCACCACGCCCCGCTCGACGAGGCGTCGCGCGGCCGCATCGTCTCCGGCCCACCCTTCGTAGCGGATCGCGCAGAGCACGGCCGCCTGCATCGTGGGGCACGCGCGGTCCCACGGCAGCGGCGGGCCCGCGTGCAGCACCACGCGCGCCTCGAGGCCCATGGCCTCGCGGGCCGGCCGGCAATCCACCAGCACCGGGTGCGCGGCGGTGATGGTGGCGAGCACCGTCGCGTTCGCCGCGTCGATGGCCGCGGCCGTGGCCGCGTCCTGCAGCACGGCCAGGTGACGCGCGATCGTGCCCTCGCTCCCGACGGGAGGTCGCCAGCCGACGTGCAGCACCGGCACGCCGCGGGCCTCGAGGTCGGCGGCGAAGCTCTCGAGCCCCACGTTGATCACGCGCGGCCCGTCGTGCAGCAGCGCGCGGGAACGATGGGACCGATCAGTCATGCCGCCCCGCCGGCTCGGAGCGCCGTTCGCACGGTCTCGTCGCCCGCGATGGCCGCAGCCGCGCGCGCGGCCTGTGCGTTGGAGGGCAGGACCCAGGCCCCGGCAGCCTCGAGGCGTGCGGTCTGAGTCGCGAGGCCCTGTGGATCGCCCGCGGTGCCGACCACACAGGCGACGACCGCCAGCTCGCGCCCGTGGCCGTGCGCCGTCGCGCGGGCTGCCTGGATGGCGGGCACGAGGTCGCCGGCGGGATCGTCGGCGGCTCCGTGGCCGAGGATCACGTCCAGCAGCAGCACGGCCACATCGGGCCGTTCGGTGGCGCCGGCGATGCGCTCGACGCGGACCGTCGGATCGATCATGGGGTGAGCGCGGCCCACCGTGAATTCGTCGGCGCCGAGATCGAGGACCTGGTGGGATTGCCGGCCTTCACCCTGATGGCCGGCGGGAGGCGACGCGAGATTCGAGGCCACCGGCCCCAGCAGGGTCTCCATGATCAGCCGGCTCTCGTGGGCGAGGGTGCCGCCAGCGTAGAGACCGAGCACCGTGGATTGGGCCGCCGTCAGGCCACGGCGGGCCGCTGCGATGCGCGCGTCGACGCCCGGGACCGTGAAGAGGCGTGGCCGCCATGGTGTGTCGGCCAGCCGTGCGTCCGCGGCGAGGGCGCCGTCCTCGAGCGTGCCGACCGTGGTGACGGAGCCGCGCGTGCCCTCCGCGACGCCCCGGCCGAGCAGGCACGCGACCGCCGGCTTGCCGATCGCGGTCAGCCGGGCGTGGATCCGCTCGGCCACTTCGGGAGCCGGCGGCTTGCCGATGACGACGATCAGCGCGGTCGCGTCGTCTCCGCCCAGCAGGTCGAGCCCGGCCAGCGTCATGAGGCCGCCGACGTCCGTGCTCATGTCGCGCCCGCCGACCCCGATGGCGTGGGAGATGCCGCGCCCGCGCGCGGCGAGCAGACAGGCCACCTGCTGGAGCCCGGTGCCCGAGGCCGCCACGAGGCCGACGTCACCCCGGGGCACCGCGTTGGCGAACCCGAGCGGCACGCCGCCCACGTACGCGGTGCCGCAGTCCGGGCCCATCAGGAGCAGACCGCGCTCGATCGCCCGGCGCTTGAGCGCGACCTCGTCGGCGAGGCTCACGTTGTCGCTGAAGAGCATCACGTTGAGCTCGGCGGCCAGCGCGGCGCGTGCCTCCGCCACCGCGTAGGCGCCCGGCACGGAGATCAGGGCCAGATTGGCGTCGGGCATCCGGCGCGCCGCTCCGGCCAGGCTGCGCGGCCGCGATCGGACGCCGCGCGGGGCTTCGGGGCCGCTCCGGGCCAGCAACCGCTCCGCGGCGGCCGCGGCGGCCTGGGCCGAGTCGGCGGTCTGGGCCTCGATCACCACGACGAGATCGTTCGGGGTGGCGGTGCGGGCCTCCTCGGTCAGGAGCCCGGCGTCGGCCAGCAGATCGCGGTTGGCCGGCGTGCCCATGACGACCGCGGTCTCGGTGACGCCCGGCCGCGCTCGGAGCGCGCGCGCGAGCCTCAGGAGCGCCACCGAGTCGTGATACGCGCCGGCCTTGACGAGGGTGGCGCGGGCCATGGCTCAGGCGGCGGCCCGGCACGCCAGGCGCATGCCGGTCAGGGTGTCCCCACCGGACGTGGCGCCGAGGCAGGCCAGCAGCGCGGCCGCGGCGGCGGCCTCGGGCGCCGTGCGCGCCCGCAACACCGCCAACACCGGCTCGGAGAAGCGGCCGGCGAGCGCGTGGATCACAAACTCGCGGCCGACGGCGGTCGTGCGGTCGGCCGCGGCGCGCGCGACCGCCGGCACCAGGCCCGGCGTGCCGACGAGCCTCCCAACCGCGTGCAGCACCGCGAGCACGCCCACCAGGCAATCGTCGCCGGCCGGGGTGACACCCTCGCCGAGACCGAGCAGGTCGCTGGCCGCGGCGATGAGCCTGCTCGCGTCGCGGGAGCCGATGGCGGCGGAGAGCGAGGCGCGGGCGGCCACGCCGCGGGGCGAGTCGAGCCCCGGTGCGTGGCGGATGTCGAGCCGGCGGAGCGCGTCGACGACCGCGCGATCGAGACCCGGCGGTGACGTGGCGACCGCGCAATCGACGCTCGTGGCCTGCTCCCACGCCAGCAGCAGGCCCGGCAGCCGGATACTACCGGGCTCGATTGCAACCGGCGCGCCGGGCCGCTGCCCGCGCAGGGACGCCACGCGCTCGACGGCCGCGGCGAACGGCGCCCGCAGCGGGCCGGGTTCGTGCAACGTGAGCAGGCGTCCGTCCGCCCCCTCGATGTTGATGGCCCGCGCGAACACCGCGTGCACCCGGGCCGTCCCGTGGGATGGGTGAGCCAGGCGAGCGGCCAGATGCCCGCTCAGGCGGACGATGCGTCCATGCCGCTCGCGCGGCCCGAGGTCGGCGCTCATCTCGCGAGGCGGTGGCTACTTCGGCGCCGAGATCCCGTAGGCCTTCAGCTTGCGGTACAGGTGGCTGCGCTCGATGCCGAGTCGCTCCGCGGTGCGGGTCATGTTCCACTCGTTGGCCCGCAGCTCGCCCAGGATGAACGCGCGCTCGAACGCCTCGCGCGCTTCCTTGAGGGTGCGCTCGCGCTGACCGTCGTCGCCGGCGGGCTCCGCGTCGCGGGGGCGCAGCGGCGGAGGCAGGTCCTCGGGGCCGATGACGTCGCGCGGAGTCATGATCACCAGGCGCTCCACCATGTTGCGCAGCTCGCGGACGTTGCCCGGCCAGTCATAGGACAGAAAGTAGGCGAGCGCCTCCACCGAGACCGTCTTTGGCCGCTTGCCGTTCTCGGCCGAGAACATCGTGACGAAGTGGGCCACCAGCAGCGGCAGGTCCTCCTTGCGCTGGCGCAGCGGCGGCACCTCGATCGGGATGACGTTCAGGCGATAGTAGAGGTCTTCCCGGAACCCGCCGGCGGTGATCCGCTCCGGCAGGTTCTGGTTGGAGGCGGCGAGCACCCGCACGTCGACCCGGATCGTGTCCTTGCCCCCGACGCGCTCGAAGGCCTGCTCTTCCAGGGCGCGCAGCACCTTGGCCTGCGTCTTCAGGCTCATGTCGCCGATCTCGTCGAGGAAGAGCGTCCCCTGGTCGGCCAGCTCGAACTTGCCGCGCCGTCGGGCCACCGCCCCCGTGAAGGCGCCGCGCTCGTGGCCAAACAGCTCCGATTCGATCAGCTCCTCGGGGATGGCCGCGCAGTTGACCTCGACGAACGGGCCGTCGCGGCGCGCGGAGAGCGCGTGCACCGCGCGGGCCACCAGCTCCTTGCCCGAGCCGTTCTCCCCCTGGATGAGCACGCGGCCGCTCGAGGGCGCGGCCACCGCGATCTGCTGGCGCAGGTGCTCGATGAGCGGGCTCCGGCCCACGATCTCCTGGCCGCGCTCGAGCTGGGCGCGCAGGGTCCGGTTCTCGCGCTCGAGGCGCGTGTGCTCGAGCGCCCGGTTGGCGATGAGCAGGGTCTTCTCGAGCGAGAGCGGCTTCTCGATGAAGTCGTAGGCGCCGAGCTTGGTGGCCTTCACCGCGGTCTCGATGGTGGCGTGGCCCGAGATCATCACCACCACCGCCTCCGGCCGCACCCGCTTCAGCTCGGCCAGGGTTTCGAGACCGTCGATGCCCGGCATCCAGATGTCGAGGAAGATGATGTCGGGCGTCTCGTCCTGCAGCCGGGCGATCGCCTCCTCGCCCGACCCCACCGCGGTGACTCGATATCCTTCGTCTTCGAGCACGCCCCTCAACGTCATCTGGATCGCGCGCTCGTCGTCGACGATGAGGATGTGCTCGCCCGGCATCGCGCCCGCCTCAGGCCTGGACCGGCGCGGCCACCGGCCGGCCCGCGGGCAGCTCGACCACGAAGCGGCTGCCGTGCGGGATGTTGTCCTCGACGCGGATGGTGCCGCCGTGGTCCGCGACGATCTGGTGGACGATCGGCAGGCCGAGCCCCATCCCGGTGGTCTTGGTGGAGAAGTAGGGAATGAAGAGCCGCTCGCGGTCGTCGGGCGCGATGCCGGGGCCGTCGTCGGCCACCACGATGCGAGCCCGGCGCGCCTCGGGTAGCCACACCGTCTGCACCACCACCTCGCCGGTGCCGCCCACCGCCTCCACCGCGTTGTCGACGAGGTTCAGGATCGCGCGCTTGATCTGATCCGGGTCGACTTCGATCGGCGGCAGGTCGGGGGAGAACGCGGCCCGGATGGCGAGGCCCGGATGCGACTCGCGATAGAGCACCACCACGCCCTCGAGGAGCCGCGCCAGGTCGGTCGACTTCGGGGTGAGCGCGGGCATCCGCGCGAAGCGGGAGAACTCGTCGACCAGCTGCCGGAGCCCGTCCACCTCGTGGATGATGGTGCCGGTGGCTTCCTCCAGCAGGCGCTTCTCGTCGGCGCTGCGATCGGAGCCGAGCCGACGGCGCAGCCGCTGGGCCGAGAGCTGGATCGGGGTGAGGGGATTCTTGATCTCGTGGGCGATGCGCTGGGCCACCTCGCGCCACGCGGCGAGGCGTTGCGCCTTCAGCAGCTCGGTGAGGTCGTCGAAGGCCAGCACCATGCCGAGGTAGCCACCGTCGGGCCCGCGCAGGGCGGTGGCCGAGGCGAGCAGGGCCACCGCCTGGCCGCCGCGCCGCAGGTGCACCTCGCGGTCGAGCATGCCTTCGCGCACCCGGCCCATGCGCTGGATCAAGGCGTCGATCTCGGTGTACTCGGGGGAGCGGAAGACCCGCGCGGCGGGGCGGCCCTGGATGTGCGCGGCCTCCAGGCCGAGCAGTCGCTCGGCCGCGCTGTTGATGGTGGTGACGCGGCCCTCCGCGTCGAGCGACACCACGCCGGTGGCGACCGCCTCCAGCACGGTCTCGGTGTAGCGCCGCCGGTCCTCCATCTCGGCGTGCTTGGACTGCAGATCCCGATACGTCTCCTCGAGCTTGGACTGCGAGGCGGCCAGATCACCGGTCATCCGGTTGAAGGAATCGACCAGGATGCCGATCTCGTCGTCGGCGGGCACGTCCACCTTGTAGCGCAGGTTGCCCGCCGCCACTTCTCGAGTCCCCTCCGCTAACATTTGAATGGGCTCGGTGATGCCGCGCGCCAGGTAGAGCCCGAACCACGTGGCCGAGAACACGATGATCAACGTCATCAATAGGAATAGGAGGATGTAGATGCCCTTGATCGGGTTCTTCAGCAGCCGCAGCTGCTTGTAGTCCTGGAAGGCCTGGCTGATGTTGCGCAGCCGGTTCTCGAGCCGCTGCGGCACGTGGATCGCGACCACCATCGCCGCCGCCACCGACTGGTCGGCGTCCCGGATCGGCACCATCGCCTGGATCATGTCGCCGTTCTCGAGCTCGTGGACGGTGGTGATCTCCTGGCCGGCGAGCGCCTGCTTGACATTCTCGGTGTTGGCGGCGCGGGTGGGCACCTTCGCCAGCACCGGGTTCTTCACGTGCACCAGCTCCTGCCCGTCACGGTTGAACAGGGTGATGGCGGCCACCCCGAGCCGCTCCTGCTGATCGGTCAGGAACGCGGCGAGCGCCTCGCGCCGGCTCTCCGCGAGCAGGCCGTCGCGCTCGATCACGCGGCCCATGTAGCGGTCGTGCCGCAACGCGGTGCTCTCCAGGCTCTGGTAGTAGGTCTGGGCCACCTCCATGGCCTGGTCGAGGGGGCGCTCCACCTGCGGCTTGAACCAGCCCTCGATCGAGGTGGTGATGAAGTTCGACGCGATCAGGAAGATCAAGATGCCGGGGACGAGGGCCAGGGCCAGGAACGCGAGGACGAGCTTGGCCTTGAACCGGGAGCCGATGATCTTCTGCCGCCGCTCGAACGACAGCTTCACCAGGTTGCGGAAGAGCAGGACCAGCAGCAGCAGGAAGACGACCAGGTTCAGGTTGAAGAGGAAGAAGACGATCAGATTGGAGGCGAACGGGATCTTCGGCGCGCGGATGCCCACCTCGAAGACGGTGGCCACCACCAGGAGGACGAGGATCCCGGTGATGATGAGCAGGTTCCGCTTCCGCTTCTCCTGCTCCTCGAGCCGATCGGGCCGGCGGGTGAGCGGCATCATTGGCTCCTCACCGGGGTGAGCAGGCTCGACTGCACCCACGGCGTCTCCTCGGCCTCACCGGTCATGCGCGCGAACCAGGAGTTCACGCCTCCCAGCGAGACGTCCGAGCGCGCCCGCACGTAGTAGAGCTCCTGCTTGTCCAGCGCGACCACCGGGGCCAGCTGGCCCACTCGCAGCTCCGAGATCATGCGCTGGGCCTCGCGCAGGTCCTTGGTGAGGATCGGCTCGCGCGTCTCGCCCTTCAGCGTGGTGATCTTGTACTCCTTGGTCAGCACGTTGTAGGTGAGCTGCCGCTCCACCATCCGGGCCTGCAGTCGGCGATCCACGCCCATCCGCGTGTACTGCCACAGCTCGACGTAGTAGCGCACGTGGGCCGCGATGCCGGTGTGGATCGACTCGTGCAGCGAGTCGGGGATGGCGTCGAACAGCACCACCATCACCGTCACGTCGTAGTCGTTCAGGAAGACCGACAGGTTGCTGATGCGGACGTCCGCGTCCGCGGGCACCGGACGCATCGTGAGGCCGAGCAGCAGCGTCCCGAGCAGCCCCGTGCCGAAGGCGATGGAGCGGAGCGGGCGACGGCGGCGGATCTCCATGGCGCAGACGGCCCATTATAGCGTCGGGCCCCCGGGCTTCGGCGGTTCGGCCGGGCAGGGAGCCGGCCCGAGAGGTGAGCGGCGCGAGAGGGGTCGCCCGCCCGTTACAGGGCGGCGATACCCGGCAGGAAGCCGTCGCTGGTGCTGCCCACCGCGGCGGGCACCGCCGGGCGGATGGTGCGCGCGGCCGTGCGGCGCCGATCGGCGGCGACCGCCTTCTGGATCGCCACCACCAGCTGGTGGTTGAGGGCGTGCCCCGCGTTGCGGCCGACCACGTGGGCACGGAGCGGACGGCCGAGGAGGAACAGGTCGCCCACGAGGTCGAGGATCTTGTGGCGCACGAACTCGTCCGGGAAGCGCAAGCTGTCGTTCAGCACCGAGCGCTTCCCCACCACCACCGCGTTCTCGAGCGAGCCGCCGCGGGCCAGCCCGTTCTGGCGCATGGCCGGGACGTCGCGGAGGAAGCCGTAGGTCCGGGCGGCGGCGAGCTCCTGGTCGAAGACGTCCTCGGTGATGCCGTAGGTCCCGACCTGCAGCCCGATGATGGGGTGGTTGTTGTCGAGCGTGTAGCTCACTCGGAGCGAGTCGGCGGGCAGCACTTCGAGCCACCGGCTCTCGGTGCCCACGCGGATCGGCTCGCTGATCGCCAGCGGCCGCCGCGCAGCCGGCAGGCTGACGCGCCCGGCCGAGCGCAGCAATTCGATGAAGGGGCGCGCGCTGCCGTCGGCCGCGGGCACCTCGGGGCCCTCGATGTCCACCACCATGTTGTCGATGCCGAGCGCGGCAGCCGCCGCCATCAGGTGCTCGATCGTGCGCACGCGTACGCCAAAGGCGCCGATCGTGGTGGCCGAATTGGTGTCGACGACATGATCGGCATTCGCGGGGATCAGCGTGCCGTCGCTGGCGCGGAAGAGCACGCCGGTATCGGCGCCGGCCGGTGAGATCCGCATCGCGACCGGATCACCCGAGTGGAGGCCGATGCCCGCTAGCTCCACCGGGTGTCTGAGGGTCTGCTGTTGATCCATGGCCGCGGCTAGGATACGCAAGTCAGGTGCCAGCAGGAAATTTTCAGGTCAACTGTCTGTTTTGGTTGGCACGCCAAGTCCGCCTCTCGGGTTCGGATTTTCTGCCGCGTTGCGAGAAAGACACACCCCCGGAAGGGCCTTGTGTCAGATCAGCAACATCAGAGAGCCAGGGTGGCCCGGGCCAGGAAGCCGCCTGGTTGTGCTTGTACGACGAGCTCTTGCGGGCCGATACCACGGATGACCACCCTGGTCTCGTGCCGGGCGGGATCGATCGGCTCTCCGCGCAGGAAGGCATGCAGCCGGAGGGCCTCGCCTCCGGCAGCCGGGGCCTCCTGAAAGACCGCGAACTCGATCGAGCGACAGGCGAAGCCTTCCACCTCGTGCACGTAGAGGCATTCCTCGAGCCAGCGACGCAGCAACGCGGCCTGGTCCGGACCGTGGGCGCGGACCTCCCGGACCTCCGCCTCGACCACCGAGGCGGGATCCACCACCACCGCGAACAGAGCCAGTGCGATACGGGAGAAGGCGTCGGGGAGCGTGGGCCCGTCGGCGCGGAGCTCCATGATCAAGCACGCCCCAAGTCCCCGTAGCGCGCCTGCAGGAGCGCCACCGCCACCGCGCCCGCGGTGTCCGTCCGCAGCAGCCGGGGGCCGAGCGAGGCCGCACGGGCGCCCGCGTCGGTGAGTCCATGAACCTCCTCCGCAGTGAGCCCGCCTTCGGGTCCGACCACGACGGCGGCGCGCGTACAGGGACCGGCCGGCAGGATGCTGTCGAGCGGCCGCCGCTCCTCTTCCCAGAAGCAGATGACCAGCCCCGCGGCACAGGCTTCGGGTCCCCAGGTGGAGAGCCGCTGCGGCGCCGCGATCTCGGGCACCGTCGCGCGACCGCTCTGCTGCGCTGCTTCCCGCGCGACCCGCTGCCACCGCGCCCGCCGCGACTCGGAGCGGCCGGGCTCGAGGCGCACCACCGTCCGCTCGGTGAGCAGCGGGACCACGCGCGTGACGCCGAGCTCGGTGACCATGCGCACGACGTGCTCCATCCGGTCGCCCTTCGGGATGGCCTGAGCCAGCGTCAGGTCGAGTGGCGACTCGGTCGCCAGCGCCGCCCGCTCCACCACCACGCCCTCGGCGCGTCGGGGCGCGATCGCGGTGAGCCGCACCGACAGCAGCTGCCCGCTCGCGTCGACCGCCTGCACCACCGCCCCGGCCTTCGCGCGCAGCACCCGACCCAGGTGATGCGTGGCCGCGGCGTCGAAGACCACGCGGTCGCCCCGGACGGCGTCGGGGGCCAGGTGGAAGCGGCTCAATGCGAGCGCGCGGCGAGCAGGAGGGACGCCCAGCCATCGATCGGCACGCACCAGCGCGTGCCGAAGCCGAGCCCCGCGAGGGCCTCGGCGACGGAGGCGTCCTCGCCGTCGAGCATGCCGCCCAGCACCAGGTGTCCGGCCGGGGACACCAGCCGCGCGTAGTGGGCGGCCAATGTCAGATGCGCGTGGGTCAGCAGATTGGCCACCACGAGCGGGAACCGGCCGTCGATATCCTGTGGCTCGGCCAGGCGCACGTCGAGCCCGGTGCAGTCGTTGCGGGCCCCGTTGACCTGTGCGGCGGCCACCGCGTCGGGATCCGTGTCGATGGCCAACGCGCTCGACGCGCCGAGCCGGAGCGACGCGATGGCCAGGATGCCGGTGCCGGTGCCGATGTCGAGCACCTTCGAGCCGGGCGCCACCTCGAGAGCGTCCTCCAGCAGCACGAGGCAGCCCTCCGTGGTGCCGTGGTGACCGGTCCCGAACGCACGCCCGGGCTCGATCACGATCGGCAGCCGCTCCCCGTTCGCGGACGCGGGAGCGCGCTCGGCCAGCCAGGGCGGCATGACCAGCAGGCGGCGTCCGACCTCGCGGACTGGAAAAGACTGCTGCCAGGCGCTCGCCCACGCTTCGTCGTGCAGCGGCGCGATCTCGGCGGTGTCCGGCGGAAGCGAGAACCCGAGCGCGCGCAGCGAGGCCTGATAGGCGCGCACCGCGCTCAGCAGTCCGGCGGACGAGGCGCTCTCCGGGAAGAAGGCGCGCAGGCTCGGCGGATGGCCGGGCACCTCCTCCTCGACCACGCCGAGGGCGCCCTGCTCCCAGAGGAAGTTGGTCAACCCGTCGGAGGTGTCGGCGGTGGCGGGAACGGTCAGCTGCCAGAACGGCATCAACTACCGAACAGCTGCTTCATCCGCTCGACGAACTTCGAGACGCGCGGCCCGTCGCTGCCGTCGTTGGACCCTCGGAACTCCTCCAGCAGCTCGCGCTGGCGCGCGGTGAGCTGGGTGGGCACCTCGACCACGATCTCGTAGATGGCGTCGCCGCGGCCCCGCCCGCGCAGGTGCGGCATGCCCTTGCCTTTGAGGACCAGCCGCTGCCCCGGCTGGGTGCCCGCGGGGACCTTCAGCTTGGCGGTGCCGTCCAGCACCGGGACCTCGACCTCGTCGCCGAGGGCGACCTGCGGGAACGTCAGCGGCAGCTCGCACACGAGATGTGCCCCGTCGCGCACGAAGATGTCGTGGGGCTTGACGTGGAGGACCACGTAGAGGTCGCCGGCCGGCCCACCCTGCGTGCCGCCCTCGCCCTCGCCGCTCAATCGCAGCTGATTGCCGTTCTCGATGCCCGCGGGGATCGTGACCTTGAGCAGGCGCTCCCGCGAGACGCGTCCCTGGCCGCGGCAGGCCGAGCAGGGATGGCGGACGATCCGGCCCTCGCCCCGGCAGTTCGGGCAGGGACGGGCGACGGTGAGGAAGCCCTGCGAGAAGCGCACCTGGCCCTGCCCGCGGCAGGTACCGCAGACCTCGGGCTGGCTACCCGGCTGCACGCCCGAGCCGCGGCAACCGTCGCAGGTCTCGAGGCGCGGGACCTGCAGCTTGGTTTCCAGGCCCTGGGCGGCCTCCTCGAGCGAGATCTCGAGGTCGTAGCGCAGGTCGTCGCCCCGCCGCGCCCGGCTGCGGGAGCGTCCGCGGTCGCCGCCGCCGAAGAAGCCCTCGAAGAGATCCTCGAAGATCGTGCCGAACCCGGGCTCGCCCACCCCGCCGACAGTGCCGAATCGATCGTACTGCGCGCGCTTCTCCGGGTCGGAGAGCACCGCGTACGCCTCGCTGATCTCCTTGAAGCGATCCTCCGCCTTGCGGTCGCCGGGGTTCCGATCCGGGTGATAGGCGCGGGCCAGGTTCCGGTAGGCCTTCTTCAGCGCGGCGTCGTCAGCGTCACGGGGGACCCCGAGGACGCCGTAGAAGTCCTTGGCCGCCACGCTACGAATCGGAGTCCGCGTCCCGATCGTCGGGAGGCATGGCCACCGTGACCATCGCCGGCCGCAGCACGCGGCCGTTCAGCAGATAGCCCCGAGCGGTCTCCTCCGCCACCGTCATGTCTGGCAAGTCCGACCGATGGACCCGGGCGACCGCTTCGTGGCGCTCCGGATCGAACGGCTGGCCCACCGAAAGGAACGGGGTGAGGCCGAACTTCTCGAGCACGCGGAGCAGCTCGCGCTGGATCAGCTCGACGCCCGCGGTCACCGCGGCGGTCGGCTCCGAGCGCGCCGCCTGCAGGGCCCGGTCGAAGTTGTCCAGGACCGGCAGCAGGTCCCGCAGCAGCGATTCGTTCGCGTAGCGGGCGTATTCCTCCCGGTCCCGGGCATTTCGCTTCCGGACGTTGTCGAACTCGGCGACCGCCCGGACATAGCGGTCCTGCTGGGCTTCTAGCTCGCGGGTCTTGGCATCGAGGGCCTCGCGGAGGCGGTGGATCTCCTCCTCGCGCTCGTCGGCCAGCGGTCCATTCACGAACGACGATTCACTCATGACCGAACGTAATTATAGCAGACGGCTTCCGGGGCACCCGGCGCCGGCAGCACACGCCGCGCAGCCAGCCCCAGGACTGTCCGCGGCTGGGGGAGTGCGGGGGCCATGTCTGGGCCCCCGCATTAGACAAAGGGGCGGATCCGAGCGTCCGCCGGCAGCGGACGCCAGGCCTGCTACGGCAGATACAGGTGCTGTCTCACCCGCGACAGCGACGTGGACACGATGCGCGCCGTTTCGTCCACGATCGACATGACCTCGGTGTAGGGCATGCGTCGCGGGCCCACCACGCCCAGCACGCCGAGCACCTGATCCCGGTAGCTGTAGGTGGAGGTGATCAGGCTGCAGCCGCGCATGTCCTCCACCGGGTTCTCGCCCCCGATCATCACGTGGAGACCCTGCTCCTCCGCCATGCGGGAGAGCAGGTCGACGAGGCGGGCCTTGTCCTCGAAGGCGCGCAGCATCGAGCGCAGGGTGGCCGGCTCGGATAGATCGGGGTGATCGAGCATGTTGGTCGCGCCGCTGATGTAGAGCGTGCGGTCGCGCAGCATCGCCACCACCTCGTCGAGGACGTTGCGGCTGCGGGTCCAGAGCGGATCCAGCGGATCGACCGGGCGGGCCAGCTCGTCGAGGATCTCCTGAAACGTCTTGCCGCGGAAGCGGCGGGTCAGCGCTCGCCCCATCTCGCGCAGCTCCTCGGCTCCCGCGCGCGGAATGGAGCCGAGCGGCCGCGCGGTGACCCAGCCGGTGCCGGTCACCAGCACCGCGAGCGCCCGCTCATCGTCCAGCGCGACCAGCTCGATCCGGTCGAGCGCAGTGTGCTTGAGCGGTGGCGCCAGCAGCACGCCCATCATGTGGGTGCCCGAGGACAGCCGCGCCGGGGTCTCCGCCATGAGCCGCTCCGCCGCTTCGGCGTGGGGCACCACCGTGGGCTGCCCGACCGCGGGCGCCTGTCCGGTCACCCACGGCACCCGCTGGAGGTGATCGACGTAGAAGCGGTAGGCGGCGTCGGTGGGCACGCGTCCCGCCGAGGTATGCGGCTGCACGAGGTAGCCCATCTCCTCGAGATCGGCCATCGCGTTACGGATGGTGGCCGGGGAGAGGCCGCGGATGTGGCGGCGGGCGATGGCCCGCGAGCCCACCGGCTCGCCGGTCTCCACGTACTCGGCGATCACCGAGAGCAGCACCTGACGGCTACGCTGATCGAGAGCCGGAGTCATGGTGGCGCGATCTTACCCCTAGAGCAGCCCGGTGAACAGCGAGTCGGACAGCAGGAAGCCGGCCTCGGTGAGCCGCGCCCGGCCGTCGCGCTCCACCAGCAGCCCGCGCTCGCGCCACGCGACGAGGATCTCGGGCAGGCGGTCGCGCTCGAGCGCGCAGCGCTCGACCAGGCGCTCGGCCGGGATGCCGTCGCTCGTGCGCAGCCCGAGGATCAGCCGCTCGGCCAGCGCCTGACGCTCGGTCAGCACCTCGTGGCTCTGCAGCGGGAGCCGGCCGGCCTCCACCAGCGTGCAGTAGCGCTCCACCGGCTTGACGTTGCCGTAGCGCACGTGCCCCAGGAAGCCGCACGCGCCCGGGCCCAGGGCCAGGTATTCCTCCCAGCGCCAGTAGCGCTGGTTGTGGCGGGAGCGGAAGCCGGGCCGCGCGTAGTTGGAGACTTCGTAGTGCTCGAAGCCCGCCTCCGCGGCCAGGCGGGCGAGGGCCCAGTACTGCGCGGTGACCGTCTCTTCGGGCGGCAAGCCGGAGACGCCGGCTGCGTGCCAGAGGCTCCCCTCGTCGAGGGTCAGCCCGTAGGCGGAGAGGTGATCGGGCTCCCAGGCGAGCGCTTCCCGAGCCGTCTCGGTCCACGTCGCGAGATCGAGGCCGGGCAGGCCGTAGATGAGGTCCACGCTCACGTTGTCGAAGCCGGCCTCCCGGACGGCCGCGAAGGCGCGCCGTGCCTGATCGGCGGAGTGTCGCCGGTCGAGGCGCGGCAGCACGTGGTCGTCCAGGCTCTGCACCCCCAGGCTGATCCGGGTGACGCCGGCGCGGCGGTAGCCCGCCAGCCGCTCCCGGTCGAGGTCGTCGGGATTGCACTCCACGGTGATCTCGGCGCCCGGCTCGAGCGCGAACCTGTCGCCGAGACGCGCCAGCACCTGGGCCATCTGCGAGGCGTCGAGCAGCGAGGGGGTGCCGCCACCCAGAAACAGGGTATCGAGCGTGACGCCGGGAGCCCACGGCGCCGCGGCAGCGAGGTCGCACTCGCGCGTCAGCGCGGAGAGGAAGCGGTCGAGGCCGCCCGGGGTGTAGGGCGCGGTGTTGAAGGAGCAGTAGCCGCAGCGCTCGACGCAGAACGGCAGATGCACGTAGGCCCCGAGCCGGGCGGCGCGGGGCGTCCAGCCGACTACGGCAGGTAGTGGCCCAGTCGCCGCCAGCGCAGCCAATGCCCGTCCCCGTTCCAGGACCAGTAGATCAGGAACGCCTTGCCGCGGATCTTCTCCCGGCGGACGAAGCCCCAGTAGCGGCTGTCCTGAGAATTGTCCCGGTTGTCGCCCATGACGAAGTAGGAGCCTTCCGGCACCCGCAGGGGCTCGCACGCGTAGGCGTAGCTGCAGGACCCACCCGGAGGCCCCGAGAACGATCCCGGCCGAACGTAGGGCTCGTCCAGCACGCGGCCGTTGAGCGTCACCCGGTTGTCGCGCACCTGCACGGTGTCGCCGCCGACCGCGATGATGCGCTTGATGAAGTCTCGCGTTTCGTCGTTGGGGTACTTGAACACGACGATGTCGCCCCGATGCGGATCGCGCACCGCGGGCAGGTGCAAGTCGATGAGCGGGATCTCGGCCCCGTAGAGGAACTTGTTGACCAGGATGTAGTCGCCGATCAACAGGGTGTCCATCATGGAGCCGGAGGGGATCGTGAAGGCCTGCACCGCGAACTGGCGGATGAAGAGGGCCAGGAGCACCGCGATGATGATCGCTTCCGAGTACTCGCGGAAGAGGGACTTCTTGCGCGCCTTGACGGCCGGGGTGGCCGGCGCGGCGTCGCGGTCGGGACGGACCTGGAGGTCGTTCATGCGCGCGGCTCAGCTCTTCAGCACCGACAGGAACGCCTCCTGCGGAACCTCGACTCGGCCGACCTGTTTCATCCGTTTCTTGCCTTCCTTCTGTTTCTCGAGCAGCTTACGCTTGCGCGTGATGTCGCCGCCATAGCACTTGGCGGTGACGTTCTTGCCCATGGCCTTGACCGTCTCGCGGGCGATGACCCGGCTGCCGATGGCGGCCTGGATCGCGACCTCGTAGAGCTGGCGCGGGATCACCGCCCGCAGCTTCTCGGTCAGGGCCTTGCCCTTCTCGTACGCCTTCTCCCGGTGGACGATGATGGAGAGCGCGTCCACCGGGTCGCCGTTGAGCAGGATGTCGAGCTTCACCATATCCGAGGTCCGGAACTCCAGGAACTCGTAGTCGAACGAGGCGTAGCCCTTGGAGATCGATTTCAGGCGATCGTAGAAGTCGACCACGATCTCGCTCAGCGGGAAGTCGAACTGGATGTGGACGCGCTTGCCCACGTACTCGAGCGACTTGTGCTCGCCCCGCTTGTCCTGGGCCAGCTTGTAGATCTCGCTCATGTACTCGGTGGGCACGAAGATGGAGCCGCGCACGTAGGGCTCCTCGATCCGGTCGATGCGATCGACCGGCGGCAGCTTGGAGGGGTTCTCCACCTCCAGCACCTCGCCGGCCAGGGTCACGACCTTGAATCGGACGCTGGGGGCGGTGACAATGAGTGAAAGGTTGAACTCGCGCTCCAGGCGCTCCTGCACGATCTCGAGGTGGAGCATGCCCAGGAAGCCGCAGCGGAACCCGTAGCCGAGCGCGAGGGAGGTCTCCGGCTCGAAGTTGAACGCGGAGTCGTTCAGGCGCAGCTTCTCCAGCGCGTCGCGCAGGCCCTCGTAGTCGGTGTCCTCGATCGGGTAGAGCCCGGCGAATACCATGGACTTGGCGTCGCGATAGCCCGGGCAGGGCTCGGCGGTGGGACGCAGGACGTCGGTGACGGTCTCCCCGATCTTGGCGTCGGCCACCCGCTTGATCGACGCCGTGAGGTAGCCGACCTGGCCGGCGGCCAGCTCGTCGACCGCGCGCATGTCCGGCGAGAACACGCCGACCTGCTGGACCTCGTAGGTCTTGCCGTTGGACATCAGGAGGATCCGGGTGCCCGCCCGCACCCGCCCGTCGATCAGGCGGATGTAGACCACGACGCCCTGGTAGGAGTCGTAGAACGAATCGAAGACGAGTGCCTTGAGCGGAGCATCCACGTCACCCTTCGGCGGAGGGATGCGGGCCACGATGGCCTCGAGCACCTCCGGCACCCCGGTGCCGTGCTTGGCCGAGATGGCCAGCGCCTCGTCGCCGTCGAGCGTCAGGATCTCGGTGATCTGATTCCGGGTGCTCTCCACGTCGGCGGCGGGCAGGTCGATCTTGTTGATCACCGGGATGATCTCGAGGCCCCCGTCCAGCGCCAGGTAGAAGTTCGCCAGCGTCTGGGCCTCGACGCCCTGGGCGGCGTCCACGATCAGCAGCGCGCCCTCGCAGGCGGCCAGCGAGCGGGAGACTTCGTAGGAGAAGTCGACGTGCCCCGGGGTGTCGATCAGATTGAGGGTGTACTGCTGGCCGTCCTGGGCGCGGTAGAGCAGCCGGACGGTGTGCGCCTTGATGGTGATGCCGCGCTCTTTCTCCAGATCCATCGAGTCGAGGACCTGATCCACCGCCTTCTTGGCGTCCATGGTGCCGGTCAGCGACAGCAGACGGTCGGCCAGCGTGGATTTGCCATGGTCGATGTGGGCGACGATGGAGAAATTGCGGATCAGCTCGATGGCCATCTCGGCTAAGAATACCACGGCCTTGCGTGGCCCACGTGCCCTCGTCCCGGCTTGATGGGCCTGCGGCGTCCACCTACGCTGGGACGACTCGGGCCTGATCGCCTACGTGGAGGAGACGTACCGTCGCGCCGCGTCCCTCGTGGACCGGATCCTGAAGGGCGCGCACCCGGCGACGTTGCCGGTGGAGCAGCCCACCCGGTTTCATCTGCTGGTGAACCGCCGTACCGCGGTCGCGCTCGGGCTGGCGCATCCGCCCGGGCTGCTTCTCCGAGCGGACCAGGTCATCGACCGAGGCGGGCTCTGCCTACAGGCGGGCGTTGGCCGGGATCGCGGTGTGACCTTCCACCACCGCGCTGCAGCCCAGCTGGGCGCCCGCCCCGATGCGCACGTGGGAGCCCACGATGCAGTCCTGCAGGATCGCGTTCGGGCCGACGGTCACCGCGTCCCAGAGGATCGCGCCCTCGACCCGCGCGCCCGGGCCCACGACGCAGCCGGCGCCCAGCACCGCGTTTGGCCCCACCCGGGCCCCCGATTCCACCTGGGTGCCGGCACCGATCACGCACGGCGCGGAGAGCGTCGCGTCCGGCGCCACGCGCGCGCCCGGAGCCACGCGAAGGCCATCGGTGCGCGAGCCGGGCGGCGCCACGTCGGTGGTGATCCGGCCCGCCATCAAGTCGAGCTGGCCTTGCCGGTACTTGGTGGGATTGCCGATGTCGAGCCAGTAGTTCTCCGAGACCCAGCCGTAGAACGGCACCCGGGCGCGCAGCAGACCCGGAAAGGTCTCCCGCTCGATGGAGACGGCGCGTCCGGTCGGGATGGCGGCCACCACCGCACGGTGCAGCACGTACACGCCCGCGTTGATGGTGTCCACCGTCGCCCGGCCCGGCTCGGGCTTCTCGATGAAGCTCTGGATCCGTGAGTCCGCGTCGAGCTCCACCAGCCCGTACTGGCTCGGATCGGACACCCGGGTCAGATAGATCGTGGCATACGAGCCGCGCACGGCGTGGAAGGCGAGCATCGCGGTGAGGTCCGGATCGGCAAGGATGTCGCCGTTCAGCACGACGAGCAGGTCGCGCACCAGGTCCACTGCATTGCGGATGCCGCCCGCGGTGCCGAGAGGATCGGTCTCCACCGCGTAACGCAGGCGGACGCCGTGGTCCGCCCCGTCGCCCATGATCCGGCGCACCTCGTCGACCAGGTAGGAGCAGGAGAGCACGACGTCGGTGATGCCGTGCCGGCGGAGCAATGCCAGCTGGTAGGCGAGGAACGGGACGTTCAGGAGGGGGACGACCGGCTTGGGGGTGGTCAGGGTGAGCGGCCGGAGACGCGTGCCTTGCCCGCCGGCGAGGATGACCGCGGTTATCTGGCCGGGGTCCAGGGCTCCGCCTCGCTGATCAGCATCACCGGGATGCCGTCGCGGATCGGGTAGGCCTTGCGGCACGCCGGACAGATGATGCGCGTCTCCTCGAAGATCAGCTCCCCCTTGCACGCCGGGCAGGCCAGGATGGACCGCAGCTCCTCGTCGATCATTTGCCGAGCTCCTTCTGGAAGAAGCGGAAGGTGCGGCCAAGGCCCTCCGACAGCGTCACCGAGGGCTTCCAGCCGAGCGCGCGCTCGGCGTGGGCGGGGTGGAGGCAGCTGCGCCGCTGCTCGCCGGGGCGCGCGGGCGCGTGCTGGGCCGGCACCGTGGAGCCCGAGACGGCGATCAGCGCGCGGTAGAGCTCGTTCACGGTCGTCTCCACGCCGGTGGAGATGTTGACCGGCCCGGTGACGTGGGGACGCTCCAGCGCAGCCAGGTTCGCCGCGGCCACGTCTTCCACGTAGGTGTAGTCGCGCGTCTGGTCCCCGTCGCCGTTGATGACCGGCGACTGCCCGGTCAGCAGACGGTGGCAGAAGATGGCGATGACGCCCGCCTCGCCCTGCGGGTTCTGGCGCGGTCCGTAGATGTTGGCATAGCGCAGCGAGATGCCGCTGATGCCGAAGATCCCGCTCCAGGCGTTGACGTAGTGCTCCATCGCGACCTTGGTGATCCCGTAGGGCGAGATGGGCAGCGTGGGATGCGTCTCCGGGGTCGGGATCACGTCGGTGTCGCCGTAACCCGCGCCCCCGCTCGAGGTGTAGATGATGCGGCGCACCCCGAAGCGGCGGCAGCAGTCGAGCAGGCCGAGACCACCCATCACGTTGACGCTCGCGTCGAAGGCGGCATCGGTCACCGAGCGGCTCACCGAGGCCTGGGCGGCCAGATGGGCCACCACCTCCGGCCGCTCGGTCTCGAACACATCGCCGAGGCGCGCGCTTCGCAAGTCGATCACGTGCAGCCGGGCGCGCGGGTTGACCCAGCGTGGGTCGCCGGTGGTGAGGTTGTCGACCACCGCCACGTCATGGCCGGCCTCGATGAAGCGGTCCACCACGTGGGAGCCGATGAAGCCCGCCCCGCCGGTGACGATGATCTTCACGGCTGGGCCACCAGCTTCTTGCACCAGTCGATGGTGCGCCGCAGGCCGTCCTCGACCTCCACCTTCGGCTCCCACTGGAGCAGCCGTCGGGCCTTGCCGATGTCGGGCTGCCGCACCTTGGGATCGTCGGTGGGCAGCGGGCGGAACACGATCTCGCTGCGTGAGCCGCTCAGCCGCGCGATCTGCTGGGCGAGCTGCAATAGCGTCATCTCCCGTGGATTGCCGATGTTCACCGGCTCGTTGACCGGCGCCTGCATGAGGGCCCAGATGCCCGCGACCAGGTCGGTGATGTAGGTGAACGAGCGCGTCTGCGACCCGTCGCCGAACACGGTGAGGGGCTCGTGGCGCAGGGCCTGGCGCACGAAGGTGGGGATGGCGCGGCCGTCGGTCAGCCGCATGCGGGGGCCGTAGGTGTTGAAGATGCGCACGATGCGGGCGTCGAGGCCGTGCACGCGATGGTAGGCCATGGTCATGGCCTCCGCGAAGCGCTTGGCCTCGTCGTAGACCCCGCGCGGCCCCACCGGGTTCACGTTGCCCCAGTAGTCCTCGCGCTGCGGATGCACGAGCGGATCGCCGTAGACCTCCGACGTGGAGGCCAGCAGGAAGCGCGCCCGCTTCTCCTTGGCGAGCCCGAGCGCCTTGTGGGTGCCGAGGGCGCCCACCTTGAGGGTCTGGATCGGCAGCTCAAGGTAGTCAATCGGGGAGGCGGGGCTCGCGAAGTGCAGCACGTAGTCGAGCGGGCCGCCCACCACGATGTAGTTGGTGACGTCGTGCTTGACGAAGAGGAAGCGCGGGTTGCTGATGTGGGCGATGTTGTCGGTGGAGCCGGTGAGCAGGCTGTCCATGCACACGACCTCACAGCCCTGGGCGAGCAGGAAGTCGCAGAGGTGCGAGCCGATGAAGCCGGCCCCGCCCGTGACGAGCACGCGCACCGGGCCGGCCCTCAGCCCGCGAGGACGGGCTTGCGCCCGATCGAGTAGTACTCGAAGCCGAGCCGCCGCATGCGCTCCGGCTCGTACAGGTTGCGCGCGTCGAAGATCACGCGCCGCCGCAGCAGGCTGCCCAGCCGATCCAGGTTCAGGTACTTGAACTCGTTCCACTCGGTGAGCAGGGTCACCGCGTCGGCCCCCGCCGCCGCCTCGTAGGCCGACTCACAGAACACCACTCCGGGCGGCATGAGGGGCCGCGCGTTGTCCATCGCGACCGGGTCGTAGGCGCGGATCTGGGCCCCCGTCGCGTGGAGTGCCCGAACCACCTCGAGGCTCTTGGCCTCCCGCATGTCGTCGGTGTTGGGCTTGAAGGCCAGCCCCAGCACCGCGACCGTCTTGTCCTCCAGCGGCCCCATCGCCTTGCGCATCATCTCCACCAGGTGCGCGGCGCGCTCCCGGTTGATCTCCACCACCGAGCGCAGGAGCTTGAAGTCGTAGCCGAAGCGTGCCGCAGTGTGGATGAGCGAGTCGACGTCCTTGGGGAAGCAGGAGCCGCCGTAGCCGAGCCCGGCCTGGAGGAACTGCATGCCGATGCGGCTGTCCAGCCCCATGCCCTTCATCACCTGGCTCACGTCGGCGCCCGCGTTCTCGCAGATGTTGGCGATCGCGTTGATGAACGAGATCTTGGCGGCCAGGAAGGCGTTGGAGGCGTACTTGATCACCTCGGCCGAGGGCAGGTCGGTGATGATCATGGGCCGTTCGAGCGGCGCGTACAGCTCCACCAGGGTCATGGCCACCTGCTGGTTGGGGGCCCCGATCACGATGCGGTCGGGCCGGAGGGTGTCCTCGATGGCCGATCCTTCCCGCAGGAACTCGGGATTCGAGACGACGTCGAAGTCGACCGGACGGGGCTGGTGGCGCGTGATGACCTCGCGGACGAACTCGCCGGTGCCCACCGGCACGGTGGACTTGTTCACCACCACCTTGTAGCGCTCCATCGCGCGCCCGATCGCCGCGGCCACCGCCTCCACGTGTGAGAGATCGGTCTCGCCGGTCTCCTTGGGCGGCGTGCCCACCGCGATGAAGATCACGTCGGACTGCCGGACCGCGGCGGCGAGGTCGGTGGTGAAGGTGAGCCGGCCGTCCTCCTTGTTGCGGCTCACCATTTCTTCGAGGCCCGGCTCGTAGATCGGCATCTGGCCGGCCCGGAGGGCCTCGATCTTGGCCTGGTCGTTGTCCACACAGATCACGTCGTTGCCGAGATCGGAGAAGACGGCTCCGGTCACTAGCCCCACGTACCCGGTTCCCACCACGCAAATGTTCATTCGAACGGGCCTCCAGACGGGGAGTCAGGATAGCAGACGAGACACGACCGCGCCAACCGAGGCGGCCGAGGGACCGGCTCTTTCAGAGCAGGGTATGCCGGACCAGCCGCTCGCCGACCAGGACCATGAACAGCAACAGCAGATAGAAATTGGAGAACAGGAACAGCGAGAGCCACCCGCGCTGGTCGTCCGGCTGGCGCGCGAACTTGGTCGCCAGCCAGATGAGCCGCCCTCCGAGGGCGCCCGCGGCGACGAGCGCGACCGGGCCTCCGAGGCCGAACGTGGGCGCGGCCAGCGACCAGGCGGTGAGGCCCAGCGCGTAGAGCAGGATCAAGCGTGCGGTGCCCTCGACCCCGACCCGCTCCGAGACCATCGGGAAGCCCCCGGCCGCGTAGTCGGCGCGATAGCGGAGCGCGAGTGCCCAGAAGTGCGGCATCTGCCAGAGGAACAGGATGCCGAACAGGATCAGCGCGCCCGAGTCGGTGAGGTAGCCGCCGCCCGTCACCCAGCCGATCACGGGCGGGATCGACCCGGGGATCGCGCCCGGCACCGCCGCGAACGGTGAGTGCGGCTTGAGCCACGGCGTATAGACGCCGTTGTAGAAGGCGCTCGCGATCAGGCCGAGGATGCCGGCGGTGCGTCCGACGCCGAGCCACAGGATCCCCGCGCCGACCGCGATGGCGAGCAGCGAAAACGCCAGGCCCTGTACGCGGGAGAGCCGCCCCGACGGCAGCGGGCGGCCTGCGGTGCGAGCCATGAGCGCGTCGCGCCGCCGCTCCTGGACCTGGTTCAGGGCGGAGGCCCCGCACGACAGGAGCATCACGCCGGCCAGCATCAGCAACCCCTGCGCCCAGGGAAAGTCGGGGCCGAGCGGGGCGCGCAGCATGAATCCGGCCCCCGCCGATACCAGCACCAGCAGCACGATGCCGAACTTCGACAGCTCGGCGTACGCGCCCACCCGCTCGGTCACGCTGAGCGCGCCGATGGGCCGCGACGATGCCGCCGCGGCCCTAGGCGGCATGGACCGCCTCCCGCCGCGAGCCGGCGCGCGCGCCGGAGCTCACGAATGCGGGCCAGCCGCCGGCCTCGACGCTGGCCCAGACCAGCACCGCCCACAACGAGTAGCCGACCGCGGCGTGGGCCGCGCGGATCACCGGGGCCAGCTGCAGCAGCACGGTCGCGATCCCGAGCGAGACCTGCAGGATCGCGAGCGCGGCGGTGAGACGTGCCGCGGTGGTACGGCGGATCAGCGCGAGGTGGACGAACAGGCCCAGCAGCAGCACGCCGAGCCAGCGATGGGTCCAGTGCACGGCGGGCAGCCAGCCGGTCGGGAGGACATCACCGCTGCACAGCGGGAAGTCGGGGCAGGCCAGGCCCGCGCCCGAATGCCGCACGTACCCCCCGAGGGCCAGCTGCACCAGCAGCACGATCACGCCCACGCGGGCCAATCGGCGGGGACGGTCCGCGGCCGCGACCGCGGCTCCGCGAAGCCCGAGCCCCAGGACGATCAGGGCGGCCAGGATCAGCAGCGCGTTCACCAGGTGCGCGGTGCTGATCAGATCCGGCAGCTTCAGCAGCACCGTGATGCCGCCGAGCGCGATCTGCACCACCAGGAGGATCGGCACGAGCCACGCGAGCCGCCGCAGGCCGGACGAGCGCGTGCTCGCGAGCGTCGCCACCGTGGTGGCCACGATGAGCACGCTGGCGGCCAGCGCGGCCAGGCGATGGCCGTATTCGATCAGCACGTCCGCGCGCAGCGGCGGGATGACCGAGCCGTGGCAGAGCGGCCAGTCCGGACAGGCGAGGCCGGACCCGGTCGCGCTCACCACGTTGCCGAGCGTCATGAGGACGAAGACCGCGGCCACCGCCGCGAAGGCGATCCGGGACGCGGTCACCGCGACGCTCCCTCACGGGGATTGCGCTCCTCGCCGACGCCGGATCCCGCGCCCCCCGCGCGGTAGCCGCTCGGCTCGCCGTCCACCTCGCGCAGCGCGAGATCGTCTCCGCCGGCGCCCTGCCAGCGGAAGAAGATCACCGAGACCGCGAGCAGGAACACCAGACCGCCCGGGATCCACATGATGAGGCCGCCCACGTGCTGGTCGGCGTGCGGGGTGAGCCAGGGCCAGACGCGCGGCGCGGCCGCGTAGTACGGGTACAGCATGCCGTCGGCCATCGAGATCAGGATGGCCACCATGACCATCGGCAGCCCGACCACGAACAGGTAGAGCAGCTGGATCGGATACGGGGCGCGCGGCAGCTCGCTGACCGGGGACAGCACCGGCCACCACAGGATCACCGAGGCGGCCATCATCAGGAGGTGGCCGACGATGTGCACCTGGTGCTGCTCCATGGCCAGGTTGTAGACCGGAGGCAGGTGCCAGACCACGATGACCAGATTGAACGTCGCGAAGGCGCCGACCGGCTTGGTCAGCGCGCGCCCGAGCGATCGCAGGCGAGCGTCCGAGAGCAGTGGGCGCACCATCCAGCCCGGCGTGCCGTAGAGCAGGAGCGGCGGCATCGCGAAGACCAGCAGCATGTGCTGGATCATGTGCGCGCTGAACAGGTAGTAGTCGGACAGGTCGTGGATGGGGCCGGTGAGGGCCACGAAGAGCACGCCGAGCGCGCCCGCGAACGAAGCGATCCGCCGCGGCTCCACCCCGGCCCGGGGATCCAGGCGCCGGCGCCACAAGGTGGCCGCCGCGTAGGCCACCCCGAAGGCCACGAGTCCACCGACCACGACCGGATCGGCCTGCCAGGCGGTCCAGTCGAAGCCATCGGGCCCGAGGGGCGGCGGCCCCGCGGGCCCGGGTACTACGTGCGCCATGTCAGAGGACGACGCGCGGCAGCAGCAGGAAGGCGCTGAACAGCGCCATGACCGCCATGATGATGGCGATGGCGATGATCAGCGGCCCCACGAAGAGAGCCCGCAGGATCGGATGGTCATAGCGCAGGTGCATGAAGAAGCCCACCACCAGGAAAAACTTCAGCGCGGACATCACGAGCAGGCTGGACACCAGGAACCAGTTCGGGATGCCGGGGATGTACAGGGTCGCGACTTCGAGCGCGGTGATGATCGCCAGTACGATCGCCACGTTGATGTACGTGCGGACGGTCGCGTGCCCGCCTCCCTCGTGCGTCGCGGCAACAGCGGGCTGGTCGGCCATGTCGCGGCTCCCTAGGGGATCAAATAGATGACGGTGAAGATCGCGATCCACACGATGTCGACGAAGTGCCAGTAGAGGCCGGCGATCTCCACCTTGGTGTAGTCCCGCTTGTCGAGCAGGCCTCGCCAGGCCAGGGTCACCAGGATGAGCAGCCAGATCACCCCGCCGGTCACGTGCGCCCCGTGGAAGCCGGTCAGCACGAAGAAGCTCGAGCCGAACAGGTTCGTGGAGAGCTTCAAGTTGTGGTGGAGCGCGAAGGTGGTGAACTCGTAGACCTGGTTCAGCACGAAGTGGAACCCGAGCAGCGCGGTGGCCAGCAGCCAGCCCGCCGCCTTCTTGACCCGGTTCTGCTCGAGGGCCGAGAGGGCGAGCACCATGGTCAGCGACGAGGCGAGCAGCAGGGCCGCGCTGTACGAGGTGAGCGGGATGTCGAAGACATCGTGCGGCCCGGGCCCGGAGAGCGACTTGCCCTTGTAGGCGAGATAGGTGCCGATCAGCGACCCGAAGAACATGCAGTCGGATCCCAGGAAGGCCCACATCCCCATCTTGCGGTTGTCGAGCCCGGTGTTGCCGATGTTGGGATCGTGGATGGCGTGGGCGGCGGCGTGGTCGGCCACGGGCGGCTCTCCTAGTGTGCGTGCCCCGGGGCGGGGCGATGCAGCTCCATGGCGAACTTGTACATGAGGTAGAGCGTGAGCAGGCCGCCCACGATCACCTGGTACATGCTGATGATCAGGCCCGAGACCATGAGGGTGAGGGCGAGGGCCAGCAGCAGCGGCCAGTACGAGGGCGACGGCATGTGGATCGAGCCGATCTCGGCCGCGGTCACCGGCGAGGGCTTGGCCCGCGGCTCCCCGCCGTGGCCGTCGCCGTACTTCTGCAGCCAGTAGTCGTCGCGGCCGTGGACGTGGGGCACCCGCGCGAAGTTGTAGACCGGGGGCGGCGAAGGAATCGCCCACTCCAGGGTCCGCGCGTCCCACGGATCGTTGCCCGCGATCTTCCCGCTCCGCCGGCTACGGAACACGTTGGCGATGAAGAACAGGAAGGACACCGCGATCAGGAACGACCCGATGGTGGAGACGAGGTTCCAGAAGTTCCACCCGAGGTCGGGGGCGTAGGTGTAGATACGCCGGGGCATTCCGATCAGGCCCAGGTAGTGCTGCGGGAAGAACGTCATGTTGAAGCCGATCATCATGAGCCAGAAGTGCCAGAGGCCCAGGCGCTCGTCGAGCAGCTTGCCGGTGATCTTCGGCCACCAGTAGTAGATGCCCGCGAACAGGCCGAAGATCGACCCGCCGAAGAGGACGTAGTGGAAGTGCGCGACCACGAAGTAGCTGTCGGTCTGCTGCAGATCCACCGGAGGCGAGGCGTGCATGACGCCGGAGAGGCCACCCATCGTGAACATCGCGATGAAGCCGAGCGCGAAGTAGAGCGGGGCCCGGAAGCGGATGCTACCGCCCCACAGGGTGCCGATCCAGTTCAGGATCTTCACTCCGGTCGGCACCGCGATCAGCATCGTGGCGATGGAGAAGGCGGAGTCGGCCACCGGGCCCATCCCCACCGAGAACATGTGGTGACTCCACACCCCGAAGCCGAAGAAGCCGATGAGGATCCCCGAGTAGATCACCACCGGGGCCCCGAACAGCGGCTTGCGCGCGAAGGTGGGCAGCACCTCGGACACGATGCCCATCGCGGGCAGGATCAGGATGTAGACCTCGGGGTGTCCGAAGATCCAGAAGAGATGCTGCCAGAGCAGCGGATCCGCGCCGGCCGCGGGGGCGTAGAACAGGGTGCCGAAGAAGCGGTCGAACATCAGGAGGATGAGCGCCACCGTGATGGCCGGGAAGGCGAGCACCAGCAGGAACTGGGTCACGAAGCTCATCCACACGAACACCGGCATCCGCATCAGGGTCATGCCGGGCGCCCGCATGTTGATGATGGTCACCAGGAAGTTGAAGCCGGCCAGCATCGACGAGATGCCGAGGATCTGCAGGCCCAGCATCCAGAAGTCGATGGTGTGCCGCGGGGAGAACTGCACGGTGGTGAGGTTGGCGTAGCCGAACCAGCCGCCGTCGGGGGCCAGGCCGAAGAGCCAGCTCGAGTTCAGGAACAGGGCGCCGGACAGGAAGATCCAGTAGGAGAGCGCGTTCAACCGGGGGAAGGCCACGTCCCGCGCGCCGATCAGCAGCGGGATCATGTAGTTGAAGAAGGCCGCGCTCAGCGGCATCACGGCCAGGAAGATCATGGTGGTGCCGTGCATCGTGAACAGCTCGTTGAAGCGCTCCGCGCCGACCAGGGTGTTGTCCGGGCGCGCCAGCTGCAGGCGCATGATCAGCGCCTCGATGCCGCCGATCAGGAAGAAGATGAACGCGGAGGTGCCGTAGAGGATCCCGATCCGCTTGTGGTCCACCGTGGTGAGCCACGACCAGACGGTCCCCCAGAAGGTCTCGGCCTCGACCTTCGCCCCCGGCATGAATGCGGCCTGAGTGGCCATGGGAAATCCCCTTATTTCAGGCTGAGGAGATAGGCGGCCAGGGCCTTGCTCTGCTCGGCCGTCATCCCGAGATTCGGCATCAGCGCACCCGGCTTCAGGTGATCCGGGTTCGCGACCCACTTGGCCAGGTTCTCCGGCGTCGCATCGATCAGGTAGCCGGCGAACCGCTTGCGGCTCGCGAAGTGGGTGAGATCGGGCCCGATGTGCCCCGCCGAGATGCCGGTGATGGTGTGGCAGCCCACGCACGTCGACTGGCTGAAGATGGTCTTGCCCTCCTGGGCGAGCGGGTCGGTCGACTCGACGGGCGGCGCCTGCTGGTTCTTCACCCACTTCTCGAATTCGGCTGGCTCGTGGACCACCACGTGGAAGCGCATGTTGGCGTGGGACACCCCGCAGTACTCCGCGCACTGCCCGGGATACTCGCCGGACACCTCCGGGGTCAGCGTGATGTGGTTCACCCGATGCGGCACCACGTCGCGCTTGCCGCCGAGCTGAGGCATCCAGAACGAGTGGATGACGTCCGGGGCGTTCAGCATGAACGTCGCGGTCTGCCCCTTCGGCAGGTGCAGCTCGTTGGCGGTGGTGATCTTCAACTGCGGGTAGCGGAACTCCCACCACCACTGCTTACCGAACACGTCGACCCGCAGCGCGGTGGCGGCGGGAGCCTCCTGGGTCTTGAAGATGACGCGGATGGTGGGAACCGCGAAGATGAGCAGGATGACCGCGAAGGCGATGGTCCAGCCCACCTCGAGCGCGGTGTGGCCGTGCACCTGCTTGGGGATCGGCGCGCCCGCCCGGTCGCGGTAGTGCCAGCAGACGTAGATCAGCGCCGCCTCCACCGCGATGAAGATGCCGAGGCTCCACCACGAGATCAGCATGAAGATGTCGTGGGTCACCTTGCCGAAGTCCGACTTCGGGATCACCGTGCTCATCGGGGTGTCCCAGTCCCAGCCCACCCAGCTGCAGGAGCTGGCCAGGAACAGCACGGCACCCAGCAGGCAGAGGAGCGTCCAGTCGAAGCGCTTCCGGAGCGGGCGGACGGGCGAGCGCGGCTCGGTCATGGCGTCGGGTGGCTCCCCCTAGCGCGGCGTGGCCGCCGACTCGGACAGCGAGATCTCGGTCGCGGCCACCGCGGGCCGGTGCACGTCGATGACGGCCACCCAGCTGCGGGCGGCCAGGAACAGCACGAGGAGCACCGGGATGCAGGTCCACAGCAGATCGGAGGAGCGGCGCGCGCTGGGGGCCGAGACCGCGCGGCGCGATCGGACCACGAACACGAGGGAGCTGGCCTGGGCGGCCAGGAACACGGTCAGGACCAGAGCGAGTAGCAGATGCACTATCGTGGGCACAGCATCCTCTTGAAAGTTATGACGCTGAGTTCAGGCGGAGTGTACTTGATCCCGCCGACGATTGCCAAGTGGAAACTTTCACATGCGCGCTCCGGACGGCTCGACCGACGCGGCTTCACCCGGCCAGTGAGAGCAGCGTGTGGAGCAGCGCGTTGGCGCCGCGCCCGATCGCCTTCCAATCGCTCATCTCGTCCGGCCGATGGCTGCGTCCGCCGCGCGACGGGATGAAGAGCATGCCCGAGGCGGTCACCGAGGCCAGGTTCTGGGCATCGTGCCCGGCGCCGGACGGCATCCGCTTGTAGGCCAGGCGCAGCTTCTCGCACGCGGCCTGCACCGCCTCCATGACGCGCGGCGCGCACCGCGCCGGCTCGGTGCGCGACACCGTCTCCACCACGACGCGAAGTCCGCGACGGCGCGCGACCGCGCGGGCCAGCGCGACGCACTCCCGGTCCAGGCGCGCGAGGATCCGGCCGTCCAGCTCCCGCATCTCCTGCATCAGCTGAGCCCGGGCGGGCACGATGTTCGAGACGCCCGGCGCCAGCTCGATGCGCCCGAAGTTGGTCACGCTCCGCCCGCTGCCCTTCTTCACGATGTGCTCGCGCGCCTTGAGCGCGTACTCGCACGCGGCCAGGAAGGCGTCCTTGCGCCAGGCCATCGGGGTGGTGCCCGCGTGGTCGGGCTCCCCCACGAAGATCAGCCGGTTGCGCCGGATGCCCACGATGCCTTCCACCAGGCCGATGGGCAAGCGCGCGGTCTCGAGATGCGGGCCCTGCTCGATGTGCAGCTCGACGTAGGCGTGCAGGGCGCGCGGATCGCAGCGCGCGTCGGGGGCCCGCGCCGCCTCGTAGCCGGCGCGCGCCATCGCATCGACCAGGCTCTCGCCATCGAGGGCGCGCAGGTGCGGGATCTGGGCGGCGTCCAGCTTGCCGGTGAACGCGCGGGAGCCGAAGAGGCTGCCGTACCGGCCCTCCTCGTCGCTCCAGGCCACCACCGCGAGCGGGCGCCGCACCGGCAGGCGCGCTTCCCGGATCGTCTGCAGGCACTCGAGCCCGGCCAGCACGCCGAGCGCCCCGTCGAGGGGGCCGCCCTCGGGCACCGTGTCGATGTGCGAGCCGGTGAGCACCGCGGCGCCATCGCCGGGCAGCACGCCGAACGTATTGCCGGCCGGATCGACGCGTGTCTCGAGCCCGGCCTCCTTCATCTTACCGAGCAGCCACTGGCGCGCTTCCTCGTGAGGCGGGCTCCAGCACGAGCGCGTGATGCCGCGGCCGTCCGGATTGCGGCCGTAGGTGGCGAGCGTCTCGATGTGAGTTTTGAGACGGGGCAGCGAGATTCCGGAGGCCATGGACGCCGCGAGTATACCTCACCCCGACGCTTGACACTTTCTGACGCGGGCTCGTATCATGGCAACTGAATCGTCGTTCACCTTCGTCCCGATCCACCTCACCGACAACCCACCGGAGCGTGGGCCGCAGAGCGCGGGAGAGCATATGGACTTCACGCTGACTCCGGAGCAGGAATCCTTCCGCGACGAGGTGCGGCGCTGGCTGGGCCTCAGCATGCAGCAGGACTGGGTCCGGCACCTGCGGCACGGCTCCGACATCCCACGGCCGGAGGCCTACGATCTGCTGCGACGGTGGCAGCGCCAGATGTACGAGGCGGGCTTCGTCGGCCTGACGTGGCCGAAGGAGGCGGGCGGCCGTGGCCTCACCTTCATGGAGGAGATGATCCTCCAGCAGGAGATGGCGCTGGCCAAGGCGCCGCCCGTCCTGAACATCCTGGCGATCGGCATGGCCGGACCGACCATCATCGCCTACGGCACCGACGAGCAGAAGAAGCGCTATCCCCCGAAGATGCTCTCCTGCGAGGAGATCTGGTGTCAGGGCTACTCCGAGCCCAACGCCGGCTCAGACCTCGCCTCGCTGCAGACGCGCGCCGAGAAGGACGGCGACCACTACGTGGTCAACGGCCAGAAGGTCTGGACCTCGCTCGCGCACATCGCGGATTGGATGATGCTGCTGGCCCGCACCGATCCGAGCGCGCCCAAGCACAAGGGCATCACCTACTTCCTGCTCGACATGAAGAGCCCCGGGGTCACGGTGAAGCCGCTCAAGCAGCTGACCGGCGATGCCGAGTTCAACGAGGTGTACTTCGACAACGTGCGGATCCCCGCGTCGCAGATCCTGGGCGGGCTCGACAACGGCTGGGCGGTGGGCCTCACCACCCTGATGTACGAGCGGCTCGCGCTCGGCTTCGGCCTGCAGGTGCGGCTGCGCATCGCGCTGGACGGCCTGGTGGACCTGGCGCGCGCCACCAAGAAGAACGGCGTCCCCGTCACCCAAGATCCCCTGATGCGGCAGAAGCTCGCCCAGCTCTGGATCGACACCGAGGTCTTCAAGTACACCGGCGCGCGAGCGATCACCAAGCTGCTCCGAGGCGAGCTGCCGGGGCCCGAGGCGTCCGCGGGCAAGATGATGTGGGTCGAGGGCCATCAGCGCGTGCAGGAGCTGGCCATGGAGATCCAGGGACCGTTCAGCCAGCTCGCCCGCGGCAGCGAGTGGGCGGTGGCGGAGGGACTCTGGCAGCACACCTTCCTCCGCTCGCGCGCCAACTCGATCGAGGGGGGCACCACCGAGATCCAGCGCAACATCATCGGCGAGCGCGTGCTCGGCCTCCCGAAAGGCTAAGCCATGAACTTCGGCTTCGACGACGAGCAGGAGCTGCTGCGCAACACCGCCCGCAAGTTCTTCGAGAACGAGTGCGGCTCCGACACGGTCCGCCGCTTGATGGAGACTCCGGAGGGAATGAGTCCCGAGCTGTGGAAGAAGATCGCCGAGCAGGGGTGGCTCGGCCTCGTCTACCCGGAGGCCTACGACGGCATGGGCCTGGGGCTGGTCGATCTGGTCGTGCTCATGGAAGAGATGGGCCGCGCGGTCGTGCCGGGCCCCTACTTCTCCTCGGTGCTCCTGGGCGGTCTCGCCATCCAGGAGGCCGGCCGCGAGGCTCAGAAGAAGGAGTGGTTGCCGCGAATCGCCGCCGGTGAGAAGCGGGTGGCTCTGGCCTGGATGGAGCCGAGCGCCCAGCTGGGCCCTGCCGGCATCACCCTGGCCGCCACGGAGAAGGCCGGCCGGTACACGCTGTCCGGCACCAAGCTGTTCGTGGCCGACGCGCATACCGCCGACGCCCTGGTGGTGGCGGCCCGCACGCGGCCCGGGGCGGGCGCCGACGGCGTCTCGCTGTTCCTGCTCCCGAAGGCGACGAAGGGGCTCGAGGTCACGCTGCTGCCCACCATGGACCAGACTCGCAAGCTCTGCGAGGTCACCTGCAGCGACGCCACGGTGGACGCCGACGCGCTGCTCGGCGAAGCCGGGAGCGGCTGGCCCCCGCTCAGCCGCGTGCTCGACCGCGCGACGGTCGCCCTCTGCGCCGAGATGTGCGGGGGCGCCCAGAAGGTGCTCGACATGACGGTCGAGTACGCGAAGATCCGCCAAGCCTTCGGCCGGCCCATCGGGTCCTACCAGGGCGTCAAGCATCGCGCCGCCGACATGCTGGTCGACGTGGAGAACAGCAAGTCGATCACCTACTACGCGGCGTGGGCCCTGGACGAGGGCTCGCCGGAGGCACCGCTGGCGGTGAGCATGGCGAAGGCCTACGTCTCCGACGCGTACCGCCGCGTCTCGGCGGCGGGCATCCAGCTGCACGGCGGCATCGGGTTCACCTGGGAGCACGACCTGCATCTCTACTTCAAGCGCGCCAAGGGCTCCGAGTTCACCTTCGGCGACGCGACCCATCACCGGGAGCGGGTGGCCCAGCTGGTGAACCTGTAGCGCCCCGCTCCATCCATGATCAAGCACGTCCGGCAGCAGGTGGGCCGATGGCTGCGACGCGACGCGGGCCCGACCGCGCCGGACGCGCTGCTCTTCGCGGATCACGAGGAGATCCGCGACATCTCGCGGCAGATCCGCCGCACCAAGCTGGAGATGGACCGCTCGGTCCTCTCCATGCGCAGCTGGGCCCGCGACCTGGGCCGCCGCCTGGCCGAGGGGCCGCGCGGCCTCTCCCGCAACGAGGACCTGCGCGCGCTCGGAGAGACGGTGGGCGGGCTCGCGCACAACTTCAACAACTCCCTCGCCGCGATCCTCGCCTACACCGAGCTGATGCTGCGGGAGAGCGAGTCGGACACCGCGCGCCGGCGCCTCATCGTCATCCGGGAGGTGGCCCTCGAGGCCTCCGCGACGGTCCGCAAGCTGCAGGAGTTCGTCTCGCGCCAGCCTCAGATCGCGTTCGGCCCGGTGGGGCTGCCCGCGGTGATCGCGGAGGCCCTCGAGCTGACCGCGCCGCGGTGGCGGGACGAGGCGGAGCGCAAGGGCACCGTGATCGCGGTCACGCAGGACATGGAGGCGCTGCCGCCGGTGGAGGGCAACGCCTTCGAGCTGCGCGACGCCCTCGTGCGGCTCATCAACAATGCGGTGGACGCGATGCCCCGGGGCGGAGCCCTCGCCATCCGCGCCGCGTCGGAGGCCTCGGGCTGGGTGGTGGTGGAGGTGCGCGACTCCGGCGTCGGCATGTCGGAGGAGATGCGGCGGCGCCTGGCCGAGCACGCGCGCGGGCTGCAGTCCGGGCAGGGCCTGGCCCACGTCTACGACATCGTCGAGCGGCACGGGGGCACCGTGGCCATCGACAGCGAGGTCGGCAAGGGCACCACGGTGCGGCTGCGGCTGCACGCGAGCCGCTTTCAGATCATCCCCGCCTCCGAGGGGCCGGCCGAGCGGCAGACCTCGCCCGAGCAGGCGGCCCGAGTGCTGCTGGTCGACGACGACCCGCGCCTGCTGACCGTGCTCTCCGACGTGCTGCGCAGCGACGGCCACGCCATCACCACCGCGGCCAACGGCGAGGAGGCGCTGGCGGTGTTCGATCCCGCCGCCCACGACGTCGTGATCACCGACCTCGGCATGCCGCGGATGAACGGCTGGGAGGTCGCGGAGCGCATCAAGGCCCGCTCACCGTCGACCGCGGTGTTCATCCTCACCGGGTGGGGCGAGGGCGTCTCGGCCCACGAGTCGATGCAGTTCGTAGACCGGGTCATCGCCAAGCCGGTGTCGGCGGAAGCGCTGCTCGAGCAGCTGGCCGGCTTGACCCGCTCGCGCGTCCCGCCCGCGTGAGCGTCCAGCCCGCCGCGCCCGCC
>Ga0081455_10000885_pt1 | contig 38778 bp, 36 predicted proteins | sample TabmetS3T2R1_FD_70207 | JGI IMG/M metagenome (GOLD analysis project Ga0081455, IMG submission 70207) | Tabebuia heterophylla rhizosphere microbial communities from the University of Puerto Rico - S3T2R1 | ecosystem: Host-associated > Plants > Roots > Rhizosphere ... | reverse complement strand
CGTCCGCGGGATTCCTATATCCGGTTTGAGCGGCCCGGCCCGATGCAGTTGTGGGGTATCGACATCGTGGGCGGGGTCGAGCTAGTCGACACCGCCACCGGACAGCTGCGGGAGGCGAAGACCGTTACCGGGGTCGATGACCACTCGCGGTTTTGTGTGATGGCGAAGGTGGTGGAGCGGGCCACCGCACGGGCGGTGTGTCTGGCGTTCGCGGAGGCGCTGTCTCGGTATTGGGTGCCGGAGGAGGTGATCACCGACAACGGCAAGCAGTTCACCGACCGGTTCAGCCGATACGGGCCCACCCGCGGCGAGGTGCTGTTCGACAAGATCTGCCGCCACAACGGGATCACTCAGGTACTAAGTGACCCCGGTTGCCTTCGGGGGTGGACAACCGGGGGCCCTGTATCCCCGACATCGGTCGTGGGAGCCACGGCGTTACTCAGCGATTGAGCATGAGGAGAAGGCTTTGGCGCAGAGATAGCCCCCGGTGATCAGTCGTTCACCGGGGGCTACGTCCCCCTCGATCCGACACATCGGTCGTGGGGGACGCGGCGTTACTCGTATCGCCTGAGCCCTTCCCAATCGCTGACGACGAGGGAAGGGCCTTTCGTTCCTAGCAGCCTCCGACCAGATGCCTCACCATGGCTGATTAGAGGCCGTCGCGGGCTGCGGACGTACAGCACGGTACTGGCGGTCTCGGTGGCTGGTGGCGGGTCGCGGTGCCCGAACAGGTGCAGGCATGAGCGACCTACGGGTTCGGGCCGCCGGCAGTAGCGTCCCTCGGCTTCAGGTCTGGACAGCAGGGGGACGCTGCACGTCCGGGCGGGACCTCCGGCACTAGCGGTATTGGTCGGGTTGCGTCCAACACTGGTGAATGCGTCCCCGGGATCCGTGACTGACCACCGCAGGCTCCCGGGGTCGCCCATTCACGTGACACATCGGTCGGGCGGTCCTCTCCGTTACTGGACGACCCTGGAGGTTTGGCGCTCGGCGCCACGGGCACGGACGAGACGGGCCCTCCGGGCCTGGCGGGCGCTACGCACGGAGGGTCCTGGGCCTTCCAGGGCGACAACGGCCCCCGGCACGCGTACCGGGGCCGTTGTCCCAAGGGGCGCGCCCATTCTTCGTCGAGCCTCATCAGCAGGACCGAGCGATCGGCGGCAGATTCGGGCGTTCGTCGTAGACGTCGGGCTCTGGCCGGATCCTGCGCGGCTGCCGCCTGCACGTCGGCATCGGTAGGTTGCGCTAGCAGCGGTCGAGGTCCTTGGGACAACTTTGTCTGGCTAGGTGGAGTGCCGTGATCCCCAGTCGATGCCTCGGGGGGCGAACGGCAGTTTGGCGATGAGGGTGCGGTCGCTGCCGTTGGGGCGCATCTTCATGAGGCGGAAGCTGTTGCGTTCTAGGTTCTCGATGCGGAAGACGATCCAGCGTCCGTCCGGCGAGTAGGATCCGGCGAACGCGCCCTTCTGCCCGCCGGTGAAGTGGGTCAGCATCCTCAGGTGTGTACCGTCTGGTCTGACGGTTGCCACGTTGGGGGACCGGCCGTCTGGGTAGTCGGCGTCGGTGGTGATCACGATGTGCTTTCCGTTGGGTGCCCAGTCGTGCTTGATGGCGACCTCGCGGGTGTAGGGCACGACCTTGCGCACGTTGGAACCGTCCGGGTCGACGGCGAACAGGGCCTGCAGCTCGCCGCTGACCTTGTGGCGGACGAAGGTGATGGTCTTTCCGTCGGGGGAGACTTCGGCGTTGTTGTCGGGTTCGAACGGAAACGCGTGCGTCGTCACCCGGCGCCGGTCGCTGCCGTCGTCGCGCATGATGAACACACCTTGGGGGGTGCAGTCACAGGAGAAGACGACGTGGTGGCTGTCGGGGGTGAACGCGGGCAGCTCGTCGTACCCGGCCCGCGTCAGGTCGCGTTGATTGGTGCCGTTGGCGTTCATGATCCTGATGTCGGAGGTTGTGCGCCGTTCGATTTGGAAGACGATTCGACGGCCAACGGGGTCCCAGTCGGGTCTGAAGGCGTCGCCACGGGCGTCGGTTAGCTGACGGAGGTGGGTGCCGTCGGCTCGAATGGTGTAGATCTCGAAACCGGAGCCATCGTCCGCGCCGAACGCGATCAACCCGTTCGGTCAGGAGTGGTCGCGCTCGTCGGCCCACCAGCATCGGAGAGTCCGATCAGCGTGATGCCAACAACGGCCGTAATCGCGATGACGCGTCGTATCAGATCCCTCCGCCCAACCTCATCGCTGTGCCGAGTGGTACGGAAAGACTTGTTCATTCTCGCCTCCCCTGGCGTAGGACGACGCCCCGGATCGGCTCGACACCAACAGTTAATGCGTTGTGGCTGTCTGGCCGGACGCAACCACCCGACGGGCATCGCGGCACAGTGTCGAAGGTCCCGATTCCGCGACCAGCGCGTTCCACGAGCCATGCGTGAGGATGCTCGGCTAGACCGACCGCGAGCGATCGGTAAGAACACCCACGAAGAGCACGACGCCCGCCAGGGCCACGGAGAACGCGGGCGGTCCCCCTCGACACGGAGCGAGTGTCGATCACCGCGTCCCGTGGGTTCTCGATGGCGACGCTGCCCGACCTCGGCCGTGTCAAGGCTGCCGGATGCTGGTCAAGGAGACCGGCGTGGCTAGGCGTCTCCCAGCCGATGTGCGGTTTCCGTGCCGACTGGTGTCATCCGATACGGATGTGGATCGCTGGCTTCAGGCGCCTTCTTGATGCCTCCCAGAATCAGTAACGGGCACGCAGGCCCAGGTGAGTGCGTTGTTGGTTGAGGCGACAATGCGTTCAGGGTCTTGCTGTTCCCCACGAGTAGAAGAACGCTCCACCTTGGGCAAAGACACGTGTCGGGAGCTTCGTCACACGAAAGAGATCGGCGCCATTCCGCTTGATCGTGTACAACGCGCCGCCGGTGGGCGTTTGACCATGAAAGAACTCACGCTGGAACAGGATCTTTTGCCCATCCGGCGACCACACCGGGGTGAACGATTCCGCCCTGTTTGCTGTGAACGTCAACTGCCGCAGGTGACCTCCGTTGACGTTCACAACGAACACTTGAATCCTCGTGCAACAGCTGGTGAAGGTGACGAAATTCCCCCTAGGTGACCACTGAGCAGAAATCGCGCCCAGGCGTGACGGTGTGACGCGACGGAGCTCGGTGCCGTCGGCGTTCACGACGAAGAGTCCGGTCCTATTGGTCGACGGGTTGAACGCCGCGAACGCCGCACGGGATCCATCAGGTGACCAGTCCGCCCCGATGCGGTCAAAGAACCCCAGATCAATCACCGACAGGCGCGGCGGGCTCAACCTGATCCTCCCCGTTCCGTTACTGCGCGCCGAGAAGAGCACGCCGTGGTCGTGGGGGCCGAACCTTGCGAACAAGACGCGAGAGCCGTTGGGGGAGTAGCCGTACGCATTGTCGAAAAAGCCACTCGGCGAGGCGGTGATGCGCACAAGTCCCCGCCCGTCCGCCGCCCGAATCGAGTACAGACCCGCCCGCGCCGGGTTCCGCAGCCCCTCGCTATGGCACAACAGCCGCCGCCCCGTCGGTGACCAAGAAAGACAGAACAGATCCAGTCTGCGCGCCGGGTTCAGCAGGTGGAAGTCCGACCCGTCGGGGTTGGCGGTCGCGGGCTGGACGTGGTGCTGGCCCCAGACGTTGCACAGCACCTTGCGGCCGTTGGGCGACCAGCCAGTGCATGTCGTGCTGCCGGGTGGCCCGATCCTGTGCCTGCGAGAGCCGTTGGGATTGATCGTGAAGCCGAAATTCGGAAAGACCTGCCCCACGACAATCTTGCCGTTCCGGCCAGGAACGACGCTTGCGCCCGCGGTGCCACCGCTACTGACCGCCACCACCGCAGGACCCAGCAACACAGCTGCCGCACCGACCGCCACCGCGGCGCGGGAGATCAGACCAGGCATCGTGCCACCGCCAAAGAAGGCCACCATGCTTGTGGCACCTCATGCACCGGTTGCCTCAGCTCATAGGCAGTGAAGGCCCGACGCGACTTGGCCCTTGGCCCCGGTAGAAACGCCGGGGTTCGCGGCGGACGCCGCCCCGTCGACGGGGTTGTCGCCTCCCAGGGACTCGACGATCTCCGTGGCGTTGATGCCGCCAAACCGGGCGGGTTGCCCGATCGTTTGCGGGTTGCCGGAGCAGTCGTCTCCGGGCGAGAACGGGTCGTTGTTGGCGATGGCCGGGGCCGGAACGGCAAGTAGCAGTAGTCCGGCGATAAACCCGGCAGCCGCGATGTGGTGGCGCTTCATGATGTCCTCCTTCGTGGTGGACAGAGCACCCGCTGTTCGGCCGATTGAAGCAAGCTGCGAGTGGCCGATCCAGTTGACGCCGATCGGGCTGGTTGCCCTTGGTCGATGCGACCCCATACCGTATATCGAACCGTCCGCGCAACCCAGGGCCGCAGGTCCCGAACCGAACGTAGGCGTCTTGACGGACTTAGCCGCTGTTCGATGACTATCTGGCTGTGTTGTGGGTGCCCACTTGGAACGCAATCTGTGACGTCTTCCTTATCAGGGGTCTCCTCGTAGCGGCCGGATGTCCTCGTGAGCCTATGAGCGCGGGGTCGGGATGCATCGGCTCGACATCGAAGTGCGCGGCTCTGCCGCAATCCGCTCGGGTCAGTCGACGTCCGCGACGAGCACCTTCCGGTCGGTGTGGAAGTTCGCGCCGCATGAGGGGCGCACGAAGTACGGCCCCTGCCAGTGAGCACCTGGCTCGAGCCTCACGCGAACAGGGTGAAGGCGGTTCGCACAACGCGGGCACTCAGACCTCGGGGCGAGCCGTGTGCGAAGTCGGTTCAGCACTCTGCCATCGTGCCGAGTCGCGTGCGGCCTATGGGCTAAGGCAGGCGGCCGCCGCGATTGTCGATCGCATCACCTTCGGTGGCACCTTCATCGAAACCGGTGCCGACTTCTACCGGCTTGCGCACAGCCGAGCCCGGCGCAGAACTTTGGATGAGCAACTCCGCTAGAACACGTTGTTGCTGGGGTCGCCGACGAGGACCGCTTCCGCCTCCTGGTATTGGTTGTTCATCGCCCGTGTTTCGAGGAAGGTCATCAGCGCGCGCTGGAGGGGAACGCGTTGGCGCCACAGCACCGCGACGTGGGTCGTCGGGCCGCCGGCGAAGTGGGCCTCGGCGACCGATCGTGACAAGGTGGCGGACACGAACGAGGCCCGGGTTGCGGCCGGCCGGATCTCGCTATCGCTGGCAGCGCCGCGAAAGAGCACCAGATCGGTCAGCCCGGCCCGCGACAGCAGTTCCTGGGTGAACGCCATGCGCCACAGCAGATGCTCGGACCGCCGCGACCGTGACCATGCACCACTCAGCAGCTCGGGATCGCGTGGGATCTTCCCGTGATACGGGCACAGGCCCAACTCCGCCAGGACGATCGCATGCCCCTTGACCACCTCGCCGGACCGCGGGTTGGACACGAAGGTCGTGCTGAACACGGCCTCCAGTTCCCCGAGCCCGCGCTCGTCCAGGAACTCCTCGAGCAACTCATACAAGATCGGGTCACCAGCACGCCGTTCGACCAGCGCGCCGACGTCGACCGACATGGCTGCGGCTCGCTCGGCCAGCCAGACGCGAACCAGGGCACGGTAATGATCAACTCGATCCAGCGACTCACGCCGCGCACCTGGATCCACCTCGATCGTCAGCACCCGATCGAACGCGTCACGCGCCTGTTCCAGGGCGGCGGTCACGACCGCGTCCGCGACCACGGAGCCGCGAGCAAACTGGAACCGCGTGACCTCGTCCAGGGCAAGCTCCCAGCACGTCCCCATGTCCTCGAACGCGTCGATCCGAACGGTGAACTGCCCGCGCACCGCCGCGACATCCACGACCGTGATCGGCGTGCGGCGCACATCAAGCAGCCGGCCACGGTTGCCCACAACCAGGTGCTGAAGTCCGCCGGCGACAAAGTCTGAATCCCGCCTGGACGACGGATCGAACGCATAGACCTCAGGAACGCTCATGGGATCGTCCACCAGCACGAACGTCGCCCGCCAAGCCCGAGACCGACGACCTCACCCACCACACCGTCAGCACGACGATCACGCTACCCCGCTCGATCACGCATACAGGTTGGCCCCGAGTTCACGGCACACCCCGTGCTGTGCGAGCGGCAACGGTAGCCACCGGCCCCGAGGTCCTGAGGGGGACGAGACGATGGCGTCGTTGGCCAGAGGTATCAGCCGGGAGTGCCCACCGCGACGACCGGGTGCCTGGTGCGCACATGCTGAGAGCGAACGGGAGTCATTTGCCTTGAAAGGATGAGCGGAAGATGGAGCGTTGAAGTTGGGCCGTGACGTCGACGAGCACGGGCGGAGGATCGCCGAACATCTCAAGCTCGCATCCGCCGCCCAGCTCGCTGAGTGTGTTGAGTGTCTCGCCCATGGTCGTGATGTGTGCGAGCAGGGCTTCTGAGTCCTGGTAAGTCTCCCGCACGATGCACACCGTGTGGGTGTCGTCGAAGAACCAGTCGTATCGCAGCACTCCCGTTTCGCTCTTGGCGATCTCCAATGCATGGGCCGCCATCTTCTTGAACTCTGCGAGGTTGGAGCTCGAGATGTTGGCGAACTTGGCGTTGACGTGGATTCTGTTCATGACACGCGTCCTACCTGTCTGCTCGACACGGCTCGTCGAAGGGGATAGTGCGAGTCGCTGGCCCGCGCTCGTGGAGGTGTCGGATGCTCATTCGGCCAACCTCAGGGGAGGAGCACGACCTTGCCGGTCATGTGGCCGCCTTCGATGTAACGGTGGGCCTCGGCGATGTCGTCGAAGGCGAAGGTGCGTTCAAGATGGACGCGGAGGCGTCCGTCGTCCACGAGGTCGGCGAGAGACTCGAGTGCGACGTGGTCGGGCTCGACCATGATCCCCGCGAAGCGGACGCCGGCCCGCTCTGCCTTGTCTGCCAGGTGCCGATTCATCGGATCGGCCGGCGTCACCAGCACGCCGCCGGCGCGCAGGGTTGGCAGCGAGCGCTCACCGTAGTCCCCACCGACCAGATCGAAGACGACGTCGAGATCGCCGACTTCGCTCGCGAAGTCCACGGCTCGATAGTCGAGTACTTCGTCGGCCCCGAGCCCGCGAACGAAGTCGCGCTTGGAGCGACTGATGGTGGCGGTCACGTGGGCGCCTCGCGCCTTGGCGATCTGAACCGCGAGGTGTCCGACGCCACCACCGCCGCCGTGGATCAGCACTCGCTGTCCCTGCTCCAGTTGAGCCGCGTCGACCAGCCCCTGCCAGGCGGTGAGACCAGCCAACGGCAGCGCCGCGGCGTGACAGTGGTCCAGACGCGCCGGCTTGTAGGCCAGCTGGCGCGAGGATGCCACCACGAACTCGGCATAAGCACCGACCGCGCGCGGGAAGTACGGCATCCCGTACACCTCGTCACCGGGACGAAACCTCGTGACCCCGGCCCCGGTCTGCTCAACGACCCCCGAGATGTCCCAGCCGAGCACGAACGGCGGGTTCCCGAGCAGGGGCCACGCGCCGGACCGGATGGAGGTATCGACCGGGTTGACACCGACCGCGCGGACGCGGACGAGCACCTCGGTCGGCAGCGGTTGTGGCCGCTCCACCTCGGCAATGCCGAGGACTTCGGGACCTCCGAAGGTGTGTTGACTGATGGCTCGCATGTTGTCTCCTTGGCTTGCTGTGTCGACTCGCTGGTTGGGAGTCGGGAGGGGCCGGAGGGGTATCCGCTCAGGCCAAGAACAGCATGCGGAGAGTTAGTCTCCTTCCGCAAGAAGGCACTCTTCTGGTATATAGGTACCTCATGGATACCACCGAACCTGTGGTGCCGCCCAACGTCTACCTCAGGGGCTGCGCCTCGCGAACCGTGCTCGACGTGATCGCCAACAAATGGACCAACCTCGTCGTCTGCGCACTCCGCGACGGACCCATGCGCTTCGGACAGCTGCGACGCCAGCTCGAGGGCATCACCCAGAAGATGCTCACCCAGACGCTGCGGGCACTCGAACGCGACGGGCTGGTGACCCGGACGCTGTACCCGACGATCCCCCCACGCGTCGACTACGAGCTCACCGATCTCGGCCGCGACGCCGCCGGCCTCTTCGACGGTCTCATCGAATGGGCCGAGCAGCATGTCGCCGAGATCACCGCCGCCCGGCACCGCTACGACCACCGCGCCGACCCAGAGCCAGTCGCCGCGCCCTGACCCTCGGCACCCCCTCGCCGGGGTCACCTGTCCCGCCGCCTTGGCGAGGGCTGCACACCCGAGCCCCACTCCGACCGACCACACGCCTTCGACAGCTGTGGCTGGCTGTCATTGCTCCGTTACGGAGACTGTCTGACTAACGGTTGATCTGGTTTTGGTCGACACGCCGAGTGGAGCTCGGCGGGAAGGGTCGATCATGACCGAAACACTGGAGCCCGTGACTGATGAGGTGGATCAGCGAGAGCTTCGCGACACGCTACGCATCGAACTCGAGAGCCTCCTGGCCAGACACCCGCGGCATGTGCGTGCGCTTCCCTCAGTCGCGTAGGAGGTTCTCGACGAGCGGGTCCGGCGTGGCCTCGGGTCGCACACAGCCTGACGGACCGCCCGCTTCCTTTCCTCCCAGCGAGCCGGATCCGACTGCAGGTATTGGTGGAACAGCACCAAGCCTTCGTCGGGACTGGACTCCAGGCCGACGTACAGGTCCGTCAAAAGAAGGCGGCCCGATACGCCTCATCGAGAGTCAGAGTCTCGGGCAAGGACGAGTCGTCAGTCACCGGACGATGCTCCCACGCTTGCGCGCGGACGGCGGCAGATGAGTACGTACTGGCGTCCTACGCCAGTCGTCCGCGCTCGTGGTCCAGCTCTGCGAGGCGTGTCTCCCAAGGCGCCTGCTTGCGGGTGTCCGCGCTGTCTGCCAGCCAGTAGGCGCGTGCTCCAGCGGGCATCCAAATTGAAGCGAAGCCATCGTTGTAGGTGACCTCGACGCCGCAATGCCCATCGGCGCGGTTGCCGAACGTGACGACGACTGACCCCGCCATCGGCGGCGCGAACTCCGCGCCAATCGGCTCGAAGAAGAAGCCTTGCCCGGACACCATGACCCAGTCTTCCGACGCAGGATCAAACGGTGGATGGTGCCTTGTCATGCCGTCAGTCTGGACCACCGGTCCGAACTGTTGCGGCAAAGTCGCACGGCGGCGCCCCGACAGTGGCTGATCGGGCGCGCTGCGGAGCCCTGTTGATTTGCTCCGGCTAGCCGTCCAAGACTTGGCGGGTGCCAGCACCATCCGACGACGTCCTCCCGTTCGCTCTCGTGGATGGTTGGCCCGTGGCGCTGCCCGGCTGTCTGGTGACGGTCCGCGAGACCGGCATCGTTCTCGGCTCGCTCCTGCTGGAGGACGAGGAGTGGCGCGCGCTGCAGTCCACGCCCATGCTCTCGCTCAGAGTCGGTGACCATCCGGTACTGGACGGATGGACGACGCAGGACCCGGACGGCAGCGAGTCCCGCGTCGAGTTCGAGGTTCCGCTGACGCCGGTCGTCGTACCGTCAAAGGCTCTGGCGCACGGTCGGGCGTTGTCCGAGTGGGTCATGGACACGCACGGGGCGCTCGGTCGCCTACTTATCTGGGACGAGTCTCGCCGTTGGTGGATGGTGCACGAGCCCGACCTCGAAGTCCTGGTCACGTGTGCACCCCCTGACATGCTCGCCCAGGCATCCGAGGAGCCTTCATGGCTGTCCTTCGGTGGCACCGCGAGGGGGCGACAGGAGTTGGACGAGCTCTGCGTGCGCTACGGGGTGATCTCAGCGGAGTGACCCGCCCGCTCATCGGCACGATCGCGCAGTCAGCGGCCATGAGCGGACGGGTCTGAGGCGAGGTACTGGGCCGGGGTGGTCCACGGCGTCTGCCATGGAGATGGCAGCAGTTCTCGGCTGCACCGTGGCGTAGGCGTCGATGAATCGATCGCTGCCCTGGGTTCAGATTCGTTCTGGGGCCTACGAGCCGCGTTTCATCGTTTCGCGGTCGGTGGTGTCCTGTTCGCCGTCCATGTAGTCGGCGATGACGGTGCCGTCGGCGGCGAGGACCTGGATCCGCAGTGGAGCCGGACCTCCGTTGTTCATTTCGAGCCGCGTCTGTTCGGAGACGTCGAGTTGCATTTGTTCGGAGATGGCATACCAGCCGCCGTCACTCACCGGGATGACGTGTTCGGTGCCGTCGGGTTCGATGAGGACGATCTTTGCCGCGTTCGTTGGCCCGGGCAGTCGATCGAGGGAGGTGATGAGGTAGTCGTCTGGCCCGTCGTTGTCGGCGTAGCGATACTTCCGGTCGATCAGGACGCCGTAGTCAGGAAGCCAGGCTTCGAGGTCAGTCGCGCGGAATATCCTGCCCCCGGACTCGTTTTCGAGGCCGGGCGCGGCGAACAGTTCGCAGGAGGCCATGTAGCCGTTGGCCGAGCGCAACCACGCGGTCGCGGTGAGGTCGCTTCGGGCCGAGGCGACGACGTCCCAGCCGGAGAAGTCGTAGCCGAGGACCTGACCGCACGCCGCGCGAAGGCCATCGGGGTCACCGTCGTCGGGCAGCGCCGTGGGAGGGATGCCCGCACTGTCCACCTGGTCGGCTCGGGGGATACGGCAGAATTCGAGGTCACGAGTGTCGTCTTCCGAGGGAGCCTCGGGGACCGCCGTCGGATCGTCCGGGCCGATCGGGATGACCATCACCTGCCCGCCTTCGACAAGCCGACCCTGCCGGAACGCCACCCGCCAGGTGTCGTCGGTGCCGAGGCGGCGCTGGAGCAGCGTGGTGCAGCGGGCACCGGCTTCCGCGTTTGACACCTCGACCGGGTCGTACACAGACGGACCGGCCGGGTTCGATTCGGTCGCGGCCGGCGGCTCCGGCTCCGAGCCGCGGTGGTCGGTCGATGGCAGCCACGCGGCGCCACCGGCGACCGCCAGGGCCGCCACGGCCAGTCCACTGATGGCGGTGAGGGCTCGCCGCCGGTGGAGGCGGCGTCGGGCACGCAGCAGCAGCTCAATGGCGTCGGCCGGCCGGTTCGGGTTGCCGTCGCTGGCCTCCCGCAGAAGGTCGTGGAGGTCCTTCATCACAGATTCCCCTCTCCCATCGACGCCGCGGCGTCGATGCGCCCGTGCTTCTCGAAGAGCGCGCGCAACGCGTCCAGCCCGCGCGAGGTCTGGCTCTTGACGGTGCCCGGCGAGCAGCGCATCGCCTCGGCTGTCTCCCCGACCGACATCTGCTCGAAGAAGCGCAGCACGACGCAGGCTCGCTGCCGCGGCGGCAGTCGACGAAGACCGGCGAGCAGCATCTCCCGGTCGGCCACCTGCTCGTCGATCCGATCGTGACCAGCGAGCGTGGCGTCGAGCTCGGCCGGCTCCTCGCGTCGCCACGGCCGCCGGTACTGGTCGATCACCGCTGAGACCAGGGCACGCCTGGCGTAGGTCGGGAGTCCACCGGACCGGTCGAGCCGCGGCCACGCGATGTAGACCCGCATCAATGCCTCCTGCGTGGCGTCAGCGGCCAACTGCCAGTCGCTGGTCATCAGGTACGCCGTGCGATGCAATCGCTGCTGCGACGCATTGACGAAGTCGACGTACTGGTCGTCATCACGTCGACGTCGGCGCTGCCGCGGGTCCGGTCGGGTCACACCGGCCTCCTTCGGGTCGCCCCAGGGAACGTAGTTCACACCCGATCGGTTGCACGCCAATTTCATGGCGACGCGGGGGACTGTCGATCACGCCGACGCGTCACACTCGATGCCGCGCCGAATGCGGCATGATCGGGCGCATCCCTCAGTCGCGTAGGAGGTTCTCGACGAGCGGGTCGGGCGTGGCCTCGGGCCGCACAGCCTTACGGACGGCCCGCCTCCAGTCCTCCCAGCGAGCCGGGTCCGATTGCAGGTATTGGTGGAACAGCACCAAGCCTTCGTCGGGACTGGACTCCAGGCCGACGTACAGGTCCGCCAGAAAGAAGGCAGCCCTATACGCCTCATCGAGAGTGAGCGTCTCGGGCAGGGACGAGTCGTCGGTCACCGAATGATGCTCCCACGCTTGCGCTCGGAACGCGGCAGATCCGGATGTTCCGAGGGCGCCACCGGCCCGTCGCCTTGTTGCGGCGACAGGCGACGGGTCGGCGATGTTGGAGTGAAGGTGGTGACGGGTCGGTGGGTGACTGCGCCTGGGGAGGGTGGTGCTCTTAGAAGACGTTCACCCAGACACCCTGTTCGGCGATGCCGGACGCGCAGCTGTCGGTGGTTGTTGCGATGCGGATGGCGTCGTGGGGGATCACGTACCCGTCCACACCGGGGAGCTGCGCGGTCTCGAGGCTGCCGGAGAAGGCGCCGGCTGCGCACGACCCGGTCATCCTCCCCCGGGCGGACTCGAGCTCGCCCCGGTCGGCGGCGACCAGCCGTGGGTCGGTCAGCGTGTCGTAGTAGCGGTAGCTTCCGTCCTTGGTGACGTCGAGTAGGTGACCCGTTTCGGGCGCCAGGTACAGACCCTCCCAACTGAACGGTCCGGAAGCCGGCTGCCAGTCGGCGTCTTGCGCCGTGGCGAACAGGTAGTCCGCGACTGGTGACCCGGGACCGGCCCGGTCCCACACCTCGCGTCCCTCGGCGGCGGTGCAGGTCGTGTTGTCGATCGTCAGCTCCGCCCGCAGCGAGCCGTCAGGGGCGAGGGCGGTGCGCCACGGCTGGGAGAAGCCGACGAGGCCGGCGTCTGGGGCACAGTTGCCGCGGTCGTCGAGCCGTCGGGTCCACGTGTCCGCGGCCAGCCTGGATGTGCCGTGCCCGAACGGCACCGTGAGCGTGCCCATCGACCAGCCGCCGTTGCCGTCCACGAACATCGGGGAGTTATAGGGGGCACGCAGCAACCAGAAGCCGGTCAGATCTTGGGCGGTGGGGGTCGCGCCCGCGGTGAAGTCTGCGGACGGGAGGGTGTAAGCGTCGGCCTGCAGAGTCGCCCTGAGGCTGTCGGCCGGGGAGGGCGGTGTGCCGGCGGGCGGCGCGGCGTCGTCGCGGTCGATCGTCTGGGAGATGACGAGGCCGACGGCGAGGACAGCGGCCACGGCCGCGGCCAGCAGGACCAGCCGGCGACGCGGGGAGGGCGGTTCGAGGCGGATCTTGAGCCGGGCCGCGGCAGTGTTGATGTCTTGCTCGGTCACGGTGAGACCTCCGGTCAGTTCCCGCAGCGCCTCGATGACGCGCTGCTCGTCGCGCTCGTTCATCGGGACACCTCCAGGGCGGTGTGTAGGGCTCGGAGGCCACGGTGCGCGTGCCGTTTCACGGCTCCGTCGCTGATACCGAGGGTCTCCGCGGTCTCCGCCACCGTGAGCTCCAGCAGGTAGTGGCAAGTGACCACCTCGCGCTGTCGCCCCGGCAGCCGCCGCAGCGCGGTGCCGACCAGCGTCGCGTCCTCCCGGCTCACCGCGACCTCGTGGCTGCCCACGACATGGGGTGGGACGGCGGGGTCGCTGCCGATGCGCAGCCTGTCCCGGACCCGCGTCCGGATCTGCGAGCGACAGCGGTTCAGCACCGCAACCCGCAGGTAGGCCTCCGTGGCTTTGGGGTCGCGCAACTTGCGCCAGTGGCGATACAGCGACACGAACGCGTCTTGGACCGCGTCCTCGGCGCCCTCACGGGGTACCCAGGAGGGCCGACGCGATCCGCAGGAGGCTCGGATAGTGCCGGCGGAACAAGACCTCCACAACCACCTCGGGCGAATCGCCCGACCCGACGCTCTGCAGCGCCCGGGACTGGGGTCCAGTCAAGCGGTCCACCGCCGCCTCCGGTTCTCGTGTCACACCAGAGAGTCGCGCGGACCGCCTTCAGGTTGACACCTCCAACAAAACAGCGCGACCTGTCGAGACCAACAGCTCGACCGCGCTGACGGCACACCGGACCAGGACGGGGCGCGCCCTACGACTCCGGCACCGCGACCACACCGGCCTCGAGGCGCAAACTCGCCCCGGTCCGGCCAGTTGGCAACGGGAAGAACGGATGGCTGGTCCTCGAGGCCAGGCTCTGCATACAGTCCTTGCTACCGGTCCCAGGACTTGTGGCTGAACGTCCTCAATTCGGCATGAGCGGGCGGTCGGCAAGCATGCCGAGGCGGCGGGCCCGCTGGGTAACACCTAGGCCCCTGCGATCCGGTGTGAGGGTAGGCGACCTCTCGGTTGGCCCCCTACAGCCGGGGGGTTGTCCCTCCATGGTTCGGGCGCTGCCCGTCACTCGCGTGAGGGTGGCGTCTGCATCGTCCTGGCGGGCGACGGTGCCGCAGGTATCAGCGCCCGCGTTCATGGTGCGTTTATGGTGCGAAACAACGTCAACCGGTGGGGCTGGACGCTGCCGGTGATATCTGACAGCGAAGTCCTGACGCCTGGAGGAAACCCGTGGCTATGGTGAGCGACTCACTCGTAATGCGTGGGTCGTCGGCTCGATCACTGCCAGCTTGGGCATCGGGCCGGCCGCCTGCTCGTAGGAGCTAGTCGTGGCCTGGGGCGACCCTGCGGCGACGGTGCTGATGGCGCTTATTGGCCCGGTCTGCGCGCGGGGCGACCTGATGGCCGTAACCCGATGTCGGTCGCCTCGTTGTTGCCGGTGAGCCACGGAGGCCTGCGCGCAGGACTCGGCGGGAGGCAGACACGATGGGCGACTCGTGGAGCGACGGACTCGTTGATCATAACCTTGCGCGATTGCGGCGCGAGTGGGGCTGCGTATCGGGCATGGACGCAGGTGGCGGAGGACAAGGCGCTGACCAGCGTCCGCCTCACTGACGAGCAGCGGGCAACGCTTCGCCGCTACCGCGCCGCTGAGACCGCGTTGGTCGATGGATCCGATCACGCTGATCCGTCGTTCGGGAAGACGCCGTCGCACGAGGGGTCTTCGCCGCTGGATCTAGGGCCGCTGCCTAAGGGCGAGGCGCAGACAGTACTGGAGAGGTGCGCTCGCGGCTACGGAGGCGCTGGACGTTTCACCGTCGTCACCGCACGCAGGGTCGACGGGCTCTGGAGGCCGAAAGGTGCTTTGGTCGCCAAGGACTTCGATACCGGGACGTACTCGGATGCACCGACGACGGTAGCGGGGGTGGCTATCTTGCGGACAGGTCGCCGACCGATCCGCAGCAGCCGTACCGGTTCACCACGAGCGGTGGCTACGAGTTCTGTGACGCACATGCCACCGGGCGCACGGTCACGATTGACGAGCATGCATGGCTTCGGGTCGCCGACCAGGTCGTGCGCGTGGAGACCCGGATTGGGACCGACGACCGTCCGGGGCGATGGCGGGTGTCATGGGCGCACCACGGATTCGCCTATGCGGCGTCCTGGGTCGAAGATCTCCCTTTCCCGCACGGCACCACTGTCTCGATGATGGTGCGGTTCTTCGACGCTGACGGCAACCCGGTCCCCGCCGACGCTCCGGAAACGGGAACTGTCCTGATGTCGAGCGAGCCGATCTCGACCGACATTCCGGCCATCCACCTGGACCTGGCCTGCTAAACAAGCGACACCCCTCGGCGGCCGCACGGCGCGCCCCGTGTCTTGGCATAGCCGATGTAGCGCCGTCGAGCGGTAGGCCGGGATCGGCACAGGTGCGCCGCCGGTGGTCGAGCAGCGGTTGGACGCCGTGTGGGTCTGAGCAGGTTGCTCGTGCTGTCGGGTGGTTGGTGGCCGGGATGCCAGATCGTCTCCTCCGCTTCAAGGGGTTCTCGGCTGGGCGGACGTCGGCGCTCGCTGGCGCTCGCTTATTTCCGCGTCCGCCAGCCGAGATTCCCCGTTGAACCCGGAGCCTCTGACGGCCCGGCAGGCGGCAGGCGCCGGCAACCCCCGAGGGGCTGCCGCCACCCAACGGCCACCAACCACACCGGGAGAGGGGCGCCGAGATGACCAACCAGCAGCAGCCGACCACCCACGAGCGTTACCTGCACGCCGTCCGTGACGCCGTGATCGCACGGGCGGTCGAACGCCAGACGATCACCGGCGAGCAGGGTGCGCGGCTGTCGCATACCAAGCTGTTGTACGGGGTGGGCGACGGCACCTACCGGGGCGTGACGGTGTTCGACGCGTGGGAGAACGGCGTCGGTCGGGTCGACATCGTCGAGGTCGCCGCGACCGGGCAGGAGTCCTGGATACAACTGGCGGGCGCGGTGATTCACGAAATGGGGCACGTGCAGGCCGGGATGGACGCGGGCCACTCGAATCAGTGGAAGGACGCCGCCGCCGCGCTCGACGCAGCCGCCACACCTCCTCCGCGGCCACGGCAGGTGGACCGACCGCTCTCAGACGGGTCAGCGGCGAAGTGGGCTGCTGTTGTGTTCTGCCATGACCTTCCTGCCGGCGCTGCAGGAGGAGGCCTGCCGCGGGTGGTGTTCAGCGGGACGATGACTCGTCGGCCTACGTCGTGCTGGATCTGGCGGAGGCCCGCCAGTGCGTTTCGGCAACGGCCGGGGGCGAAGATTCGCGTCATATCTGAAGACGGCCCTGTCACTCTGACCTTCGACTTCGTCAGTAATCGCATCAACTTCGCTGTCAGTGACATTCTCTGGGTCGCTTGGTGCTCGTTCCCCTGACAACATCAGGGCGCCGTGAACCCGTCGATCGGGGCTTTGGCACCGGATCTTGGGGACTTTGGGTACTGGCTGGTGGACGGTGCCGGGATGTAGGCCAGCGTTAGGCGGCGGTGATGTGTTAGGGGAGCGGTGACCATGCGGAAGGTCAGCTTCGCGGTTCTGCTGGGATTGACCGTTGGCGTGTTGGTGGGGGTGTCGCCGGCGTTCGGCGACCGCGTTGAGGGCACTGCAGGCGACGACGTGCTTCGCGGCACCGGCGAGCACGACAGAGTCTTTGGGTTTGCCGGTAACGACCGCGCCTTCGGGCGGGGCGGTCGAGACATTGTGCGCGGTGGCAGGGGCGACGACCGAGTCTTTGGCGGCACCAACCTCGACGGTGTCTTCGGGGGCGACGGAGACGATGTTCTCAATGGCGGCCTCGGCGGCAACGATGGACTGTGGGGTGGACCGGGCGCCGATGTTCTGCGCGGCGGACGCGGCAAGGGCCCCGACTACATGACTGGGGGTCCGGGTGAGGACACCTTGTTCCTTGGACCTTGGGTCGAGCAGGTAGAGGGTAATCGCGGTAACGACAAGGTGCGACTGATCGAGGACGGGCGGCCGGACTTCGTCAATTGCGGAGCGGGAAGGGATGTCGTGACCATTGCCGGTGCCCGTGAGCCGAACGACATCATCAGGCCAAATTGTGAGCGAATCGTCTGAGCCATTACGCGCACTTGTAAGCCTCCGGTTTGGCACGGCGAGGAAGTGGAGACATCACTACGAGGAAGGTCAGGATGATCCGATGACCGACGGTCGTCCTCCATTCGTGGTGGCCGGCGCCGTGCGGGTGGGTGTTACCTCTTGATGAACCCCGGCGGTACCGCCAACCGGACCGCAGTCATGGCGGCCGGGGCCGGGGCTGCCGCCGCGATCGGTGTCGGTCTGTTGTGGGTGTGGCGGCATCAGGCCGACCTGATCCTTCACCGACCCCTGAACGAGTGGACCTTCTCTCACATCAAGTGGATCCTCCCGACCGAGGACATCCCCCGCTCCGCTTCGATCCGACCGTTGCCCGCCAACCTCGGCCCGCTCGACATCCAATACCGGTACGAGGGTCGCGACCGCCCGGCTGTCGGAGCTGCACAGTCGGACCAACACCACGTCGTTCCTGGTGCTTCACGGCGGCACGCTCGTTCACGAGGTCTACCCAGGTCGGTTCGCCGGACCGGCCGCTCGTTTCTTCCTCTTCTCGCTGAGCAAGTCCGTGACCTCGATGCTCATCGGCGTTGCGCTTGCCGAGGGTGCGATCGGTGATCTACGCGACCCGGTGACGCTGTACCGGCCCGACCTGGCCGGCTGCGCCTACGACGGGTTGGCCATCGAGCACCTGCTCGACATGTGCAGCGGGGTGGGCGACCTCGAGGACTGGACCAATCCGGACGCCCTCATCAACCGCTTCGCTCGGGCGGTGCTCGGCGATGGTTCGGTGCTCGACGTGGTGCGATCTGCGCCCAGGTCCGCCGAGCCCGGCACGATGTTCAACTACTCCACCCTCGACTCGCAGGTCCTCGGGTGGGTCCTCGAGTCAGCCACCGGCCGAAGCCTGGCCAGGTACACGGCCGAGAAGCTGTGGGCAAGGATCGGTGCCGAGCAGGATGCCTTCTATGCCCTAACCCGAGGCCACCCGCGCACCGCCCTAGGCTCGGGTTCACTGACGGCCAGCGCGCGAGACGTGGCCCGTCTCGGCTACCTGATGGCTTCGGGCGGCGTGCAGGACGGTCAGCAGATCGTTCCGGCGGAGTGGGTAGCCCGCAGTGGCGGCCGCGACCTGCCCCACCTTGAGGTTGGCGCATTGGGGACAGCGGATACCCACACTACGGCTACGCCAACCAGTGGTGGACGCTTGGTGGCGACCACCGTGCCTTCACCGGACTCGGTGTGCACGGGCAGTATCTGTGCGTCGACCCCGTCGCCGACGTCGTGATTGTCAAAACGAGTGCCTGGGATAGCGCGGATGACGAGGAACGCGACGCCGAGACAATCGCGGCATTCCGTGCCGTGGTCGCTCACCTCGCCGCATCGCCGCCCGGCACGACCTGACCCACACCGTGCGAGCGCATCCAGGCCACCAGAACGGGACCGCCCGCACCCAACGCACGATGCGTGCGCCGGCGGAGAGAACACCGTCCGACTTCGATGCGGAAGGCGCCGAGATGGGCCCGGCGGGGCGGGAGCGACGGTGCTAATGGCCTGTAATTTCCCAGTCGGCGGCGCATGAAGGACAGGTTGGATGAGCGATGCGGCTCTCTGAGCATGCGCTTGATTCAGCGCGCCGCCAAGTCCCGCTAGGCCCATCCGAGCTGTTGCATTGAGGCCGCGTCGTTCCAGATCTTCGTCATGTGGCGGATCTTGTCGTCGTCGAAGGACATGTCGTAGACGTAGTCGGCCGCCACGCTCTTTCCTGTTGGTGGGACCGGGCCTCCTTCGCCGGTTTGGGTCCCACGAAACACGCCATAGACCACTACCTTGCCGCGAGCCTCGTCCACGGCGAACGACTGGACCTCGGCACGGCCGTCAGGTACCGGGGTGAGAAGGCCCTTCATCCATTCGGTGTAGGCCTGGAGGTTGTCAACGCCTTCCAAGGCTGCTGCCTGGGCGGCGAAGGTGGCGTCTGGATGGCAGTACTGCTGGCACTTCTCCCACCCACCACCGGTCTCGCAGGCCTCAAAGAATTGTTCGGCGATCTCCACGATCCCAGTCATCGTCGGGCTCCTTCCGCTGATTCCATCGTTCTACGCCGACCAAGTCAGCACGCGTAGGGCTGAAGGGCCCAGCATCGCTATCGACAATCGTCGGCCGACAGGATTGACCCCTGGCTACATTGCGAACGCCATCCACCACTTATCAAGCGGTGGTTGACCCCTACCCCCGGGTGGCCGATCCACGCGTTGAGAGTTCGATCGTTGCCGGTCGTGTCGGCTGAAGATTAGGGCGCGACATGCGACAGACGGGCCGATGCTTACCCGTCACCCGATCCCTCATCGCATCGAAGCGACCGTCCTCGGCTATTACGAGGCCTACGGAAACCCTGGTCGTGATCGCCGGAATTGCCCACCGTCGCACCACTGCTCCGCGCGCCAAACCCAGTGCCCATCCGTGGCCCACCAAACGCCTGGCCGGACGGGTCGGCGCCCTGCTGCCGCACCCGTGTCACCGTGCTCGCTGCGGTGGGGCACGCGTGCCATGTCAGGCCGGGTGTGGAATCTCTTGTGGAATCAAATGGTGTCTGCTGCCGGGGCTGGACGAGGCTGGAGTGGGGGAGAGGAGGACTCCTGACGCCTGGAGTGGGTTGGAGTCAACGGGGAGCAGGGCTCTCATAATCCCTGGGTCGCGGGTTCGAGTCCCGCCCGCCCCACCAAAAGTGCAGGTCAGCATGCCATTGGGCGACGATTCTGCTGAGGTTTGCGGCCCTGTGGTTAAGTCGAAGTTGTCGAGATAGCTGCCACTGGTTAGGAGTCGTGGATCCCGCTGGCCGGAACCGTGATCCAAGAGATGGGGCGTGTGCTCGTTGGATGGCCGGACGCTCCAACCAGTGGAGGAACGCTGCTGTAGACCTCGGTTTCAGTAGCGTTCGGCCGCCGCGGGGCAGGTGTACCAGCTGGCGATGATCGACCCGGTCCACCGTCACGCCTGCACGAGCTGGCCGGCCGGATCGGCGACGGACGACCCGAGTTCCGCACCCCGCCGTCCCGACCCCCGCCGCCGGTGCCCGGCCGGGTTCGGCAGGTTGCCGGGGCGTCGGACGGGTTGATCATGCCTGCATTGCCTCGTCTACCGCTTGTTTCACGGTGAGTTGTTGGCCGTCGGCCCAGGCATTGTCGAATGCCTGCTCATCGAGCTGGGCGCGCAACGCGTCTACAAGGGTCTGGTACTCGGGCTGTTCCCCGCGCTGTACAGGGGCTGCGATTCGGAGGCGTAGGGCGTCGGCGGCGGCGAGCAGGCGGACCGACCGCGCCGGCTCCCCGGCGTCTGCGGCCACTGCGGCAAGTCCCTCAATACTCTCTGCCAGCCAGAAGTTCTCACCCACACCGGCCGCAAGCTGAAGGCAGTCGCGCAACGTGTCGGCTGCTCGTTCACGGTCGCCTTGGCGTAGCGCCACCAGCGACAGGCCATGCAGAGACCCCACGAGCAGCCATTGGTCGTCCAGCTCACGGAGCATCCGTAGCGAGTCCTCGTAGCGCTCGCCAGCCTTCTCGTACTGTTCACGGTGAAAGGCCACCTCCGCGGTGTTGTGCCGCGCCATCGCCGCAGTGCGGAGATCCCCGATGCGGAGGGCCAGGGTGTGTGCCTGCTCGAAGACCTCTTCGGCCCGCTCGTAATCTCCCTCGTCGATGACCTGAGCGCCGATTCCGTTGAGAGCGAAGGCCTCGGCCTGCTTGTCACCTAGCTCTCGCGCCAGGTCGAGCGCGGTTTCGTGCAGTCGTCTCGCTCGGTCATTGTCTCCTTGGGCCCAGATCAGGGTTGCCGCTCCGGCAAGCGCCCGCAGCTGAGCCTGCGGCGGTGACTGGTCGGGAAGTGCGAGCACCTGCTCAAGCCATCGTCGACCTTCGCTGAAGGACCCCGACATCTCCCAGAAATGCCACAGGGCAGCGGCCAGGCGTAGTGCGATGCTCGGGTCGCCGTCCGTAGACAAGCCCCAGGCCAACGCTGCGCGTAGGTTGTCATGCTCATCGGTCAGTCGCGACAGCCACTCCAGCTGCTCCTTACCGCCGGTCAGCCACCGCTCGGCGGTCTCGGCAAGCTGGAGGTAGTACTCCGCATGCCGTCGGCGCTGAGGCCGGCCGTCCGGCAAGTGGTCGAGGAGTCCTTCTGCGTACTCGTGGATCGTCTGCAGCATCAGATAGCGGACATCGCCGTCTGCGGTGCGCCTCCCCAGCAGCAGGCTCTGGCTGACCAGGCTGTCGATCCGATCGAGGAGGTCGAGAGCGTCCTCGCCCTCTGAGGCACACACCGCCTCGATCGCGTCGAGCGTGCATCCGCCGCGGAAGGCCGCGAGCTGGGTGAAGAGCGCCTGTTCGGCCGGATCCAGCAGCTCGTAGCTCCACTCGATGGTGCCGCGCAAGGTCTGTTGCCGCGTAGGCACGTCACGCGGGCCACCGGTCAGGAGGCGGAGCCGCGCATCGAGCCGGGTCAGGATCGCCGGCGGAGTGAGCACCTTGATGCGCGCGGCGGCGAGCTCGATCGCCAGCGGCAGCCCGTCGAGGCGGTGACAGATCGCTGCGACCGGAGGGCCGTCCTCAGCAGTGAGCTCGTAGCCTGGGCTGGCCCCTTGTGCTCGCTCGATGAACAGGCGCACGGCCGCGTTCTGCGTGAGCTCCCCGATCGGCGGCAGCCGGTCGAGGTTGGGCAGCGTCAGCGGGTCGACGGGATACTCGTGCTCACCGTTGATGTGCAGTCGGGACCGGCTGGTGGCGAGTGCGGTGAGGATCCGTGTGCCGTTCATCAGTTCAGCAATCTGCTCTGCGGCACCTAGGAGTTGCTCGAAATTGTCGAGGACTAACAGCGCTCGCTGGTCGTTCAATCGGTCGAGCAGGATGTCGAGCAGCGTCCGCTCGGCGGTCTCTCGCATACCCAGTGCGCTGGCGATTGTCGGCAGAACGAGGTCAGGATCGGTAAGCGGGGCGAGCGGGCAATAGAAGACCCCGTCCGTGAAATCTGTTGCCGCCTCCGTTGCGATCTCCAGCCCAAGCCTGGTTTTACCCGTACCGCCGGGTCCGGTCAGGGTCACGAGGCGGACACTGGGGGTTCGGACCAAGGCGGTGAGCTCGGCGAGCTCTTCAGCGCGGCCGACGAGCGGGGTCGGCGGTACCGGGAGGCGCGTAGCCGCGCCAAGACTTCGCAGCGGCGGAAACTCGCTCGGCAGTCCGTCGATCGACACCTGGAACAGGTGCTCGTCGGCCGGGAGATCCTTGAGCTGGTGCAGGCCAAGGTCACGCAGCTCAGCCGCGTCGGGAAGGCTGGGCCTGGCGAGCTCCGCCGTCGCGGCCGAGATGACCACCTGACCACCGTGGGCGGCGCCGGCGATTCGTGCCGCCCGATGTACGTCCATGCCGACGTAGGCATCGTCGTGCATGGCCGGAGATCCGGTGTGGATGCCGATCCGGACCTGGATCTGCTCGCCAGCCGGCCACGGAAACGCGAAGAGACGCCGCTGAGCCTCAATGGCGGCTCCCACGGCTTTTGTTGCGTCTGGGAAAACGACGTAGAAACTGTCACCTTCGGTGCCAAGCTCAGTTCCGCCGTGATTGGCCCACGCCGCCCGAAGCTCTCGCCTGTGCCCGTCCAAGGCATCGGCGTAAGCAGAACCTAGCCGCGACAATAGCCGCGTCGAACCTGCCATATCGGAGAACAGCAACGTCACCGTTCCCGAGGGCAACACCTGCATACCCTAGTATCGGCCGGATACGTTCTCACTGCCACAGGAATGTCGTGTGCATCGCTCGATCCCCACCGACGAATCCAAGGCGTGGTGCTGACACCACTCGAACCAGCGCAGCAGCTGGAAGGCGTACAGGTCGCGGGTGTGCCCGGAGTACCGGGCCAGGTAGGAGACCGCCGCCGGCCACGCTCGCCGCCGACGCGGCGAAGCACGAAACCCTCCGACGCCAACCCTCAGAGACGACCCGAGTCCGCACGCGGCGAAGTGACGCGCCTCGACGGGGCGGATCGCGGCGGGTCCGAATCTGGCCGTCGCCTGCGACCGTGCTTGACTCCGAGGGTGACCGCGCCCCCGGTAGGTTTGGCGAGTGGTCACGCCTGCCGGACGTCAGCTCCCCGACCGGGCCCGTGTCGTCGTTGTCGGCGGGGGCGTGATCGGCTGCTCGGTTGCCTACCACCTCGCCCATGCCGGCTGGACCGACGTGGTCCTGCTCGAACGGGACCGCCTCACCTGCGGCACGACGTGGCACGCCGCGGGCCTGATGACGTGCTTCGGGTCGATGTCGGAGGTTTCGACTGCAATCCGGCTGTACTCGCGTGACCTGTACGCGCGGCTTGAGGAGGAGACCGGCCAGGCCACCGGTTTCAAGCCGGTCGGCCTCATTGAGGCGGCCGCCGACGGGGCCCGCTTGGAGGAGTACCGCAGGGTCGCCGCGTTCCAGCGGCACCTCGGGCTCGAGGTCGAGGAGATCTCGCCGCGGGAGATGGCCGAGCTCTTCCCGTGGGCCAAGACCGACGACCTGCTCGCCGGCTTCTACGTCCCCGGCGACGGCCGGGTCAATCCCGTAGACCTGACTGCCGCCTTGGCGAAGGGCGCCCGACGGCTGGGGGTGCGGATCGTCGAGGGTGTATCGGTAGAGGAGGTGCTGACCGACCGCGGGCGCGTGACCGGCGTTCGGGTCTCCACGGGTGCATCCGGCGGGACGACCGGGATCGAGGCCGAGTACGTGGTCAACTGCGCCGGCATGTGGGCCCGCGAGTTGGGGGCGAGGAACGGCCTGGTGATCCCGAACCAGGCCGCCGAGCACTACTACCTGATCACCGACACGATTGACGGGCTCGATCCTGCCGCGCCGGTGTTCGAGGACCCCGCGGCGTACGGCTACTACCGCGAGGAGGGAGGTGGGATGATGGTCGGCCTCTTCGAGCCGCAGGCCGCGCCATGGAAGGTCGAGGGCGTCCCGCGCGACTTCTCCTTCGGCAAGATCTCGCCCGACTGGGACCGGATGGGCCCATTCCTGGAGAAGGCCATGGCCCGCGTCCCGGTCACCCTCGAGGTCGGCGTGCGCACCTTCTTCTGTGGCCCGGAGTCGTTCACTCCCGACCTCGCGCCCGCTGTCGGTGAGGCTCCCGGGATCTGCAACTACTTCGTCGCCGCAGGCATGAACTCGGTCGGCGTCCTGTCCGCAGGCGGCCTCGGTCGGGTGCTGGCCCGCTGGATCACCTCCGGCCGGCCTGACGTCGACGTCACCGGTTTCAACGTCGACCGGTTCCGCCCGTGGCAGGCCGACGACGGCTACCGCGCCGCGCGTACCACCGAGATCCTCGGCACGGTGTACGCCGCGCACACCCCCGGCAGGCAGCTGCGCACCGCCCGTAACAGGCTGCTGTCTCCGGTCCATGCGCGGCTGGTCGAGCAGGGCGGCTACCTGCGAGAGGTGTCTGGCTGGGAGGGCGCCGACTGGTTCGCCGGGCCCGGTACCACCCCGGCTGCCGAGCCGACGTGGGGATGGGCGCCCTGGTTCGCGCAGTGGGAGGCCGAGCACCGGGCCGTCCGCGAAGGCGTCGGCCTGATGGACATGAGTTTCATGGCGAAGTTCCGGGTGCAGGGAGCTGAAGCGGGCGTGGTCCTCGACCGAGTCTCAGCGGGGGCGGTGAACGAGAAGGCCGAGACGATCACCTACACCCAGTGGCTCGACGAGGACGGCCGGATCGAGGCCGACCTGACGGTCACCAAGCTGGGCGAGGGCGACTTCTTCGTGGTCGCGTCCGACACCGCGCACGGCCACGCGCTGGCCTGGCTGGCGCGCCACGCCGGGGATGCCGACTGCACGGTCACCGACGTCACCGCCGACTACGGCCAGCTCAACGTTCAGGGACCCCGGTCGCGCGAGGTCCTCGCCGGGCTGACCGACGCCGACCTCTCGACGGACGTGTTCGGCTTCCGCACCTCACGCTGGATCGAGCTCGCCGGCCTCGAGGTGCTGTGCGTGCGGATCACCTACCTCGGCGAACTGGGCTACGAGCTCTACGTCCCCGCAGACGACTCCCTTCGCGTGTACGACGCGCTGCAGGCCGCCGGGGCGGCGCACGGGCTGCGGCCGGTTGGGCTCAAGGCGCTGGCCTCGCTACGGATGGAGAAGGGTTACCGAGACTTCGGCCACGACATCGACAACACCGACTGCCCACTCGAGGCAGGGCTCGGCTTCGCGCTTGCCCTGGACAAACCCGGCGGCTTCGTCGGTCGTGACGCGGTGCTGGCTCGCAAGTCCGCCAACGCCGCAGCGGGCGGGATGGGTCAGCGGCTCACGCAGATCCGGGTGCTGGACCCCGACCCACTGCTGCATCACGCGGAGGTCCTCCACCGTGACGGTGAGGCTGTCGGCTACATCCGGGCGGCGTCGTACGGATGGACGCTCGGCGGAGCGGTCGGCCTCGCCATGGTCTCGGGCAGCGGCGACCCGGTCACCCCGGACTGGCTCGAGGCCGGCACGTGGGAGGTCGACATCGCCGGCATCCGGCACCCGGTCGAAGTGTCGCTGCGCCCGATGTACGACCCGACCTCGGCTCGGATCAAGGTCTGACCGGAGTTCTCCCCTTCGGACTGCTAGATCCGGATGTTCAGCCGACGCCGACAGGCGGCTGAGTGACGCGGCTTTGGTTGGGGGAGCTGCTGGTGTGTGCGCGTTGGCGGGATGGGAGCGGGAAGGCGGACGTCAGCTTGTCGTGTCGGCGGTGGCGGGTGTCGGCGGTGACTGCACAAACCCGTTTCGGCCGACCGCGCGCCGGTCGTAGTCTCTGGTTTCGTGGATATCCGGCTGCTTGACGCCACAGCGCTGGCTGACGATGCGATGATGCGCGACTTCTACGACCTCAGCCGGCGCGCCGAGCTCTATGGACGGCCGGATGCGCCGTATTGGGAGTTCCCGGAGTTCCTCGGCGCCTTCCGCTCACCCGATAGCGGCGAGCGGCAGGAGTTGTTCGCGGCCTTCGACGGTGGCCGGATGGTCGGCGTCGCCGTGCTGTGGTCGTTCCTGTTGGACAACACCGAGAAGGCGGCGTTCAACCTGAATGTCGACGTGCCTGCGCGGCGGCGCGGGATCGGACGGTCTCTCGCCGACCGGCTTGAGCACGCCGCCAGCGCCGACGGCCGGTCGCTGCTCCTGGCCGAGGCAACGCTGCCCTTCGCCGACCACGAGAGCCACGCCTACCGGCGCTTCGCCGAGGCGTGCGGCTACGAGCTGTCCAATAGCGAGATCGTCCGCCACCTCGCGCTTCCGGTGCCAGAGGAGCAGATCCAGGGGTGGATCGACGAGGCCGCACCGCATCACCCCGGCTACACGATCGAGACATTCGTCGGCGCGGTGCCCGACGATCTCGTCGAGTCGCTGTGCGGGTTGCTTAGCCAGCTCGCGGTGGACGCGCCGACGGGCAGCGTCGACTTCGAGGAGGAGACGATGAACCCGCAGCGGTACGCCGAGGTGGTGGCGACCACCGAGGCGATGGGCCGCGCCCGGTACGAAACGGTTGCGCTCACTCCGGACCGGCAGGTGGTGGCGCAGTCCACCCTGGCCATGTCGCTGGAGCAGAGCACCAAGGTCTACCAGTGGGGCACCTTCGTGCACCGCGAACACCGCGGCCACCGGCTCGGGCTGGCCACCAAGGCGGTCAACCTCCGCGCCGTTCAGGCGGCGCGCGGCGACCTGACCTTAGTCATCACCCAGAACGCCGAGACGAACGGCTACATGGTTTCGATCAATGAGCGGATGGGGTTCCGGCCGATAGAAATCTCGGCCGAGTTCGTCAAGCACCTCTAGCTGCGGTCCTAAACCTCTGAACCGTCGGGCCCGCCATCGCAGACGTCTGCGCACGCATATCCGGGCAGAGAATGCCCTCTCACGCGGCGCAAAAGACGCAGGTCGATGATCGCGCGGATCGTGGCAAGAGCGGAATGTCGCGAGGCCGCATGGGCTATTGCGACCCGGGTGTCTGGTGCAGTGAACTGAGCTGGTGACGTACTCGATCGTTGCGCGTGACTCGGCTACTGGGCAGCTCGGCGTGGCCGCCCAGACCTGCGCTTTCGCGGTCGGGTGCGGGCTCCCGTGGGCACGCGCTGGCGTCGGCGCGGTAGCCACCCAGGCTCGGGCCGATCCCGTGTACGGCCCGCGCGGCCTCGACCTTCTTGCGGCAGGTGTTGAGCCGACGGCCGCTCTCGAGCAGCTTCGTGCGTCTGACGAGCACCACCAGGAGCGACAGGTCGGCCAGGACGCGGCGCAGCTGGTACCACCGCGTCCTTTACCGGAGCCGACTGCATACCTGAGGCCGGCAGCACAGCTGGCGACGGCTTCACGGCACAGGCGAATCTGATGATCTCTCCCGGAGTCAGTGAGGCGATGGCCGAGGCGTACGAGACCACCACCGGGCCGCTGGCCACTCGCCTGGTCGCGGCGCTGAACGCCGCCCAGCGCGCCGGCGGCGACGCCCGCGGCCAGATGTCAGCGGCGCTGCTTGTCGTCGATGGCACCAGACGCGAGCACCCTTGGGAAGGAGTCCTCGTCGACGTCCGCGTCGACCACCACCCAGCCCCCTTGGACGAGCTCGAACGCCTCGTCCACCTCGCCCAGTCCCGCCAACATGACGAACGCGCCTTCGAACTGCTCGAGTCCGGCGACCCCGCGTCCGCCCTCGACGCCGCCGACGCCGGCCTCGCCCTCGCGCCCGGGGACGCGGACCTCCTCCTGACCCGCGCTTGCGCCCTCGTGGCGCTCGGCCACCACGAGCAGGCCCGCAGCATCCTCGTCGAGCTCGTCGACGCTCAACCTGGCTGGGCCGACGCACTCCGCGCGTTTTCCCGACGCGGACTGCTCGGAGCGATCGACCTCACCACGCTCGAGCGACTCCTACCTTGACGACCGCGTCACGCACGCGGACAGCGGGGAGATGCGCACGCCAATCGCTAGCCTGCTACGTCGAATTCCGTGCGGAAGATCCATGGTGGGAGTGCGTCGGTCCTGTGACCCAACCCTGAGGCTAGATCGCCTGGGAGGGGGGAAGGGTCAGGGCACCGCCGGATGTGGGCCAGCGGTCGTATGACGCAGAGTGGAGATGTCAGGGAAGGTGCCCTGACCTCACGCGAAAGGACGTATACCTCGATGAACGACATCCGCCAGACCTTCGCCAAGCGGGGGCTGGTTCGATCCCGTGACGGGCGGGTACTCGGCGGCGTGTGCGCCGGTCTCGGTCGGCGCTTGGGCTTCCCCCCGTGGACTGCCCGGCTTCTGTTCGTGCTGCTTCTCCTGGTCGTTCCCGGCAGCCAGATCCTGGTCTATCCGATCCTGTGGATCTTGATGCCGTCTGAGGAGACCGTCGGCGTTCAGACTCAGTCCACCGCGCCGACACCTGCGGCCTGACGGCTGGCGCTGCCGGCCCCATCCACGGGCTGGTGCGTGGGGTTCAGGCTCCGTCAACCCCTCGGCAGGCATTCACAGGATGTCCCTCTTCGGTGTGAGGAGGAGGGCGAGGGCGACCGCCACGGCGGTGTATCCGAGGAGGACGAGACCACCGACGGGTGCGGACGTCAGCTGCCCGTCGAGGCCGTTGGCTTGGTCGAGCTGCATCACGGAGATCGTCGCTCCCACTGGCAGCCACTGGCCGACCGAGGGGTATGACGCGATCACCAGATGCTCGACCGCGAGCATCCAGACCATGACGCCGACGACGGCGGCGATCTGGTGGCGGACGATGGCACCGATCGCGACTCCGATCACGGCGTACGCCGCCATCACGGCGAACCCAGCCGCCATCGTCTGCCAGAACTGCGCGCCGGCCGTCACGTCGCCGTTTCGGGACCGGATCAGCGCGGTGGCGAAGGGCACCGAGACGACCACTGCCCCGGCGACGATCACCACGCTGGAGAGGGCCATCGCTTGCCCCTTCGCGACGAGAACGCGGGCACGCCGCGGCTCGACCAGGAACGTCGACGTGGCAGTGCCGTAGCGGAACTCCTGGGTGACCGCGAGCACGCCGAACAGGACTACCAACACCTGTGCGATCAGCAGACCGGTGCCCACGGTGGCGGTCAACAGGCCCGGGTCGTCGAGGGGCACGGGAGGGTTCTGGGCGTCGGTTGGTGGGACGGTGAAGGTGACGGCGATCAGCACCATGGCGAGTGTTCCGAGCAGGAGCCACACCGTCGTCCGGGTGCTGCGCAACTTGAGCACCTCGGCGTGTACGAGGGCGTTCACGAGAGCACCTCGTCCATCGGGACCGGGTCCTCGTCGGAGCCCGGCTCCTGGATCAGCCGGAAGAACGCCTCCTCGAGGCCAGCCGTCCCGACCAGCCCGTACAGAGCGATCCCGTGCTCCGCCGCGAGGTCCCCGACCTGCTCGGGGGAGGCGTCGACCGCGAGCCCTTCGTCGGTACGACGACACGCGTGGCCGGCCGCCTCGAGTGCGTCGCAGAGCCGGACCGGGTCCGGGGTGCGGACCCGGGAGCCGACGCCCGCCTCGGCGCGCAACTCGGTGAGGCTCGACGACCGGAGCAGCCGCCCGTTGGCCAGAACGAGCACGTGATCGGCGGTCTGCTCGACCTCGCCCAGCGCATGGCTGGACAACAGCACGGTGCGACCCTCGTCGGCAAGTCGGCGCACGAACCCGCGCAGCCACCGCACGCCCGGCGGGTCGAGGCCGTTCGTCGGCTCATCCAGCACGAGCACCGCCGGATCACCGAGCAGCGCCGCCGCCAGCCCCAGCCGCTGGCGCATTCCGAGGGAGAACTCCCCGACGCGCCGCCGCGCGTCCGCCGCCAGCCCGGTGTCGGCCAAAACGCGCATCGGCACATCCTTGGGCAGTCTGGCCGCCGTCGCGAGCACGCGCAGGTGATCCAGGGCGGTACGCCCGGGGTGATAGCCGGACGCCTCCAGGACTGCGCCGACCTGACGCGCAGGGTCGGTCAGCTCCTCGTACCGCCTGCCACCAATGGTCGCGGTCCCGCTGCTCGGCGCCACGAGCCCCAGCACCATCCGAAGCGTGGTCGTCTTGCCCGCCCCGTTAGGCCCGAGCAAGGCTGTCACCTGCCCCGGCATCGCGGCCGCGCTGACGCCATCTACCGCGCGAACGTCCCCGAAGAACTTGGTCAGGCCATGCAACTCAACCGCGATCGTCATAGCACGCCCCTTCTACTCCGCCACACCGCACGGACCGGCGATGGGCTGGGCGCCGCTGACTGGCGTCATGTAGGTCCTGGAATCTGTCATCGGGAGGTCCGCTCTCGGAAGGATTGATCACTCGACTTCCGATCGCGGTCGGGCGACGGCAAGGATCGACGCCCTGAAGCCAACGGCAGGACGAAGGCGAAGGCCGCATAGCAGATCCCGCCGAGCAGGCACTGCGGCATGATCCGCCACCAAAGCTCCGCGGCATTCGGCAAAATCGGATGGACGGCGTCGACATGCAGGCCCGAGACACCACCGCTGGAGAACCACGCGACCGCGATACCGGCCAGCACCGCCACATACCAGACGACCGCCCACCGACCTGGTCGACGGGCGTGGCCGCGCAGCACCACTGCCTGGGTGACCGCCGACGCGGCGAGCGGCAGGTGCAGCGTCAGGGCGATGGTCAGCCAACCCAGCGCATCTACAGCAAAGGTCAGCACGGGCACGAACACCGCGAGCCCAACCGCAGCCCCGACCGTTGCCGCCAACGCCCACCGAGACGCCCAGGGCACACGCCCACGCAGCGCGATCCACCCGGCGAGCGACAGCAGCCCAATGTGAAGGGTTGTGCCGAGGGCATGACCAAGCTGGTGCAGGAAGTCGCCGCCCCAGGCCTCCCCAACCACCTCACCCACCGCGCTGGCAGTGGCCCAGCCGATCGCGAAGGCTGGCACCCCGACCAGCGCCCACCGCACCCTCGCGGTGGCCAGCGAGGGTGCGAGTGGTTGAGCCGACGTCGTCGTGCTCATGGCTGGATGACCGCAACTGCGGGCCGCGTTGCGGCCCCGGCACGCCGGCTAAGGAACGCCGTGACCGACACGCCGGACAGGAACAGGCGCGCGAGCAGGAAGCTGCCGAAATCGATCACGACCGGCGCCCGGGTCGACGTCCCGATGTTCATGAGGCCGGTCACGGCTCCATCGGCCGCCAGGCGATGACGACCCTCGCGGACACGGCACCGAGGATCCCGGCAGCGACCGTGATCAGCCCGAGTGCGTGCAGCCGTGTACGAGCTTCGACGCCGTGGTATGTGACTGGCTGCGGTGGTCATTGCCTGGCTCCGGTGACGGCGAGTCGGCCGAGGACGAGCATGACCGATGCGACTGCGACCCAGACCCAGAAGGCGGTGAACGGGACGAACGCGTAGCCCTCGGTCCAGACGGCCCGGGCGAGCACGGAGCCGACGCCGGCGACGATGGCGAACCAGCCGAGCCAGTGGGGGAGGTCTTGGGAACGGAGGATGAGCAGTCCGGCGCAGATGCCGACCGCGCCTGCGGCGACCCAACTGTTGGCGAACGACAGGTTGCCGAGGTCGAAGGCGTACCGCGCGACCTGCGGGTCGATGTCGTCGGAGCGGTATGCCGCCGCGTCCCACGAGGCGATCTGGCCCGACACGACGCTGATGACGCCGGCGCCGGCGAGGAAGGTCGAGCGCCAGGGGAGGTCGCCGTCGTATCGGCGCAGCAGCAGGGCGAGACCGAGGGAGAACCAGAGCATGGCGATCAGCCCGACCGCGGTGGCGAAGGAGCTGAAGGCGCCGAAGGAGTCGTCGATCGACTGGAAGAACGTCACGGTCTCGTCGGCGTCCCACGTGTCGGAGGTGCTCTGGTAGTCGTTGGCGAGCGATGCCCCCAGAACGACCACGATGGTGGCCAGGCCCGCGGCGCCGGTGATCCGCGCCAGGGTCCTCCGCTGGTGGGTGGTGTCGACGGCGGCCGGTGTGTCGGTGAGTTGTGTCATCGCAGTTTCCGTCCGTGAGACGTGGTGTCGATCCGACCGTAGGTAAGCGCAATGGCGCTTGACATCAGCGCCAGCACTTATCTCGGCTGCAGTGCTAGCACGTTTGCGCAGTCGCTTCGGGTGGGCGCAAGATTTTCGCGTGGCCGTACCGAGGCTCCGACCGCTGCCGGGGCTGCTGCTCGCGCTCACGGTGCTGGCCGAGCTCGTGGCGGTGCCGCTGTCCTGGGGTCTCGAGCCGGTGTGGGACACGCTGCTGCTCGCCGTGTCCTCGACGGTGACGACCGCGGCAGGCGCGCTGATCCTGAGCCGCCACCCTCGCCATGCGATCGGCTGGCTGCTGATCGTGCAGGATCTCCCGGACGCGCTGGGCGACCTCGCCCAAGGCTGGGGGCTGCGTGCCGCTGACCAGGGCTGGCCGCTCGGCCCGCCCGCTGAGTTCGTGGCGACCGCAAGCTGGCTGCCGACGGCGCCGCTCGCGGTCGCCGTGCTGCTGCTCTTCCCGACCGGGCATCTGCTCGCACGGCGCTGGTCCCTGGTGCTCGGACTGAGCGTCATCGGGGTGCTGATGGCCGAGCCGGGCTGGGTGCTCAACCCGGAGGCTGGCAGCGAGTACGACGCCGGCCACAACCCATACGCCGTCGTATGGCTCCCGACCAATGTGCTCTTCGTCGCCGGGTTCACGATCGTCGGGGTGTCGCTGCTCGCCGCTCTCGTAGCGGTCGTGATCCGGTTCCGCGCCTCGAGCGGGGTCGAGCGGCTGCAGATGAAGTGGTTCGCTCTTGCCAGCGGTGCCCTCGCCGTCGGGCTGCCGCTCGCGGGGGCGCTGTGGTGGGTCACGCCGATCGCGCACATCATCCCCGCGCTGGTGGTCACCGCCTGGCCGATCGCCATCTGTGTCGCAATCCTGCGCTATCGCCTGTACGACGTGGATCTGGTGATCAGCCGGACCTTCACCTACGCCGTGCTGACCGCCGTGCTCGCGATCGTGTACGCCGTCGTGGTCGTCGTGCTCGGCGCGGTGGTGGGGCGGGACTCGGCCTGGGTCACCGCCGCCGCGACCCTCCTCGCAGCCGGCGCGTTCAAGCTGCTGCACCGGCGGGTGCAGGTGCGGGTCGATCGTCGGTTCCGGCCGGAGCGCCACGATGCGCTGGACGTGGTGGCCGGCTTCGTCGAGGAGCTCCGCAACGATCGGGCCGATCCCGAGGCAGTTGTCGACGCGCTCCGGGACGCCCTCGGCGATCCCGCGCTGGAGTTGCGGTTCGTGCTGCAACCGGATGAGTCGCCGGTCGACCAGCGCGGGCGTCCGGCGGATCCGGTGGAGGCGGCGAGTGAGGTCTATGCGGTTCGGCGTGGTGGCCTGGTCATCGCCGAGGTGGCCTGGTCGCCGGACGACGATGCGGATCGCAGGTTGCTTCCCGCTGTGGTGGCGGCGGCCGGCCTTCCGATCGAGATGGCTCGCCTTCGGGTGGAGTTGCGTCGCCGGCTGGACGAGGTCGATGCCTCGCGCGCCCGGATCGTGGCGGTGGCGGACGAGGAGCGCCGGCGGATCGAGCGTGACCTCCACGATGGCGCCCAGCAGCGGCTGGTCTCGATCGGTCTCGCGCTGCGGCACGCTCAGCATCAGCTCGGCGCCGACGCGGAGGACGCCCGGCGCACGCTTGACGGGGCCGTGGTCGAGATCGCGAGTGCGATCGAGGAGCTCCGCGAGCTGGCGCATGGACTGCGGCCGACCCTGCTCGAGGCGGGTCTGGGTCCGGCGCTGCGGGAGCTGGCGAGCCGGTCGCCGGTGCCGGTCGAGGTGTCCGCGACCGGCGACCGCTATCCGCCGGACATCGAGGCGGCGGCGTACTTCGTGGCCTGCGAGGGCCTGACCAACGCGGTGAAGCATGCGCGGGCGGATCAGGTCGTGCTGCGGGTCGCCCGCCAGGACTCCGTCGTGGTGGTCAGTGTGGCCGACGACGGTGTCGGTGGCGCGGCCGCGGGCGGCGGCTCTGGATTGACCGGACTGTCCGACCGGGTCGCCGCGCACGGCGGGCGGCTCCGGATCGAGAGCGTCCGTGGATCTGGAACCGTCCTGAGTGCGGAGCTGCCATGCGTGTCGTGATCGTGGAGGACCAGGTGCTGCTGCGCGAGGGGCTCGGGCGGCTGTTCGTGGACGGCGGCCACGAGGTGGTGGGGTCGCTCGGCGATGGTGCCGCCGTGGCCGAGGTCGTCGATCGTGAGCAGCCGGATCTGGTCGTGCTCGACATCCGGATGCCGCCGACCTACACCGTCGAGGGTGCCCGCCAGGCGCACGACGTCAAGCAGTGCCATCCCGAGATCGGGGTGTTGGTGCTCTCCCAGCACATCGAGACCAGGCACGTCGTCGACCTGGTCGGCCAGCCGGGCTTCGGCTACCTGCTCAAGGATCGGGTGCTGGAGGTCGAGGAGTTCCTCGACACGGCCGGACGTATCGCGGCCGGAGGGTCCGCACTCGACCCGAAGGTGGTCGCCAAGCTGGTCGCGCCGGCAGCAGGAAGCCCACTCGCGAGGCTGTCCGAGCGCGAGCGCCGGGTGCTGGAGCTGATGGCCGAAGGCCTGACCAATGCCGGCATCGCGCAACGGCTGGTCCTCAGCGACCGCACGGTCGAGGCCCACGTGCGCCACGTCCTGCTCAAGCTGGACATCCCCGACGGCGACCAGGGCCACCGCCGGGTACTTGCCGTGCTCGCACACCTACGCGAAGTGCACGACTGGAACTGAACCACCGCACTCGTCCGAAGAAACGCCTTCCACGCGGTCTGAGGCGGCGGAAACCAGCCCGCGTCGGAAGGCGGGGTGGTCGTCGGCCACGGGCGTGATCCTTTCGGGTCGCCCACCACGACAGGTAGGGCATGAAGGGCTCCTCGACAACTACGCCAGGAGACGGAAATGTCCACGAACTCACATACTTCCCGTCGGCTCGCCGCTAGCTCCCTCGCAGCCGCCGCCGTTGCAGTCCTCGTGGCAGCCAACCCGGCGGCCGCTACGAGCCACCCGGCCCACGCTGCCGTGCTCTCCTTCGACCCGACGTCCCTGCCCCAGACAGCCGACGCGGTGGACGGCTGGTACGACCACAGCTGGACGCCGCAGCACATTCGTGACACCGCTCGAGGCTGGTTCATCCAACGCAAGACGGGCGAGCGCTTCGCCACCGGCACCGGCCGGCCCAGCCCCAAGGCGACCGAGACATCGACAGCGGACCCTCACGCAAACTGGAGGCGCCTGATGAGCGAGGTTCCCTAGTCGCCCCAATTGCTTGACTGTCCGGCGATCCTCGTGGCTGACAGCCTCGGCCCGGGCACGGCTATTGCGGCCGACTGTGGCGTGGATCTCCTTGCGTTCGAGCGCGCTCGAATGTCTAGCGTCCAGGACATGACAGCGACAACTGACGCGAGAACCTGGATCATCACCGGTGCGACATCGGGCCTGGGCTCGGCGATGGCCGAGGCCGCCCTTGAGGCGGGCGAGCGTGTCGTCGGCACGGCGCGCCGGCCAGAGCGGTTCGACGCCTTGATGGCCCGCTACGGCGACCGGCTGTTGCCTGTCGAGCACGACGTTCGCGACACGGAGAACGCATCCCCGGTTGTGCAGCAGGCGATCGACGCGTTCGGGCGGGTCGACGTGCTCGTCAACAACGCAGGCGTCGGGCAGGTCGGTGCCGCCGAGGAGGTTACCGATCACGAGCTGCGTGACATGCTCGCGCAGCACCTGTTCGGTCCGGCTGCCTACGTGCGCGCCGTGCTGCCGCACATGCGTCAGGCGGGTTCGGGGGCGATCGTGCAGATGAGCAGTCAGGGCGGGCGGAGGTCCTTCCCCGCCGTCGGGAGCTACTCGGCAGGCAAGTTCGCGCTCGAGGGGTGGTCCGAGGCCCTCGCCGGGGAGGTGGCACCGTTCGGCATCCGGGTGCTGATCGTCGAACCCAGCCGGTTCCGCACCGAGTTCAACGCCGACGGCGTGCTTCGTGCCGCCGCTCAGAGTTCCGCGTACGACGGCGTGATCGGTGCGGTGCGTGCGGACATGAACGTGGCCGATGGCAGCCAGGAAGGCGACCCAGTTCGTGCCGCGGCCGCGATCCGGCGCGTGCTCGAGGATCCGGACGCCCCACTGCGGCTCCCGCTCGGTGCCGAAGCCGTCCGCAACCTCACCCGGGTGTATCAGCGCGGCCTGGACGAGGTCCGGCGCTGGTCCGCGGCCAGCGAATCCGCGGACTTCCCCGATGCGGCACCCTCGATCCGGGCATTCGACCGGCCTAAGGTCTGAACATGGCGACCGAAGCGTTGGTCGAGCGGCTCCTGGCAGCTCCGACAGATCCCACGGCGTCTGTCATCGAGGCGCTCCACGAACTCCTGGACGACACGACGATCGACACCGCCTCGCCACCGCGCGGCATCACCGAGGCCGCCGAACTCGTCGGCCTGACCCCGCACACCCTCCGCTATTACGAGCAGCAGGGCCTGGTGCGGCCGACCCGCAACCCGTCCGGGTACCGCGAATACTCCTCCTTCGATCTTCGCCGACTCGTCTTCCTGACCCGGATGCGGCTGTCCGGGATGACGATGCACGACCTCAAGCACTACATCGCCCTCGTCGAACAAGGCGACGCCACGATCCCGGAACGACGCCGCATCATGCTCGACCAACGCGACCGCATCAAAAGGCAGCTTCGCGAACTCGCCCTCGCCCTCGAAACCACCGAGTACAAGATCAACACCTACGGCGGCCACCCCGAAGATTGACCCATTGCTCATACTCGCCCGTAGGCGCCAGCGGGCCAGTCTCAGGCGGTGGGTCGTTTCAGCTGTTCCGTGGCTTGTCGTGGGATTTGGTCGGCGCCGCTGAGTAACGTTTCCGCTACTGCGAGCGATGTAGCACGCAAAGGCCCCCGGCTCGACCCGAGACGAGTCGGGGGTCAATGACGTCCGGAGCCGGTCGTGGCAATCCGAGCGGCGCCGCTGACGCGATAAGCGAACGGCGGCCCCCGGCACACGCCCCGGGGACCGCCGTCGTCCTCCCTGAAGGGGGACTTGAGCCTCCGTGTGCAGCGTCATCGCGTAACGGCTTCGGAGAGCCCGGCGTCGTATGTTCCCGCGGCGTCGGCCGTCAAACCTCGGCTGCGTCCTCCCTCAGTTACGAAACGGATCGCCCGATCGATGTCTCCGGAGGGGCGACCCCGGGAGCCTGCGGTGGTCAGTCACGGGTCCCGGGACCACCTCCTCAGTTTTCGTAGGCGACCGGATCAATCCGACTCGGGTCAGAGGTCCTGCCAGGACGCCTTTGTCGCGTTTGGATCACGGGCGATCGAGGACCAGTCCGAAGGCAGCACCCGGTGAACGACTGACCACCGGGGCTGTACTAGCTGATGCTTAGCCGCCGTGTAACGCTGCGTCAGCCACGACCGATGTCGGGGATACAGGGCTGGCCCCCGGTTGTCCACCCCCGAAGGCAACCGGGGGCCACTTATGCCCGAGCCGCTCCACTCCCGGCGTAGCCTCGTGTCGACTCGTGCGTTAGTCGAGGTGGGTACTCCCCCCTGGCCCCCGCTTTGGTCGGAGTACCCGCCAGCGCCGAGCCAGGACTCCGCTGCCAACCTCACCAACTGCCGAGCCACTGCAACAACCCACCGAACGCGGCGAAGGCGACACCTCCGGCGACCGGCCGAAGGTCGGTGACGGTCTGCGCCGACAACCTCCGCTCGGTGGTCTGTTGCGCGTCGGCGATCTCGCGACGCAACGTCTCGACCGCGTCTTCGCGGCCGTTCCCGACCGCGGCTTCGTACGGCTCAAGGTGCCCCTGCGCGTGTTGCTGGGCGAGTTTGAGTGTTCAGGTGATCTGCCAATAGCGGTTCGGCTTGGATAAGGACCGCATCTCTCGAGCTTGCTCCCTTACGGGCCAAGTCCTCAACATCGACCCAGCGCACTGCGGGCCGCGGTTCGGTTCGTAGGACTCGGACCATGGCATCGACGTCGCGCAGGATCGGTTCTGGGTTGTCGTTGTCGGTGTGGTGGACGCGTAGTAGGTGCCGGTTGGCGTAGCCGAGTGACCGCGACACCGTCGTTCGCGGCCTGGCGGAGAGACGACGCACTGCGGTCTCGAGAGCGGGCAGGCTGCTCAACTGGTAGTAGCCCCGAGTCATAGGACCACGATCGTTAGCCTCGGGCCAGGTCGTCAGGGACGAAGGTCCCGTCTGGATCTAACCTTGGGCTCGGCGGACTGCCGACCGTTGCTTGCGCAACGATGGAGGCGTCGGGCGGATTCGTCGCGCTCATCCGAACTCGGATTCGCGGTTATGCCTATAAAGCATCCGGCGAGGCACGACAATTTGCAGACGCAGCAGTGTTGTGAGACACGGTTCGGATTCCCGACCGTGCGGAACTGGCTCGGACAACGGAGCGTCGTACCAGCATGGCAACTGGGGTTGCCCCCGTTTGGCGGACACGGTTTACGCGGCCTGGGCTGGCTCGCGTTGTGTTTGTAGTTCGAACTGTAGGGGTGTGAGCATGCCGAGTGCGGAGTGGCGTCGTCGAGCGTTGTA
>Ga0081455_10000884_pt1 | contig 38841 bp, 38 predicted proteins | sample TabmetS3T2R1_FD_70207 | JGI IMG/M metagenome (GOLD analysis project Ga0081455, IMG submission 70207) | Tabebuia heterophylla rhizosphere microbial communities from the University of Puerto Rico - S3T2R1 | ecosystem: Host-associated > Plants > Roots > Rhizosphere ... | reverse complement strand
AAGCCACGAGGCGCCCGCCCCGAACAACACCGGGACGGGCGCCTCACCCTGCCACTTGACAGGCGACCACTACATATCAGCTGATGAGCTCGACGGGACGAGGAGCGCCGTCCGCGACGGCCGACCGCGAGATCGTCATCTCCCGGGTCATCGACGCCCGACGGCAGCTGGTGTTCGAGGCGTTCACCGAGATCCGGCACCTGTCGCAGTGGTGGGGACCGGAGGGGTTCACCACGACCACCCGGTCGTTCGAGTTCCGCGTCGGCGGGGAGTGGCAGTTCGTGATGCACGGACCGGACGGGACCGACTATCCCGAGTGGATCTCCTGGACCGAGATCGCTCCGCCGGAGCGGATCGCGCTGCTCCACGGTGAGTCACCTGACGACCCGAACGCCTTCGAGTCGGTCCTGACGTTCGAGCCGGACGGCGCGGGGACTCGGATCGAGATGCGCACGGTCTTCCCCACCAAGCAACTGCGCGACGAGGCGGTCGAGAAGTACCACGCGATCGAGGGCGGCCGGCAGACCCTGAGCAACCTGGCTGCCTACGTCACCGAGATCGCTCGGTTGGGAGCGGAGGACTAATGGCCGGGAAGGTGTTCTTCAGCGTGTCGATGTCGCTGGACGGGTTCATCGCACCCGAGTCCGCAGCGGAGCTGATGGGACAACAGTGGATGGAGCTGCAGCAGTGGATCTTCCCGCTGCGGTTCTTCCGGGAGAACCTGAAGCTCGGCGATGGTGGCGAGGAGGGACGCGACAACGACATCGCACGCGAGACGTTCGAGCGCACCGGCGCGAGCATCATGGGCAAGCGCATGTTCGACGCCGGAGAGCAGATGTGGCCGGAGGAGGCGCCGTTCCACACCCCGGTCTTCGTCGTGACGCACGAGCAGCGTGACCCCTGGGAGCGGCCGGGCGGGACCACCTTCCACTTCGTCAACGACGGCATCGAAACCGCGCTCGACCGGGCCCGCGAAGCCGCCGGCGACCGGGACGTCCGCGTCGCGGGCGGCGGCGCGACGATCTTGGAGTACGTGAACGCCGGCCTGATCGACGAGTTCTCGATCGCGCTGTCGCCCGTGCTGTTCGGCTCCGGAATCCGTCTGTTCGAGGGCGTGGACGCAGGCCGCGTGGCCCTGGAGCCGGTCCGCGCGGAGCCCTCCCCGAGAGCGACGCACCTGACCTACGCCGTCCGAGAGCGGTAGGCGCAGAGTCAGGTTTGGCCGGGTCAGGCGCCGCGAGCGGTCTCGTCGGCCTCGACGGCGCGGTTCCAGTCGGCCTTCTCGGCCCGCCAGCCCTCGTCCGGGGCGCCACGCCGCCAGTAGCCGGAGACCGACAACAGCTCCCGATCGATGCCGCGGTCGAATCGCAGATGGCTGCGCAACGCCCTGACCATGCCGGCCTCGCCGTGCAGGAACGCCTGCGCCGTCCCGGCCGGCAGCCAGGCACCGCGTACGGCTGCGACCAACGCATCGCCGTCCGACGCCGGAGCCTCATCGCGATGCACCCAGACCACCCACAGGTCGGCCGGCGTCGGCAGCGGCTGCTCCTCGCCCTTGTCGGAAACCTCGATGAACGCGTACGCCGGGATCCGCGGCGGCATCCGCTCGAGCGAGGCCGCGATGGCCGGCAGCGCGCACTCGTCGCCGATCAGCAACTGCCAGTCGACCTCGGGCTGTGGCCGGTAGGCACCGCCGGGGCCGCGAAGCAGCACCTCGTCGCCCGGCTCGGCGCCGATCGCCCAGGGGCTCGCGAGCCCTTCGGGGCCGTGATCCACGACGTCGATCGTGAGCTCGCCGGCGTCGGCGTCCCAGGCCCGGACGGTCAGTGCCCGCATCGCCGGTCGGTCCTCGGTCCCGGCGTGGGGGAAGAGCAGCTTGACGTACTCGTCCGCGAACTCCCCGGCGGGCAGACCGGACAGGCCGTCGCCGCCGAGCACGACCCGGATCATTCGCGGCGTGACTCGGGAGGTCCGCAGCACGCGCGCCGTGCGGACCTGCCGGTCCCCGGCCCGCGCTCGATCCCGCGACTCGCTCATGATTTCGAGACTAGGCTGCGACTCAAGAGCGGCGACGAGGAGGGCGCATGAGTCGTACGGATCCGACGCAGTTCATCTTCCCGTTCTCAGCCGGCAACAAGGACCAAAAGGACCTGCTCGGCGGCAAGGGCGCCAATCTCGCCGAGATGACCAACCTCGGCCTGCCGGTGCCGCCGGGATTCACCATCACGACCGAGGCCTGCCGGTTCTATCTGCGCGAGGGCCGGGAGCCGCCGCGACTGGCGGTTCAGCTCACCACGGCGGTCCGGCATCTCGAGGACGAGGCTGGCCGCGACCTGGGCGAGTCCCGCGACCCGCTCCTGGTCAGCGTTCGGTCCGGCGCCAAGTTCTCCATGCCCGGCATGATGGACACCGTCCTCAACATCGGGCTCAACGACGAGTCGGTCCACGGTCTGGCCGAGATCGCCGGTGACGCTCGCTTCGCGTGGGACTCCTACCGCCGGCTGATCCAGATGTTCGGCGACACCGTGCTCGGCATCGACGGCCGGATCTTCTCCGAGGCGTTCGACGCCGCCAAGCAGGCCAAGGGAGTCGAGTCCGACCTCGACCTCGATGCGTCCGATCTGGAGCGGCTGGTCGAGACGTACAAGGACATCGTCAAGGAGCAGGCCGACCGCGAGTTCCCACAGCATCCGCGTACGCAGCTCGACCTCGCTATCCGCGCGGTCTTCGAGTCCTGGAATACCGAGCGCGCCATGCTCTACCGGCGGCGCGAGCGCATCCCGCACGACCTCGGCACGGCGGTGAACATCTGCACGATGGTGTTCGGCAACCTCGGCGAGACGTCAGGCACCGGGGTCGCATTCACTCGGGACCCGGCGACCGGACGCACCGGCGTCTACGGCGACTACCTGACCAACGCACAGGGCGAGGACGTCGTGGCCGGCATTCGCAACACACTGAGCCTCGAGGACTTCGCCGAGCTCGACCCGACGTCCTACCGCGACCTGCGACGCAGCATGCGCCTGCTCGAGACGCACTACCGCGATCTGTGCGACATCGAGTTCACCGTCGAGCGGGGCAAGCTGTGGATGCTGCAGACCCGGGTCGGCAAGCGCACGGCTGCCGCCGCGTTCCGGATCGCGGTCCAGCTGGTCGACGAGAAGCTGATCACCATCGACGAAGCGCTGGGGCGGGTCAACGGCAAGCAGCTGGCCCAGCTGATGTTCCCGCACTTCGACGCGAAGGCCGAGAAGAAGCTGCTGACCACGGCGATGGCGGCCTCGCCAGGCGCCGCCACCGGACAGGCGGTCTTCGACTCCGACACCGCGCAGAGGTGGGCGGCCGAGGGCAAGCAGGTCGTCCTGGTCCGCCGGGAGACCGACCCGGATGATCTGGGCGGCATGATCGCCTCCGAGGGAATCCTGACCAGCCGGGGCGGCAAGACCTCCCACGCGGCAGTCGTCGCCCGTGGCATGGGCAAGACCTGCGTCGTCGGCGCCGAGGAGCTGACCATCGACGAGGAGGCGCGTTCGGCCCGGGTCGGGGACGACGGATTCGCCGAGGGCGACGTGATCGCGATCGACGGTTCGACCGGCGAAGTGTTCCTGGGTGACGTTCCGGTCGTGCCGTCACCGGTCGCGCGCTACCTCGACGAGGGGCTCGACACCGCGCTAGCCGAAGCCGACGGCGAGACCAGCGAGCTCGTGACGTCGGTGGACAGGCTGCTCGGCCATGCCGACGACATCCGACGACTCCGCGTGCGTACCAACGCCGACGTCGCCGAGGACGCCGGCCGCGCCCGCAACCTCGGCGCCGAGGGCATCGGGCTGTGCCGCACCGAGCACATGTTCCTCGGCGAGCGGCGGCCGCTGATCGAGCGCGTGATCCTGGCCGACGGCGAGGCCGAGCGCGCGGCCGCCTTCGACGCGCTGCGACCGCTGCAGCGGGCCGACTTCATCGAGCTGCTCGAGGCGATGGACGGGCTGCCGGTCACGATCCGGCTGCTCGACCCGCCGCTGCACGAGTTCCTGCCCGACATCACCGAGGTCGCCGTGCGGGTGGCGGTCGCCAGGGAGCGGGGCGAGCCGAGCGCGGAGGACGAGCGACTCCTCTCCGCCGTCCAGCGACTGCACGAGGCCAACCCAATGCTCGGCCTCCGTGGCGTACGGCTCGGCCTGGTCGTGCCGGGGCTCTATGCGCTGCAGGTACGCGCGATTGCCGAAGCCGTGGCCACTCGCCGGGAGACCGGTGGCGACCCCCGGGTCGAGATCATGGTGCCGCTGGTCGGGTCGTGGATGGAGCTGCATCTGGTCCGCGACGAGCTGGAGGCGGTCGTCGCCGAGGCCGCCGCCGACACCGGTCAGGACCTGGCATTCCCGATCGGCACAATGATCGAGCTCCCCCGGGCCGCGCTGACGTCCGGCCGGATCGCCGAGACGGCCGACTTCTTCTCCTTCGGCACCAACGACCTGACCCAGACGACCTGGGGCTTCTCGCGTGACGACGTCGAGGCGGAGTTCTTCGCCGCGTACCTGGAGAAGGGCGTCTTCACCGTGTCGCCGTTCGAGACCCTCGACGCGTTCGGCATCGGCCGGCTGGTCGAGATCGCGACGGCCGAGGGGCGCAACGCCAAGCCCGGCTTGAAGATCGGCGTCTGTGGCGAGCACGGCGGCGACCCCGAGTCGGTGCACTTCTTCCACCGGGTCGGGCTGGACTACGTGTCGTGCTCGCCGTTCCGGGTGCCGGTGGCGCGACTGGAGGCCGGCCGGGCGACGCTCGAGCTGGACTGAGCCGGCAAACGAATTCGGCTCCCCCGCGTACGGAGGAGCCGAATGCCGATCGTGGTTGGCGCGTCAGGGTCGCCGCAGCAGGCCGAGCGCGGCGACCGTCAGCCAGATCGTCCCGGTGATGCCGGCCATGTACTGCAGGGGGCTGACGCCGAAGAGCGTGGTGATGCCGCCGAGCGTCAGGCTGGTCCAGGTCAGCCATCCCGGTACGGCGCCGAACCTTCGGCCGGCGATACCCACGGCGATGGCGGCGACCCCCGCGCCCGCCCATAGCCACGGCACGGTGCCGATCCAGTGTCCGAAGAACACCGCCGCCTCCGGTACGACGTCATCCGGCTTCTGGAGGCCGAAGACGAACTCGGTCGTCAACGCCGTTCCCATCAGCTGGGCGACAGAGACGAGCAGCAGGCCGGTGGCGGCCACCTGCGGCAGGAGGCTCCGGTCCGGCAGTTGCTCGACGAGCCGCCGACGCAACCCGGCCGCGAAGACCAGAAGCAGCAGCGCCGAGACCATCCCGCCGACATGCAGGACGAGGATCGAGGCGGTCTGATCGGCGAGCTTGTCGGTGATCGCCGCCGGATCACCGGCGATGTCCTGCTGGTAGACGGCGTCGGCGAGACTGCTGCCGACAAGCGCCGCCATCCCGGCCATGCCGGCGCCGACACCGGCGTAGACCCAGCCCCGCTCCTGCGCGAGCTGGGGCTCCTGGTCGCTCGGCGACGTTACACCGCCGGGGATCGCGTTGGTGGTCGTGGTCATGGGTCGTTCCCTCCGTTAGGTGTGATGACAGTGGCGAGGCCAGCCGTCCGGGCGGTTCGGCTCTCCCGACCCTGAGGAGCCGAACCGCCCGTGGCCGGTCAAGAGACGGTGACGGTGAAGAGGGCCTTCGGGTCCGGCACCGACGAGCTCGGCGTGATGCCGACGGCGCGCAGCGTGCGCTTGCCCTTCATCGACAGGACCACCCGCAGGCCGTAGCGACCGTCGCTGCCGGTCGAGACGTGCGCTCCGGTGAGGTTCTGCCAGCCGTCCGACGACTTCGACTGGATCTTGACGGTCCGGTTGACCGCGGCCGAGCCGTTGATCGTGAAGACGCCGTGGACGCGGAACTGCTCGCCGCTTTGGACCTTGCTCTTGGTCGGGTGCGCCGTGATGTTGGCCTCCGGCGCCGGCGCAGCAGACGCACCAGCGAGTACGCCACTGGCGAGAACGCCGCCGGCGATCAGTGCGGCTCCACCGCGGAGCAGGGATCGGCGTGTGGACATGTTGTTCATCGGTTCCTCCTGAGGATGGTTGTGGCCGGGTGGACCGTCCAGCCGGCCATGAGGTCGCGACCCAACCGCACCCGGTTGTTCGTCGCGTCGAAGTCGTGGTGCGCCGCGTGTCGAGCCCCTTCACACGCGGTCGTCTGCTCGGGGACGTCGGTGCAGACGTCGTTGCCGCGGCCGCCGTCGAGTCGATCGACGCCCTCGAAGCCGACCAGCAGGTCGTCTCCGCCGAGTCCCCGAATCCGGTTGGGGCCGCCGTCGCCGGACAGCTCGTCGGCCTGGTTCGTCCCCCAGACGTTCTCGATGCCGCGAAGGATATCTGAGCCGGCGGCTTCGCCGAGTCCGGATCCGTCGACCTGGTCCAGGACGACGTCGACCGGTCCCCTGATGTCGAGGTAGAGCGCGGTGTCCCGCCCGGCCCGGCCGTCGAGCTCGTCATTGCCGAGGCTGCCCGCCAGCAGGTCCGCGCCCCGGCTGCCCAGGAGTCGGTCGTCGGCGATGCCGCCCTCGACAGCCTCGATGCCGCGCAGCGTGTCTCGACCGTCCCCGCTGGCGCGATGCCGGGCGAGGTCGACGGTCACCGGGAACGGGAGCCCGGAGTACGTCACGAGGTCCTGTCCGGAGCCGCCGACGAGCGTGTCATCACCCTCGCCGCCGTAGATGACGTCGGATTTGCCGGCGGCGATCCGGCCGGACCCGCCGGCCCGAATCGTGTCATCGCCGCCCAGGCCGTACAGCCCGTTTCCGCGACGGTCGCCGACGATCACGTCATCATGCTTGGTCGCCGCTACGCCCTCGATCCCGACCAGGGCATCGCTGCCCTCGCCATGAGCCGATCCGCGCGCGAGGTTGACGCGGACTCCCTGTGGCGACTTGAAGAAACCGACGTTGTCGAGGCCTGGCCCGCCGGCCAGTCGATCATCGCCGGGCCCCCCAAGGAGCAACTCGACGTTGATCGACCGGCCGGCGCCGCCCCAGAGGCGGTCATCGCCCGGGCCGCCCTCGAGGCCGTCGACCTCGGCCCCGCCGAAGAGCCGGTCGGCGTCACCGCCGCCGATCAACTGGTCCTGGCCGCCGGCGCCGCGGGCTCGGTCGTCGCCCGGGCCGAGTCGGATGAAGTCCCATCTGTCGCCCGCGCACACCAGGTCCCGTCCGGCGCCGGTAGAGACGAAGTCATCCCCTCCGAGGGCGACGACCACGTCGCGTCCCGGCGTGCCCTGGAGGGTGTCGTCGCCGTCGGTCCCGACGATCGTTGCCGGCACGCCCTCACACCGCGGTGTCGCCGGTGGGTTCGGGAGCGCTGCCGTCGGCGAGATGAGGGCCGGTCCGGCGATCCCCGCCAGGCCGACGCCGACCAGCCCGACCATCCGGGTCCAATGACCCTGCCCGGACCGCCGGAAGAATGTTGTGCTCATGACTCGCTCCGCTCGCCTGGTGATTTCGGGATCGAGTGTGGGCGGCGCTCCACGGCTCACACCACGCACAGAGCTCGTACAGCCCGTACTGTCCGGGTGGCGTGTGAGCCGAGCACCAGGACGTAGATCGCTCAGCAATGAAGGGGGATGGCTGCGTGACCGTCACACAGCCCAGCTCGTTCGGCTCGCAACTGCGGGCGCTTCGCGAGGCCGCGGGGCTTTCCCAGGAGGAGCTCGCCGAACGGGCGCATCTCAGCAGCCACGCGGTCAGCGCGCTCGAGCGAGGCACCCGGACCCGGCCGTACCCCCACACCGTTCGCGCGCTCGCCGACGCGCTGTCGGTGACCGACGACCAACGCGCGTCGCTGGTCGCGGCCGTGCCCGCGCGCCGCCCGTCGAACCGGGGACCGGCCGATGCGTCGCGCTCGAACCGGACGTGGTCGCTCCCGCAGCCGGCCACACCGCTGCGTGGACGCGAAGGCGACGTCGACCGCATCCTTCAGCTCCTTCGCGACCCACAACAGCGGCTGGTCACGCTGACCGGCACCGGAGGCGTCGGCAAGACCCGACTGGGCGTGGCCGTCGCCGATGCGGTCGCACCCGCGTTCGGCGCGGTCTACCTGGTCGAGCTCGCGCCGCTGCTGCGCATCGACGCCGTGCTGCCCGCCATCGTCGACGCCGTCGACGCCCGGTCGACAGACGACCACGATCCGGTGCGGGCGATCGCCGAGCAGCTCGCCGACCAGCGCGTCCTGCTCCTCCTCGACAACGTCGAGCATCTGCTGGCTGCCGCACCGGACGTCGCCCGTTTGATGGAGGCGACACCCGGACTGACCGTGCTCGCGACCAGCCGCGCGCCCTTGCGGATCAGGGGCGAGGTCGAGGTCCCGATCGAGCCACTCGCGGTGCCGACCTACACCGCGCCGGAGGTCGTCAGCGCAGCTCCGGCCGTACGGCTCTTCCTCGAACGGGCCCGCGCGGTCGCCCCCGGATGGGCGGACGAGGACGACCTGGCGGCGGTGGCCAGGATCTGCACCCGGCTGGCCGGCATCCCGCTGGCGCTCGAGCTGACCGCGGCCCGAGCCCGGCTGCTCGATCCCGCGATGCTGCTCGCTCGGCTCGACCACGCCGCGCTCGACGGCGCCCGTGACCTCCCCGAGCGGCAGCGCACGATGCGAGCTGCGCTGGACTGGAGCTACGGCCTGCTCACGCCCGACGAGCAGGCACTGCTCCAGCTGCTCTCGGTCTTCGCCGCCGGCTTCCGGATCGACGATCTCGAGGCCGTCGCCGGGCGATCGGGCATGGTGCCGCCGGAGCGCGTGCTCCCCCTCCTCGAGTCGCTCGCCGAACAGTCACTCGTCGTGGGCGGATCGTCCACCGGCCTGCCACGGCGCCACCGGCTCCTGGAGCCGATCGCGCAGTACGCCAGGGACAAGCTGCTGGCCGCCGACGAGTCCGACACGGCTTCGCGGGCACATGCCGACCACTTCCTCGACCTGGCCGAAGAGGCCGCGCCCCACTACCAGCGAGCCGACCAGGTCGCCTGGCTGGCCCGGATCGACGCCGAGAATCCGAACCTGATGGCGGCAGCCGATCGCTTCCTCGCAGCCGGCCGTGCTGCCGAGGCGGCCCGACTCGGGTGGGCGTTGTGGCTGTACTGGTGGCTACGCGGACACCTGGTGTCCGGCCGCCGCCAGATGGAGAGCGTGCTGACCCACGAGATCCCAGCGGAGCTACGCCCCCGAGCCGAGCTCGCCGCTGCCACGATGGCCTTCGCGATGGACGACCTCGAAGCGAGTCACCAGTGGTGGTCGGCCGCCGACCGGCACTCGGCGGGAGGACCCGATCTGGTCTCCCAGGCGAACTCAGTCGCGGGTTTGGGTCTCGCTGCCCTCGCCACCGGTGATCTTGAGACCGCTCGGCAGCGATTCGTCGACGCCGCTCCGCTGGCCGAAGCGGCCGGCCCCCCGGGCGAGTGGACGGCCGCGCTCAACCACATCTGGCTCGGCACGGTCGGAATGCTCACCGGTGATCTCAGCGGCGCCGTCGACCAGATCGACCTGGGCCTGGCGTCGGCCCGGCGGCGCGGCGACCGACTCACCACCTACGTCGCGCTCTACAACCTGGCACAGGTCGAGGTGACCCGCGGCTGTCCCGAGGTGGCTCGCCGGCACCTCGCGGATGGGATGCGGATGTCGCTGGAGACCGGCGACCTGGCCAACCTGGCGTACTTCCTGGACGCCTCGGCGGTGTTGGAGGCGGCCGGAGGCGTCCACGCTCGGGTGCCGCTGCTGTTCGGCGCCGCCCAAGCCATCCGGGAGTCCATCGAAACTCGCGGGTACGGCTACTACCGGCCCGATCCGGAGGCGGGCGCCAAGGCCATCGACGAGGCGCGCCGCCACCTCGGCGAGGACCGCTACGACGACGCCCTCGATATGGGCCGCCGGATGCCCCCCGACGAGGCGGTTGACCTGGCCCTCGGCGAGCGGGCGAAGCCGGCATGACGCGGCTCGCACACCACTCGTACGCCGCGGGCTGTCCGTGGTGTCACGACCGGCGTCGGGCGATGGTAAACGAGACCCAGCAGCCGCAGTAACAGGAGGCCGTACCGTGCCCGACACAGCAGCAGCGCCATCGGCGCCCTGGCTCCCACCGGACTTCGTGCATCCGACGCACATTCCGGTTGCGTACGGGCATCATCTGCGACCGATCCGGGCCAGCGATGTGGATCTCGACATGGTCGCCGTGATGGGATCCCAGCCCCGACTGTGGCAGATCTATGGCCGTGCCTGGGGCTGGCCGCCGGCGACGATGACGCACGAGCAGGACCGCGTCGATCTGGCCCGGCACGAGGACGAGATCGCGCGGCACGAGTCGTTCAACTACGCGCTGTTCGACACCGACGAGACCGCGCTGCTCGGCTGCGTCTACATCGATCCGCCCGAAAAGGTCGGAGCCGACGCCGAGATCTCGTGGTGGGTCGTCGACGAGTGTGTCGGGACCGACCTCGAGGAAGCGCTCGACGCGCTGATCCCGCGCTGGATCGCGGAGTCCTGGCCGTTCGCCAGCCCTCGTTACGTCGGACGGGATCTCAGCTGGCCCGAGTGGTTGGCCCTGCCGGACATCGAGCGGGGTTAGATTGCGAGCGTGAGTGCGACGTCGATGCCCGCGGCCGGGTCGCCGTGGGTGGCCGACCGCATCGCTGGTCCGCGACGGCGGGTCGAGGTGGTCGCGAGCGGCTCCCACGCCGTGTACGTCGACGTCGACGGCGACTGCGTCGGAGTGCTGGCCCGCGATGCCGTGCCGCTGCCGATCGGGCTGCGGACGACGATGGCCCGGCTCTCGGAGACCGAGAGAGCCGGAGAGGTCGGGGACGGCGAAGTGCGCCTCGGCGAGCACGTCGTGCGCGTGACGAGGCTGGTCGATCCGGTCGTACCCCGGCTCGGGAAGCTTGCACCGTGGTCGGCCGACGTCCAGCTCGATCTCCCGGCGCCGGCGCTTCGGGCGCTGGCGGACTCCGATGCCAAAGCGGTGCTCGCGCTCCTCGGTCGTGGCGACGGGCTGACCCCGTCCGGTGACGACGTCCTCGCCGGCTGGCTGGTCGCGCGGTATGCGACCGAGCAGCCGCTGACCCCAATCGTCGACGTGGTGTTGGCGGAGGCCGCCGGCCGGACCACGCTGCTGTCGGCCACCCTGCTGCGCCGGGCCGCCGCCGGCGAGGCGATCCCGGTCGCCCGCGACCTGCTGCTGTCGCTCCGTTCCGGCACCGGAGTCGACGAGGCACGGGAGCGGCTGGTACGCATCGGCCACACCTCAGGCGCCGCACTCGCCCTCGGCATCTCGCTCGCGTTGGAGGACGCCGGATGAACCACGTCGAAGTACGCACCGGCGCCTACGCCGACTCGGTGACACTGCTCCAGGTCAGTCGCTCGGTCGGAGCGGAGCCCGGTGTCGACGCTGCGATGGTCGCCATGGCGACGCCGCTCAACCTGGATCTGCTCGCCGACATGGGATTCCCGACTCTGGACGCCGGACCCAACGACATGGTCGTGGCCATCCGGCTCGCGGCCGACGGCGATCTCGACACGGCACTGGCGGCGGTCGACCAGGCACTGGCGGACGCGCGGCGTACTCCGGCTGCGGGGTCGGTCGACCTGGCGCCGCCGCGGACCACCGCCTCGGCGCTGCGTGACTCCGACGCGACCTTGGCGCTGATCTCGGTGCCCGGGCCGCATGCCTTCGTCGAGGCGATGGACGCGATCGCGGCCGGACGGGACGTTATGGTCTTCAGCGACAACGTGCCGCTCGACCAGGAGGTGCGACTCAAGACGTCGGCCGCCGAGCGCGGAATGCTCGTGATGGGGCCGGACTGCGGCACGGCGGTCGTGGACGGCCTCGGACTTGGCTTCGCCAATGCGGTTCGGCCGGGGCCGGTCGGTGTGGTGAGCGCGTCCGGCACCGGATGTCAGCAGGTCCTGAGCCTGCTCGACGCGGCCGGAGTCGGGATCACCGCTGCCCTCGGAGTCGGGGGCCGAGACCTGTCGGAACCGGTGGGCGGACTGTCGACGCGGCAGGCGCTGCGCCGACTCGACGCGGATCCGGCGACGGCCCTGATCGCCATGGTGTCGAAGCCACCGGCACCGGCCGTCGCCACCGAGCTGGCCGGGTTCGCGAGCGAACTGTCGACGCCCGTGGAGTTCCTGCTGCTGGGCCGAGGCGAGCCGGATCTCACGGCCGGGACCGAGCGGGTGCTGGCCGCGCTCGACCGATCGGCACCGACCTGGCCGACCTGGGGCGAGCGCGCGGCCAGCCCCCGCAAGGGTTACCTGCGCGGACTGTTCGGCGGCGGAACGCTGTGCGACGAGGCGATGGTGATCGCCACCAACGCACTCGGGCCGGTACGCAGCAACATCCCGTTGAACCCGGGCCTCGGTCTCGACGCATCGCTGTCGGCTCGGGCGCACCTGATGATCGACTTCGGCGACGACGCACTGACCACCGGACGGGCCCATCCGATGATCGACTCGACCCTGCGGCTGGAGCACCTCGCGAGGCTCGCGGCCGACCCGGACACAGCAGTGCTGCTGCTCGACGTGGTGCTCGGCCACGGTGCCCATCCGGATCCGGCGGCCGACCTCGGTCCGGCGATCCGGTCAGCCGTCGAGGACGACGTGCCCGTGGTCGTGGCTCTGGTCGGCACTGCCGCCGATCCACAGGGTGTCGAGGCCCAAGGGACTGCGCTCGCGTCCGCCGGGGCCGAGGTGTTCGCCTCCAACGCCGAGGCCACTCGTCGGGCCGTGGCTCTGGTGGCCGAAGGAGGGGCGTCGTGACCCGGCCGGCGCACCCAAGCCGGCGAGCCCGCCAATGCCACGAAGGAGTCCGATGACCGAGCCGATGCCTCGCGACCCGTCCGTCGTCGCCGCCGGAGTCGATCTCCTCGCCGATGCGATCGAGACCCAGGCGGCGCCGGTGGCCCGAGTCGATTGGCAGCCGCCGATGCCAGGCACTGAGGCCGATCTCGCCACGGTCGCGGGCGACCCACGCCGCATCGACGCCAACGCCGAGGCGGTCCGTCGGATGCTCGACGTTCAGGCGCATCTGGTCGATGTCGTGCCGGCTCGCGAGGCACTCGGCCTCGGCCCCGGCGACTTCCTGCATGCCGGTCCCCCGATCACGTGGGATCGCGCGTCCGGCCCGATGCGCGGCGCGCTGATGGGCGCGTGTGCATTCGAGGGGCTGGTCGATGACCCCGAGCGCGCCGCGCCGATGCTGGCCAGCGGCTCCGAGCTGAGTCTGGAGCCGTGCCATCACCATGGCGCCGTCGGGCCGATGGCAGGGGTCGTGTCCCCGTCGATGTGGATGTTCGTCCTCGAGGATCAGGCATCGGGCCGACGTACGTACTGCTCGCTCAACGAGGGTCTCGGCAAGGTGCTGCGTTACGGCGCGTACTCCCCCGACGTCCTCGACCGACTGCGGTGGATGTCGAGCACGCTCGGTCCGCTACTCCAGTCGGCAGTACGCGCGGCGGCGCCCGTCGACATCACCGCGATCCTCACCCAGATGCTGAACATGGGCGACGAGGCCCACAATCGCAATCGGTCCGGCACCCTGATGCTGCTGCGCGATCTCGGCCCCGCGCTCGTTGCCGCCGGATCGAGTGCCGACGTCGCCGAGGCGATCCGGTTCATCGGCGGCAACGACCACTTCTTCCTCAACCTCGCGATGCCGGCCTGCAAGCTCGCACTCGACGCGGCGCGTGACATCCCCGGCTCGACGATGGTGATCGCGATGGCGCGCAACGGCACCGACTTCGGCATCCAGGTCTCGGGCACCGGCGATCGCTGGTACACCGGACCCGCGAACACACCAGAGGGTCTCTACCTCGGCGACTACGGACCCGACGACGCCAACCCCGACATCGGTGACTCGGCGATCACCGAGACGGCCGGGCTCGGGGGCTTCTCGATGGCGGCGGCGCCGGCGATCGTACGGTTCGTCGGCGGCACCGTCCCCGATGCGCTCGCGACCACTCGGCGGATGTACGAGATCACGCTGGCCGAGAGTCCGCGCTGGTCCGTACCCGCGCTTGAGTTCCGGGGCGTCCCGACCGGCATCGACGTGTCGCTGGTGTGCCGCACTGGGATCCTTCCGCAGATCAACACCGGCATGGCCGGTCGAGTCGCCGGCGTCGGACAGGTCGGAGCCGGCCTCGTCACACCACCGGCCGAGATCTTCCCCGCCGCACTGGCCGCCCTCGCCGAGGCCGCGGACGCGACCGCTCCACTGGCGGTAGGCAAATCCTGAGACACGCCGGCGTGTTTCGGGATTTGGCTACCGCCAGCGGGGCGGTCGGCATGCACTGACCGAAGGTCAGCCCTCGCCGGCGATGAAGGCCCGGATCGCGTCGGCGACCAGCTGCACCGCGATCGCCGACAGCAGCAGACCGCTGATCCGGGTGACCAGCGTGACGCCGGACTCCCTGATGATGCGAAGGATCACGACGGAGTAGCGCATCGAGATCCACAGCATGAGATGGACGCCGATCACGCCGAGCGCCACGGCCGCGAACGTCGCCCAGTCGTCGACGCGCTCGACGAACACCATCGTGGCGACGATCGCGCCCGGCCCGGCGAGCAGCGGCGTGCCGAGCGGCACCAGCGCGACGTTGACGTCCTGCGTCTCCTCCGGCGTCTGCTCCTTGCCGGTCAGCAGTTCCAAGGCGACCAGGAGCAGCAACAGCCCACCGGCGCACTGCAGGGCCGGCAGCGAGATGTGCAGGTACGTCAGGAGCTGCCGTCCGAACAAGGCGAACGACACGATCACCGCGAAGGAGACGACCACGGCCTGCCAGGCGGCCCGGTTGCGCTGCTGTGGCGTCACCTTGCTGGTGAGGGCCAGGAAGAGTGGGATCGTCCCCGGCGGGTCCATGATCACGAAGAGGGTGACGAAGACTTCGGCCAGCAGCGTGCCGTTGACGACGTCGCTCACGGCACGGCCGCCAACAGCCGTTCGAACTGCTCCGAGTCGGTGGTCTCGCAGGCCAGTGGATGGTCGACCTTGCCGGTGCCGTGGTAGTCGCTGCCTCCGGTCACGACCAGCCCGGTGTCGGACGCGATCGTACGGAGCTGCTCGCGCTGGGCGGCGTCATGGTCGAGATGGTCCACCTCGATGCCGGTGAGGCCGATGGCCGCGAGATCGGCGAGTACCTCCGCGGTCAGGGTCCGCTGGCTGCCCCGGCCCCAGGGATGTGCGATCACGGAGACGCCGCCGGCTCCTCGTACGTACTCGACCATCTCGGTCAGGTCAGCCGCGTAGCGCGGGACGTAGCCCGGCCGTCCCCAGCCCAGATAGCGGTCGAACGCCTCCTCCCGGTCGCGTACGACACCCAACCCGACGAGCGCGTCCGCGACGTGCGGCCGGCCCATCGACGTGGCCGCGGTCGAGACCCGCGCGACGTCCGCCTCGGTGATGTCGATGCCGACCTCGCGCAGTCCGGCGAGCATCGCTGGCAGCCGATGCGCTCGGCTGTCACGGACCGCTTCGAGTTCGGCGGCCAGTGGCGGGTAGCCGGGGTCGAGCAGGTACGCGAGCAGATGAACGCCGGCCCGACGGTACAGGCAGGAGATCTCCATCCCCGGTATCAGCCGTAGCTCGGTACCCGCGGCAGCCTGTCCGGCTTCGTCCCATCCATCCGATGTGTCGTGATCGGTCAGGGCCAGCACATCGAGCGACGTGGCCCGGGCTCGGCGGATCAACTCGCGAGGCGAGTCGGTCCCGTCCGAGCAGTGCGAATGGGTGTGCAGGTCGATCAGCACCGCGACAGCGTAGCGACCGGATACCCAAGTTTCGGGCCCTTGAGAGGCTGGCGCCGCACCGAGAGCGGCGCCAACCCGTCCCACCAGTCGTCATGTGCGCTGGCGCATGACGATCCCCAACCGGATTGACGAGGGAACGGCGGATTGGTTACGCCTCCGAGTCGGTGAGCCGTCGAGACAGTCCGCTCAGCGGGATCACGTCGAGTTGGCCGAGCAACGTACGAAGGTCGACGAAGGTCGTACCGTCGCGGATCATGGCGCCCGCCGTCGCCGGCCACGCGATGATCCAGAGCCAGCGCCCCGACGCCTCGCCGACGAGCACATCCCGATCGTCGCGCTCGCCGACCCACCACAGCGGCGCGGCATGCTGGCCGACCATGATGCGGGTCGCGGCCGGGAACCCACTGATCTGGCGGCCGACGTCGAGTCCGGCGGCGCCCGCATAGAACGCGCCGAGACCGATGCCGGGCTCCTCGCAGACCATGACGAGGTCGGCGTCGCCGGCGATCGGATCGGGTCCGCTGCACGCGAGCACGGTGGCCTGCTCCGGCGCCTCGCCCGCTCGTCCGACTCCGGACACCGACCAGTTCGCCGGCATCGGCCATGGCAACCAGGTCGGCATCTGGGCGTCGGTGATGTGCTTGAGCAGCACGTGGACCGACGGTTCCTCGTACGCACCGATGGGCGCGACCATGCCGTCGGCAGAGCACCACCAGTGACCGTACTCGTCGCGCCGCACCGGTGTCCCGCAACGGGGGCACCGCTTGGCCCGATCCATGACCATGACCGTGCCCTGCCGGATAGGCCGGGTCAAGTACCGACCGCTCCGAAACGCTGGTCGGCTCCTTCGACGAGCAGCGCACTCAGCCAGGTGGCCAGATCCACCGGCCGCCAACCGCCCGAACCGGACAGCAGAATGCGTACGCCGGCTTCGGCTGTCGAGGCGATCACCTCGGCGAGTACGGGCGCGATCTTGTCGGACTCCTCGACGCTTCGCTGGGCGAGGTAAGCCGTGACGAGGCCACCGAGTGCACCGAGGACGGACTGCCGGGCCTGGTGCACCCGATCGGCGACCGCCGGCGGATGGCCGTGCTGCGTGTCATAGACGACCCGCCACGAGTTCGGCGCCGACGTCGCGGCCGTGAACAACGCGGCCATGCCGCCGGCGAGCATGCCCTGGAGATCTCCGACGTCCATCCGATCCGGCAACGCGGCCTGGACCGCGGTAAGCAGTCGCTGCTCCTCGCGATCGAGCAGCGCGGCGTAGACGCCCTCCTTGTTGGGATAGCACTCGTAGACGACCGGCTTGGTCACACCGGCGGCATCGGCGATGGCCGCCATGGTGCTCCCGAAGTAGCCCCGCTCGACGAAGACCTCCAAAGCCGCGTCGAGCACCAATGGCCGCCGCCGCTCCGGACCCAGATGACTCGCGCGTCGACGCATGTAGAGACCCTCAATGCACTTATCCCCAAGGGAAGCCTGGCACACCGCTCAGGTCGGCGCTATGTGCTACGAGGTCCAGTCCTGCACCCTGCTGAGCGGTAAGATGATCTGGATGTTCGCCGACTCGGGGACGGCACCTACCGTGGTCGTACTTCCTTCGATGAGCACACAACCGCCGGTCGCCGGATCGCAGCGATAGAAGGTCAGCTTCTCGTCCGGACGGACCAGGCCATCGTCGAGCTGCTCCGCGGTGGCGAGGACCAGCGACCCGGACGGATCCCAGGACATCTGGACGATGTGGCCCTCGTAGCCGCTCAGCTCGGTGTCCGTTGATGCGTCGATGTCACGGACCGCGTAGCCGACGACGTCCTGCCCCTTCCGGCTCATCTTGGTGAGCGCCAGATAGCGGCCACTCGGATCGAACTCGCCCAGCGTCGGACCAGAGAGGGTGACGACGCGCCGACCGGCTCCGTCGACGACGTACGAGTCGCGAGGTGTTCCGGTGCCACCGACCATCAGCAGGCCGTTGCCGGCATCGACAACGAAGCGTCCCTTGGGGAGAGCCAAGTCGAGCGGCTCCGGATCGCCTTGATCGGGCCGCCAGACCCAGGCCTGCGGCGAGGAGAGGGACCGATAGATGACGGTGTCGCCATCCACAGCCATCAGGAACACACCGAGCGACCCGACGGGCCGCCGAGCGACCACTTCCCCGCGGACCGCGTCATAGACGACGAGGACGACCTCATCGGCGGACAAGTCCTGCCAGGCGACGTACCGGCCAGTGGGATCCGCGCGCAGTGAGTGGAGGTGGCTGCTGAGCTGCCGGACCGACCCGTCTCGGCGCAGCTCGTACAGGCGGTCGCCCTTTCCGTCCTTTCTCGGCGCCGTATACAGCGCGCTGTCTCGGGTCGAGGTCAGTGTGTCGACCGTCCACCCCGGCGGGCGAGGCGCGGTGGCGTCGCCGAAGTGGATGCTCCGCTGATCCGTCCACGGACCGTCCAGCTGACGCCAGCCGATGTCCGCTGGCCCGATCGGCTCATTGTCAGAACCGCCCTTGGTCACACCCAGCGGGATGGCGATCGCCAGGATCGCGGCGACGGCGGCCGCCACTGCGACGCCGATGATCCGGCGGCGTCGCATCCGGGCCTGCCGACCGGCCACGACCGCAGCTACCGGCGGCGGTGGAATCTCGGTCCGGGCTGCTTCGGCGTCGAGGAGTCGCTTGAGGCTCGTGCTCATCGTCGGCTCCTTCGCTCGCTCTCGGACTCGGCCGCCTCATCGAGGTCGCCGAGCAGGTCGCGCAGCCTGGCCAGGGCATCGGAGGTCTGGCTCTTGACCGTGCCGATCGAGCAGCCGAGCAGCTCAGCGGTCTGCTGGACGCTCAGGTCTTCGTAGTACCGAAGCACGATCGCCGCCCGCTGCCGGGGTGCAAGCTCGGCAAGTGCATCCATCAGTACGGAGCGCTGCGGCACGACGTCGGCGACGTCGGCGGTCGGGTGGTCGTCGAAGCGGTCCCGCGGCACCTCGCTCCAGGCCCGCTTACGTCGCCAGGAGAGATACGTGTTGACGATCGTCCGGCGTACGTAGGCGTCGGCTGCTTCGTACGCGCGCAACCGCGGCCAGGCGGCGAAGCACTTCTCGAGTGCGGTCTGGACCAGGTCCTCGGCGAGTGCCTGCTCGCCGGTGAGGAGTCGCGCGGTCCGCAGCATCGGCGGCCAGCGCAGCGTGACGTACTCGCTGAACTCAGCGATGTCACGCGGCATGGGCCAGCCTCTCTCGTGCGGTGCCGGCCATCCCCCGATTGGCCGACCGGTCAGCGAACTCGTCGCTTGCACAGATGAGACGCGATGGCGGTCGGATCGGGTTGGGTCCAGTCTCGGACGCGGCGGCTGACCGGTGTCAAGGACGATCACCGACGGTGGGCTCTGCCACGCTGGTGCCATGGAGCTCACCGAGACGTTCGAGTGGCGTGGCCGGCGCGTGCGATGGGGCCGGGAGGGCACCGGTCGGGCGGTCGTCTTCTGCCACGGCACGCCGTGGTCGTCGCGGCTGTGGGCTCCGCATGCGGGGGCGCTGCGATCGGAGTTCACGACGTACCTGTGGGACATGCCCGGTTACGGCGAGTCGTCGATGGAGCCGGACCACGCGGTGTCGTTGGACGTCCAGGGCGAGCTGTTGGCCGATCTGCTCGCCCACTGGGAACTCGACGCCCCGCACGTGATCGCCCACGACTACGGCGGCGCAGTCTCGCTCAGGGCGCATCTGCTGCACGAGGCGACCTACCGCTCGCTCGCCCTCGTCAACGTCGTCGCGCTGGCGCCATGGGGGTCGGGCTTCTTCCAACTCGTACGCGACAACGCCGACGTCTTCATGGCACTGCCGCCGGCGATCCACGAGGGGGCACTCCGGGCGTACATCGAGGGGGCGAGCCATGGCGGGCTGACCCGCGAGCAATCCGACCTGCTGACCGGGCCGTGGCTCGGCGACGTAGGACAGGCGGCGTTCTATCGCCAGATCAGTCAGGCCGACGAGGCGTACACCGACCAGATCGAGCCGCGCTACCCGACGCTGGCGCTGCCGACCCTGGTCGTCTGGGGCCGCGACGATACCTGGATCCCGGTCGACCGAGCCCACCGGCTGGCCGACGCGATCCCCGGAGCGAGGCTCGAGATCGTCGACGACGCGGGCCACCTGATCCAGTTCGACCAGCCGGCTCGGCTCGCAGCTACACTGCAGCGCTGGCTGTCGTCCCAGGGGTAATTCGTCGGGCGACAGCGGGTTGAAGTCGATTCGAAGCTGTTCTGAAGGCCGGGTCAGGGAGCCTCTCGGCATCACCTCGTCGATCTCGGAGCGCTCATGAGCAGTCACCAGCCCCCGTACGGCCCCGGCCCACCGGCGACCGGTCGCCGCGGGCCGAACAAGGTGCTGCTGGTCGTGCTCGTGGCAGTCGCCGTGCTCCTGCTCGTCGGTGGTGCAGCGACAGCGGTCGTCCTGGCCGGGGACGGCGAGGGGTCCGCATGGGCGGCTCCGGAGCGAGTCGCGGTCACCTCGGAGCCGAGTGAGCAGTCCACGCCGACCGCCGATCCGGAGACCGCCGTCACCGGCACCCGCGGGCTCAACCCGTGCGACCTCGTCGCCCATCGCGATGCGACCCGGCTCGGGCTCGGCAAGGGCGAGAAGGACTCGCTGGTCCCCCGGACCTGCACCTGGGATCTCGCGAAGCCCGGTGACACCGTCCGGGTCTGGATGCAGGACAGCATCGGACTCGTCGTCCTCCCGGCCGGCGGCCGCGCACTGCACCTCGGGTCACACGACGCGATTCGATCGCTCGGGCCGACGGTCGGTCCGCTGCACTCCTGTCAGGTCGCGATCGGCGTGACCGGGACCTCCCGGGTCGACGTCGTGGCCAACGCGAGCGCGGGCACCAGCCTGGCCTGCTCGGTCGCGATGCGGACCGCGCGGCTGGTCGAGCCGAATCTGCCGTGAGACCGACGTCCTTAACGCTTTGCATGGCGGGTGCTCACTTCGCATGGCATCGGCGCCGTGCGAAGTGCGTGCTCACCACGAGTTCGTGGTAAACCGGCGCCATGGCCGATCGGATTCCGTGCGCCGGTGCGCTCGTACGAGACGACGCGGGACGGCTGCTTCTCGTCCTCCGCGCGCATCCGCCGGCGGCTGGGACCTGGTCGCTGCCCGGCGGCCGGATCGAGCCGGGTGAGTCGGCCGAGGCGGCCTGCGTACGCGAGGTCGCCGAGGAGACCGGGCTCGCTGTCGCCGTCGTACGCCACGTCGGCCAGGTCGAACGACCGGCGCCGAGCGGCGACACGTACGTCATCGACGACTACGCCTGCCGGATGGTCGGCGGCGCCCTGCGAGCCGGTGACGACGCCAGCGACGCGCGATTCGTCTCCGACGAGGAGCTGGACCGGCTGCCGCTCGCCCCGCTGCTACGCAAGACGCTGCGGCAGTGGGACGAGCTGGACTGAGGCCCGACGGGCTCAGGCATTCCAGCGCAGGATGACCGGCGTCTCGCGTTCGTAGCCGAGCGTCGACACGGTCGCGGTGTCGAGCTTGTAGAGCCGGCCGTCGACGACCGGCTGGCCCAGCCACCGCGCGGTCAGTGCTCGCAGCCCATGGCCATGGCCGAACACCAGGGTCGCGCCGCCGGCCGCACGTGCCTTGGCAATGACCCGGTCGACCCGGCGCGCGACGTCGTCGGGGGTCTCGCCTTCGGGTACGCCCTCGGTCCAGACGGTCCACGCGGGATCACGCTCGCGGATCTGCACGGTCGTGAGGCCTTCGTACGCGCCGTAGTCCCACTCGACCAGATCCGGATCGACATCCGCGTGGCCGAAGCCGGCCAGCTCGGCGGTATGCCGGGCCCGCCTCATGGGGCTGGTCAGGACGAGATTGAAATCCACACCGTCAAGTCGGTCGGCGAGCTCCTGCGCGGCCGCCTCGCCCTCGGGCAGCAGCGGCAGGTCGGTCGTGCCGGTGTGGCGGCCGTTGCGACTCCACTCGGTCTGGCCGTGCCGGGCCAGCCACATCGTCACCTCGGTGGTCTCGTCGGCAGCCATCACTCACTCCCCGTCCACCGGCGCCGGTCGTCCCGGCTGCTCTCCGCCCCTAGCGTCCAGATAACTCTGCTTGGGCACCATCACCTTGCGCCGGAAGACGCAGACCAGCGTGCCGTCCTGGTTGTGGCCCTTGGTCTCGACGTGGACGATGCCCCGGTCGTCCTTGGACTTGCTCTCCCACTTGTCGAGCACCACTGTCTCGCCGTAGATCGTGTCGCCGTGGAAGGTCGGAGCGACATGGCGCAGCGCCTCCACCTCGAGATTCGCGATCGCCTTGCCCGACACGTCCGGGACACTCATGCCGAGCAGCAGCGAGTAGATGTAGTTGCCCACGACGACGTTGCGACCGAACTGCGTCGTCTCCTCCGCGTAGTGCGCGTCGAGATGCAGCGGATGGTGATTCATCGTGAGCAGGCAGAACAGGTGGTCGTCGTACTCCGTGACGGTCTTGCCCGGCCAGTGCTTGTAGGTCGCCCCGACCTCGAACTCCTCGTACGTTCGCCCGAACTGCATGGTCGGCACCCTACCTACTCATTCCCAGGTCGTCGGCGTTCCGTGAGGCGAGGCACTCGCGAGGATCCGGCGGGTTCCCGGCCAGGTCTGGAGCGTGACGAGGAACTCGTGCTCGGCATCGGGACTACGCCGACGCGGCTCCAGGGACAGCCGGGCCAGCGCCGATCGATCGGTAGCGGCCGATCCGAGCGCATCGAGCCGTTCGTCGATGGCGCGGCGGTCAGCGCGCGGCACGTACTGCCACATCACCGAGTGCCACAGCACCGTGACGAAGCCGTCGACCAACTGCAGCCGGCGTACGGTCGTCAGCGCATCCTCGCGACGCAGCGTGACCGGGACTCGATCGGCGACCTCGAACGCGCCCCGGAGCCGGCCGACCCGCAGCACCATGTCCGGCCAGACGTACGACAGCAGCCGCAGCCGTCCCTCGCCGGTCGTCGGGTCGATCGGGGCCAGATCACCGCCCTGGCGGTCGACGATCGCGAGCTCGGCGTCGATCGGCGGCGACGGCCCACGCCAGGCGTCGAGCACGACCGGGCTGTCGCTCGGTCCCCACGCGGTGTCGGTGCCGACGTAGCGGTAGAGATCCGGTCGCAGGTTGAGTCCGCCGCTGCAGCCGATCTCGATCAGCCGGATCGGCAGGCCGTACTCCTTGGCGAGGTGCAGCAGCCCGCCGAGCAGCGCCGCCGAGCGGCCGACCTCGTTGGTCTGCGGTGGCTGGTCGAGCAATGGGACGAGCCGCTCCTGGCGCGTTGACAGCAGGTCGCGAAGCACCGGCCAGGCGGCATCGGCGTCGGCGACGCCACCGACGCTCGGGTAATACGCCGCAAGGTCCGGCGCCTCGCCGGCCAGGACCAGTCGGTGCACCGCGCCCATCAGCCGCAGGGCGAGTGCGGACGGCCCGGTGTCGGACTCGTGGCCGCGGAGCACAGCGCGAGTCGGTCCGCGGGTCTCGAGGTCGTCGGCGAGCCGGCCGATCAGCCCGGCGTACAGAGGCGAGCCCAGCTCCAGACAGGCCGCCGCCTGCATCCGGAAATGGTCGACCCGCGGGTCGAGCACGTCAGGTGCGCCAGGCGAGCTTGGCCAGCAGGTTCTGCGCCTGCTCGGCGTGTTGATGGGCGCAGAGCACCTCGTACGTCGTCGCCACCACACTGCTGGTCGAGGTGAAGTCCCGCTTACCCCCGGTCATCCGGTAGGCGAGGATGCCCGTGATCGCGCCGAAGACCGCGCCGGCGATCGCCGTCATGAGGACGATCAACAGCCAGTTGATCTCGGGCGCGGTGAACACGCTCAGGATGACCCCGAGGAAGAAGCCCCACCAGGCGCCGCCCATGGCGCCGGTCGAGGCTGCCCGGTTGCGGTCGAATCGTCCGGTGACGCGCTCGACCATGCGCAGTCCGTTGCCCACGATGGTCACGTGCTGGACGGGGAATCCCTCGTCCGACAAGAAGTCGACCGCCCGCTGGGCCTGTTCGTACGTTTCGTAGGTGCCCACCGTCGTGCCTGACGGCGGCACGGGAAGTTTCATCGGCATGGCCGGCTCCCTTCGGACTTGCTCCTTCCATCGTCGCACTGTGGGATGAAATGCGCCTGAGGTTCACGCCGGAGCGACCGTTAGGCTCGCGTAAACACCGACGCGACTCTCGGGGAGACACACCTTGACCACCCAGCCGCCACCGCCGGGCGATCAGCCTCCATACGGACAGCAGCCTCCGCCGGGTCAGCCACCGCCAGGCCAGCCGCCGCCGGGCTACGGACCACCTCCACCTGGTTACGGACCACCTCCGCCCGGGTACGGGCCACCGCCACCGGGCTACGGCCCCCCGCCACCGAAGCGCAAGTCCTCCTCCACCACGTTGATCGCGGTCATCGTCATCGTCGTGCTCGCGATCGCCGGCGGCGCCGTCGGGGCCGCCTTGCTGCTCAGCGGGAGCGACGACGGCGCCGGCAGCGGCGGCGCGCAGACCATCAACGGCGACGGCTACACGTACGCGATCCCCGAGGGCTGGGACGACGCGACCGGCGCCGTGGGCGGCGCGCAGGGAGTGGACTCTGTCGTTCGCTCCGAGGAGGACGACAACGGCTTCCGCACCAACGTCCTCGTCGAGGTGCAGCCCGCGCAGGGAACCACCGATCTCGAGAAGATCCGCCCGGCCTGGGAGTCGAACATCGGCAACGCGGTCGGTGCCACCCCGGAGCCGATCGACGGCACCACCATCGACGGCGAGCAGGCGGTCTGCGTCCGCGTCGAGTCCAACCAGCAGGGCACCGACGTGGTCCAGCTCGCCTACCTCACGATCAAGAACGACAAGGTCTACTCCATCGCCTTGAGCTCGCACGCCGACGCCGAGGAGGAGGCGACCGGGCAGTTCCAGCAGCTTCTCGACAGTTGGTCGTGGTCGTAGCGGAATGAGGTCCTCTTGAGCAGTCAGCAGCCCCCTTCGTACGGCCAGCCACCACCGCCACCCGGACAGCCACCGTACGGACCGCCGCCCGGTGGTCAGCCGCCGTACGGACCGCCGCCCGGTGGTCAGCCGCCGTACGGTCCCCCACCCGGCGGCCCGATGCCGGGTGGGCAGTCGCCGTACGGTCCGCCGCCGAAGCGCAAGTCCAGCGCGCCGGTGATCGCCGCCATCCTGATCGTCGTCTTGGTGCTGGCGGGCGGAGCGACCGGTGCCGCCCTGCTGTTCAGCGGCAGCGGCGGCAGTGACAGCAGCGACGTGGCCGGCACGCTCGCGGGCAACGGCTACTCCTACGTCCTGCCGAACGGCTGGAGCGAGGTGACCGACGAGGCGCTCGCCGGCAACCCGCCCGGAACGATCGACACCGTCTCCGCATGGGGCGAGCGGTTCAACGGCGCCCCGGCGAACCTGATCGTCGAGATCGGACCGGCGCAGGGCGCGAGCGATCCCGAGGCGCTACGCCAGGCCTGGGAGTCCACCATGGGCGCCGCCACCAACTCGACACCGCAGCCGATCGCGAACACCACGATCGGCGACGAGACCGCGATCGGCACCGAGATCCGCCGGTCGAACGAGAACGGCATCGACATCGTCCAGGTCGCCTACCTCACCGTGCACGACGGCAACGCCTACTCGGTGGCGCTCAGCACCAACGCCGAGACCGAGGACGAGGCCCGCTCCGAGCTCGAGATGATCCTGAACAGCTGGACCTGGGAGTAGGCAGCAAGCCAGGCCCTGATCTTGAGGGTTACGGGTCGTCATGGCTACCCGAATCCCTCAAGATTCGTCGACTGCGTCGGTCCGTCAGTCGACGCGCACGGCGAGCTGTTCGAGCGGGGGCAACGAGATCCCGAGGTCGCTGACCTCGCCGGTCGCCGCGTCGACGACGGCCAGTCTGCGATCGGCATCGGAGACGAACAGCCAGCGGCTGTCGGGCGACCAGGCGACCGTGCTCTCGAACGAGGTGTCGGACACCGGCACCCGCACCGACTGTCGGGCGCCGGTGCGCAGGTCGAAAAGCGTCAGTGACGCGGTGTCAGAGAAGGCGAGGTGGATCAACGCGGCGGTCGAGCCGTCGGGCGCGATGACGCCGACCGGCACTCCCGACGGCAACGCCGGACCCGGAAGCGGCTCGCGAGTGCCACGACGCCGGTCGATCGACACGGTCTGGCAGCGACCGAGCCGGCATTCGCGCACCAGCCAGCCGGTCGGCCCCACCGCCAGCAGCGCTCCGTCGCTGATCCGGGTCAGTCGGTCGGGCCGGGCCCACCACACCCCACTCGGCGTGCTCGCGAGGATGTACCCGTCGCCGTCGGAGATCGCCGACGAGTCGGCCGGCAGCCGCACGGTCGTGCCGGTCAGACCGCCGTCGATCCGGACCAGCCGCATCGCCGAGCCGGGCGACCGGAGCGCCCACACCGTGTGGGGCTGCGGCCCGGGCAGCGCGAGCCCGCCGTGCCGCAACGCCGGCGGCAACGCGCTGGAGAAGTCGCCGTCGACGACCTGGTAGCCGGAGACATAGTCAAGCGGCCGAACCAGCACCCGATCCGGCTCCACGATGAACGACACCGGTCCGCTGCTCGCCAGACTCGGGACCGACGTCCGCGTCAGGCGTCCCGCCGCCAGCTCCAGCCGTACGAGCTGTTCGGGTCCTCGGCCGATCAGCTCCCAATCGTCGGTCACCCCCAGCAGGTTGGTGCCGACCGGCACCGCGACTGAGAACCGGTCCGGCTCGCCGGAGGTCGGGTCGGTGCGGGTCGGCGTCGGCTTCGCGGTCGGATCGGAGTCGCCGGATTCGTCGTGAATGACCGCCCAGCTGATGCCCGAACCGACCAGCACCACGCCCGCGGCGACCAACGCCCACCGCCGACGCCGCGGCGGCCCGGGCGACCCCATCTGGACGACTTCCGGCGGACCGGACGAGCCGTTGCCGGTGCTCGTCACTCCCCCATGATCACCCAGATCGGCGCAGCTCAGCGCAGTTTGTACTCCTCAAGCAACCGCCGCCCGATGATCATGCGCTGGATGTCGGCCGTCCCCTCGCCGATCAGCAGCATCGGCGCCTCGCGATAGAGCCGCTCGATCTCGTACTCCTTGGAGAAGCCGTAGCCGCCATGGATGCGGAACGACGCCTCGACCACCTCGGCGCAGTACTCCGACGCGAGGTACTTCGCCATCCCGGCCTCGAGGTCGTTGCGCTCGCCCGAGTCCTTCTTGCGGGCGGCCATCACCATCATCTGGTGCGCGGCCTCGACCTTGGTCGCCATGTCGGCGAGCCGGAACAGTACCGCCTGATGTTCGGCGATCTTCTTGCCGAAGGTCTCGCGCTGCTGGGCGTACGCGATGCCGAGCTCGAATGCGCGTTGCGCGACCCCACAACCGCGGGCCGCCACGTTGACCCGGCCGACCTCGACGCCGTCCATCATCTGGTAGAAACCACGACCCGGCTCGCCACCGAGGACCTGCTCCGCGCCGATCTCATGTCCCTCGAAGATCAGCTCGGTCGTGTCGACCCCCTTGTAGCCCATCTTCTCGATCTTGCCCGGGACCGTCAGACCCGGCGCGGTCTCGCCGAAGCCGGTCTCCTTCTCGACGAGGAACGTCGTCATGTTCCGGTAGACCGAGTCGGCGCCCTCGTCGGTCTTGACCAACGTCGCGACCAGGTTGGCCGAGGCACCGTTGGTGAGCCACATCTTCTGGCCGTCGATGGAGTACGAGCCGTCGTCGCGCCGGGTCGCCTTGGTCTTGATCGCACTCACGTCCGAGCCGCAGCCGGGCTCCGACATGCTGAAGGCGCCCCGCACCTCGCCGCTTGCCATCCGCGGCAGGTAGCGCTGCTTCTGCTCGTCGGTGCCGTGGTGGATCAGCATGTGCGCCACGATGAAGTGCGTGTTGATGACGCCCGAGACGCTCATCCAGCCGCGGGAGATCTCCTCGACGGTCAGCGCGTACGTCAGCAGCGACTCGCCGAGCCCGCCGTACTCCTCCGGGATCGTGAGCCCGAAGATCCCGAGCTCCTTGAGGCCGTCGACGATCTCGGCGGGGTACTCGTCCTTGTGCTCCAGCTCGGTCGCGACCGGCAGGATCTCGTTGTCGACGAAGGCTCGTACCGTCTTCAGGATCTCTTCCTGGACATCGGTCAGTCCCTCGGTCGCGGCTAGGCGCGTCATGCCAGGGAGTATTGCTCGCAGCCGACGTGGCACGCCATGAGGGCCCTCACACGGGCGACCGCGACGGGCTCGCCGGTATCACCGCAGTTCAGCGATTGGAGGCCAGGCGCGGCTTCGGGAAGTAGTTCACGCCCTTCTTGTCGGCGTAGCGCGACGAGATCTTGTAGAGCCGGCGCGGCACCCTCGGGCTCTGGCTGGTGATGTCGGCCCACCGGTCGGCCAGCTCCCGCAGCTGCTTGCGGGAATCCTCCGGATCGACCGGCCGGTCGAACTCCCACGCGTCGCGAGCGGCGAGCTGGAGTGAGTGATACCAGGTGGCCGACTGCAGATGCTGGGCCGAGAGGTCGCCGGGACGCAGCGCCGTCGCGATCGCGGCCGTGGCGGCGGCGACCAGCGCGGCGATGCCCGCGTAGTTCGGATAGTCGGCGAACGCGGTGCCGGCGGCGATCGCGGCGAACACCGCCGATGCGCCACCCACCAGCCATTGGAAGGTTCGCCAGAACCCCGAGGCGGTGACGTGCCGCTCCGCTTGTAGCCAGCTGTCGCGCTCGAGCTCCTGGATGAAGTCTCTTGTGCGCACCCCGATGTCGGACTTTGCCGGCGGGTCTGGCTCGGTCAAGTCTTCGAGGATTGTCGTGCCCTGCGAATCCTGCTTGTCCACGATCCCTCCATTCCTCGCTTCGTCACATCTTCTCGCGAACGGGTCATCCCGCCTGAGCCGGGCACCCTATCCCGGCTCGGCCGCGGATCACACAAGCGACGCCGCATGGTCGGGCACCTCGGTTTGCATCTCGCGTGGTGGTCGCTCATAGCCAGTCGACTTCGGTCGCGGCGGCAGCTCCAGCGGGGGGCGCTGCACCTCGTGGTACGGGATGGTCGTGAGCAGGTGCGCGATCATGTTGATCCGCGACCGGCGCTTGTCCTCGCTCTCGACGACATACCAGGGCGCCTCGGGGATGTCGGTGTGCACGAACATCTCGTCCTTGGCCCGGGAGTAGTCCTCCCAGAGGCTGATCGACTCCAAGTCCATCGGCGACAGCTTCCAGCGCCGCATCGGATCCTCGAAGCGCGAGTGGAACCGGCGCTCCTGCTCCTCGTCACTGACCGAGAACCAGTACTTACGGAGCAGAATGCCGTCCTCGATCAGGAGTCGCTCGAAGATCGGCGCCTGATGCAGGAACCTGAAGTACTCGTCCTTCGTGCAGAAGCCCATGACCTTCTCGACGCCGGCCCGGTTGTACCAGCTGCGGTCGAACAGCACGATCTCGCCGGCGGCCGGGAAGTGCTCGATGTAGCGCTGGAAGTACCACTGCGTGCGCTGCCGCTCGGTCGGCGCCGGCAACGCCACGATGCGTGCGACGCGAGGGTTCAGATACTGCGTCACGCGCTTGATCGTGCTGCCCTTGCCGGCGGCGTCGCGGCCCTCGAACACGATGACGACACGGATACCCTCTGTCCGCACCCACTCCTGGAGCTTGACCAGCTCCCCCTGCAACCGCAGCAGCTCCTTCTCGTACGGCTTGCGCGGAAGCCGCTCGGGTCGCTCACCCTGCTTGTCCGCCATGCTGGCCTCCCGTACTCCGACGGCTATCCCGTCACAGTACGGCGGTCACGGGCCCGGCGGCATCGCCGAGAACGGGTGACGCGACCTGCGTCGCCGGCGTCGCCCGGCGGCGCAGAGGGGTGTCGAGCCTGACCCGGACCGGGTCTGCGAGCAGAATGGGCCCGTGGATCTCGACTCGGTCGCGCAGGAGCTCTACGGCGTACCGCTGGCAGACTTCGTCCCGACCCGCAACGGCCGGGCCAAGGAGGCTCGGGCCAGCGGCGACCGGGATCTGGCCGCCGAGATCCAGGCGCTCGCCAAGCCGACCACGGCCGCCTGGCTGGTCAACCAGCTGTCGCGCGAACACGCCGACGACCTGACACCGCTGCTCGAGCTCGGGCGCGAGCTGCGCGATGCCAGCGCGAAGCTCGACGGCCAGACCATGCGCCGGCTCGGGCGCGAGCGCACCGAGCTCGTGACGCAGCTGGTCGATCACACCCGCAAGCTCGGCTCGGATCGCGGCAGCAAGGTGAGCGACGACGTGGCCGAGGAGGTCCGCCGCACGCTCGAGGCGAGCTTCTCCGACGGGGAGATCGCCGACGAGGTCTCCGCGGGGCAGTTGGTCCGGGCGGTGGAGTACGCCGGGTTCGGAGATCTGGCCGGCTTCGGCGGGCCGACCGGTGTGGTCGGCGACCGCAAGGCGGAGCGCAAGCCGGCATCGCGCAAGTCGGCCTCGGAGCGGGCCGACCGGCCGGCGAAGCGGGCCGGCAGGAAGACCGCGAAGCGGGCCGAGCCGCCGCCGAGCCGACCCGCCGACCTGGGTGCGAGACGGCGGCAGAAGGCCGAGCGTGAGCTGGCCGATGCGCAGCAGCGGCTCGAAGCGGCCCAGGAGGCGCGCGACGAGGCCCAGCAGGAGATCGAGACGACCACGGCCGAGGTCGAGCGGACCGAGCGCGAGGTCGAGCGGCTCCGGGCCGAGCTCAGCACGGCCGAGCGCGAGGCGAAGTCGGCCCGCCACGCCGACCGGTCCGCCCAGCAGCGACTGACTCGCAACGAGCGGGAGCTGGCCGGCATCGAGCGGCTTCACGACCGGGCCAAGGACCGGCTCGCCGACCTCGACGACTGAGGTGTGCGCGCGATCATGCGAGTCCTGACGTTCGGCCACGGCACTGCCGAGCCGGCCGAGATCGTCCGGCTGCTCCGAGAGGCCGGGGTCGAGCGATTGGTCGACGTACGTACTGCGCCGGGAAGCCGCCGCAATCCGCAGGTCGCCCGATCCGCCATGCAGACCTGGCTGCCCGACGCCGGCATCGGCTACCGCTGGGACAAGCGTCTCGGCGGCTGGCGGAAGGCACCGGCGGACTCGCCCGACACCGAGCTCCGGGTCAAGGCGTTCGTCGGCTATGCCGCACACATGCGCTCGGCGGAGTTCCTGGCCGCGATCGACGACCTGCTCGACGAGGCGGATCGGGTCCGCCTGACCGTGATGTGCTCCGAGTCGGTGTGGTGGCGCTGCCACCGCAAGCTGATCGCCGACCATCTCGTCATCGCGCGCGACTGCGAGGTACGCCACCTGATGCACGACGGGTCGATCCGGCCTCATCTGCCGACCGCCGAGGCACGCCTCGATCCCGAGCGCGGCGGCATCGTCTACGACGGCGGCCAGCAGCCGTTCGCGGATCTTGAGGGATACGGGTCGCCATAGCTACCCGAAACGCTCAACATTCGTCGACGCCGGTCGTACGGTTGGGGGATGGCTGACAAGGCGGACGTGATCGTCCTCGGAATGGGAGTCGGCGGCGAGGCCGTCGCGGAAGCGCTTGCGGACGCGGGACTCGACGTCATCGGGATCGAAGGCCGGCTGGTCGGTGGGGAGTGCCCCTACTGGGGATGCATCCCGAGCAAGATGATGATTCGCGCCGGGAACCTGATCGCCGAGGCCGAACGCGTCGACGGGATGGCCGGTCACGCCGACGTGACCAGCGACTTCAGCCCGGTCGCGAAACGGATTCGCGAAGAGGCCACCGACAATTGGGACGACAAGGTCGCCGTCGATCGCTACACGGGCAAGGGCGGGCGCTTCGTACGCGGCTGGGGACGACTCACCGGACCGGGGCAGGTCGAGGTGGACGGCACCACGTACGAGGCGAGCCGGATCGTCATCGGGACCGGAACCTCAGCGGTCGTTCCGCCCATCGACGGGCTTCGCGACACGCCGTTCTGGACCAACCGTGAGGCGATCGAGGCGACCGAGGCGCCGGTGTCGCTGCTGTTGCTCGGCGGCGGCGCGATCGGATCCGAGCTGGCCCAGATGTTCTCCCGGTTCGGCACCGAGGTGACCGTGATCGAGGGCGCGGATCGCCTGCTGTCGCCCGAGGAGCCGGAGTCGTCGCAGCTGGTCCAGGAGGTGTTCGAGCGGGAGGGGATCCAGCTGCAGATCGGCCAGCCGGCGACCCGCGTACGGCACGACGGCGAGCGCTTCACCGTCGGACTCGCCGACGACACCGAACTGACCGGCGAACGTCTGCTCGTCGCGGTCGGCCGGCGCTCCGTCCTCGACCAGCTCGGACTCGACACGGTCGGGCTCGACCCGAAGGCCAGGGCGATCGAGGTCGACGGCCGCATGCGGGCGGGCGACGGGATCTGGGCGGTCGGCGACGTGACCGGGCACGGTGCGTTCACGCACATGGCGACCTACCAGGCCGACATCGCCGTGGCCGACATCCTCGGCCAGGACGGCCCGCCCGCCGACTATCGTGCGGCGCCGCACGTCACGTTCACCGACCCCGAGATCGGATCGGTCGGCATGACCGAGGCCCAGGCCCGCGATGCCGGGATCACCGTGCAGACCGGCATGGCACCGGTTCCGGTCACGACGCGGGGCTGGATCCACAAGGCCGGCAACGACGGTTTCATCAAGCTGGTGGCCGACGCCGATCGCGGAGTACTCGTCGGTGCCACCTCGGCCGGTCCGTGGGGCGGCGAGGTGCTGAGCGGCCTCGCAGTCGCCATCCATGGTGAGGTGCCGGTGGAGCGTCTGCGCCACATGATCTACGCCTACCCGACGTTCCACCGCGGTATCGGCGAGGCCGTCAAGGACCTCGGCTGAGCGACCCGACCGCCCGACGGACCTGGGACAGGGTGCAGACCGCCTGACGGTCGGGCGCCTCGGACCAGCGTTCCGAGTGGTGGGGCTGTTGGGCCGCCGCCCGCGTACCGACCAGGTCGGACGGCGGCCCGTCATCGGCGACTCCCCCTACCTGACGCCGATGTCAGTGTCCGTGCATGTGCATGGCGGTGGCGTGTGCACATGTCACGAGTGGATTGAGGTTCGCGAACAGGCCGTGCGGGTTGGCCCGCCACAGCCAGACATGCAGGCCCCAGACTCCGGCCGCGCCGACGTCGGGGAAGAACGTGAACTTCTGGCCGAACATCTCGGGTGCGGGCGCCGTCGATGGCAGGTCGCGGGCCGGGATGATGTACTCCACGGCGTTCAGCCGCCAGGTGCCGTTCGGTCGCTTCTCGTAGAGCACCAGCTCTGGCTCACTCGGGTCGATCTGACCGCCGTCGGTCAGGTAGGCGGCGTTGAAGAAGTGGTGACCCATCGTCCCGGGGGCTTCGCTCATCAGGCCGTCCGGGTAGTCCATGCACATCGGCTGGACCTCCCACCCGGCAGCGAGTGCGTTGTCGACGTTGTGGAACGGCGCCGTCGTGCGGGACGCCTCGATCAGCTGCGTCATCGGCGACTCGGTACTCGCGGATGCGTCCTCTGGCTTGCTCCCGCCGATGTCGCTATTGGCCGCAGCGGCATAGACGCCGGACCCGACGAGGGTGAGCCCGGCCGCGACGGCAACCACCGTCCGACGCGTCCGCGACAGGATCATGCGCATCGGTTCTCCTTTCGTTGTCCTTCGACTCCGATCGGGACCGACGCTAGATTCGGCGCGCAGCAGCGCACAGAGCCGCGGAGCGGCCTCCTGGGCTGGGCCAATCTCGGGGCGGTTACGCCCGCCCGTGACTGCTGGGCTAGCCGCCCGACACGGCGCGGCGCAGTCTGCGCAGGCCCTCGTCGATCCTCGACTCCGGGATCGCGCCGAAGCCGATCACGAGTCCGGCCGGCCCGCTCTCGGAGTGGGCGAACGCCGTGAGCGACTGAACCGCGACGTCGAGCTCGTCGGCCCGGGCGATCCACTCCGCGACCCGGTCGGCGTCGGCTGACCGGGCAACGGCGGCCAGGTGCAGGCCGGCCACGGTCGGGATCCGGCGCAGCCACGGCTGGAGGTCGGAGTCGAGTGCGGCCGCGATCCGGTCTCGACGCGCCTGGTAGACCCGGCGGGTCCGGCGGATGTGGTGGCTGAGGTGACCGTCGTCGATGAACTGCGCCAACGCAGCCTGCGATGGCAGCGGGCTGTGCCAGTCGGCCACGAACTTCGCCCGCCGGAACGTCGGCGTCAGCGCGCTCGGAACGACGCAGTAGCCCAGCCGGAGGATCGGCAGCATGGTTTTGGAGAACGAGCCGACGTAGATCACCCGACCCATGCTGTCCAGGGCCTGCAGCGGGTCGACTGGCCGGCCGGCGTACCGGAAGTCGGAGTCGTAGTCATCCTCGAGGATGGCGGCGCCGGCCCGTTCGGCCCAGTCGAGCAGGGCCAGCCGGCGCGGGAGGGACATGACGACGCCGAGCGGGAACTGATGGGCTGGGCTGACGTACACCAGGCGGGCTCGCTCCGGCAGCCCCTCGACCACGATCCCGTACTTGTCGACGGGGACATCGACGACGGTGGCCCGGGCCGCCTCGAACACCCGGCGTACGGGCAGGTATCCGGGATCCTCCATCGCGACCACGTCGCCCGGCTCGACGAGCACCTGGCAGGCCACCGTCGCCGCCTGCTGCACCCCGCTGGTGACGACGACGTCGTCGGACTCGACGCGGACCCCGCGAGATACCGCCAGGTGTCGGGCGATCGCCCGCCGGAGCGCCGGATCGCCGGCCGGGTCGGCATAGACCGTGCCGCCGAGGCGAGACTTGCGCAGCGCAGCGTTGACCTGCCGCCGCCAGGTCGGGTACGGGAACCTCGACAGGTCCGGTAGTCCGGGCCGGAAGTCGTAGGCGACCTGGCCGACCGACAGCAGCGGCACCGACTCGGGCTGGCGCTGCCACACCGATGCCACGCGCAGCGGCGAGGCACGGGTCGGCCGGGCACGCGTCTCGACGTGGATGTCGGTGCTGACGAACGTGCCGACGCCGGTCCGTCCGACCAGGAACCCCTCGCCGGTCAGCTGGTCGAACGCCGCGGCGACCGTGTTGCGCGAGACGCCGATCGAGCCGGCCAGCGTCCGGGTCGGCGGCAAGCGGTCGCCCGGACGCAGTCGGCCGTCCAGGATCGCGTCCCGGATCTGGTCGTAGATCTGCCTCGACAGCGGCCCGCGACCGGGATCGAGCGCAAGGTGGACGTCCACCTGTCAGCGCGAAGCCTTGGCCTTCTTGGCGCCCTTCTTCGGGCCGCCGGCGCGCAGGTTGCCGCCGGCCGCCTGGATCGAGTGGTGCGCGATCGCCTCGGCCTCGGCGTGGACCACCCGATAGCGCTCGCGGAGCTCGTCGAGAGTCGCCTCGGCCTTCTCGTCGTGGCCGCCGGCGTCGACCAGCACGCCCAGCGCCTGCCAGGTCGACTCGGCGATCTCCTGGATCGGCGCCGGCACGTCCAGGTCGGCCCAGGTCACCCTGACTCGATGCAGGCCGGGATCGATGAAGTCGTCGACCTCGTGCCGCTTGTCCGGGTCGAGGCTGGAGACGTACGACAGGTCCAGCGTCTCGCCGGCGGCGCCCATCGCAGCCCGCCAGTCGCTCAGCAGGTCGTCATAGCGTACGAAAGCGCGCGGGTCCGGGCGGGAGCCGTACTCCACGGTGTGCAGGAGATTGATCCAGCCGCTGATCCGCCAGGTATCGCCCTTCAACTTGTCGGCGGACGGATTCCGGCTGTAGTAGGTCTGCTTGCTGCCAGCGACCTCGGCCGGATGCCGCAGCATTGTGAGGAACCGCGGCGTGGTCCCGAGCGACTCGGCGGCGTCCCGCCACATCGGCTGGAACCAGCTGTTGCGAGGATCCTTCACCACCAGCTCTGGGGCCTCCTGCAGCGCCTTCGCCAGCCAGTCGTGCAGCTCCGCCTGCAGCCGCGGTCGCCGTCCGACCTCGTAGGCTCGCTCCGCGGCGATCGGACGGGAGTCGCTCAGGTGTACACCGGCGCGCGACAGCAGCCGCTTGTGGAAGTCGACCACCCACCGCGGCTCGAAGAACCCTCGTGGATTGGTCCGGTTCGGTGCGATCTCCGGTGGCGGAATCCGCAGGCCGAGGTACTTCAGCGTCCCCGCGACCGTGCTCGTGCCGCTGCGGCCAGAGCCGACGACGATGACCAAGCGAGAGTCCGACGTGCTAGACACCGGCCCATCATCGCAGCCGACGACGGCGCTCGCGGAGCTGGGTGAAAAGGGTTTCCCAGCGCGACACGATGGGATCGATCTCGTACTGACGTGCGGTCTCGTGCGCGCTCGCGCCCATGCGGCGCCGGAGCGCGTCGTCTTCGATGATCTGCGACATCGCCGCGCTGAAGCCCTCGATGTCACCGTCGGGAAGCAGCCGTCCGTTGGCGCCGTCGACGATGATGTCGGCCGGGCCGCGCGGGATGTCGAACGAGACGACCGGCACGCCGTGGCTCATCGCCTCGATGATCACCATCGGGAAGCCCTCGGCGTAGGAGCCCAAAACGAACATCGAGGCGGCGGCGAGCCGGTCGGCGAAGTCCGGAGTGTGACCCTTCAAGATGACCTGGTCGCCGAGCTCCCGCTTGATGATCTCGGTCTCGATCGCCTCCTGCTGCTCACCCTTGCCGTAGATGTGCAGCTGCCAGTCCGGATGGGCGTGGGCCACTGGCTCGAAGGCCTCGATCAGACGAGGGAAGCCCTTGCGCTCGACGAACCGCCCGCCGGCAATGACGATCTTGTTGTCGAGCGGGGCCGCCTCCTGGACGCCCCAGGGCACCGCGTTCGGAATCGCCTCGATGACCGTGTCGGCATCGCCTAGCGCCTCGCGGTAGTCACGCAGATCGCCCTGGGTCAGGACGACGAGGCTGTCCATCTGTCGCGCGCTGTCCTGCACGACCTTCATCACGCCGGGCATCTCCGAGCGTGACGGGAAGTTCAGGTGGTCCTGCCCGATCGTGATCATGCCGCGCGGCGAGAACTTCGCCGCAGCAGCATGGAGCGAGGGTCGGGTCGAGACGAGTACTCCCGGTTCCAGCGAACGCAGCTTGCGGCGCAGCAGCAGATCGGTGAGCAGCGACATGTCCGGCGCCGCGGACACGGGAGTCAGGCGCGAGGGTCGCCGGTCGAGCATCGCCCGCCATCGTCCCCGGTGGTGCGGTACGTCGCGAGCCCGGACTCGGCCGCCGGTCGGCTTGCCCTTGGGCCCGATCGGACGGGCGTCCTCCAGATTGGTCACAGCGATCCGCCGGTCGAGCGGAAAGAACAGCTTCTTGCGCCGACGGTAGAGGCTGATGATCTCGACCGGATGCGACTCGACGAGCTTGTTGGCCAGGTTGATCACGGTACGGGTGATGCCGTCGGCGCCATCGGCGCTGAACACGAGGAAGTAGACGCGATCGGATGCGGGCACTACGGATCCCCCCAGGGATGGAGTCGGCGCTCCCCGTACGTCGTCGATCTGTCGAGACAGCCCTCCAAGCGTGCCACGGCGCTCCGGCTGCTCGTTCGTACCGCTGTGCTGCGCCGATGCCTCGGGCCCGTCGACGTCGGCCTCGGCCCGCAGGGTGACCTCGCGGAGTCGGGCCAGCAGATCGGCGGTCACCGGGCCCGCGACGTCGAGCATCTCGGCGTCGGTGACCTGGCTCGGATCGCGGCTGCCGGGCGGCGGCTCGGACAGCTGCAGGTCGGTCAGGTCGCCGACGATGTCGTAGCCGGCCCGCTCGAGCGCCGCCACCGAGTCGACCGACCGGGCGTGCAGCGCGGCCGCCTGCTCGGCGTTGACCCCGATCCGGGAGCCGCCTCGTGGCACCAGGATCTCGTGTCCGAGGTAGCGCCGGATCCAGCGGTACTGCTCGGTCCAGTGGCCCTCGTCGGCGTCGACCGCCGAGCGGAGATCGGGGCCCATCCGCTGAAGGAGGCGGGCGGCCTCGGCGCTGAGCGACTCGTTCGCCTCCGCGGTCGAAGCGTCGTAGCGATCCGGCTCGATGCCGATCACGCCGGCCAGCCGCTTCCACAGCAGCGCGGGATCGGATCCCTTCGGTGGCACGGTGACGACGTGGACGTGGCTCGGCGGTAGTCCCTCGGCCCAGCGGGCCACCGCGAGCGCCGGGTCCAGGGTCCACCAGGACCACTGCGCCTGGTCGTCGTCGAGGCCGGCGATGAAGTCCGCGAGCGACCAGCCCCGGCCGATCTTCAGCGTCTCCTGCCAGGCGGCCGGGATCTGATGGACGAACGCGCGAGCGGTGTGGACGATGTGCAGCTCGGCGTCACCGAGGTCGCGGCGAGCCTGCGCGGCCTCTTCGGCAGTCGCCCGGACGAACCACTCATTCGTGAGGATCGCGTCGCCGGACCACTCCTCGGCGTCCGCACGGAGCCGTCGCCAGGTGGCCTTCGCCCTGCGCTGGAGGTTGTTGCCCGGGCGGGGATTGCGGATCGCGGTGATCGCCAGGTTGTAGTCGAACAGATCCTTGCCGGGCAGCAGGATGCCGTCGGCCCGCAGCCGGGCCCGGTTGTTCCAGAGCACGGTTTGGAGAAACGTCGTCCCCGACTTCGGCGCACCGATGTGCAGGAAGACTCGTTCAGCCACGGAGCATCATGCTCTCAAACGTTCTGTCCGTTTCGAGTGAGGTATGCCCAGGTCCGCGCGTCGGGCGTCGGCGACCGGGCGGACGTGGACGTCCGAATCGAGGCATCTCGGCGGACGCGTTCATCTCACCGTAGCGCGCGCCCTCACCGTCGCCGGCGGCTCCGGCCACGCAGCTCTCGTACCCGCTCCCGGAGCCGATCGATCCCTCCAGATCGGCGCCGAGTCCATCTCCGGGTCGAGCTCGTCGCGCACAGCGAGGGCGAGGTGGAAGTGCGTCACGATCTCCGGCCCCGTCGCCGACGGCGCGGCTGCTCCAGACGGGAGATCCGATCCCGCTGCCGGCCGATCCGGCGGACATCCTGATGTCGTTGCTCGAGTACGTCGGCCAGGGCAGCGACCGCAGAGTCGACCAGCGCGGCGTCGGTTACCACGGTGCCCTGCGGCTCGGTCGGCGGCAGGGTCGGTCGCAGCTCGTCCAGGTCGCCGGCGATGTCGTAGCCCGCCCC
>Ga0081455_10000883_pt1 | contig 38850 bp, 35 predicted proteins | sample TabmetS3T2R1_FD_70207 | JGI IMG/M metagenome (GOLD analysis project Ga0081455, IMG submission 70207) | Tabebuia heterophylla rhizosphere microbial communities from the University of Puerto Rico - S3T2R1 | ecosystem: Host-associated > Plants > Roots > Rhizosphere ... | reverse complement strand
GATGGCGGCATCACCGGCGCCACGGAAAATGGAATTGATGACGAACAAAAGGATGATTACAGCGTTGCCCCCGAGCATCCACCGCGTATAGCGATAGCCGTGTTCGAGCGCCCAGGCATCGCCACCCATCACGGCGAGCAAATCCCTGGCGAAAAAAATGCCGATGAGGGCGAACGGGATCGAAACCAAAACGGCAAGGAAGATGGATTGAACCGCCGAAATGGCAGCCTGGTCTTTCTCCTTTTCTCCTATTCGCCGTGCGACGATGGCAGTTACAGCCGTGGACAGGCCGATGCCGACGGAATAGAGGAGAAAAAGGTAGGTTTCCGTGAGTCCCACGGTGGCCACGGCGGAGGCACCGAGCCGGCCAACAAAGTAAATGTCCACGACCGCAAAGGTGGACTCCATAACTAGTTCGAGAATCATCGGGACTGCCAACAAGAACACGGCCCGGCCGATGGCGATTTGTGTGTAGTCCACTTCTGTCCCCCGAATGGCGCCCGTTAATTCCTGCCAAATTGATCGAGCAGATGGTGGCGATACTTGCTGATCCACAGGAATTTTACTCTGCACTATTTCTTGCATGACTTGCGTAATCGAACCGGGCTCAAGGTGTGGTTCAGGACAGCCTGGCCATTCTCGAGTTCTGGTGGAACTGACACGTGGCCATGTACAAACAGCCAGACGCTCGTTTAGGTAAAGTTAGTGGTGTAGGTAAGACTTAGCTTGTCCGATTTTAGAAGCTTGGCTTTAATCAATTTCAAGGCGCGCCGTTCCTTCACATCTTTGAACAGCGCCTTGCCCCACCGAGGACAACTGGATTCATCAGGAAATTAGGGTCAGTCCTCACTTTTAACACAATCAATTCTTCCTGTTCTCGGATTTATGTTCATGTTGCTCTCGAAGTCTGCGAGATCGTTATCGAAAGCGCAACCAGCGTCGCCAATTTGGAATCCGGCTCCAAGATCGCACAGCGCCTGCGCAACGAGTCTGAGATTTCAGCTTGCGTCCGCGGCGAATTCGAGGCGTGTTTAGAGCCAGCAGGAGCGGATTTGAGTTATGGCCGCGCCTTCTGCAGGGATCTTCGGAATTTTGCCAGGCTTGGTCACGCGTGGTCGGGCAAAACGAGCTCAGCGAGGCGATGCTCGCCTGCGCGGGCGGCATCGGGCAAGCATGACTGGAAATGACGAAACGCGAAATCCGAATCAAGGGGAGAATGAACCCAGTTGCTTGATTGCAGCAGGCCGAGGGGCTCGAATTTTTCCAGTTTCAACCTCGCGCAGCAGCCGGCGCAAAGATCTGCGATCAAGTTGGCGAATTTGAATCAGGTGATCCATGAGATGTGTGTTGCCGCTCCCAAGACCGGCACCGAGCTGCTTTTTAATCGCACTGGTTTTTGTCAGCGCTGATTCGGTTTGGCGTAGACGCTCACGCAATGTCTCGGCTACAGCTGGCAGCTCGGCGAGATCGAGAAACAGCAAAGCAGGATAAATGGTTTGCGCTAAAGTTCCTTGTTCCTGAAATCGGCCCAGCAAAAGCTCCTGAAACCGCCTTCGGCCCTGAGACGTGATTCGGTAAATCGTGCGTTCGCCCCCGCGCGTAACCTTCTGCCTCGTTTTCGGCGCGATATCGCCCGATTTGACCAGTTGCCGCACAGCATAATAGAGGGTGCCGACATCGACGTCGGTGTAGCATTCGACCAGAGCGTTATTGAGCCGCCGTTTCATTTCGTAGGGGTGAAAGTCACCGCGGTGAAGGATACCGAGGATAAAAAATTCGGCTTTCATATTCTAATTATAATACTATAATTAAACTAATATGGAAACGATACCCTTGCCAAACGCTCAACTTGATACGCCCTCCAGCACCCATTCGATCCTAAAGATCACTGGCGCCGTCATCACAGCCCTAGTCACCTGGTTCTTTGTCGCCACCGTCGTAAATCTGGCGCTCCGCGCCTTGTGGCCACACTACCATGAGGCCGAAATCGCCTTCAATTTTACGTTTGCAATGAAGTTCGCCCGGCTCGTTTTGGGAGCGATCTCTACTCTCGGCGCAGGATTTGTGGCCGCATGGATCGACAAGGGCCGGATGAGAGCGGCCACGCTCACCGGGGTCGTATTGCTTTGCCTCTTCATTCCTGGTCACTACATGATTTGGAATAAATTCCCGGTTTGGTATCACCTCACATTCTTGCTGTCACTTCTTCCGCTTACACTGCTTGGCGCCGCCTTAAATCATAGAGTGGGCAAGAAAACCGCTTAGTCGATTTTTATCAACGGGTCGCGGATCGACGTAGCCCAATTGGCAGGACAACTGGATCGCTAATTGGCTGTTTTGGGAGCGCTCAAGCTTTACCGTAGAACCCGGAGCGATCAAAACAGCAAGGGCGACGCTTCTCAAATTCTGTTTCTGGCTTTGCCCATCGGCGAGCCGTAGCTGTGCGAAAGCTGCTGCGTAATCTGCGGACAATTCTCTTCTGCGCGCGCTGGGCGTGATGTCCGAGCAGAGTGCCTGCGCAACGAGCCGAAGATTTCAGCTTGCGCCTGCAGCGAATTCGAGGCCTGCTTAGGAGCGGATTTGAGTTATGGCCACGCCTTCTGCAGGGGACTTTCGGAATTTTGCCTTGGTAGGTCACGCGTCGTCGGGCAAGACGACGCTCAGCGAGGCGATGCTCGCCTCTCGAACGCGGAGCGAAAACGTCCGTTTTCGACTTCTCACCTTCGCTTTAGGCCAATAAGGTCTAACCCTTCTTCCAATGAAAAAAACTTTATTCGTCACAGGAATGATTGCGCTCGCGATCTCCCTTTTATCAATCACGGCATCGCATGCCCAAAGCCCAACAGCTTCACCGAGTCCGACGCCTTCACCAACTCCGGCGCCGGTCGCGATCAAGGCCGGTCGATTGCTCGACGTTAAAACCGGGAAGATCGCGAACAATGTTTTCATCTTAATCGAGAACCATCGCATAAAGAGCGTTACTAACTCAGCGCCAGAGGGCGTTCGGGTGATCGATCTCTCCAGCGCCTTTGTGATGCCAGGAATGGTCGATTGCCATGCCCACATATTGGGTGACCTGGCCGACCAATCCCCGGGCGCGAGCTTTCGCATGTCATCGGCAAAAAAGACACTCTGGGGCATGAAGAATCTCAAGGGCTGGCTTGCCCAAGGTTTCACCGCCTTGCGCGACGCGGGCGAAGACGATCTCGGTTATGGGCAACTGGCATTACGCGATGCGATCGATGCCGGTTGGATCGAAGGCCCGCGTATGCAGTCGTCTGGCAATTACATTTCGTTGAATGGCGGTCATGGGGATTCCGAGGATTTCATTGCGCCCGATCAGGAGTTGCCGCTCCGGCCTAATATCGCCGACACAGCAGATGATGTGGCGCGCGCCGTTCGCCGTGACATCAAATACGGGGCGGATTGGATCAAACTCATGGGCACAGGCGGCGTGGCAGATCTCACCAGCAATTTCAAAGTCCAGGAGCTCAGTGAAGAACAAATGGCCAAAGCCGTCGAAGTCGCTCATCGCGCAGGCAAACGCGTGATGGTCCATGCGGAAGGAACCGAAGGCATCAAGGCGGCGGCGCGCGCCGGTGTGGACACGATCGAGCACGGCACCATGCTCGATGACGAAGGCGCTGCGCTCATGGCCAAGAAAGGCACATGGCTGGTGCCTACACTTTACACCTTTCAACACGGAGTTGAGTTAGGAACCACTCACGGCCAGGACCCGATTAGTCTGGCGAAGACAAAAGAAATCGTCGGTTATCAACAGCCGGCTTTCACGCGCGCCCTGAACGCCCACCTGAAGATCGCAGTAGGAATAGACGACGAACCTCAATTTTTACCGAAGGAAATAGAAGCGCTCGTTCGCGGCGGAATGACACCGTTACAAGCCTTGCAGGCCGCCACGATCAATGGGGCGGAACTACTAAAATGGTCCGATCGCATCGGCACCATCGAGCCGGGAAAGTTCGCCGACATCATCGCCGTCGATGGCGATCCGACCCAGGACATCAATGCCATCGAGAAGGTCGTTTTCGTCATGAAGGATGGAGTGGTGATCAAGAACGATGTTGGTGCGGAGCGATCGGCGCTATCCAAAGCTGGTCGATAACATGAACGCTACGGCGCTGCCCGCTTGCGCGGGCGTCATCGAAAATCGAAATCGAAATCGGGGTCAGTCCTCACTTTTGACACAATCTTTCTTTGTCTCCAGAACTTGTGATCTTTTCGCTCTCGATGTTTGGCTGCGCTAGCGGGCAAAGCCAGCGCTGCCCTGGGCTCCGCTTCGAAAATGGTCGTCCTTGTTCTTGAACAGAATGTCGGATGTATGATTTCAGATTTCAAACTTCTGAGTCGGTTCCTTCTAAGCGTCCTAATGCCCAGAACGTCACGCAGCGACGCGGCTACGGCGGAGTAAAGCAACGGCCATTGAATTCGGGTCTTGCGCTGGACGAAACCGGGGCTAAAAGAATCGTAGATTCTCGACGAGAAAGTATCCAATTCCAATCCTATGAAGACGACCACCACTTCGCATCGGCGCATCAACACTCCAGCACTCAAGAGTAGGGCTAACGGTAGCCAGGAAAACGGCGACAAACCGTCCAAACGAGCGACCCCGGGTATTAGTTCCCGCGTCGCCAGTTGGCTGAAGCGGCCAAAATTAAATTTGATCGGCGGCAAATGGGTTCCGGCTGCATCCGGCAAGACATTTGATGTCTTTGATCCCGCAGAGGCCTCCGTCATCACCCGCGTGCCCGACAGCGACAAGGAAGATATTGACCGTGCCGTGGCCGCGGCCCGCCGCGCGTTCGAGTCCGGTCCGTGGCGCCGCCTGACTTCGAGCGAACGCGGCCGGTTAATCTGGCGGATTGGCGATCTCATCCTCGAGCACGTCGATGAACTTGCCGAGCTGGAGTCGCTTGATAATGGCAAGCCTCGCGCCGTCGCCCGGGTCGCCGACGTCCCTTTGTCGGCCGACCTGTTCCATTACATGGCGGGTTGGACCACAAAACTCGAAGGCAACACGATCCCGATCAGTGTTCCCTATGCGGCCGGCACAAAGTTTCACGCCTTTACTCTGCGTGAACCGGTCGGCGTCGTCGGACAGATCATTCCGTGGAATTTTCCGCTCCTGATGGCCGCCTGGAAACTTGGTCCGGCGCTCGCCTGCGGGAATTGCGTAGTAATAAAGCCGGCCGAGCAAACACCATTGTCGGCCCTGCGACTCGGCGAACTAATTCTTGAAGCAGGAATTCCCGAAGGCGTAGTGAACATTGTCACCGGCTTCGGCGAAACCGCCGGCGGTCCACTCGCGGCGCACCCTGATGTGGACAAAGTCGCATTTACCGGTTCAACCGAGGTCGGCAAGATCATTGTCCGCGCGGCGACTGGGAATCTGAAGAAGGTAAGCCTAGAGCTTGGAGGGAAATCTCCCAACATCATCTTCAAGGATGTAGGCGACCTCGATGCGGCGGTCGCGGGCGCGGCCAGCGCGATCTTCTTCAATCATGGGCAATGTTGCTGCGCCGGTTCTCGACTCATGGTCGAGCGGTCGGTTTTTGATGAGGTGGTAAACGGGGTGGCCGAGCACGCCAAAAAAATCAAACTCGGTCCCGGGCTGGATGCCGATACTCAGATGGGACCATTGGTCTCAGAAGAACAATTGGCTCGCGTGACCAATTACATGAACCAGGGCAAGCAGGACGGCGCCTGCTATGTCACCGGCGGAACCCGCGCGGGTGACCGCGGCTATTTCGTCCGACCCACAGTCGTAAAAGATGTGAAGCCCAACATGAGCATTGTGCGCGAAGAAATCTTTGGCCCGGTGGTGGTGGCTGAACCATTCACCAAACCGGAGGAATTAATTCCGCGCGCGAACCAGACCGAATACGGTCTTGCGGCAGGCATCTGGACCCGTGACATCTCCAAAGCGCACCGGATTGCGGCCGAATTAAGAGCCGGCACGGTCTGGATCAATTGTTACAACGTATTTGATGCCGCTTTGCCGTTTGGCGGTTACAAACAATCCGGCTGGGGCCGCGAGATGGGTCACGAAGTGCTGGAGCAGTATACGGAAACCAAAGCGGTGGTGGTTGGGCTCTAGCCTAACGAGAATAAGGGGCAATCCATCACTTAAGAAACGCCCTGAGCATATCCCGTCGCGTAGAGGACCTGCGTCGAGTAAAGAGCGGCGAAGCCGGGCGTCGCGAAGATCTGAGTGAAGAACAGCGCGAAGCCTGAGATTTCAGCTTGCGCCTGCGGCGAATTAGAGGCCTGCTTAGGAGCGGATTTAATTTATGGCCACGCCTTCTGCAGGGGACCTTCGGAATTTTGCCATCGTCGGCCACGCGTCGTCGGGCAAAACGACGCTCAGCGAGGCGATGCTCGCCTGCGCAGGCGTCATCGGGCGCCTGGGCAACATCGCGCAAGGCACCCGGCGCCGATTCCTTTCGACGCTCCCGTCACCACCGAAACTTTTCCATTTAGTTTTCGGTTCTTCATTTTCGTTCCTTTCACTTTTCAGTTGTTTTCATGCCAATTGTGTTTCCGGACTTCGAAGCGTCGATGAAGACGTCCATCTGCTGACCAACGAACAGTGGGAGATTCGTGTCCTCGATCTTGTAGATGACTTGCAGAACGCGCGTATCGACGCGTTCGGTGCTGTCTCCGGTGAGTGATTTCTTTGGCACCACGAAGGGTTCGAACCGAACGAATGCCAACGGAGTTTTCAGCTCGGCGTTGCCGCGCACCGCTGCTATTGCTCTCGCCCCCGATTGAACCCGAGATGCCTCGTGTTCTTCCACGTCCACGCGCACGTGAAGTTTGTCTACGTTGCCGAGCAGGATGAGCGGTGTCGGCAACGCACCGGTTGGCGCAAACTCTCCGAGGTGCACTTTGAGTTGCAGTACTTGTCCGTCCACAGGCGCGTGCACCGTCAACCGGTCGAGGTCCGTTTGGGTGGAGTTGAGCTGCGCGCGTGCTTGCGCCAGTTGGGCCTCCGCTTTCTGCGCGGCGTAACCGCGGTTTTTATTTTCCTCGACGCTTAGGACTTTCTCGTTGGCCAGCCGGTGTCCAAGTTCAAGCTGGTATTGCGCTTCTGCTAACGCTGCTTCTGCCACGTGCACAGCGGCCTGGCGCGTTGCCAGTTCGGCGCGCGTCGCACGCGAGTCGATGCTGAAGAGCGGATCGCCCGTCTTCACCCGGCTGCCAACATCGACATATATATTAGTGACTACACCGGCAATCTCCGTACCGACCGCGATGTTCTCGGTGCTGGTTTCGACCAGCCCCACCGCGGCTACTGTTTGCCCATATGACGATGCGGGCGGCGGCGAGGGCGGGCTCGTTGCTTCATGCCTCGGCTGCGAGCGAACCACAGAAATGACGCCGAACGTCAGTGCAGCCATCGCCACAATCGGAACGATGAATCGTTTGATAGACTTCCAAGTCTGGCGGCCGATGTCCGGCCAACCTTCGGCGACTAAGGCAACTTTATTTTCAGTCATAACCTGCAAGCATTGGGATGGCGTCTTCGAACTCAGGGATTTTGATCTCGTTCCGATGACGCGATTCGGTTTTCACAATCCGGCCATCGTCCATGTGGGCGATGGCATCGGCGTGATGAAAGACACGGGTGTCGTGGGTAACGACGATTACCGCCCTGTCGGGATGGACAGCATTTTCGGCGAGCAACTCCATGACCTTTTCGCCTGTCGCATGGTCGAGCGCAGCGGTTGGTTCGTCGCACAGAATCAAACGCGGCTCGTGCACGAGGGCGCGAGCCAGGGCCACGCGTTGCTGCTCACCACCGGAAAGCTTGCTCGGCAAGGTGTCCAGCCGATTGCCCATCCCGAGTTTCACGAGCACCGACTTGGCGAGATCGACCGCCGCTCGTCGGCGAACTCCGGCGGCGAGTAGCGGAACGGCCGCGTTTTCCGCTGCGGTTAATGCCGGCAGCAAATTATACTGTTGATAAACGAACCCAAGATTCTTTCGCCGAAAGAGAATGCGCTCGGTCGCGGAAAATTTTTCGATGTTTTGATCGAACAGTTGGACTTCACCATCGCTGCTATCGAGCAGGCCGGCAATGACAGAGATCAAAGTCGTTTTCCCGCAGCCGCTAGGGCCGACCAGGAAGGTGAGTTGCCCCAGGAGGGCGTCGAAATCCACGCCGCGCAAAACTTCGATCCGCGTCGGGCCTTCACCAAAATCCTTGCGAAGTTCGCGGGCTCTAACTGCTGCAGTTGTCGTCGTGTTCATAAATCATCCGCGAAAGACAACCGCCGGTTCAAGCACGAGCACGCGCCGCAAACTCAGAAGGCTGGCCAAAATCATGACGAATACGATAGTTGCCCCCGTTAGTGCGACGCTCTGCCACATCAGGACAAGACCGCGAGTAGGGATTTTTTGGGCGAAGAAATCAAAAAACTGCCCGGCCATTCCCGTGCCAAGCGAGAAACCGATCAGGCCGACGGTGAAAGCCTGCAGCAGGATCATGCCGATCAGCCGCCAGTTGGTGACGCCGATGGCTTTGATGGCGCCGAATTGTTTTAAATTCTCGACTGTGAAGAGATAGAAGGTTTGCCCGGCAACGACGACCCCGACGATCACGGCAATAGTAATGGTGATGCCGAAGTTCACTGGAATGCCGGTGTTCTTCAGGTAGTAACCAATGCAATCCCATTGAAATTGCTCGCTCGTGCGCGCTCGCAAACCGGTTTGCGCTTCAATCCGCTTGCAAAGCTCCTCCGCTTTCACGCCCTCTTGTGGCTTCACCAGCACGTAAGAGAGCTGGGTGCGCTCGCGTCCGACGAAGTTTACCGCCTCGCTATAGCGGGTATGCATGACCGGGAAGCTCAAGAACGGCGCCGGCGGATCGGAGATTCCGACGATGGTAACTTTATGATCGTTGAGTTCGAGCGTGCGGCCGAGTTCGAGCGGTTCGCCCGGATAAAGCAGCACGTAGCCCGCCTTATCTACTACTATTGAGTCTGGCTCGCGGAGGCGTTGCCAGGACCCGAGCAGTATCTTGCGCGGCGGGCCGGTGAGCGTCGCATCGTCAAGGCCAAGACAGATGGTCGTCGCAAACTTCCCGTCGTTTGTGCGCGCGATCGGGTTGCCCTTAAAAAGTCTGACCGCCCATTGCACGCCTTCGACACCGCGCACGCGAGTAAGATCAGTATCCTTGAGTGCTTTAGTTTGCTCAAAATATTCCGTCTTCGAATCCATCACCCAAATCTCCGCGTCGGTGACATCGGCGATCTGACTGCCGGTGCGCTTAAGAATTCCGGCGAAGATCGAGGTTTGGTTCTCGAGCAGGAAGGTGCAAAAGGCGATGGTGAAGATGAGGCCGAGATATTTAGCTCGGTCGCCGGTCAACATTTTGAGCGCGATGAAATTCATGCTGAATCTCCTTTACTCTGAACATACAGACTGGTCGGTATGGTATGATTTATAAAAAAGAATCCCTAGGGTTTCAAGCTGTCCAAATAATCGAAAAGAGCCTGGCCCGTTTGCAACAGCAGCTCCTCGTCCTGGGCGTTTTTGGCCGTACCGGCCATGCCCGCTTGCGCCGCCACGATGAACGCCGCCACTTTCGGCGGAGAAACGTCTTTTCTCACTTTGCCTGCCTTGATCCCGCGAGCGAACGCGGCCGCCACGGTTTCTCGCCAAGCGAAATAGATCTTCTCCAGCGACTGGCGGAATTTTTCATCAAGGGGTGACATCTCTTGCGCCAGATTATTCAGCGGACAGCCATGCACCAGCCCGCCATCGGCAATCTCTCTTTTGGCGCATTGGCGAAAGATGCGCTTCAGATCGGTAATTGGATCGCTCGAATTGGCGAGAGGATCGGACCATTGCTGCTTGAAATGCGGATGAATGACCTCCCGCACAACTGCGTGTCCCAAATGTTTTTTGCCCTTGAAGTGATGAAACAGTGCGCCTTTGGTCGTGCGCGCTTCATCAACGATGCGATTGAGACTACCGCCCTGAAATCCGTTTTTGTAAAATTCGTCAAACGCAGCCTGGAGGATTTTTCCTCGCGTGTTTTCTGGCGCTCTGGTGGCGGTGGCCTTCATTCGATATCCAAGATACAGACCAGTCGGTATGTGTCAATGTTCAAATTTTCCTTTCGAATTTTGGCCATACGATCGGAAGCTGACCGAGTAAGAATTTTTAATCCGGCGCGCCATGGTCGTGATCTCCGAGACAGCGCCTGGCGACGAGCCGAAGATTTCAGCTTGCGCCCGCGTCGAATTCGATGCTTAGAGGAGGAGCGGATTTGAGTTATGGCCACGCCTTCTACGGGGGACCTTCGGAATTTTGCCATAGTTGGTCACGCGTCTTCGGGCAAAACGACGCTGAGCGAGGCGATGCTCGCCTGCGCGGGCGTCATCGGACGCATGGGCAACATCGCGCAAGGCACCACCGTTTCGGATTGTCACGTCAGCGAAAAGCAGCACCAGATTTCCACGCAAACGTCGCTGCTGCATTGCACCTGGATGGGCAAGAAACTGAACATCCTCGACACGCCGGGCTATCTCGACTTCATCAGCGAAGCGCTCGCGGCAGTGCGCGTAGCGGATTTCGCGCTCGTGGTGGTGCACGCGCAACACGGCATCGGCGTGGGTACGGAGCGGGTGTGGAATTGCGCGACGGACTGCGGCATCCCGAAGGTGATCGTGGTCAACGCCGTGGACAAACAGAACGCGCACTTCGACGAAGTGCTGGCCGACGCGCGCGCACATTACGGGCCGAAAGTTTTTCCGCTCAACGTGCCGATCAATCCGGGGCCGAATTTTACCTCGGTGCTCGACGTCTTGCGCAACGAAGTGGTGACGTATGAAACCGACGGGCACGGGAAGTTTCGCGAGGAGCCGGCGACGGGCGAGTGGAAAGAGCGCGCCACGCAACTGCATCGTGAATTGATCGAACTCATCGCGGAGTCGGACGACACGTTGCTGAACAAATTTTTCGAGCAGGGGTCGTTGTCGGAGGAGGAATTTCGTACAGGCATTCACGCGGCGGTGCAGGCGCAGATGTTCATCCCGCTCTTCTGCACGTCAGCCGCGTCGAACATCGGCGTCGGGCGTCTGCTCGATTTTATTGCGAAATACGGTTCCTCGCCGCTTGATCGCGAGAAGGTGGATGCAGAAAACGCGCGCAGCGGTGCGCAAATAGAGGTAAAGATCGGCGGCCAGGAGCAGGTGCTGCAAGTGTTCAAGACGATGAACGAAGAACACTTCGGCGAGCTTTCGTTCTTCCGGATTTATTCCGGGCAAATCACGACCGGCGGCGATTTGTTCAACGCCAACCGCAACCTCACGGAACGCATTGGACAGATTTTTCTCCTCAACGGCCACACGCGCGAGACGGTGTCGCGTCTCGGCGCTGGCGACATTGGCGCGACGGTGAAACTCAGGAACACGCACACCGGCGACACGCTCTGCGCCCCGAATCATCCCGTAAAGCTTCCCGTGCCGGAATATCCGCGCCCGAACATTCACGCCGCTCTGCAACCGAAGGCGACAGGTGAAGAGGACAAAATGGCCGCGGGCCTCGCGACGTTGCACAACGAAGATCCGGCCTTTGTTTTCCGCGTCGATCCTGAGTTGCACCAGACGATCATTTCCGCGCAGGGCGAACTGCATCTCGAAGTGATCGCGGAGCGTCTTCGGCGGCGGTTCCGCCTTCATTTCGACCTCATCCAGCCGCGTGTGCCGTTTCGCGAAACGATTCATGGCCGCGCCGAGCACAGGTATCGGCACAAGAAGCAAACCGGGGGCGCAGGGCAATTCGCCGAAGTCGCGCTCATGCTCGCGCCGGCGCGGCGCAACTCCGGCATCGCGTTCAGCGAATCACTTTCAGGCCAGTGCGTGGACCGTGTGTTCGTGCCGTCGGTCGAGCGCGGCATCCAGAGGGCATGCGCCGAAGGAATCCTCGCCGGCTACCACGTCGTGGACGTGGAGGCGAATTTTTACGACGGCCTGATGCATCCGGTGGATTCGAAGGACATCGCCTTCCAGACCGCGGGCTATTGGGCGTTTAAGGAAGCGTTCATGAAAGCGCGGCCCTGTTTGCTGGAACCGATCAACGAGATCGAGGTGCGCATTCCCGAAGATTGCATGGGCAAAGTCGTGGGCGATCTTTCCAGCCGTCGCGGGAGAATTCTCGACACAGATGCCGATGGACAATTTCAAATCGTCCGCGCCGACGTTCCCGCGATGGAACTCTACCGCTACGCAAGTGTCCTGCGCTCGCTCACTGGCGGACGCGGCGTTCATTCCGAGCAATTCAGTCGCTACGAAGAAATGCCGCGCGAGATCGAGCAGCGCGTGATCGACGAAGCGAAAAAAGCGCGAGCAAGCCACTCGTAGCCCGTCGCGTTGAGCTTCACTCGTAGCCGTCACACCGATTGCTGTGCAGTTTTTTACCTCAAGTCCGCCAGGGACGGACCTGCTGTAGCGAGCTGTGCGCTCACTTTCTGGATTTGCGCCGCCTGCTCTTTAACAGTGGCGATGAGAGCTTTGATTTGCCTTTGCTGCTCGGCGTCATTCGCCTCCAATTCCTGAACTTTGCGATGCTCTTTCAGAAATTCATTTAGCAACATCGCGTTCACTGCTTCGTTGAAGCGTGCCGAGGACGGCTGAATTCCCAGTTGGCCGGTCGTGGGGTCTATAACAACGGGAGTGCCGTTTTCAAGTGTTACTCCGGCGATGCCGGCGATATATGTGGCGCTCTGATGTGAACCACCAATACGGATGGTGCCCGATTCACCCGCAGCCCCTCCGTTGCCAATGTCGATGTTGTAATCCCCGGTGGTAAGTCCATCACCAGCGGCAGCACCTAATGCGATGTTATTGCTGCCTGTCGAGTTGGCGAAAAGAGCTCCTGGACCGGCAGCTGTATTGAAGCCGCCGGTAGTATTATTGGCGAGTGCTTGAAAACCGTTGGCAGCATTTAAGTTGCCGGTCGTGTTGTTCTTTAGTGCCTGCGCGCCGGTTGCGGTATTCCATTCGCCAGTATTGTTGCTGCGAAGAGCAAGATCCCCGATGGCAGTGTTGTTGTTGCCGGACGTGTTGCTCTCGAGTGCGGCGTTTCCTAGAGCATTGTTACTGCTGCCTGTCGTGTTGTTAAACAGCGCTTGTGAACCGAAGGCGCCATTGAAGCTGCCGATTGTGTTGCTGACGAGCGCCTGAGAACCAACAGCTGTGTTGTCGCTGCCGCTGTTCGTATTGCTAAACAGGGCGAATGCTCCAGTGGCTGTGTTGTCGTGGCCGGTGGTGTTGGATAAAAGGGCACCCGCACCAAAGGCCGTGTTATTGTCTGCGGTGTTGAAAAGGAGCGTGCCCGCGCCGGTAGCGGTATTAAAACTGGCCGTGGTATTGCTGGAAAGTGAGAACCAACCAACTGCTGTATTCGCCGAACCGGTGCTCAGGCTAGAAAGGGCGTTTTGCCCTTCCGCTGTTGTGAAGTTGGGGTACCCTCCGTCCGGCGGCGGGACGACCGCGAAAGCTCTCGGGGTTGGCAAAACTCCAGAGCAAGTGACAACAGAAGCGATGAGAAGTGACAGAAGTATGGTCTTATTCTGAATGAGTGCATTCATCTTCCTTCTTTCTTTTTCCCCGCTGAGTTGATTTCGAGAGTTGCGGGTCCGGAAGAGGCGAAAAACCTGGCGGGGCGAAAGCCCTCCGCCTGATTCAGATCCGTTTAGCAACGCTAAGTCTGAAAAAAATCTCGCCTGTTCGTCAAGGCCAATTTGATCTCTCCAAGTCGCGTCGGGCGTCGAGGAACGTTCCCGCCGTCGTCATGGATCCGATTCGGAACTGCTCGCCCTTGTTTTGAATAGGATATTGAACGTGGTGAGCGATCCGTAGCAGCGCGTGATCGACGAAGCGAAAAAAGCGCGAGCAGGCCACAGCAGCTAGCCGCGTTAAGCTTCACTGGTAGCCGCGCAAGGCAATGGTGAATGAAGCTGCTGCGCCCAGTGCGGCGATTGTGCGCACATGGTTCCACATGGTCCAATTCTTCAGATAATTCGTCCAAACACGACCGGCATCGGCACTTGAGGGATCTACCGCGGCAAGCGCATCGTTCAAGGGCACATTGCATGCAATCGTCACTAAAATCGTGCCGATGAGATAAAGCAGGCTGCCGACGAGCAGATAATTCACGCCCGGTTTTTGCCAGCGAGCGAAGGAGCTAATGGCAAGCGCCAAACAGCACACCGCTGTGCCAAAAAACACGACGAAAAACCATCTGTTGAGCACGAGGACGTTAATCGATTGCATGGCTGCTATCCCCTGCGCCGGAGGAACGCGCGCCAAAGCCTTCATAATGAAATTCGAAAAAGCGAACAAGATTCCGGCCACAAGACCGGAGCCGAGCGCTGCGACAAACGTCAGGAGATAGATCGGATTGTTCATCTGTCTAGAGTGCGGGCCCATTTTCTGACGTCGTTTTCATATTGCACATCGAATTTTCTAGGTGACCGCGCGACGAAGAACTTCCGGGGACAGATTCGCGCCCGTGACTAAGAGAACAACCTTGGCATCGGCGTAAGCGGATGGATCCTGAAGGAACGCCGCCGTCGCCGCTGCACCGGCACCTTCCGCAACTACGTGCTCGTCGAGCAAAAGAATGCGGATCGCATCAAGCAGTTCCGACTCCGAAACCAAACGCACTTCATCCACCAATTCGCGGATGGCGGTCACATTTGCTTCGAGTGGATGGAGCGTTGCTAATCCATCGGCAATCGTGTCGCATGTATCGGGAACGACGACTCGCCCTTGCTGCCATGATCGCACGTAAGCGGGCGCCTGTTCCGCCTGAACACCAATGATACGAACACCCGGGTGACGATGCTTCGCTTCAGCGGCCACGCCGCGGATCAGCGCGGTGTCACCCATCGGGACAAAAATGACGTCAGGCGCTGGCATCTCGTCCAGGATTTCACTGGCGATGGTGGCGGTGCCCACCGGAACGAGGGGATCGCTCGCATCGTCGAGAAAATAGTGGCCGTGCTCGCGCGCAAACTCTGCGGCGCCTTCACTCGCTGCCGATCCACCCATGGTGCCTCGCTCGATTACTTTTGCGCCAAGCGCGACAATGCGCGCGCGTTTCACCGGGTTCGGATTTTCCTGAAGAAAAATCGTGGCGCTAACTTTTGCGATGCGCGCGGCGTACGCAACAGCAGCGCCGTGATTACCCGTGCTCGCGGCAACAACTCCCGGCACCGGGCGCTGAGCCGCAGTAGTCAGCAAAGCGTTCAACGCTCCGCGCGGCTTGAATGAGCCAGTCGGCAGATCGCTTTCAATTTTTAGATAGACGCGTCCGCCTGAACGCTGCGCGAGTGATTCCGCCGCCGCGAGCCGCGTGGGTCGAAAATATCGCGACAACAATTCGCGTGCGCGTTCGACTTCGTTCGCGCTCGGAATCATAGTTGAGGGTAGATGGAACGGCCTGCAAGCAAGCCTTTAGTTGAGAGTCGTTAGTGTTGCCTCGGTAACACGTTCTAATCCCGAAAACGTCGCACAGCGACGTGGCTACAGCGATCAGTCGATGACAGAAAGGGGTCAGGCACTTTCAAAAGTCGCTGCTTGTTCTCGCCACCGGTCGGCGTTTACGCCCACAACCAGCAGCCAGAGCATCAACAGCGCTTCTGCGGTAATGCCAACAATTGCGATGTAGGCGAACAGTCGTTCGGCTAATGGCGGGTACAAAAAGATTAGCCAGCTTAAACCTGCGAGCACCATCAACACTCCGAGAAAACGTGGCAGAAAGGTCGATCGCAAAATAAGACAGCCTATCAGCAGGCAATACACTCCGAAGAACACCAGGGCGACGTTGCTGACTTGATGGTTCAATTTCAAAAACAGCATTCCGACCGCGCGGCCCGACAATTCATCAGAGCTAAATATCGAAACCGCTCCTCCATCTCCCAGGTTGGCTACGGTGAAAAACTGAAACACGCTCCCGCTCGCCTGGATTGCGCAGCCTACAAGTCCAAAGAAGGCAGCAATCAACGAAACACTCCGACTCGCTGGTTTAAACAATATGTAAAACAAAGCGACCAACGCGAGGTAGAATCCTGTTCCGATCAAGCCGGTAGCAACGCCGAGATGGAATAACCGCTCGTGATTGACGATCGCGTCTGCCGTCGCCGCGCTGTCGTTCTTGACGACCAATCCCTTGAGGCATGCCTCGCTCAGTATCGAAGTAAGAAAGAAGAGTAAGTAAACGAGTCCGATTATTCGCGCTTTTTGTTTGGTCATGATACTTGCTCCGCGTTCTCCAACTTCGCGACTCGCACGTCGTGTCTAGGTGACGGGAACGACAGTCGCCGCTTCCATGGGAACTGTTTCGGCCTTGTCAGTGATCAGCTTGCGCAGGAATGGAATCAACACGACGAGAACGATGCCGACTGCGAGGCTGCCGGTGCCAAGCTCGGCGAAGAGCTTCATATATGCGGCGTTGGTGGCGATCGCCGTGGTGCCGGTCGGCTCGGGGATCATTCCCGAGAAGTCGCCCGCAAACAGCGACGCGAGACCGGTCACCAACATCCAGCTGCCCATCATGATGCCTTGATACTGTTTCGGCGCGAGCTTGCCGATCATCGCGTATCCGATCGGCATGATTAGCAGTTCACCGATGCTCTGCAGCACGTAGTTCAGGAATAGCCAGATAAACGCGCTCTTGCCATCGGTCCCAGCCAGCTTGATTCCAAGCGTGAGAAGGAAAAACGCAGCCGCCATCAGAAGGAGCGACGCCGCGAATTGTTTTGGAATGTCGATTCTCCACCCGCGCGCGCGCATGCGGGTAAAGAGCGCCGCGAACACCGGCCCGCCGAGCACGATGCAAACCGTGTTGATATTCTGAATCCATTGCGGCTGAATCTTCAGCGGGCCGACCATCAAATCGACGTTGTGAACGGCGAACAGCATCAGACCGTTCGGTGCCATCTGGTAGAGCGACCAGAACATTAGCGAGCCGATGGTCAGAATCAGATAGGCCGTCATGTTCCTCCGCTCGCGCCGGTCCTGGTGGCGGACCGTGAGGTAGATCAACGTGAGCGCGACCGCGGCGCTGATCATTTTCAAAAGTGTCTCGGTGCTGCCGGGCCGTTGGAGCAACATCCACACGACCGGAACGATGCCGATGACAATGCCGATGCCGGCGAGCTGGCGCACCCGGAACTGCTTCGGCGTTGCGTCGAGCAGCATCGTGTTGCGGTCGGCGAGAATTTTCCAAGTGAGCACGGCGAGGATGATTGCGACGAAGTTGCCGAGCGTGGCGAAGATGAAGAGGCTCGAGTAACTCTCGGTCGCCTGGAAATAACCGGCAGCGCTGAACCCCACAAAGAAGCCGACATTCATGCCAGCGTAATTCCAGAGGAAGGCTGCTTCGCGGCGCGGATCTTCCGGCGCGAAACGCTGCGTGAGCATCATGTTGATGCAAGTGACGTTGAAACCGCTGCCGGTGAGAAAGAGCGCGAGGCCAACGTAGAACATCGCGAGCGAGCCGGTCGCGATGCATGCGCAGCCGATCACCTGCAGCGCCATGCTCCCGACAAACAGCTTGCGATTCGAAAGGAAACGGCCGCCCAAGTAACCGCCGAACAAGTGCAGGCCGTAGTTGAATGCGCCGAACACGCCCATCAACGTGGTGGCCGCTTTTACGCCGAGATGCAGATGCTTCGTCGCGTAGAGAACCAGTGTCGAATAGAGAACGGCGAAGCCGAGCGTCGAGAAAATCTGGATGAAGAACAGCGCGACAGTTCCCTCCGGAGCGTGGGCGAAAAGACGCTTGGAAGACATCCGGCGCTCTTTGTCGCTCGACACGCGGGGTAATGTCAAGCCGCGTCAGCGCTACAAGGGATGTGCACGGGTCGCATCGCAATCCCTATTCCCTTCTGCATTGCGCTTCCTAAATGCCGAATGATCCGGCACAATTTTTCTCGCCGTGCAGCCTTTAATCGGTTTCCTCTCGCAACGCCAGGAATGATTACGGTAAGACTGCGCACATTTGGGTTTCTTGCCGTTGTCCTGGCGGGGCTTCTCTTTTCTTCCTGCGCGGTGACTCCCCGACGCGTCGCCCCGGCCGCCCCTGGTGCGGCCGAATTGAAAATCACGCAGGACATCATCCCCCCAGAGAAATGCGGACGTCCCTTGCATCGCCCGATGCGTCCGACATTTATCACTATTCATTCGACCGACAACAGGTCGCGTAGCGCCGACGCATTGAATCACGCGCTCGCCATGAACAAGGGGCTCCGAGGCCGTCACAATCGCACCGGATTTCTCACCTGGCATTTCACCGTGGACGATCATTCCATTTACCAAACCCTCCCGACTAACGAAACCGGAGAGCACGCTGATTACGAAGGCCAGGGAAACAGGTCGTCCATCGGGATCGAAATGTGTGTAAACCGGGGCAACGACCTTGGCAGCACCATCGATCGCACCGCGCAACTCACAGCCAGACTGATGCGTCAATATAATATCCCTCTCAACCATGTTGTGCCGCACATGCACTGGCGAATGATCCGTTACGGGGACGGCCGCGATTTGGGATTCAAAAAATGCCCGAGAATCCTCCTCGATGGCGGTAGTCTTGGTCCAAAATGGAGCGCATTCACGGCGAAAGTCTCATTGTATGCACGATGAAGTCGGCACCGACGTCAGCTCCGGCCCTTCATTTGGGCACGATGATCTCTTTCTCGTTAGGCGACATCTTACTTTCGCGGTTAGCAAGCAAAGGACAAAGCAGAGAAATAATTGTGAGCTGCAAACTACTTCGACTTGGAGTGCGAGCCGCGCGTGCGCTAACCGGGCATTCGCGGTAGCCGTTCTTTGCTTGACTCTTGTCGGACCCATGAACGCACAACAACAATCTCCGGCAGAACGGCGATGAGCTGCCGGGGACTTGTGGCCGCCCGGCAGCTCATTCGATTCTCGTTAGACTCTATGGGTTTGCGTCGTGGCGTTCAGGTTGGGCGGCGCTTCCATAGTAGCTACGTGGAATTTCATCGTCACTTACTGAAGCAACTGTGGCTCGCCGTAGATGAAGTCGTCCATCACGACGACATCCAGGTTGGGCGCCTTCAAGATTCGATCGCCAGAGGTGATTCGCACCATAAAAACGCTGGCTGTGTCAAACCCGACTCCCAGGAAGGAGAGGCCTCCGCGACGATTAGATGAGGGCAGGACATCCCGGCTAAACAACAGGTTACCATTAACATCAAAGTATTCGATCTTCGTGCTATGGTCGTCATTCACGTCCGTGAACACAACGCCGAACCCTTTGACCGTCGCCCCTTGTGTAGTTCCAGGTATGAAGAACAGATTTTCCGTAATGGTACTACCCAAGGCGGTGAAGAGCCTTTGTGGACTGAATGTGTTAAACAGCGCGGGATAGACACGATTGATATTTCCAAATTCAACCGGAGTGTTCGTTGGATTGACAAGGTTGGCGCTTACCTGAAAGCCTGTCCCGGGAGTGAAGAATACGACTCCGCGCGGCGAGTTGCTGTTGAAGAAATTCGCCGGCAACAGGTTCGGTGCGGAGCGAGCGTCTGGAACCGCGTCCCAGTTGATCTCGCGGCGGCCGTGGGGAAATGTGCCGCCTACTCCGTTGTTGGTTCCGAAATCGCCAAAATTCCGGAACCCGTCTACCGTCGCCTGGATATCCGCTGGCGTGGCACCGGACGCTTCGAACACCTGCGGCTCGGCATGGGCAGTCGCAAGGCTGAACAGGAGTGTTAAGCCCAGGGTGGCGATTGCCAGCGAGAGCGAATGCTTCGCGAGAGGCGCGGATGTTAGATTCGACGTTTCTAATCGCGGTGTAATACCGCGTTGGTTGATGACCGAGTTGTTTTTTGATTGTTTAGTTTGCATTGGTTTTTCTTGGTTTGGTTTTCGTTTGTTTTCGCCGGCTTGTTCATGTTTGTGCCGGTTCATGTGCGAGAGCGCGGAGACCGCCTTAAACCCGCCACCGCTGCGCAGTTTTTTTTTCCTTCGCTTCTGGCAGGGCTGCCAAAATCGCTCGATCGTGATACACTTTGTGGCGGCGAGGACCCTCTATGACGACGCCCCCATCGACGCGACAGGCGGTCACGCAACTGCTCGGTGCGTGGAGCAACGGAGACGAGGAAGCGCTCGAGAAGTTGTTTCCGCTGATGCACCCTGAACTGCATCGGCTTGCGCACCATTACATGAGCCGGGAGCGAACCGGCCACACGCTGCAAACGACCGCCGTTCTCAACGAAGCCTACCTGCAGCTGGTTGATAACACCAAGCCGGTCTGGCAAGGCCGCACCCACTTTATCGCAGCAGCCGCCCAGATTATGCGGCACATCATGGTTGACCATGCTCGCAAACACCAGTCACTGAAACGGGGTGGCGGTGCGCTGAAAGTAACTCTGGATGAAGGTGCGTTAGTAACAGAAACGCGAGCGCAGGAATTACTCGATCTCGATGAAGCGTTGGAAAGACTGGCGGTGCAGGACGCACGCAAGAGTCAGATCGTGGAGTTGCGCTACTTCGGTGGTTTGACCGTCGAAGAGACGGCTGAATTCCTGAAGCTTTCCCGGCGGACGGTGGAGCGAGAATGGACGGCAGCCAAGGCGTGGCTTTATCGGGAGTTGAGCGAGGAACAAACCTGATGAAAACGGAGCGCTGGGAAAAGGTCATCGATCTTTTCCAGTCAGCCCTCGAACGCGCACCCGAGGAGCGGGCAGCGTTTCTTGATAAGACTTGCGATGACGCAGTCATGCGCCGCGAGGTGGAGTCTTTGCTCACCTCGCATGAGCGCGCGGAGAACTTTATTGAATTACCAGCATTCAAAGCCGCTCCCGAATTCGCGCCTAACGACACCGGAACTGAGCTGGTCGGAAAATTGATAGGTCATTACCGGATCGAGTCGCTCATCGGCGTCGGTGGAATGGGCGAGGTTTATCTGGCGCAGGACGAACGACTCGGGCGCAAAGCTGCGTTGAAGCTTCTTCCTGGCAGCCTAACGACAGACGAGACGCAGTTGAGCCGGTTTAAAAATGAAGCGCGAACCGCCTCCGCCTTAAATCACCCCAATATTCTGACGGTTTACGAGATCGGTGCAGAGGGAAACGTGCAATTCATTGCGACGGAGTTCATAGAAGGCGTCACCCTTCGAGCCGCGCTCGCGTCCGGTAGAATGAGTGCGCATACCGCGCTGGAAATTGCGGTGCAAGTAGCTTCGGCGCTGGCTGCCGCGCATGATGCCGGTGTTGTGCACCGCGACATCAAACCTGAGAACATCATGCTCCGACCGGACGGATACGTGAAGGTGCTCGACTTCGGGATTGCCAAGCTAACGGAGCAAACGCCAGCGTCAGCCGATCACAGCGTTGAAACAACGGCGCTTCTGCAAACGCGACCGGGGTTGGTGTTAGGTACGGCCCGTTACATGTCTCCAGAACAGGCGCGCGGCCAAAAGGTGGATGCTCGCTCGGACATTTGGAGCCTGGGCGTTGTGCTCTACGAAATGGTGGCAGGTACCCCGCCGTTTTGCGGTGAAACCCCTAGCGACTGTATTGCCGCCATCCTCACAGCGGAGCCAGCATCTGTATCGAGCATATCGCCAGATGTTCCAGCCAAGCTTGAGTCGATTCTGCAAAAGGCTTTGCGCAAAAGCACCGATGAACGCTACCAGACGATCAAAGAGATGCTCGGCGAGCTTCGATCCCTCAAAGGAAAGCTCGAAGCGGAAAGGTCCTTGTCGCAAACAAAATCGCGTGGCGATTCTGATATCACCCCAATTAAGCATCCCAAGCGGGCTGCGTTAGTTAGTCTTGTGGCGGCAGTCCTCGCGGCCGTGGCGGTTGCCTGCTTTTTCTTCTTTGTGGTTCCCGGCGGATCAGCAAATGAAAAATCCATCGCTGTTCTGCCATTTGAGAACTTGAGCGAAGATAAATCCAACGCTTATTTCGCAGACGGGATCCAGGACGAGATTTTGACCCGGCTCTCAAAGATTGCGGATCTCAAAGTGATCTCGCGCACGTCCACGGAGCGTTACAAGAAAAAGTCTCAAAAGCCTTCTGACATTGGAAAACAACTCGGTGTCGCCAACCTCCTGGAAGGTAGTGTGCAGAAAACAAACGATCAGGTGCGCGTGAACGTGCAACTGATCAGAGCCGCGAATGATTCACATCTCTGGGCAGAGACATTTGATCGCAGACTGACCGATATCTTTTCCGTCGAGAGCGAGGTGGCCAAAGCGATTGCCGATCAGTTACGGGCGAAACTTACCGGTCAGGAAGAGGAACTCATTACCGCCAGACCGACGAACAATCCTCAAGCTTATGATGCGTATCTGCGCGGTCTGGCCTACACATTGAAAACGGGAAATTCACCTGCCAACACCCTTGGCGCGCAGAAGTATCTCAAAGAAGCTGTGCGGTTGGATCCCAAATTTGCTGTAGCCTGGGCGCTGCTTTCGTACGTTGATGCGCTCGGTTATCTCACACTTAGCCTCCAACCAACGGTCGAACTACGCGAGGAGACGGGACAGGCTGCTGCAACAGCGCTCGCTCTCCAGCCAAATCTCGGCGAAGCCATACTCGCGAAAGGGTATTACTACTACGCCTGTTTGAAAGAGAACGACGCCGCGGTGCACTACTTTGAAAAGGCACGTCAATTCCTGCCGAATAGCAGTCAGATTCCTGAATCGTTGGCTTATGTCGCGCGGCGGCGAGGCCAGTGGGAGCAAAGCGAGTTGTACTTCAACGAAGCCGAGCGGCTCGATCCGCGCAACGTTTCGCTGCTCACTCAACACGCGCAATCTTACATGATAGTCCGTCGTTTCCCGGAGGCGCTGCGGAAGTTTGATCAGGTGCTCGACGTTATCCCGGATGACGTCGACACGCTTGCGCAGCAAGCGGGGATTGCACAAGCTCAGGGCGATCTTACACGGGCTGGTGCGCTCCTCGCGCCACTGAATCCGCCAGCCGACGACACGGGTGCACTGGAAATACAAGTTTACCAGGCAATCCTGGAACGTCGCCCCGCTGAAATGATTTCTCGATTAAGTGAAATACTTGCCACGCCTGATCCGGCGTTGGGTTATAACAATGGCGAACTGCGCTTTTGGTTAGGCTGGGCACAAGATGTGGCGGGCGATCATGCCGCTGCCCAGAAAAGTTGGCAGCAAGCGCGCATCGAACTGGAACCTTTCCTCAAGGAACAACCGGACAACTATCTTCTTATCGGAGATCTTGCGCTGGTTATGATGGGTCTTGGAGACAAAGCGGCGGCGCTCGCTTTGTCGGAACAGGCCATGAAAGTGCTCCCGCTCGAGAAAGACGCGGTGGATGGCCCCGCTCCCATCGAGGTATTCGCCCGGGTGGCAGCACAAATGGGAGAACCGGACCGCGCCATTGCCACATTGCAGAAACTCTTGTCGATACCGTCCGAAGGCGCGCTGGCTTCGCGCGTGCCGCTCACTCCCGCGCTGCTCCGGCTCGATCCGATGTTCGATCCGCTTCGGAGCGATCAACGTTTTCAGAAATTGACACTAGAACATGTCGCGTCTCGTTGAGTAACTTCGAGCTCCATGAGACCGAACAAGTGTCCGAGCAGGACTCGCATTAATACTTTCGTAGCAGCAGTTCTTTTCTTCACCTTTATTTCGTCAATGAACGCACAACAAACTCCAGCAGAGCGCGTGGCCGAAATTCAGGCTGCGTTGCGCGAGGCAAAACTGGACGGCTGGCTCTTCTACGATTTCCGGCACAGCGACCCGCTCGCTTATCGAATTTTGAAACTGGACGAAAACATGTTGGTCTCTCGGCGCTGGTTCTACTACATCCCAGCCTCAGGCGAGCCGGTGAAAATTGTGCAGTCAATCGAGCAGTTCAAACTCGACTCGCTCCCCGGTAAGAAACTTGTGTTCCGCGGCTGGGAGGAATTGCATGCGCGGCTGAAGGAAGTGCTCGGCACGGCGGCAAAGGGATCGAAGAAGCACATTGCCATGCAGTATTCACCGATGAACGATATCCCATACATCTCACACGTAGACGCCGGGACAATCGACCTCGTCCGTTCGTTTGGAGCCGAACCCGTCACAAGTGCGGAACTGGTACAAAAATTCGAGGCCGTCTTTTCTCCGGCTCAGTACCAGATGCACGTGGAAGCCTCTGATAAAATGCATCGCATCATTCAGGAGGCGTTCGCGGAGATTGCGCGCCGGATTCGCGCCAACGAGCCAACGACTGAATGGGACATCGCTCAGTTCATGCTGCATCGCTACAGCGAGGAAGGAATGGACCAGGAGCCAATGATCGTCGCGGTGAACGCGAACACTGCTAATCCGCATTACATGCCGACAAAGGACAAGAATTCACCGATCAAGCACGGCGATTTTGTGTTGATCGATGCGGCTACGAAACTAAACAAACCCGACGCAGTCGCGACTGACCAAACCTGGACTGGTTACGTGGGCGAAACTGTCCCGGAAGAGTACACTCGCATTTTCAATATTGTGCGCGAAGCGCGCGACTCAGCGGTCGATTTCGTGCGTAAGAATGTTCGAGCCGGTAAACCGATTCGTGGAGCGGAAGTGGATGACGTTTCGCGCGGCGTAATTACACGCGCAGGTTTTGGCGAACAATTCACGCATCGCACCGGGCATTCCATTGGCGTAGAAACTCACGGCAACGGCGTGAACATCGACGATTTCGAGACGCGCGATTCGCGGCGCATCATTCCGGGCGTTTGTTTTTCGATTGAACCGGGGATTTACCTCGAAGGAAAGTTTGGCGTGCGCTCGGAGATCAATGTTTACGTTTCGGATAAAGACATCGAAGTCACCGGACAACCAATCCAAACCGAAATCATCCCGATTCTGAAAAATCCGTAACGGTCTAAGCTTTGTGTTGAACCGAGATCATCCAGCCGACGCCGAACCGGTCTTCAAGCATTCCGAATTTGGGCGACCAAAATGTCTTCTCAAGAGGCATTGTAACCTTGCCGCCGTCCGCAAGCGCGTTGAAAACACTCTCGGCTTCTTTCTCGTCCGAAACAGTAATTGAAAGCGAGAAACCGCCGAAGCGCGGTTCGCCGTCGCACCTGCCGTCTGAAGCCATCAGCATTGATTCGCCGATACGGAAGCTGGCATGCATCACTTTGTTTTCCATTCCCGGCTGCGTCATGCCTGGTTCGGGCGCGTCCTTGAAACGGCTGAGCATATCCACCTTGGCGCCAACAGCGCTGCAGTAGAATTCCAGCGCCTCTTCACAGCGACCACCGAAAAACAAGTATGGTTGCACCAACATATTGGAGTTAGTCATACAACTACCTTGGGATCGTTCGACCGAACGTCAATCTACCACTTTCCACGGGCCTGTGGCGGCAGGCGTGTCGCCTGCGATTCGATCGTTCTTGCAGCCGACACGGCTTCCGCTACAGAGAAACCAATAATTTTGCGTTGCTGTAGCTGATGGCGCCGACCTCGACGGACGTCTGTTCCAAGCGATGCCGCGGTCAATGCTCGCGGCTACAGGTTATGGGCAGCCAAAAGTTCTGCCTCGTTAGGCGACGGCCAGTTGCGGGGCGGTCAGCTCCAAATCGGCGATAGCATTAGCCAGTTCTACCGGCGACACTCCTTTGCTTAGACAAAACCGTACGCCATTCGCATAGGCGAGGGCTCTTGCCCGTTCCGAATCTTTGTCAACAACAACAAGCGTTGGAAGTTGCTCACAGCAGCCATGAACGGCGCCCAGCAATATAATCTCACGGCAATCTTCATCGAAAGCCATAATAGTGACATCCAACTCACGCTTTCGTCGGCAAACAATTTGTAATGCCTCCTCGACGGTGCGTGCGATGAGGAGAACCGTGCCGGTGTCCCAAAGCGCTTGCCTCACAACGTTTTGGAAGTCGTCGTCGCGGGTGTAGAGAAGAACAAGCCGTGCGAGTCGTGGAAGAGGGAGCGGTGCCAGTCGTGATTTAATTGAGGGGTTCACGCTGACTTCTACGGAAATTGGAGTGCGAAGGTCCCAAATAATCTGGCGCATGGGTTCCCACGTTCAGCAAGTCGGAGACGTTGAGTCGGCCGGGATTCCTGCCTGGAACCCCGCCGACCTTGGTTAAATCAAGACTTTAGCGCGCTCGATGGACCAGATCCGGGCCGATGTTCAACACGATCTTGCCCCGGGTGTGGCCTGTCGCGATTTGGTCCTGCGCCTGCACCACCTGCGTCATTGGAAAAGTTTGCGAGATCACCGGCGTAATCTTTTTCGCTTCCATTAGTTTGCTCAATTCCTCGAGTACACCGGCCTTTGGCGTGCAACGCAGTGCCACGCCGCGGATACCATGCGCTTCAAGCGCCTCCGGCTTCGGTTCGTCGACGATGGACACAATGATTCCGCCTTTTTTCACAACGCCGTAAGAACGTTCGAGCGTATCTCGGCCAACCGTGTCCAGCACCACATCCACATCTTTTGCCACATCTTCAAACTTCGCGCGGGTGTAATCGATCGGGACGTCTGCTCCCATTTGCCGCAGGAACTCCTGGTTGGCTGTCGACGCTGTCGCCAGAACTTTCGCGCCCTTCGCTTTCGCAATTTGGATGGCGAAATGACCGACTCCACCTGAGCCGCCGTGAATCAACACCGTCTGGCCTACGCGCAAATTCGCTGCGTCGATCAGAGCCTCCCACGCCGTCGAGCCGGCTGCTCCTACACCGGCAGCTTGCGCGAAGGTGACCGTGCCCGGTTTCGGCGCGAGCTCGTCATCTTTGGCGGTAACAAATTCTGCGTAACCCCCTTCGCCTTGTAAGGTGAAAAACGCGAACACTGGGTCGCCAGCTTTGTACTTGGTCACTTTGCTTCCGACTTTTTCCACGATACCGGCCGCATCCATTCCCGGGATGAGCGGGAAATTGCCAGTCAGTTTCGCGAAGTAACCTTTGCGAATCGCCACATCGACCGGGTTGATCGAAGCTGCGACGACCCGAATAAGAACTTCATCCTCCGCTGGCCCCGGTCGCGCCACTTCTTCCAGCTTCATCACTTCCGGTCCGCCGTAGGCATGGATGACAACGGCGCGCATCTTTGCATTTTCGGAATCGACTGCGCCTGCCAATATTGCTACTCCGCAAGCAAGCACCGCAATCAATCCGGCCTTTACGCTTTTCATGGATCCGATACTCGCTCCGAAACGCGAACAAAAGATCAGTTGATGGTTTCCTTGTTATTCAACGAACAACTCGCGGGCTCTTTTCAAAACCTCTTTGAGCTTCGCTTCAGTGACCTTTCCGAGTGAGTGAAGAACGAGGTGATATTCGAGTGTAAAAAGTCGTTGGGGGCGAATGTGGCATGGCTGATCGATTTGGCCGCGCTCACAATCGGTACTATCCAGCGTGATCGCAAAACCATCTAAGTGCGCGCGACTGGTGATCTGGCAAAGAATCAAATCCGCGCCAGGTAGATCGGCAATCACGAAGGCGGGTCGGCGCTTTCCGCTATCGGTTCGGGGAAACGAAATAACAACAATTTCGCCGGCTACAGGTTTGACCATGTAGCCTCCTCTTCTGGCGAAGCCCAATCCCGTTCGAGAACAGATTCGCTTAGCTCCGCGCCGTTGAACAGCTCATCGACGTCGTCATCGATCGGTTCACGCGAGCTCATGGCGTCTTACTACGCCAATCCTGTTCATGTCGCTAGCAATCAATTTCCGCGAATGCCTAAGTCAACCCTCAGCTCGGGTTGAAGCCGACTTGATGTCGACCACAGGTGTTCCATCGAATACCTCAATCGGCCCGATCTTTATCCGTGTGCCGTCAATCTCACGCACGGTCACCGGATGCAGCCCGACCGGGTTCGGTCGCCCCGGGGAACGCGTGTAAAAGACGCCGGTGAGCGGTCGGCTCTCGTCGTTGCGCGGATGTCCTTTGAGCACGTCGCGCCTGGCCTGGTGCAACCACGTGATGACGATCAGCTCGTGACCGACCTCTACGCCTAACAAGGCCTCCGCGAATTGTGGTTCGATCTCGAGCCACGCGTCCGGTGCACCTTCCGCTCCCTGCCGCGGCGCATCTTCCCGTCGTTTCAGTGTCGAACGAATAAAACCAACCGGCTCCAGTGTGTACGAACTCATCTTGTCCAACATTGATCACCCCTTGATCGACACTAAAAGGTTTTTTAGTAATCAAGCATCGGCATTCCAAAGACGTTTTCGAAAATAGTCTTTCCAGCCTTGTGGTAGTGCCGGTAGCTCAATGGCGCGGCGGAGCAGTTCCTGGTTCTCCGAATCGATCCTGTAGAGGTTCACAATATCCGTGATCGTGACCCCGGTTTTCTGTTTCTCGGTAAATTCAATCGCGTTACCATTCTCGACTTCTCCTTCGCGAATCACGGAGAGGTAAAACCCGCTGCGTTTACTCTCAAGAAATCGTTTCACCATGTCTCTGCGATTAAATCGAATCCCAAGCTTGAAGCATGGCATCCGCGGCTGCGTCACCATGAACTCGGCTGAACCAATCCGAAACCGGTCGCCGATTGTTACCTGATCCTCCAGAACACCTTCACTGGTGAAGTTTTCACCGAACGCTCCCCACGGCAGATCGAGATCGGGTAATTGAGTGCGCCAATATGAATAATGTTCGCTGGGATAAAGGTAGACGGCCTTATCAACTCCCCCGTGCACGGAAAGATCGGATTGTTGATCGCCATCCAGGTTGAGCATCGAAACACGGATGCGCCCTTGAACCGGGTACTTCCAAATCGATGTTCGGACCGTATTGCCAGCAACCGTAATCTCTCGCGGCGATCCTACGTTTATGGAAATCAGCTTCATAGGGCGATCACACCGAATCTACATCAAACATCTAAGCACAAGTTCGTTTCGGGCAAGATGCCGAAACCAGCACGCTGGAAGCGTGCGCCCCCCAGAGTCTTTCCTTCGAGGACAGCGGACCTACACCAGAACGGCTCGTTACAGTGAGGTGGAGTTATCTCAGCGGCTGGTGGAGAACTGATCGTCCTTGCTCTTGAAAAGGATATTGAACGTCGTGAGCGAACCGTAACAGCGAGTGATGTACTGTTGCAGTTCGACCTTGTCGGCTTCACTTAGTTTATCGCTCGCGTTCACTTTCTGTTCGAGAACTCGGAGGTTGTTCCGGATCATGACGATTTTGTGGAAGAAAGTCTCAAGCGGGACTTCTTTTGGCTGAAGCGAACTGTCGGCCGGTTGCATAACCAGCGTTCCACTCTGCCATCGTGTGGCCAAACCTTCTACGACCGCGTCTTTTTGTTCCAGCCCGAGTGCTTCGACGACTGCGTGCGCAGTGTCGCTGATCAGGTTGGCGAGCGGCATTTCCAACGCATTCACCGCAGCGGTCGCCTCCGCAGGCTGGAGATCGCTGGAAGCCGGCGCAATTTTTCGCGGTGCTTCCTGATCTTCAAACGCGATCTCGGCAGTTTGCTCGGTCAGCGATTTCACCACACCGACCCCGTATTGCGGGTGATGCACTTTCATTCCGATATGGAGCGTTTCGATGTTCATGTTGCTCTCGAAGCCTGCGACATCGTCACAGAAAGTGCAACCATCGTCGCCATTCTGGAATCGGATTCCAAGACAGCGAAGCATCCGAGCCCTTTAGTACAAGTTCGTTTCGGCAAGATGCCAAAACCAGGTCGCCGCGGCGACCGCTCCGCAGACTCTACGCCTTGGCGTAGATTTCCGAGCCGGTCTTCGTGAACTCTGTAGCCTTCTGTTTTAATCCCTCTTCGATTGCCGCTTCGTCACTGATTCCCTGCTGCGCTGCAAATTTTCTAACATCTTCGGTGATTTTCATCGAACAGAAATGCGGACCGCACATGGAACAGAAGTGCGCAGTCTTTGCGCCTTCGGCAGGCAACGTCTCATCGTGAAATTCGCGGGCGGTTTCCGGATCGAGTGACAAATTGAACTGATCTTCCCATCTAAACTCAAAGCGGGCTTTGCTGATCGCGTTGTCGCGATATTGCGCGCCGGGATGACCTTTGGCCAGATCGGCGGCGTGCGCAGCGATCTTGTAAGCGATGACGCCGTCTTTGACGTCTTTCTTGTTGGGCAAACCCAGATGTTCTTTCGGCGTGACGTAGCAAAGCATCGCCGTGCCGTACCAGCCAATCATCGCTGCGCCGATAGCGCTAGTGATGTGATCGTACCCCGGCGCGATGTCTGTCGTAAGCGGCCCCAGGGTGTAGAACGGCGCTTCGTCGCACCACTCGAGTTGTTTCTCCATGTTTTCCCGAATCAGGTGCATGGGGATGTGGCCCGGGCCTTCGTTCATCACCTGAACATGCTGCGCCCACGCGCGCCTGGTTAGTTCGCCCTGCGTGTAAAGCTCCGCGAACTGCGCTTCGTCGTTTGCATCAGCGATTGAGCCTGGCCGCAGACCGTCGCCGATGGAAAAGCTGACGTCGTACGCGGCCATGATCTCGCAGATTTCGTCCCAATGTGTGTAGAGAAAACTTTCCTGATGATGTGCGAGACACCACTTGGCCATGATGCTCCCTCCCCGAGAAACAATCCCGGTCGCGCGCTTGGCTGTTAAGGGGATGAAGCGTAAGAGGACCCCGGCGTGAACGGTGAAGTAATCAACTCCCTGCTCCGCCTGTTCGATCAGCGTGTCGCGATAAATTTCCCAGGTGAGTTCCTCGGCGCGGCCTCCGACTTTCTCAAGCGCCTGATAAATCGGTACGGTGCCGATGGGCACAGGTGAATTGCGAATGATCCATTCGCGGGTGGCGTGAATGTTTTTGCCGGTGCTGAGGTCCATCACGGTGTCGGCGCCCCATTTCGTGGCCCAGCGCATTTTTTCCACTTCTTCCTCGATCGATGACGCCACAGCGCTGTTGCCGATGTTGGCGTTGATTTTTACCAGGAAATTGCGCCCAATGATCATCGGCTCGGACTCCGGGTGATTGATGTTTGTCGGGATGATCGCGCGGCCGCGCGCAACTTCTTGCCTAACGAATTCAGGCGTGATCTCGCACGGAATGTTTGCGCCGAACGATTCCCCGCGATGTTGCTGACGAAGGTCGTTGCGGGCGACTTCTTCTGTAGCATCGCCTCCGTGATTTTCGCGGATTGCGATGAATTCCATCTCGGGGGTGATGATTCCCTGTCGCGCGTAATACAGTTGCGTGATCGGATGTCCGGAGGATGCGCGCAATGGTTTGCGGCGCGAAGGCGCGCCGGCGCCATTAGGCGTTGGACGTTTTCTGTTCGCATGCACGGCATGCGACTCAGAGAGCCATCCATCGTCGATCGGTTGAACTTTTCTTCCTTCGTACTCTTTCACGTCGCCGCGGCCGCGAATCCATTTCGCGCGCAACGACGGCAAACCTTGCGTTACGTCGCCATGAAAATCAGGGTCACCCCACGGACCGCTGGTATCGTACACGCGAACGGGTTCGTTCACTTCGATCTCGCCGTTCATCGACTTCGTCGGCGCGAGCGAGATTTCGCGAAATGGCACGCGAACATCTGCATGCAATTCTCCGGCGACGTAAATCTTTTGGCTGTTCGGCAAGTTATAGCCGGGGTCGTTGACCGCGGTTTCGGAAGACCCGTTTCCATTACCGGGGCGACCCACCCCGGCTACAGCTTCGTGTCGATTCGTGTCCATTAGTGGTTAAACAAAAAGCCATGCGTTGTCGCGCGCATGGCCGAGGCTATCAGTCCGGCAATCGGACCCTCGCTCCCTTCGGCGGCATTACCCGCATCAGGTTCAAGGGGTCTGTCGCCGGTGCGACACTCTCAGCCATTGGGCTCCCCCGCAGTATTGCTTCTTCGTCAGAATAGGACTCGCATTTGCGAAGTCAACATACGCCCGGTCGGCGGTCGTAGACCGCCGCTACAGCAACATCTGCGGCATATGACTAAACAGCCAACGAGAACTTATCCGGCGGGAGAAGTTGGTGGTGGCGATGCGACTTTCGAGTCAGTGTGAAAGATCGCCATCCATTTGCCGTTGGTCATGTGCCAGACGGAACCAGCGTTATAGGTGCCGGAGTTGTCGGTGCTTCCGGTAATGGATTGGACCGTCGCCTTGTAAGTAATCATTGCGGTGTCGGATCCTGCAAAAGTGACGTTGAAACCGCTCAAGTCGAACGATTTCAAGTCGGTCTTCGCCATGATGTCCAACTCCTCTTGCAGGCTGTGCATTCCATCCGCATAAACCGTCACGAGGTCGGCGGAAACAAGTTTCTTGAACTCGTCCGCTTTCTTGTCCTTGAAGGCCTGCCAGGCCGCTTTTTCCTTGGATATGATTGCGTCCTTGTCGGGTGCTGCGAATGAGACCGCGATGGTCGCGAGAAACGCCGTCACGGTATAGATAATTAATTTCTTCATGGGGTTAGGTTCCTTTCACTTAGGTTTTATTCGAGGGGGCGATGAAACCCAATCAAAAAATGGGTCGCTAGGGCGGGCAAGGTGAAGTAGTGGGGAGGTCACGCTGAATGCCAGTCTGCTGCCAACGCGTTCGGAACAGCTCGTTCCACCTATGGCACGATCGGGGCCGCCTCAAGAGATGTCCTGCGAGTCGATGTCTGCGGCGGCGGAAGAAACTTCGATTTGCCTACGAGCTCCATCAGACTTGTATCTGCTTCCTTTAATTCCGCATCCTGAACAACGAATTCAGTCGGTGATGATTTAATTTGCTTGCGGTAATCCGCGACCAGCAGCGGGCGCTGCTTCTTGATCCCCAGCGCCTGATAGCTCTCGATGCCGACGCTGATGGCGTGCGCGAGCCGTGCGCGCCAGTCTTTTTGCGCAATCAATTTGCACTCGCCCTTCTCCGTCAAAAACCCGCCTTCGATCAGCACAGCGGGAACTTTAGTGAGACGCAGCACCGCAAACCGCGCGCGCTTGATACCCCTATCGTACTCGGGGAGGTGACCGAGCACTGAATGATAGATGCAAGCCGAGAGGGCCATGCTTTGCGCATCGACAGCACTGCCAGGTTGGGTGCTAAGCGCGCTCGGAGCAACCGCACTGTCGGAGGTCGACGGCGCTCCCTTCGGAGTAAACGAAAAAATTTCAAAACCTGTGGCGTTTGGATCGGCATTTGTCGCGTTGAAATGAATGCTGACAAAGATCGAATCGCGCGCGGCATTGGCGATCTGCGCGCGAACTTCCAATGGCACAAAGTAATCGCCTTCGCGCGTCATGATCACGCGCATCCCTTTTGCCTGTAACAACGGGCGAAGCTTTCGCGCCACATCCAGCGCAAAATCTTTTTCGTAACCGTAACGACTTACCTGGCCTCTGTCGTAGCCGCCATGCCCGGGATCCAGGACAACAGTCTGAACTTTGCCAGCGTTTGGAACACGATGCGGGCGCACCAGGGGTTCGATTGTTTTGGCCACGTCTGTGCGCGAGACCAGATATTTTCCATCCTGTTCGACCACCGGAAAACACAGCCAGCTGCGTGCGCCGTTGATCATTGTCTCTCGACTGCCACTGACGAACTCGAGCGGATTCTTTGCTGCATCGGCTTCTACTTTCTCGCCGGAAGCGGCGATACCTGCCGGCAATCCGTAAAACTGCGAGATGTTCTCGACGCTCAGGTAGTCGTTACCGCTAACTTTGATGATCTTCCAATCACCCGCGGCAGAGGCGGTTTTATCTGATATCGCGATGACCCCAGCCAGGAACGCGACTGCGAACCAACGTTTCACTGGAAGGACCATGCCTGCGCAATTGTATCCGGAAACCGCGTCAATCTCAAGGACTGACGGCTTCTCAGGCGTTATGTTTGGATTTCCACCCCCCGGCCAAGTAGTTATTTCATGCCGATTCAAACTGACAATTGACTTGCTGTTTTTTTTCGTTAAAGACCGGGAAATGTTTTTGTCTCCCCTACGAATCATCTTCTCCTGGATCACATCGCTCGCAGTTGGATTGGCGATGTTAAATGCAATTCCCGTTCAAGGCGCTCAAAGCTCACGGAAGGTTTGTGTCTGGCGCGTGACGAATGCCAAGGCGCCATTTTACCTGGTGGGCTCAATCCATGCGCTCAGCAAGAATGACTATCCACTTCCCGCGCCGTATGAAATCGCAAAGAGGGACAGCAAGCGTTTCCTCTTCGAGTTTGATCCCAACCGGCACGTCGAGTTCGAAAAGAAATTTGAGGCCGCCGGCAAATACCCAGCCGGACAGGATATCCGCTCAAAAATTGATCCCGAACTTTTCGCCTGGCTCCGCCGGAACGTTTGGTCCGTTGCCCCTGACGCCCGTCGCGGAAAACATGAACGAGGTGGGAATTTCGACAGCCAGTTCCGCTACAAACCCTGGTGGATTGCGCAGCACCTCGTCGGCCCGGTGACGTACAGCAAAGGTAGCAAAAGTTCGCTTTCGCAAGGTTTGGACAATTATTTCGTGGACCATGCGCTGAAGGAGAAAAAAGAGATCGCGGGCCTAGAATCAGTGGACGAGCACGTGGCAGTCATGGGGGGCTTGTCCGACCGCGACAGCGAATTCATTCTGCGTGACGCGCTCGAAGAACCAAAGAATGCCGAAAAGGAATTCAACCGGATGCACAAAGCCTGGCTCACAGGCAACACCGATGCGCTCTGGGCAGGTGACAGTCGATTGCGCAAACAGGCTCCGTTGATTGCGGCGCGTTTTGTCGATAACCGGAATACCAAATGGATTCCACGGATTGAAGCAGAACTGAAAACTGGCAAGCCGACGGCGATTGTCGCTGGCGCGCTACACTTCTCCGGTCCAAACAGCGTGATCAAATTGCTGGAGAAGCACGGATACAAGATCGAGCAGCTGTAGCGACACGCCGTGCCTCAGACCAACGTCTCGTAAAGGACTTTTGTTTTTTGCGCGATGGACGTCCAGCTGAACTGCTCTTCCACCCGTTTGCGGCCGGCTTTGCCGAAGTTTTCGCGCAGCTGCCGATCTTTCATTAGTTGATTGATGCGCCCGGCGAGATCCCTCGCGAATTTTTCAGGTTCCGTGGGCTCGAATGAGCTTCCCTTCGTTTGTTCGAGCGGAACGAGGAATCCGGTCTCCCCGTCGACAACGACTTCTTTGATTCCGCCGACTGCACTGGCGACAACTGCCGTTTCGCACGCCATGGCTTCAAGATTGATGATGCCAAACGGTTCGTAGATCGACGGGCAAACGAACACAGACGCGTGCGAATAAAGTTCGCGAGTCACCACCTGGTCAACCATTTCGTTGATCCAGATGACTCCCGGCCGCTGCGCTTTCGCGGCTTCAACTGCGGTTTTCATTTCTTCTCCCATCTGCGGAGTATCCGGCGCCGCAGCACAAAGCACGATTTGGAAACCGCGATCCATGAATTGGATTGCGCGCAGCAGGTGCTGGAATCCTTTCTGGCGGGTGATCCGACCGACAAACAACAGATACGGTTCGTTTGGGTCGATCCCGTAGCGTTTCAGCGCGGCGATGGAATCGACCTTCCGGTATTGATCCAGATCGATTCCGTTGTGGATCACGTGTACGCGCGCGGGATCGACATTAAACAGCCGCTCGATATCGCCTTTGGTCTCGCGCGAGACAGCAATGATCGCGTCCGCCATCTCCAGCGCAGTTTTTTCAACCCAAAGTGAGAAGTCGTAACCCCCGGCGAGTTGTTCGCGCTTCCAGGGCCGAAGCGGCTCCAGCGAGTGAACGGTGATTACGAGCGGGATCCCGTAATTCTTTTTCGCCAAAATTCCGCCGAAATGGCTGTACCACGTGTGACAATGCACAAGATTGGCATCGATGTTTGTCGTGTTGAAGTCCGTGCATCGCCGCACCGCGCCGAACACGGAATGCAACGGTTTCGGGCAGGTAAACTTGCTCGTATCAATTTCGTAGCCGGTGACTTTGAGATTGCCTTCCTCCAGACGTTGATCGCCAAAACAACGAACCTCTACTGGCATCAACTTCGCCAGTTCGCGCGTGAGAAAGCCGACGTGAACGCCTGCGCCGCCGTAAATGTGCGGCGGATATTCGTTAGTGAGGAAAAGGACTTTCACAAAAGTCCTTAACTCGTTGTAGCAGCGCTTGTGTCAAGCGCCGAATCAACCCCGACCTAGTTTTGCACTTTCAGCAGCAGCACCGGCACTTCTACTTCGTGGCGTACCTTGTCGACCGTTGCTCCGTAAAGTATGTCACTGATGAAGCGATGGCCGTGCGTGGTCATCGCTATGAGATCGACATTTTTCTCTCGGGCAAGCTTGATGATCTCGTCCGAAGGTTCGCCTAACGCCAGAACGGCGTCGCAGGAAAACCCCTCCTCGGTCAGCTCGCGGACGCGCTTTTCTAAATAAACGCGGTCCTCTTTCATCTCCTGGCTCTCGGCCAATTGAAGCTGATTAAAGTTACGCGCCACCCACCCATCAGCGACGTGGACCAGAAGCAGTTTCGCGCCGGTAATCCGCGCAAGCGGGCGGATGTGCGTGAGGATGGTCTCATCGGCCAGGCTGTTTTCCAGCGGGATGAGAATGTGCTTATACATGCTTCGCCGTGTTAGACCGTTAAATCGTTGAATCGTTAATCACGCCGGTAACTCCGATTTCGTCATTGCGTTATTGCGGGGCCGGAAGCCCAAGAAAACCGTAGAACGCTTTCAACACCGAGTCCGGCAAAAACGTATCCAGCAGTAATTTCACATTCAGCACGATGATAATGGCGGCAGTTGTCCAGCCGAGAATTTTTATCCACGCAGGATTCGCGAACTCTCCCATTTTGGCCTTTTCTCCGGTGAACCGCATCAGTGGCCAAACCGCGAAACCGAGTTGCATGCTCAAACAGACCTGGCTCGCGATAAGTAATTCCGTCGTTTTGCCTTCGCCGAAAACTCCGATCACGATCACTGCCGGTATGATGGCGATCAGCCGCGTGATCAGTCGGCGCAGCCATGGCTTGATTCGGAAGTTCAGAAATCCTTCCATCACGATTTGGCCGGCGAGCGTGCCGGTGAGGGTGGAGTTCTGCCCGGATGCAAGGAGCGCCACAGCAAAAAGGACACTTGCCACGCCAACGCCCAGTAGCGGGCTAAGCAATCGGTATGCGTCCTGAATTTCAGCCACTTCCTGGTGTCCCGACCAGTGGAACACGGCGGCCGCCAAAATTAGAATCGCCGCGTTAATGAATAGCGCCAGCATCAGCGCTGCACTTGAATCGATGGTGGCAAACTTGATCGCTTCCCGTCTGCCTTGCAGCGTTTGCTCGAATTTGCGTGTCTGCACAATAGACGAGTGCAAATACAGATTGTGCGGCATCACCGTAGCACCCAAAATTCCGATACTGACGTAAAGCATCTCCTGATTCGCGACGATGCGAGGACCCGGAACAAACCCGAGAAGGATGCCGGTCAGGCTCGGTTTGGAAAAGATCAGCTCGGCAGTGAAGCAACCGCCGATAATAATGATCAGCGTGATGACGATCGCTTCGATGTAGCGAAAGCCTTTGGTTTGCAGATACAACACCAGGAGAACGTCGGACGCAGTGATGAGACAGCCCCATAACAACGGGATGCCGAAAAGAAGCTGCAACCCGATTGCCGAGCCAACGACCTCCGCCAGATCGCATGCGGCAATTGCGATCTCGCAAAGAATCCATAGAAACCACACTGTCGGTGTTGCGTAATGATCGCGGCAGGCCTGGGCCAGGTCGCGTCCGGTGGCCACGCCGAGCTTGATGCACAAGTGCTGAAGCAGGATCGCCATCAGATTGGAGATCATAATGACGGCCAGGAGCGCATATCCAAACCGCGCGCCACCGGCCAGATCTGTGGCCCAATTGCCTGGGTCCATGTAGCCCACTGCGACTAGAAACCCCGGGCCGGTGAATGCCGCCAGTTTCCTCCAAAATGAAGGGGTCCCCGGGACGACGATGCTCCGATGAACTTCCGGAAGCGACACCTGGCCGGCGCTTCTGCGCCACGTCGCGTCCGCCTGCTCTCTCACGATATTGTCCGATCTGTTCACGCGTCTACTTGCTCCCCAAGAATTAGGTTAACCAAACTTATTTTTATCGCATTATAATTTTATTCGTCCACAATTATTTATTTGTTTGACTATTTCACCTTGATTTTTACTTTCTGAGCATGCCGCGCAAAAAGACTTCGTATTCCGCGCTCGGCAGTTCCACTGCGGTCGAGGATTACTTGGAACGCATCCTCGAACTGATTAACTCAAAGGGATATGCCCGCGTGGTCGACATCGCGGCGGCCTTGAAAATCTCCCAGGCAAGCGTGACCAACATGGTCCAAAGACTGGACGCCGAGGGTCTGCTGAAATATGAAAAATACCGCGGCCTGATTTTGACAGCGACCGGTAAGAGCCTGGCGCATAAAATTGCCCAACGACACAAACTGCTGACTGATTTCCTGGGACTGCTTGGTCTCGACGACCGCGTTATCTTTCACGATGTTGAAGGAATGGAGCACCACATCAGCACGCCTACTCTGCGTGCAATCGAAGCTCTGACCTATCAGCTGCGGCGCCGGCCGGCATTGCTGGCGGAATTGCAAGCTGCGATTGCCTAATCGACCTATGAAACAGAAAAAGATTTCATCGAGTCGTGCTGCGATTCCCGTTCGGGCGCTTGATTTCGTGATGTATAACACGAAAAACATTCGCCGGGCCCGTGCTTTCTATCAGAAGCTTTTTGGCCTTAAGCGCGGACCGGAGTGGAATGATTTTTGGAGCGAGTTTGCCACCGAACCTCTGACGTTCTGTCTCAACGGCACGAGACACAAACGTCATCCCGAATGGAATTGGAGCGGGCCTGCGTGCGTCGCGCTGGCGGTAGACGACGTTCGCGCTGCGATAGACGTTTGCCGCAA
>Ga0081455_10000882_pt1 | contig 38856 bp, 40 predicted proteins | sample TabmetS3T2R1_FD_70207 | JGI IMG/M metagenome (GOLD analysis project Ga0081455, IMG submission 70207) | Tabebuia heterophylla rhizosphere microbial communities from the University of Puerto Rico - S3T2R1 | ecosystem: Host-associated > Plants > Roots > Rhizosphere ... | reverse complement strand
CCCAGCGGCGATCTTCGTACGTTGCCTCGACGCTTCGTTCGTCGGCGACGACGCGAATCTTGGAGTGCTCGGTCGGCAACAGCACGCGATGGTCCAGCTCGCGCAGGATGGTGCGCAACAGATCGTGCAACAGGATGAAGTCGATCACGTAGTGATTGTCGTCCAGCTTGGCGTGCACGTCGGCCGTCACGCGGAAGTTGTGCCCGTGCAGCCGCTCGCAGACGTCGCCAAACGTGATGAAGTGTCCGGCGCTAAAGACGAGATCGTCCTTGGCGACGCGAACGTGATAGGATTCGTACAAGGGAGGTTGTAGCCAGTGGGGTGTCGGAGTGAGTCGGAACCGTCTCGATTATAGCGGGTGCTTGGCCAGGAATCCTTCCACCTCTGCAATGACTCGCTCGCGGGCGTCCTCGACCACAATCGGCTCGATCTGCTGACGCTCGCGGCGCTCACGGCGAGGCTGCTCCGCCTGGTCCGCCTCGGTCCCGTGGCGGCGCGCGACGCGCGCGAGCTGTCGGCTCACGCCCCGCTCTGGAGCGGGGCGCCGACCGGCGACTCCACGAGCGCGCCGCGCTGTACGGCGAAGATGCGGTCGGCGACTCCGACGACCTCGCGGCTGTGGGTGACCATGATGACGGTCTTGCCCGCCTCGCGGGCGAGGCCGTCGAGCAGGGCCAGCACCGCGGCCGCGGTCTCCGCGTCGAGCGTGCCGGTCGGCTCATCGGCCAGGATCACCGCGGGGTCGTGGACCAGCGCGCGCGCGATGGCCACTCGCTGCTGCTCGCCTCCCGACAGCCGGTCCGGCAGACTGGCCCCTCGGCCCTCGAGGCCTACCCGCTCGAGCAGTCGGCGCGCCCGCGCCACGCCGGCCGCCGCGGGCACACCGTTCAGCTCGAGGGGGAGGAGCAGATTCTCCTCGACCGTGAGGAGCGGGATCAGGTTGAAGAACTGGAAGACGAAGCCGATGCGCCGGCGGCGCAGCCGCGTGCGTGCGTCCTCGTCCAGCGAGGTCAGGTCCGTCCCTTCGACCACGACTCGCCCCGAGGTCGGACGGTCAATGCCCGCAATCAGATTCAGCAGCGTCGACTTGCCGGATCCGCTGCGCCCGACGACGACCGCGATCTGCCCGGACTCGATCGCCACCGAGACGTCGTCGAGCACGACACGCTCGGAGTCGCCCTCGTGGTAGGTCTTGCGGACGTGATGGAGCTCGACGGCGGGCCCGGGCATGCCCCGCCATTGTACAGGCCGCGCCGATCGCGCGGGCCGACGGGGTCCTCGATGCGGCGTGCGCTGATGGGATCGCTGGCGGTGGGGAGCCGTGGTGTCGTTGCTGGTGAGCCTGATCCGTGTCCAGCCGAGGGCGCTGGACCACATGTTCACGATCTGGCCCACTCGCGGGGAAACGGCGCGGTAGGCCCGCCCGGCCTGATCACCTCCGCCCGGAGCACCCCTCTCGGGTGAGGCCAGTCGGCCGCGCCCCCTGATTCATCGTGAGCAGGCGCCCGCGGCCATGCTCGGCCCGCTCAGGATACGTGGGATTCCCCTCCGCTCGAGCGCCAGGATCTTGCGCCAGAACAGGATGGCCCGCGCCCACGATGGCACCGGCTCATCGGCGACTCTCATGGTCATCTCCGCTCCTCCTTGCCCGTGAGCCACCGACCGCTCACGAGACTTGCGCGTCACTAGAACCACGGCCGCGGGCCTCACGTTCCCCAGTGGATCATCGCATCAGTGGGCCGCCGGGCTGCGCATTCTTGCGCGAATCCATTCCGTACCGCTCCCTCCCGCTCCCATCCGGCATCTGCAAGGCCACACTCGACCCGAAGGAGGACCGGACGGCATGGAAGCGATCACGGAGGCGTTACGGGATCAGCTGGAGCAGACCATCGAGCGCGTGAAGGGCCTGGGTGGCGCGGTGGCATTCGACGACGACTTCGGCGCGCTCGCCTCGAGCGCGGTCGCCGGGGCGCCTCGCTGCCGGATGTCATGTCACCGGACCGGGACCCAGCCCTCCGGGCAGGTCTGCACGCCCGGGTAGTAGCCGCCGACGCTCCGGCAGTAGTAGCCAGGAATGACACGGCGTCGTCGAGCGAGCCGCAGGGACACCTCGCGGCCGATGCCGCCCGAGACGCCGGTGACGACGGCGACCTCGGGCGGCTTGTCTCTCCGCGCGTCGTTCATCGTGAGCCCTCCCTCGTGTGTTCGCGTCGTACTTGGGAGGGATCCCGGATGAAGCGGGCGACGACGCATTCGGTCATCTTCGCAAGAAGTCGAAAGCCGGCGTGAGGAGAACCGCCTCGTCGACCCAGTACCCCGGTCGAGAGGCGGCGCGGCGGTGTGACCCTATCCCTGTACCCGATCCAGTCGGATCAACACATCCGCTTCGATCCTCGGGTTGTTCGTCACGCCGTAGAGCGTGTCTCCTTTACGGACCAGCGTCGTGGCGGGTCCCCCGGGGACGCTCAAGGTGACGAGGTCGCCTTCACGCTCGACGGTGCCCGACCAGGTGCTGCCCTTCACGATGTTGTTGGCTCCCGGTCCCGGGGTGATGCGCGCCGTGAACGTCCCGTCCTCCTTCACCTGGAGCACGCAATTCCCCTCGGCGACATAGAAGAACGCGCCGACCTGGGAAAATGATCCGCGCCACGTTCCACCGACTCCGCTGGGCGCGGCCGCGGTCGTCGTCGTCACCGCCGATCCGACCATCGCGATGGCCAGCGCCAATCCGACGAAGATTCTCATTGTCGGTCCCTCGCTTTCCCTATTACGTGGGAGGAGCAAGGAGCCTGCCACCGCGCTCGGATGGGAATTTGAGGATCTTCGTCGGCGCTACCGCCCGAAGGCGATACGGAAGTTATTACGATGCGGGAACATCGTCGCGATGCGCCCGGTCAGAACCCCAGATCGGAAAGACCGGGGTGTCCGTCGGGACACCGCCCGAGTGGCCACCGATACAACGGATCGCGCGTGCTCCAGCCGTCCTCTGCGAGCCGCACCTTCTGGATCGCGATAGGTTCGGGCGCACCTGCGCGAACCCGACCAACGTCCGCTGGACGCCGCGATGGCTCGGTCCTAGCCTGAGGGTATGGACGACGAACATGAGAACACGGACGGGTCCGGGCCCCGCGGCCCGGTGACCCCGAGCGCCAGGCTGAGCGTGCTGCCTCTCGCCCGACTCCGGCGGGTCACCGACTACATCCAGGAACACCTCGACGAAGACCTGCGACTCACCGAGCTCGGCTCGGTGGTCTACATGAGCCCGTACCATTTCGCGCGGCTCTTCCAGCACAGCACCGGCCTGCCGCCCCACCGCTACGTGCTGCACACGCGCATCGATCGCGCGATGACGCTGCTCTCGGCGCGCGAGCTGTCCATCGCCCGCGTCGGGCAGCTCGTCGGGTTTCGCACGCCCAGCCACTTCTCCAACGTGTTCCGCCGGCTCACCGGTACCACACCGGGCGCCTACCGGGCCGCGCTGCGGCAAGGAGATCGGGGCCGCCGGGGAGGCGCGAGCCCAGCCACGACACGACTCGGCTGAGGCACCGCGCGCACCCCCCGGCCCGCGAGCCCGCCGCGTCGCGGGCCCGTTCCTTGCGCCCGCGCGGGCGCTGCATATAATCCCCGGCATGGCGAAGTGGCGAGTGCATCCCGAGGAGGAGCCGCCCCGGCAGACCGCGGCCCTGGTCGAGCAGGTCGAGCGCGACGGCGGCGCGGTGCTGGCGGTGTACCGCGAGCCGGTGGGTGACCACTGGCACGTCTTCTGCCTGCTGCCCATGGACCTGGTGGAGCCCACGCCCTACCAGCGCGATCTCTCCCCCACCCACGTCAAGCGGCTGCAGGAGGTGGTCAAGAAGATCGACCGCTTCGTGGACCCGGTGGTGATGATGTCGCCCGGCCCGGGCCGCTACTGGACGCCCAACGGCAATCACCGCCGCGCGGTGCTCGCCAAGCTCAAGACGCGCGTCATCCCGGCGATCCTGGTGCCCGAGCCCGAGGTGGCGTACCAGATCCTCGCGCTCAACACCGAGAAGGCCCACAACCTCAAGGAGAAGTCGCTCGAGGTGATCCGGATGTACCGCGGGCTCGCGGAGGAGCAGCCGGAGGCGGGCGAAGAGGACTACGCGTTCCAGTTCGAGTCGCCGCACTTCATCACCCTGGGCCTGCTCTACGAGCAGAACAAGCGCTTCGCGGGCGGGGCCTTCGCCCCGATCCTGCGCCGGGTGGACAAGTTCCTGAAGGGCCGCTTCCCCAAGACGCTGGCCGAGCGCGAGGAGCGGGCCGCCCTCGTGCGGGAGGCCGACGAGGCGCTCGGTCTCGTGGTGGCCAAGATCAAGAAGCGCGGCATCAATCATCCCTACGTGAAGAACTACGTGCTGTCGCGCACCACACCGCTGACCCGCCAGCGCAAGACCCTGCCGAGCTTCGAGCAGACCTTCAAGAAGCTGGTCGACAACATCGAGGCGTTCGACGTCTCCAAAGTGCGCTACGAGGACGTCCAGCGCTCCGCCGTGATGGCGGCGCCGGCGGCGGGCTAGGCGATGGCCCGGCCGGTCAAGCTCTCCGACGGCGAGATCGCGCAGCGCCTGGCCGGGCTGCCGGGCTGGTCGGTGAAGGCGGGCAAGCTGCACCGCGAGCTGACCTTCGCCGACTTCACCCGGGCTTTCGCCTTCATGACCGACGTGGCCCGGGAGGCGGACGCGCTGGATCATCACCCGGAGTGGTTCAACGTGTACAACCGCGTGACGATCGACCTCACCACGCACGACGCGGCGGGCATCACCGCCCTCGACTTCGAGCTGGCGCGCCGGGCGGAGGAGCACGTGGCCCGGCACGGACAGGCCGCCTCGTGAGCGGCCGCGTCGCGATCGTCACCGGCGGTACCGGCGCCCTCGGCCAGGCCATCAGCCTGACCCTGCTCGAGAGCGGCGCCACGGTCGCGATTCCCTACGCGGTCCCGGAGGAGCGTGCGAGGCTCGAGAGCCGCCTGGCCGCGGAGCAGCGGGCGCGCGTACACGCCCTGGCCGCCGACGTCACCGACGAGGCGGCGGTCGCGAAGTTCGTGGACAGCGTGCGCGACCGGTACGGGCGGGTAGACGCGCTCGTCAACGTGGTGGGCGGCTTCGCGGGCGGGGACCTGGTCTCCACTCCCCTCTCGGAGTGGGAGCGGATGATGAAGCTCAACCTCACGTCGGTGGTCGTGGCGTGCCGTGCGGTGCTCCCTGGGATGATCGCGGCGCGCTCGGGGCGGATCGTCAACATCGCCTCGCGGGCGGTGGTGCCGCCCCAGGGCGGCTTCATCGCCTACACCGTCTCCAAGGCCGCGGTGATCACGCTCACCCAGGCCCTGGCTCAGGAGGTCAAGGCGCACCACGTGACCGTGAACACGGTGCTGCCGAGCACGATGGATACGGAAGCCAACCGCCGGGCGATGCCCGACGCGGACCGGTCGGGCTGGGTCAGCACCCAGGACGTGGCGAGCGTGGTGGCCTTCCTGCTGTCGGACCGGGGCGCGGCGATTTCCGCCGCCGCCATTCCGGTCTGACGCCAGCTCGGCATGGAGCGCTTCGACCTGGTGGCCATCGGAGGCGGCGCCGCCGGGATCACCGCGGCGAAGACGGCGGCCGATCTGGGCGCCCGAGTGGCCCTCGCCGATCGCGGGCCCCTGGGCGGACTCTGCATCAACCGGGGCTGCATCCCCAAGAAGGCGCTGGTGACCGCGGGTCGCCTGCACCGGGTGGTCCGGGAGGCCGCGGGGTTCGCGTCCCGGCCGGGCCGCGCCGCTCTCGACTGGGATGCGGTGATCGAGCGGCAGAACCAGGTGATCGACTCCCTCCGCCCGTCCCCAGCGGATCTGGAAAAGCGCGGCATCCGCGTCTTCATCGGCGTGGCCCAGCTCGCGGATCCGCACCTCGTGGAGGTCAACGGCATCCCGCTCGGGGCCGAGCGCGTCGTCATCGCGGCGGGGTCCGAGCCGCTGATCCCGGACGTGCCCGGTCGCGAGCTGCTCATCACATCAGACCAGCTGCTGTTCCTGTCCGCGTTCCCGCCCTCGCTGACCTTCATCGGGGCGGGAGCGGTGGCACTCGAGCTAGCCTCCGCCTTTTGCGACTTCGGCTCCAAGGTCACGGTGCTGGCCCGCGACGCGGAGATCCTCCCCGGAGTCGATCCCGACGTCGCCCGCTACCTGCGAAAGATCCTGGAGGGACGCGGGGTCACCTTCCGGCTCCAGACCGCGGTGACGCGGCTCGCGCGGAGCGGGGACGAGCTGGTCATCGAATTCGACAGCGCGGGCATGGCCAACACGATGACGAGCCGCCAGGTCTGCGCGGCGATCGGGCGCCGCTTCGATCCGCGCGCCATCGGCGCCTCGCGCATCGGGTTCGAGATGGGTCGGCTGGGGCTGCGCACGAACGTCTATCTGGCGACCTCGGTCCCGCACATCTACGCGGCGGGTGACGCGGCCGGCAATCGCCAGCTCACCCCGGTGGCTGCGCACGAGGGGCGGATCGCGGCCATGAACGCCCTGCGAGGCGATCGGGAGCGGGCCGACGAGGCGGTGATCCCGCAGGTGCTCTTCACCACGCCCGAGGTGGGAGTGGTGGGGCTGGCCTACGGGGAGGCGCCCGCCCACGGCATCGTGCCCGCGGTGGCACGGCACGACGCGCGGGGAAGCAGCAACAGCGTGGCCACCGGCGAGGAGGGCGGCTACTTCAAGCTGGTGCTCGATCAGGAGACCCAGCGTCTGGTCGGTGCCCAGATGGTCTCGCCCGCCGCCGCCGAGCTGATCTCACTCTGCGCCCTCGCGATCCGGTCGCGCGTGCCCGCCTCGCTGGTGGCGTCGCAGCTTTCGATCCATCCGAGTCACGGCGAGCGGCTCCTCCGGGCCTTCGGTCCCGAGCCCCACGCTGCCACCGCGGCTCCGGAGGGCATGGACGCGACCGGGCTCCGCTCATGATCGCCGCCGCGCGGCGCGGGGCCGCGCTCGGGCTCACCGCGCTCCTGGTGGCCGGCTGCGCTGGATCGGGCTCGCGCGCCAGCCCGGCGGCCGTCGGGGAGCCCGCGCGCGCCGAGCCCCCCCCGCCGAGCCGCCAGACCCTGCGCAACGGGATGCGGCTGATCGTGCAGGACCACCGCGTGGCAGACGTGGTGGCCATTTACCTCTTCGTCGGCACCGGATCCCGCTACGAGGCGCCCGACCAGCTGGGCTACGCGCACTTCCAGGAGCACATGCTGTTCAAAGGCACCGATCGCTTCGGCCCCGGCTACATCGACCGCACCATCGAAGGCGTCGGCGGCCGCTCCAACGCGGTGACCTCGTTCGACTACACGACCTTCTACTTCGTGGTCCCCGCCGAGGCGACCGCCAGAGGCATCGAGCTGCTCTCGGACATGGCGTTCCGCTCGACCTTCGCGCCGGCAGAGGTCGCGCGCGAGCGCGAGGTCATCTTCGAGGAAGCGCGGATCGAGCGGGACAACCCGCGCACCGCCATCGTGCGCCAGCTCTACGCGCTGGTCTTCGCGGGCCACCCCTACGGCCGGCCGGTGCTGGGCACCCGCGAGACCATGGGCGCGGCAACCCAGGAGCGGCTGCGCGCGTTCAACCGGCGCTGGTACGTGCCCGACAACATGACGCTGGTGGTGGCCGGACCGGTCGAGGTGGCCAGCATCCGCGCCGCGGCCGAGCGGACCTTCGGACGCGAAGCCGCCGCCGGCTACAAGCGCCCGCCGCTGGTAGCCCCGCGCCCCATTGGCCAGACCGTGCGCCAGACCGTCGAGCGCGACGAGCAGCAGGCGTACCTCGCCCTCGGCTGGCAGGCCCCCCGCTCCGACGACGCGGCGGGCGACGCGGTGGACCTGCTCGCCACCATCCTGGCCGGCACCGAGAGCTCGCGACTGGCCCGCCGGCTGCGCGATCAGGAGCGCCTCGTCTCGAGCGTCACCATGAGCTACTCGGCGCTGATGGAAGGCGGCATCGTGACCCTGCGGGCCGACCTGGAGGCGCGGGATCTGCCGCGGGCGGAGGCCATCGTCCTGGAGGAGATCGCGCGGATGCAGGAGACCGGCCCCACCGAGGAGGAGCGGCGGCTCGCGGTGACCAAGTTCGAGGCGCAGCACGCCTTCGACACCGAGACCTCCGAAGGCCTCGCCTACGCCTACGGGCTGGCCGAGACCACGTGGAGCCTCGACGCGGAGCTGCGCTACGTCGAGCGCCTGCGCCAGGTGAGCCGCGAGCAGATCCGGGACGCGGCCCGGCGCTATCTCACCCGCACCGGCTACGCGCAGCTGGCCTTCGTGCCCCGGGCGTCCCGCTGATGCGCGCTCGCGCCGCGATCGCGGCGGCCGTCCTGCTGATCGGGTTCGGCGTCGCGTCCGCCTCGGCCCAGGGGCCGGTGGTGATCCGGACCCGGCTGCCCAACGGCCTCACGGTGCTGGTCCGCGAGAACGCGATCGCTCCGGTAGTGGGCATCTCGCTCATGGTCAAGATGGGCACGCGCTGGGAGACCGTGAGCAACGCGGGCATCTCGAACCTGGTGCAGCTCATGGCGGTGCGCGGGACGCCGACGCGCAACGGCACCCAGATCGCGGAGGTCGCCGACGCGATGGGCGGCAGCATCGAGGCCACCGGAGACGTGGACTTCTCGGAGATAGCGGCCACCGCGCTATCGCGGCACTGGGTCGAGATGCTGGATCTGGTCGCCGACATCGCCCTGCGTCCCACGATGCCGGAGGGCGTCTTCGGGGCGGTGCGGGACTTCCTGCTGCGCCAGATTCGCAACCGCGCGGACAAGCCCTACGACGTGGCCCTCGACACGCTGACCGCGCGGACCTTCGGACGCCACCCGTACGCGTGGGATCCCATCGGACTCAAGGCGAGCCTCGAGCGCATCGACCGCGAGGCGCTGCTCGCCCACTACAAGCGCCACTACGTGCCGGGCGGCATGGTGTTGGCGGTCAGCGGCCGGGTGAAGACCGCCGAGGTGGTCGAGCAGGCTAAGCGCCTCTTCGGCTCGGTGCCGGCCGGGCCGGTGCCGGTCGCCTCCCCGCCGCCGCCTCCGGCGCCGTCGCCGTGGCGCGAGGTCCGCGTAGTGCCGGGCGCACAGACCCAGGTCCTGATGGGCGGCCTCGCGCCGGCACTGACCGATCCGGACTATCCGGCAGTCAAGGTGCTCAGTACCGTGCTCGGCGGCGGGATGGCGGGCCGGTTCTTCTCCGAGCTACGCGACCGGGCGGGGCTTGCCTACACGACGGGCACGCAGTATCCGACCCGCGTGGACCACAGCTACTTCGTGGCGCATCTCGGCACTGCTCCGGAGAACGCGGCCCGCGCGGAGACTGCGCTACGCGAGCAGCTGGAGCGAGTGCGACGCGAGCCGGTGAGCGAGGAGGAGCTGCGAGTGGCCAAGGCGTTCCTGCTTGGCAATCTCGCGATTGACCGCCGGACGAATGCCCGGCAGGCGTGGTACCTCGCGGCCTACGAGGAGGATTCGGTCGGCCACGAGTTCCTCGACCGCTACGTCGATGCGGTGCGCGCAATCACCGCGGCCGACGTGCAGCGGGTTGCGCAGCGCTACCTGGTGGTGATCAGAACCGTGATCGTCCAGCCAACCCCGCCCTGACCCGCCCTGCAACGTATCCGAATAACCGCCGTTCGAGCGCGGGCTTGGCCCGCGCCATCCTGGGGGGAGGTTCGGAGCGGGCCGCCGAGGCCCCCTCCGAGAAACCTAGCGCTGCCGCGTCAGCTCGACGCGGACCGGCGAGCCGGCATGGAGGAAGCGGCCGACCAGGCGGTCGCCCTCCAGGACGAAGATGGCCGCGAACGGCCGCTGCCGCTCGGCATTGTTCACCCACATCTCGGTCTCGGAGACCGAGATGTGGACCGGCACGCCGACCGACGAGTTCTCCCGCAAGGCGAGCGGCACGCCCTCCGCGACCTGCGCGTCGCTCATCGCGAGCCGGCCCTCGCCGGTCGCGCCCTGCTTCAGCTCGAAGGTGCCGGTGGCGAGGCCGCTACGGGGCATCCGCTGGAGCCCGAAGCCGGTCCACGTGCCTTCCCAGGTCCCGTTCACGTTGGCCACCTGCGCATCGGAGGGCATGTTGCGGCCCCACCAGCCTTCCTGCTTGGCGGTCTGCACCAGCTCGGGAGTCACTCGCGGCGCCCCGGCCACCATGTTGGTGAGCGAGAACGCCATGTGGTTGTCGTTGGCGTAGTGCGTCGGGTGCGCGCGCCACGTGGCCCATTCGCGCTCGGTGGCGCACCCGCTGGACACGAGCGCGAGCGCGATTCCCATCGACAGCCAGCTTCGGTTCGCCATGATTGTCCCCTCCGGCGGTGTGATCGCGAGCGGCAGACGCAGCAAGCGTGATACCAACCAAAACGTCCGCGGAATCACAGTCTTGCACACCGTGAATTTATCGCCCAAGCCAATTCGCGAGCCGGGGCGTCAACCGTCCGACGGGGCCGCCGGATCGAGCAGCTGCGGGAACGTCCGGATGATGCGGTGCGGAGAGACCTCACAGGCCGTGGGCAGGCCCTGCCCAGGGCCGTCGACCCAGACACCGCGCAGGCCGAGCCGCTGGGGGGCGGCCACGTCCCACTCGAGGTTGTCGCCGACCATCCACGCCTCGTCGGCCCGCACCTGCAGCCGGGACAGCGCGTAGCGGTAGACGACCGCCTCCGGCTTGCCGACTCCCATCTCGCCCTCGATGACGATGACGTCGAAGAATCGCTCCAGATCGTGCTGCGCGATCTTTCGGCGTTGGTGCTTGGTGTCGCCGTTGGTGACCAGCGCCATCGGCACGCCGCGGGCGCGCAGCCTCTCCAGCGCGGCGGTGACACCGGGGAAGAGGGTCATGCGTTCCCAGCGGCGATCCGCGAAGTCCTCCGCGATCGCCGAGGCCAGGGTGTCGTCGGTGCGGCCGACGGAGGTCAGGGCGTGGGCGGTGATCCGCGTCCACGCCCGCAGCATGTCGGTGCGCTCGATGCGGTGCCGGCCCGGATCGCTCCAGAACCATCGGCGCGTCTCCACGATGGCCCGGACGAGGCCGGTCGGATCGATGCCCACCGGCCCCGCGTGGGCTTCGCAGGCATGGTGCCAGCACTCGTCGACGCCGCCGGTGTAGTCCAGCAGCGTGTCGTCGAGGTCCACGAGCAGCGCCTTCACGAGGCGGCCTCCGCCTCCCGGGCCGGGGCCGGCGCCACCGGGAACGGGGCCAGCTCGGGCCGGCACACCGCCCGGAAGTTGCACCAGCGGCAGATCCGCAGATCCTCCGTCTTTTCGAAGCCGGATTCCTCGGCCAGGTTCCGGTCCGGGTCCTTCAGGTAGGCCTTCATGGAGCGCACGGAGAGCCGGATGTGCTCGCGCACCCGGTCCAGACTGGCCGCGTCCCACGGGTGCGTGGTGATCTTGGCTTCCCGCAGGTTGACCTCGTGCAGGTCCACGCGGGCGGGATCCACCCCGAGCACCTCCAGCGCGTAGAGCGCGTAGCCGCCGAGCTGGAGCGAGGCATCGTCTCCGCCGCCGCCCGTCTTCCAGTCGAGCAGCTGGAGGCGGTCGGCCTGGCTCCAGTAGCCGAAGTCGGGCGCGGTGAAGATACGGGTGCCCTCGAAGGGGAACGAGCCGATGTCCTCGATGAAGATCCAGCGCTCGGTCGGGGTGCGCTTGATCTCGCCCAGGACGGCCAGGCGATGGAAGTTTCGCAGGCAGCGGACCACGTGGTCGCGCAGCGCCTGCCACTCGGTGTCCCGGATGGCCACCGCGTACTCGTGCTCGAACAGCGAGGGCCGCTTGGGGCTCTCCCGGTAGACGCCGTCGCGCGAGCCCTTCCACTCCCCGCGCATCTGGCGCACGGTGTGCTCGATCAGGGAGGCTTCGCTCAAGCCATGGCCGTCGCGCAGGGCCAGCAGCGCGCGCTCGACGGCCTCGTGGACGAGGCGGCCGGCCCACATCTGCCGGGTCGCGAGCTGCTTGAGGATGTAGAGGCGCCGAACCAGCGGGTCGCTGTCGGCAGCCCAGCCGCCCCAGGCGCCGTAGTACTGGTAGTAGTAGCGCCGGCGGCACTCCTGGAAGGCGTTGTCGCGCGTGCGCGACCAGGAGAACTCGTTGGCGAGATCGGCCACGGCCCCAGCATAGCATCGCCGACGGGCCGCCGGTTCGTGGCACACTTGGGACCCACGTGCCGGCCACCCGGGAGAAGGAGGCCACCATGAGAGCCATCGCTGTCGCGCGGATCCTCGGGCCCGTCGCCCTCACCGTCATCGCCGTCCCGGCGCAGGACCAGAGCGACGAGCGGCTCCTGGCCCTCGGCCAGGGGGCCGATGGAGACCGTCCCGGAGCTCAAACGTGCCGGCCGTCCACTCGACGCTGGCCGGCTACCCGGCGGCCGGCTTCGTCCTCGAGATCGGCGGGGTGCGAGTGTACGCGAGCGGCGATACCGACCTCTTCGGCGACATGAAGATGATCGGCGAGCGCTATCGCCCCCAGCTGGGCTTCTTCTGTGTCGGCAATGGGCCGTACACGATGGGTCCCCAGGACGCGGCCCGCGCCTGCAGATGATGGGCGTATCGCAGGCGGTGCCGGTGCACTACGCGCACAACGCGCAGGTGCTCGGCCCCCAGGCCGGCGAGGAGTTCCGCGCGGCGGTCGCGGCCATCGCCCCGAGCGTCAAGGTGCACGTGATGAAGCCGGGCGACAGCATCCAGGTCACCGCCTGATCCTGGGCTCCGTTGGTGGAGCGCGGCGCGGCGACTGACGCGCCGCGCGCTTGCTCCGCCGCGGCCCGGCGTGCTAGGCTCCCCGCACTTTCCCGGGGGCGACGTAGCGCTCCTCACCACGCCGGGGCCAAGGGAGACTCCAATGCCGTTCGTGAACATCCGCATCTACGAGGGATGGGGCAAGGATCGGCTGGACGAGATCGCCAAGCGCGTGACCACCGCGATCTCCGACGTGACCAAGCTGCCCAAGGAAGCCGTCTGGGTGGTCTTCGAGCAAGTCGACCCGCCCGACTGGTACGTCGGCGGCAAGCCCGGCGAGCGCATGGCAAAAACCCCGAATGCCTGACCCCACGCTCACGGTCCGCGACCCGCGCTTCGAAAAGGTCGTGGCCTCCACGGTCGAGTTCGAGCGCATCGCCACCGGGTGTCTCTTCACCGAGGGTCCGCTCTGGCATCCCTCCGGCCACTACCTGCTCTGGAGCGACATGCCGGGCGATCACCTGCGTCGGTGGTCGGCGAAGGACGGCGTGACCTCGTTCCGCAAGCCGTGCAACAAGTCCAACGGCCTGACGTGGGATCGCGAGGGCCGGCTGCTCGCGTGCGAGCACGCCTCGAGCCAGGTGTCGCGGACCGAACCGGACGGCCGCATCATCCCGCTGGCCACTCACTACCAGGGCAAGCAGCTGAACAGCCCGAACGACGTCGTCTGCGCCGCCGACGGCGCCATCTATTTCAGCGATCCGCCCTATGGTCGGGCCGAGTTCTACGGCGTGCCCCGCCCGCAGGAGCTCTCCTTCCAGGGCGTCTTCCGGGTGGGCGCTGACCCGAAGAGCCCGGTGCTCCTGGTCGACGACTTCGACCGGCCCAACGGCCTATGCTTCTCGCTCGACGGCCGCCAGCTGTTCATCAACGACACCGCGCGGAAGCACATCCGGGTCTTCGACGTGAAGGGCGATGGCACGCTCGCGGACGGCCGGGTGTGGGCCGAGACGGTGGGCGAGGGCAAGGGCGCGCCCGACGGCATGAAGATCGACGCGCAGGGCCACGTGTACTGCTGCGGGCCGGGCGGCATCCACGTGTTCGGCCAGGACGCTCAGTGCCTGGGCGTCATCCACACCCCGGAGCCGGCGGCGAACTTCGCGTGGGGCGACGCCGACTACCGGAGCCTGTTCATCACCGCTTCGACCTCGGTGTACCGGATCCGGACCTCGACCCCGGGCCTGCCCGCGTTGTGAAATCCGGCTCCATGTCCCGGCTCGTTCGTACCTTCCCGCTCGTCAAAGGAGGCTGTTCATGATGCTGCGCGTATTCACCATGCTGCTGGCGGTGGCCCTCGCGGTGCCGATGGCCGCCGAAGCCCAGAAGCCGATCAAGGTCGGCGTGCCCCTGCCCCTGTCGGGCCCGCCCGCGCTGTTCGGGGAGCCCGCGTCCAAGGGCGCCATGATGTACGTCGAGGAGGTCAACGCCAAGGGCGGCGTGCTCGGCCGGAAGATCGAGCTGGTCGTGCGCGATTCCAAGGCCGACGCCAACGAGGCGGTGCGGGTGGCCCGCGAGATGATCCTGAAGGACAACGTCGACTTCCTGATGGGCACGCTGACCTCCGCGGAGGGGCCGGCGGTCTCGGTGGTGGCCAAGGAGAACAAGATCGTCTTCATCGCGCCGATCCCCAAGACCGATCAGCTCACCGCGGCCGATAAGCTGCACCCCTACGTGTTCCGCATCGCGGCCAACACCACCATGGAGGGCCGGAGCGCGGCCGAGATCGTGGCCAAGTGGCCGGTCACGAAGATCGCCACCATCGCCTTCGACTACGCCTACGGGCAGGACGTCACCAAGGCGTTCGTGGATCACATCAAGAAGATCAAGCCGAGCGTACAGATCGTGGACCAGCAGTGGCCCAAGCTCGGCGAGCAGGACTACAACCCGTTCATCAACGCCCAGATGGCGAAGAAGCCCGAGGCCATCGTGTCGTCGATCTGGGGCGGCTTCTTCGTGACGTACTCCAAGCAGGGCAAGGCGGTCGGCATGTTCGACGCGGTGAAGTACAACTTCATCGGTCTGGGCGAGGCCGGCTCGCCCGAGACCACCAAGTCGATGGGCGCGGACTATCCGGTCGGCATCTGGGGCAACTCCTACGACGCGTTCTACTGGGGCGAGTCCGGGGCCCACAAGGAGTACACCGCCAAGCTCTCCAAGTACCTCAACGACGAGTATCCGTCGTCCTGGGCGATCCAGGGCTACACCGGCATGCAGTTCCTGGTCGAAGCGATCAAGAAGGCGGGCAGCACCGACTCCGACAAGGTCTCCAAGGCGCTGCTCGGGCTCACCATCGACACGCCCATCGGCAAGCAGACGATTCGAGAAAAAGATCACCAGGCGAATCGCGGCCAGCTCTACGGCAAGACGGTGAAGGATCCCAAGTATCCCTTCCCGATCATGAAGCCGGTCGAGTACCTGGATCCGACCAAGTTCATGGACTAGCGTCTTTCCCCTCACCCTGCCCTCTCCCCAAAGGGGAGAGGGTGGCCTCGAGTTGCGGTCCCTGCCTTTCCCCGGTAGGGAGAGGGTGGCCTCGAGGTCGCGTTCGATTCCCTCTCCCCCGTCGGGGGGAGAGGGCAGGGTGAGGGGGACCCCCGATGCCGGATCCGTCGTTCGTCTTCGCGCAGAGCGTGAGCGGCCTCACCGCCGCGATGTTCCTGTTCCTCATCGCCTCCGGGCTCTCACTCATCTTCGGCGTGCTGCGCGTGCTGAACTTCGCGCACGGCACCTTCTACATGCTGGGGGCCTACAGCGCCTTCCAGCTCGTGCAGTGGATCGGTGCCGGGCCCGGGCGCTTCTGGCTGGCCGCGCTGGGGGCCGCCACCGCCGTCGCGATCCTGGGCGGCGTCGTGGAGCGCTTCCTCTTCCGCCACCTCTACGGCAAGGAGGAGCTGTACCAGCTGCTCTTCACCTACGCGCTCGTGCTGGTGCTGAGCGACGTGGCCAAGATCATCTGGGGCACCCAGCAGAAATCGGTGAGCCGGCCCCCCGAGCTGACCGGCGCCTTCCATCTGTTCGGGGCCACCATCCCCCACTACAACCTCTTCATCCTGCTGCTGGGCCCCACCATCGCGATCGCGTTCTGGTTCGTGCTGCAGCGCACGCGCGCGGGCCGGTTCATCCGGGCCGCCGCGCTCGACCGCGAGACGCTCGGCGCCCTCGGGGTCAACGTGGACGGCCTCTACACCTGGGTCTTCGTGCTCGCCTCGTTCCTGGGTGGGCTCGGCGGCGCGCTGATCGCGCCGATGCGGGCCACCACCCCGGGCATGGACACCGAGGTCATCGTGGAGGCCTTCGTGGTGGTGGTGATCGGCGGGCTCGGCTCGTTCTGGGGCACGTTCCTGGGCGCCCTGATCTACGGCCAGGTGCTCTCGTTCGGCATCCTGTTCTTTCCGCGCTTTTCCATCTTCGCGGTATTCGCGCTCATGGCCGCGGTGCTCATCGTCCGCCCCTGGGGCCTGCTGGGCCGGCCCCTGAAATAGCCAGGAACAGGACATGGTGGACAACCCAATGGTGAGTGCGGTGGGGGGGCTTGGGGGAGGAGCGACGCCGCTCCCCCCCAATACAAAGACATGCTGGACAACCCAATGGTGAGTGCGGTGGGGGGGCTTGGGGGAGGGGCGACGCCGCTCCCCCCCAATACAAAATAATGCCGTCACGGTTGCGTCACGTCCCCTGGGGCCTGCTCGTCCTCGCGGCGCTGTTCCTCGTGCCCGCGCTCGGTTCACGCTTTTACACGTTCCTCGCCAACGATGTCGTCATCTGGGCCCTCTTCGCCACCAGCCTCAACCTGCTGGTGGGCTACACCGGGCTGGTGTCCTTCGGCCACGCGGCTTACTTCGGCATCGGCGCCTATGCCACCGGCCTGCTCATGAAGAAGCTGGGGGTGCCATTCCTGATCGCGTTCCCGGCGGCGGGGGTGGTGGCCGGCCTGTGCGCGCTGGTGTTCGGCTTCTTCTGCGTACGCCTCACCCGCATCTACTTCGCCATGCTCACGCTGGCCTTCGCCCAGATCGTCTGGGCCATCTGCTTCAAGTGGAACGAGGTGACCGGCGGCGAGCAGGGCATGCCCGAGATCCCCTACCCGAGCTTCGACTGGGTGGATCGGGTGGCGACGGTGCTGCCGTTCGTGGGCGGCTACCGCACCTCGGACTACTTCTACTTCACCTGCCTGCTCCTGGTCGCTCTGTGCATCTGGCTGCTCCGCCGCATCGTGGGCTCGCCGTTCGGGCGCATGCTGACCACCATCCGCGAGAATGCGGAGCGCGCCGAGTTCATCGGGGTCAACGTGCGCCGCTACGAACTGGCCGCCTTCGTGCTCGCCGGCGCCTTCGCCGGCCTCGCCGGCGGCCTCTTCGGCATCTTCAACCGCGGGGTGTTCCCCGACTTCGCGTACTGGACGAAGTCGTCCGAGGTGCTGATCATGACCCTGCTGGGCGGCATGGGCACCTTCTGGGGGCCCGCGGTGGGCGCGCTCGCGCTCATCTGGCTCAACCAGCAGATCGTGTCCTATACCCAGTACTGGCCGCTGATCCTCGGCAGCATCCTGGTGATCCTGCTGTTCGTCTTCCCGGGCGGGCTTGCCGGCGCGGTGCTGGCGCTCTGGCGGCGGCTTCAGCGGAGGCCTGCCGGTGCTTGAAGTCAGCCGGGTCACGAAGAGCTTCGACGGCTTCCAGGCGGTGGGCGGGGTGTCGTTCACGGTGCCGCGCGGCTCGATCAGCGCGATCATCGGACCCAACGGCGCCGGGAAGACCACGCTGTTCAACCTGATCACCGGCCATCTGCGGCCCGACGGCGGGCGCGTGGTGTTCAAGGAGCGGGACGTGACCGGCATCGCCCCGCACGACCTCTGCCGTCTCGGCATGGGCCGGTCGTTCCAGCGCACCAACATCTTCCCGCGGCTGACCGTCTACGAGAACATCCAGGCCGCCTTCGTTTCCCACCAGGGGCGCGGCTTCAACCTCTTCACGCCGGTGGAGCGGCTCTACCGCGAGGAAACCGAGGCGCTCCTCCGGGCGGTGGGGCTGCTCGAGAAGGCGACCGAGACGTCGGGCTTCCTGTCGCACGGCAACCAGAAACAGCTCGAGCTGGGCATCGCGCTCGCGCTGGAACCCGAGATCCTGCTCCTCGACGAGCCCACCGCCGGCATGTCGGCCACCGAGACCCGCGACTCCATCCGGCTCATCGAGCGGATCGCGGAGGACCGCGGGCTGACCCTGCTCTTCACCGAGCACGACATGGAAGTGGTGTTCTCCATCGCCCACCGCATCACCGTGCTCCACCAGGGCCGGGTCATCGCCGACGGGGCGCCCGCCGAGGTGCGGCGCGACCCCGAGGTGCGGCGGGTCTACCTGGGAGAGGGCCACTGATGGCCGCCTCGCCCCCCGCGCGCGACACCATCCTCGCCGTCGAGAGCATCTACACGTACTACGGCCTCTCCCAGGTCCTGTTCGGCGTGTCGCTCCAGGTGGCGCGAGGCGAGTGCGTGTGCCTGCTCGGCCGCAACGGCGTGGGCAAGACCACGACGATGCGCAGCATCATGGGCCTCACGCCTCCGCGTCGTGGCCGCGTGGTGTGGAAGGGCCACGACATCGCGGGGCGTGCGCCCTACCAGATCGCCCGCGCCGGCATCGGTTTCATCCCCGAGGACCGGCGCATCTTCGCGGACCTCACGGTCTGGGAGAACCTGGACGTGGCGAGTCGCGGCGGAGCGAATGGAGGCGGCTGGACGGTGGACCGCGTGTTCGCCCTGTTCCCGAAGCTGCGTGAGCTGTCCGACCGCCAGGGCGGATTCCTCTCCGGCGGCGAGCAGCAGATGCTCACGATCGCGCGCACGCTCATGGGCAATCCGGAGCTGCTGCTGCTCGACGAGCCGTCGGAGGGCCTGGCGCCCCTGGTGGTGGAGCACCTGAAGGAGCAGATCGGGCGCCTGAAGAAGGACGGCCTGACGATCCTGCTGGCCGAGCAGAACATCGGCTTCTCGCTCGATCTGGCCGACCGCGTGTACGTGCTGGAGAAGGGCCACATCCGGTTCGACGGCTCAGCGCGCGACTTCCGCGACAACGCGGCAATCCGCCAGCAATACCTCGCGCTGTAGAAGGGATCACGCGCCCCGCCGACTGGCGCCGCGCGCTGGATGAATGCGGTGGGGGGAATGGGGGAGGAGCGGCGCCGCTCCCCCCCATTCAGATCAATCTAGCGGCGGACGCCGGGCTCCTGGTACGAGCTCATGAAACGGTCGTACTCCTGCTGCGCCCGGTCCTTGCTGTACCCGTAGCGCTGCTGGATCAGGCCGACCATCTGATCGGCGCGGCCCTCGGCCTGGTCCAGCTCGTCGTCGGTGAGCTTGCCCCACTGCTCCTTCACCTTCCCCTTCATCTCCTTCCACTTGCCCGCCGCGATGTCCTGGTTCATGACGGCTCCTTGTGTCTTGGGTTTGAGTGGGTTCGGCAGTGATGTGCTCCTCATCATCGAGGCAAGGCTCGTGCCCGCAGGCTCGCGCGAGTTTCCGGCTGCGCACCGGTCGATTTCGAAGCTCCCGCGAGCGACCGCCTTCCCGGGGGGAACCTCCTACTCGGTAGAACTCGGACCCGCGCTCAGACCTCGGCGCCCTGGCGCCGCAGCTCGTGGCGAACGTCCGCCGCCGGCACGTCGCGCACCGCCTTGCCGGCGCGCGCGGCCAGCGCCGCGCAGACGCCAGCGGCCTGGCCGGTGGCCATCGCGATCGGCATCACCCGGTACGACGAGTGCGCCTCGTGGGTGCCCGAGATGCACCGGCCCGCGACCGCCAGCCGGTCCACGCGCTGCGGCAAGAGGCAGCGCAGCGGAATGTCGTACCACTCCCCGGGGGGGAGCCGCTGCAGCCGCGTGCCCTTGCCCCGCGGGTTGTGGATGTCGAGCGGATAGGTCCCGCGCGCGATCGCGTCCTCGAACTTCCGCGCCCCCAGGATGTCCGGCGCGGTGAGCGCGTAGTCGCCGATGACGCGGCGGCTCTCGCGCACCCCGATGGTGACGCCGCTCTGCGCCACGTAGGAGCGCTCGAAGCCAGGCACGTACTTGCGAAGGAACGCCGCGATCTGCCGCATCTGCCGCCGGGCCTGCCACTCCGCGCGGGTGAGGTCCCAGACGCTGGTGCCCAGCACGCCGGTGACCCGCGTGCTGTTCACCGACAGCTCGCGCTCGTGAGGCGTGCCGAAGAAGAGGATGTCCTCGCGGGCGAGGGAGAGCTCGCCGGCCTCGGTGGCCTGCCGCACCAGGTCCCAGAGCCCGTGGACGCCGCGCCATTGGTCCGGGTGGGCCTGCCGATAGGCCGCGAACGCGGTGCGCTCGAACTCCACCATGCGGAACATCAGGGTCATGGGCTGCACGAGATCGTCGCCCTCGCGGCCCACCTCGAAGGGGGCGCCCGCCAGCGCGGCCACGTCACCGTCGCCGGTGGCGTCGACCACCGCCCGGGCCAGGATCACGATCGGCCCGGACTTGGTCTCGAACACCACGCCGTCGGGCCGCGGGGCACCGACCACGCCGGAGGCGAGGGCGTGCAGCAGCACGTGCACGCCCGCCTCGTCGAGCAGATCGAGGGCCACCAGCTTGAAGCTCTCCGGATCGAACGGCACCACGTATCCGGTCTGCTCGGACGCCCGCAGCGAGCCGCCGGCGGCGTGGAGCCGGTCGAGCAGGTGCCGTAGCACGCCCTGCACCACCGCGTCGCCCGGCCCGTGGTCCTGCGGCATGAGATCCGCCGCACCGCCGGGGGCGGGCGCGCCGCGCTGCGTGTGGAATGACATGAGCGGCATCACCAGCGCGGCGGTGGCGTTGCCGCCCAGGAACGCGTGGCGCTCGACCAATACGACCCGGGCGCCGGCCTCCGCGGCGCCGAGGGCGGCGCCCAGGCCGGCGGGGCCTCCGCCCACCACCAGCACGTCACAGCGCGCAGCGACGGTGGCGGCCCGCGGCGGAAGCGTGAGGGCCTCGGGGTCCTTCGGGCGCTGCAGCGGCGGCATCGCGCTCAGCCTCCGGGCGCGCGGCCGGCCTCCGATTCCTGCCGCCGGCGCTGGCTGTCGAGCAGCTCGAGCGCGATCTCGTTGGTGCGCCGAGCCCGCGTCTGGATGTCGGGCACCGCCTTCTCGAGGCGCGCCTGCAGGTTCCGCCGCAGGTCCCACCACCGATCGATGTAGGCGATGAGCTGGCCCGCGTTGACCTGCTTGAGCGGGGGCATCGCGATCTCGAGATCCTCCAGGAAACCGGCCACCTTGCTCGAGTACGGCAAGGCCACGAACGGCACCCGGTTGAGCGCGGCGAAGATCAGGAAGTGCAGGCGCATACCGACCGCGAAGTCGAAGTGCCCCATCAACGACAGCAGCTGGCCCGAGGAGTACTCGCCCTTCAGCACGGTGGCCCGATGCGCGTAGGCCATCTTGGAGACCACCGCGTGGGAATGCTGGGTGTCCTTGCGGCGCGGCTCCATCGGCACGAACACCAGATCGGCCTCGAGCCGATCCACCATGTAGTCGGCCGCATTGGCGAGCAGAGCGTGGTAGTGGCTCTCGTCGATGTCCGGCGCCGCCGAGCCGGGCTCCCGCACCGACAGCCCGATGAGCCGCCGGCGCTCGTTCAGCCCTTCGCGATGGAGCGCGTCGGCGGGCAGCGGCTCGGGCGTGAGCAGAAAGGCGGGGTCGGCCGTCACCTCGATGTCGCGGACGCCCACTTCCTCCAGCAGCTGGCGCGCCCGCCGCTCGCGCACCGTCACCGCGTCGGCGCGACTCAGGGTGTCGCGGATCAGGGTGCGGGCGGCCGCGTCGTGGAGCGGGCCCGCGCTCACCGCGTAGACCAGCACCGGCACGTGGTGCTCCTGAGCCATCGCGACTTCTCGGAGATAGACCGGCACGGCCTCGTCGTACAGGATGCCGCCTCCACCCAGGATGAACAGATCGAGGTCGGCGACCTCGGGCAGCACCTCGTCGCGGGAGAGGTCGCGCACCGGAATGGAGCGGTCCACCGTGTGGCGGGCCGCGGTGTCCTTGGCGTCACGGGAGAACACGATGATCTCGCACGGGACGGCCGCGCGCAGCTGCGTCACGATGGACTGCAGGATCGCCTCGTCGCCCAGATTCAGCCCGCCGTACGAGCCCGAGATCCCGATCTTGAACGTGCGCGCGTCGGATCGGCCCGCCATGAGGCGGACGAGGCTACAACTCCTGTGCCACCGATCCGTCCGCGTGGTGGCGGCGGCGGCGGACGGCAAGCGGCCCGCAGAGCCGGAATGCCGCGTCCCCCGCCTTCACACGGAGTCAGAACTTCCCGGTCGAAACTCCTCGGCGCCGCGCCGCCCTCCCGTCAGCGAGCGGCCGAGAACCCCGGGCACGAGCCTTGCTGTCTCTGGATGGCATGAGATGGCCTCGCATGAACACGCGGCGATGGATCATCGGGCTGGGCGCGCTCGTCGTGCTCCTCATCGTCGCCAGCGCGGTCGCGCTCTTCTTCATGGACGAGCCGCTGCGTCGCTACACCGAGGCCAAGATGAACGCACGCCTCAAGGGTTACACGGTCACCATCGGTCGGCTGCATTTCAGTCCGATCAATTTCTCCCTCGACCTGCGTGACCTGTCGATCGTCCAGAACCGGCATCCCGATCCGCCGGTGGCGAAGATCGACCGGCTCTACGCGAGCGTGCACTGGCGGGCCCTGCTGCACGCCAACGTGGTGGGCGACATCCTCATCGATCATCCGGTCGTCGTCCTGAACCTGGGGCAGGCCAGCGCGGAGGCGAAGGACGAGACCCCGGTGAAGGACAAGGGCTGGCAGGACGCGCTGCAGTCGATCTACCCGCTCGAGATCAACCAGCTGCGCATCAGCCGGGGCGACATCACCTATCAGGACCGAGGGCCGTTCAAGCCGCTGCGCGTCTACGATCTGGAGTTCAACGCCTCCAACATCCGCAACGTCCGCTCGGAGGAAGGCGTCTATCCGTCGCCCATGACCGCGCAGGCGCGGATCTTCGACGAGGGGTCGCTGGCGGTCCACGGGTGGGCCGATTTCCTGGCCGAGCCCTACGCCGCGGTCATGGCCGACATCGAGCTCGACCGCATCGCTCTGGACTTCTTCAAGCCGATCGCCGACCGGTACCACGTCTCGCTCGACAAGGGCATGCTCTCGGCGAACGGGGAGGTCGAGGTCTCCCCGACGTACAAGTCGGTGAAGCTATGGGACGCGACGGTGGACGGTATCCACGTGGACTACATCCAGACCGCGGCCAACGCGGGCGCCACCAAGCAGGCTCCCCAGAAGACGGTGGAGGCCGCCGACAAGTCCCAGGAGCCGGGGCTCGAGTTCCGGGTGGATCGGCTGGCCATCGTGAAGAGCGACGTCGGCTACGTCAACAAGACCGCGAATCCCGCCTACCGGGTCTTCCTCGCGGACACGAACGCGACGTTGACGAACCTGAGCAGCTTGCCCACCGGCGAGACCGCGGTGGCGGAGCTGTCCGGCAAGTTCATGAACTCGGGGCCGGCGAGTCTCTCCTTCAAGCTGCTCCCCACCCGGCCCGGCCCCGACTTCGACCTGGCGGTGGAGATCGAGGAGGCGGATCTCCGAACCATGAACGACCTGCTGCGCGCCCACGGCAAGTTCGACGTGGTGGCCGGGCGGTTCTCGCTCTACACCGAGCTGCACGCGAAGAATCGCCAGATCTCGGGCTACGTGAAGCCGCTCTTCCAGGACATGGAGGTCTACGACCCGTCGCAGGACCGCGACAAGAACGTCTTCCGCAAGGCGTACGAGGCGGTGGTGGGCAAGGTCTCCAAGGTGCTGGAGAACCGCCCGCGCGACGAGGTCGCCACCCGGGTGGACATCTCGGGCCGGATCGACAACCCGAACGCGAGCATCATCGACACCGTCGTGGGGCTGGTGCAGAACGGCTTCTTCAAGGCGATCCTGCCCGGCTTCGACGCCCAGCTCCGCCGCGCGCGCCGCTGACCGCCCTTTTCTGATACCCTCGGGGCATGGCGACGTTCACCGTCACGTGCCCGTGCTGCAACGGCCGCCTCACCATCGATCCGGCTCTCGAGGCGGTCATCGCTCACGAAGCCCCGCCCCGGCCCCGGTCGGGCATCGGTCTCGACGACGCGCTGGAATCCCTGAAGGGCGCAGCCGAGCGGCGGGCCGAGCGCTTCAAGGACGAGCTGAAGGCGCAGGAGAAGAAGGCGCAGGTCCTGGACAAGATGTTCAAGGAGGGGATGAAGAAGGCCAAGGACATGCCGGGCCGTCCCCTCAATCCCCTGGATCTCGACTAGCAGGCTGATGAAAGAGGCCCATCTGCTTCGTTGCCGCCCTCGGCCGCTCGCTCAACGTGGTGAGACCACGCCTCGCGAGCGGCCTTCGGGCGGCGCCTCGCACCTGGACCTTTTGGATCGGCCTGCGGCTGTTGGTGGCCGACGCTAGAGGTTCTGTGGTGGGCGGCGATCTCACGACCGCCCTCCTCCGGCGGGTCAGCCGATCCTTCTATCTCTCGGTCGCCGTCCTGCCACGGACGGTGCGGCCCACCATCGGGCTCGCCTACCTCCTGGCCCGGGCCTCCGACACCATCGCGGACACGCGCCTGATCGATCGGGCCGCGCGCATCGGGCACCTGGAGCGCCTGCGCGGAGCGCTCGAGGACGACGGCGGCCCGGTGGCCGCGATGGTCGGCGCCACCGCGCGGTCCCAGGCCCTGGCCTCCGAGCGCACGCTGCTGGAGCGGCTGCCGGAATGCCTGGGCGCCCTGCGCGCGCTGCCCGTCGAGGACCGCCGGCGCGTTCGCGCGGTGCTCTCCACCATCATCGAGGGGCAGATCCAGGACCTGCGCATCTTCCCGGGCGAGGATGAGGGCAAGCTGGCCGCCCTCGAGACCGCCGAGGATCTCGATCGCTACACCTACCTGGTGGCGGGCTGCGTGGGCGAGTTCTGGACCGAGGTGCACGTGGCCCACCGCCCACGCCTTCGGCACTGGGACCTGCCGCGCATGCGGGCCCTCGGCGTGCGGCTCGGCAAGGGCCTGCAGCTGACCAACGTGCTGCGCGACCTGCCGCGTGACTTGCGCCAGGGACGCTGCTATCTGCCGCGCCGGGATCTCGCCCGCCTCGGGCTCGAACCCCGCGATCTCCTCGATCCCGCGCGCGCCGGCGCGGTGCGCCCACTCCTGGTGGAGTGGCTGCAGCGCGCGCTGGATCACTACGAGGCAGGCTGGCAATACACCTTCGCGATCCCGCGCCGCGAAGCCCGCATGCGGCTGGCCTGCGCGTGGCCGCTGCTGATCGGGCTGCGGACGCTCGATCTGTTGGCCGCGAGCCCGAGCTGGCTCGATCCCGCGGTGTCGCCGAAGGTGCCGCGGGTGCGGGTCTACGGGTTGATGGCGCACTCGCTGGGCACGGTCTGGTCCACGCGCGCCCTCGGGCGTCAGGCCCGGCGCTTGCGCGCGCGGATCCGCCCGTGACCCCGCCGATCCGGGTCACCCAGGCCGACGTGTTCACCACGCGCCCATTCGCGGGCAATCCCGCGGCCGCGGTGCTGGAGGCCGATCGCCTCGACGAGGCGGTCCTGCCGCGCATCGCCGACGAGATGCGCGTCGCCGGCACCGCCTTCGTGTCTGCGCCCCGCGGCGCCGATGCGGACTGGCGGCTCCGCATGTTCACACCGACGCGTGAAGTCGCCTACTCCGGGCACACCGCGCTCTGCGCCACCCACGCGCTCGTGGAGGCGGGCCGCGTGCCCGGCGCGCACGTGGCCTACGAGACCCCGGCCGGTCCGCTCCGCGTGGACGTCGAGCGCGGCGAGGGCGCCGCGCTGATGTGGCTCGAGCCGCCGGCCCCGGCGCTGACCGCCGGCGAGGAGCGCCTCGACGAGATCCTGTCCGCGCTGGGGCTGCCTGCCGCCGGACTGGCGGCCTGGGCCCGACCAGCGGTCACGCCCGACCAAGACCTGCTACTGCCGTTGCGCGATCTGGCGACGCTCCGCGCGCTCCAGCCCGACATGAGGCGGCTCGCGGCGCTGCGCAGCGCCGCACGGGCTCGCGGGGTGTGCTGCGTATCGCGCGAGACGGTCGAGCCGGCTTCGAGCACGCATTGCCGCTTCTTCGCGCCCCACTACGGCCTGCCCGAGGACATCGTCACCGGCTCCGTGCACTCGCCGATGGCGGTGTGGCTGCTGGAGGCCGGCGCGCTCGACACGCGCAGGGGCCGCGCCGTCTTCACCGCCGAGCAGGGCGACGGGATCGGGCGCCCCGGCCGCCTGCGCATCGAAGTCATCGCGGCGGCCGACCGTACCCCGCGCGTGCGCGTCGGCGGTCACGCCGTGACCGTACGCAGCGGCAACCTGAGGGCGTGAGGCCCGGTCAGTCCCGAACCGGCAATGCGTAGAGATCCGGCGGGTTGATGCGGGCACGTCCCAGCTGGACCGCGAAGTGCAAGTGCGGGCCGGTCGACCGGCCGGTGGTGCCGACCGTGCCGATGGCCTGGCCGCGCTCGATCATCTGGCCCTCGGCCACCGACACGCCGTCCAGGTGGAAGTAGAGCGTGTAGAGGCCCAGGCCGTGGTCCAGGGCGACCAGCCGGCCTGCGAAGAAGAACTCGCCGAGCAGCGCCACCCGCCCCCGGTTGGACGCCACCACCGGGGTGCCCCGGTCGGCCGAATAGTCGATACCCGAGTGGGGCATCCGGGGCTGCCCGTTGATGATCCGGCGCGAGCCGAAGCCGCTGCCGGGCTTGCGGCTCGACACCGGCTGGGTGAAGGCACCACGCCAGAGCCGCTCGGGCGTCACCGTGTCGTAGAGCGCCCGTAGCCGGGCGGCCTCGTTGGCCGCGCGACGCTCGGCCTCCGGGTCGAGGTCGACCATCGGAGTCGGAAGGGTGAGGCGCTGCACCGGAAAGCCCCCCGCCTTGACGGTGAGGCCGCCGGTCGCCTTTCGCGACGCCCCGCTCGCGTCGACCACGCCGACGCTCCACGCAGCCCGGCCCGGCTTGGTCTCGAGATCGAGCCCGGCCAGGGCGGCGTACTCGTCGCCGTGCGGAAAGAAGGCGAGCGGGCGGCCGCCGAGGCTGCCCTGCATCTCCCGCGCGTCCCGGACACCGCGGACGAAGAGCATCACCACGTCGCCCTGGCGGGGCGACGACGGCACGATGCGGACGTCGAGGTCGGCTGCGGGCGAGGGCGCCGTGGGCCCGGCCCCCGCGAGCGCCACAAGCACCACCGCGAGCAGTGCGGAGCGGATCACCCGTCGATTCTACTGCCGGTGGGCGCCAGGGGCGGCGCTTCGCGAGCGCGGGCCGCGCGCACGGCGGCGGCCGGCAGGCGGCTACGAGCCCTCGGGCCGCTGCTGGCGGAGGAACTGCTCGATCTCGGCGACCAGGTCCGCCGACGGCGGCAATTCGTCGTGCCCCGCAGCGGCCTCGCCGGAGGCGGGCGCATCCTCGTCCTCGTCGACGGTGCGCCGCTCGAGCTTCCGCACGTACTCGGCGATCTTGGCGTTCTGGGCCACGATCGAGCTCAGGTTCTGATCGAACTGCTCGGCCGCCTCGCGCAGGTCCGACAGATCGGCCTCGGTGTTGAGCAGGCTCAGCACGCGCGTGACGAGCGCCAGCGCGGCGCGCGGGTTCTCGATGCCGGAGACGTAGTGCGGCACGTTGGCCCAGAGGCTCGCGGTGGGCATGCCCGCGTCGCGGCAGGCCACGTTGAGCACGCCGACGATGCCGGTCGGCCCCTCGTAGCGGGTCGGGCGCAGCCCGAGCCGCGCCGACAGCTCCGGATCGTACGAGCTGCCGGCGAGGCGGATCGGTCGCGTGTGGGCGACCTCGGCCAGCAGCGCGCCCAGCGTGACCACCAGGGAGGCGCGGCAGCGCCGTGCGAGCTCGAGCACCGCGGTGCAGTAGGTCCGCCATTTCAGGTGCGGCTCGATCGCCACCCCGACGATGATGTCGCGCTCCAGCTCGGCGGGCTGCGCGAGCGAGAATTCGGTCGCCGGCCACACGATCTCGCGCTCCGTGCGGGAGCCGGTCTTGAAGCGCACGTACGGCCGCGACAGGCCGAAGTGGTAAAAATCTTCCGGCTCGATGGTGGCGAACGGTCGCGAGGACCAGAGCTGGCTCAGATAGCGGGCCGCGGTGGTGGCCGACTCGGCCGCGTCGTTCCAGCCCGAGAAGGCCATGATAATGATGGGCCGGCGCAGCCCGCCTGCCTCCTCGTGGACCTGCAGGACATCGCTCATCCGCGGCGTGGCCTCCTGGGGGGACTTCCCCGATCCGAAGGGGGGATTCGAACGGAGCATGCCTGACCGCTTCCCACGCCGCAACAGCAAAACAGCGACGGCAAATGGAAGTTGACCTCCCTGGGACCCCTCCGTATAGTTACGTGTCGTGCCAGACCAGCCGATCGACGGAACCTCAAGGAGGAACGGGACCATGCGGGCATGGCTTTCGCTGGCTTCAGTCGTCGGAGGCGTCTTGATGTTGACGGCGGCGTGCGCCACGTCGGAGGAATGGGCCGAGTGGAGAAGTCACAACACCCACTTCGCGTCGGGCACGCACGGCGTGTTCTCGCTGCGGAACAATCGCGACGGCTCGAATCCGCGAGTGACGCGGACCGACGTCGAGGCGGCGAGGCAGGAGAGCTGGTGGGGCAAGGCCATCACGGTGAGCCCGGAGCAGATCTTCCAGAACTAGCCAGATGATGCATCGGTCCCGTCCGAGCGTGCCGGCCGCCGGGCTCCTCCTGGCGGCCGCGCTTCTTGCCGCCGTCGTCCCCGCCTTTGCGGCGCCGGAAGACGCACTCATGCCGCTCGAGAAGTACACGACGGCCAAGGCCAAGAACCTGGCCTCCGCCCACCGCACGCGGCTGTTGAAGTTCTCCGAGGAGATCTACAACTGCCTGCCCTGGCTCAGCGTGGCCCCGGGCGGGATGGGCTTCCCCAAGGCCAAGGACAGCGTCGACGACGACCGGTATCTCTCCACCTGGATCTACATCGATCAGCGCGAGGATCCCGCGTTCGCCGCCCTGCCGCAGGAGCGACGGGTCTCCGCGATGTTCTCGCGCTACGGCGTCGACATGCTGCGCCGCATGGCCTCGCTGTCCGACGTGCTCGACGACAGTGACGTGGCCGGGCTCTCGGTGGTGCTGTCGTGGCTGAAGCCCGGCACCAGCCGCCCCGGCAAGCAGCCGGTGAACGAGACGTTTGCACTCTTCGTGGACAAGGCCACCATCGTCGACTTCCTGGCCAAGCGGGTGCCCCCGGCTGAGTTCACGAGCCGGGCGAAGTTCACCCTCTTCGACGGCATGGACCCGGTCGGGCGCGTGCCGCTCGAGGTCTGGGACGACTCGTTCAACTCGACGTTCAAGGTGGCCAACTACGAGCCCCCCAAGGGGGTGCAGTGCCAGTAGCCTGAGCGCTGTCGCCCGGCGTCCGCCTGCCTCGAAAGGCGCCGAGATTGCGACGATTCCCGCCACCGGCCGTTGTTTGACACCCCCTGGGGGTTCCGCTAGCATTCAATCGGAGCCATGAAGCTTCCCAACCGTCAGAAGACCCAGTTTTCCCTGGTCTATCTGTTCATCGCCCTGATGGTGGTGTTCGTGGTGCAGAGCTGGCTCCGGGCCCCCGTCACCGTCGACATCCCGATGAGCCAGTTCCTGGTCTTGGTCCGGGAGGGCAAGGTGCTCCGGGTCTCTCTCGGCGAGCGCGAGATCCAGGGCGTGCTCAAGCCCGGGGCCCTGCCCGCGCCGCCCGCCGGACCGAGCGAGAAGCTGCGCAAGCTGCTCGGCGCCGAGCACGGGCCCATCGTGTTCACCACCGCCCGCATCCCGGCCACCGACGACTACCAGGTCGTCCGGGAGCTGGAGGCCGCGAAGGTGGAGTTCTCGGGGCGGATCGAGTCGACCTTCTGGCGCGACCTGATCTCGTGGGTCGTGCCCCTCGTCCTCATGGCGGCCCTCTGGGTGTTCCTGATGCGCCGGATGGGCGGCGGGCCCACCCAGGCGCTGTCCTTCGGACGCTCCAAGGCCAAGATCTACGACCGCAAGGAGCTCAAGACCACGTTCGCCGACGTGGCGGGGGTCGAGGAAGCCAAGACCGAGCTGATGGAGGTCGTCGACTTCCTCAAGAATCCCAAGAAGTACCAGCGTCTCGGCGGCCGCATCCCCAAGGGCGTGCTGCTGGTGGGGCCGCCCGGCACCGGCAAGACCCTGCTGGCCCGCGCGGTGGCGGGCGAGGCGGACGTGCCGTTCTTCTTCCTCTCCGGCTCGGAGTTCGTCGAGATGTTCGTGGGCGTGGGGGCCTCGCGGGTGCGCGACCTCTTCGAGCAGGCCAAGGAGAAGGCGCCCTGCATCGTGTTCATCGACGAGCTGGACGCGATCGGCAAGACCCGCGCCGGCAACACCGGCTTCCTCTCCGGGCACGACGAGCGCGAGCAAACGTTGAACCAGCTCCTGGCCGAGATGGACGGCTTCGACTCGTCCAAGGGCGTGATCATCATGGCCGCCACCAACCGGCCGGAGGTGCTCGACGCGGCGCTGCTGCGGGCGGGCCGCTTCGATCGCCAGGTGGTGGTGGACAAGCCCGACGTGCGGGGCCGCGAAGCGATCCTCCGCGTGCACGCCCGCAACGTGAGGCTCGCTCCCAGCGTGGATCTTCAAGTCTTGGCCGCGCGGACCCCGGGCATGGCGGGCGCCGACCTCGCCAACATCATCAACGAGGCGGCCCTGCTGGCGGCCCGCAAGGGCAAGGACGCGGTCGAGATGGCCGACCTCGAGGAGGCGGTGGACCGCGTGGTGGGCGGCCTCGAGCGGAAGAGCCGCGTGCTGTCCGAGAAGGAGCGCGACATCGTCGCGCATCACGAGATCGGCCACGCGCTGGTCGCCTCTTCCCTGCCCAATGCCGACCCGGTGCACAAGGTGACCATCATCCCGCGCGGCGTCGGCGCGCTCGGCGCCACCTACCAGCTGCCGCTCGAGGATCGCTACCTGCTCACCCGCAGCGAGCTGGAGGACCGGATCGCGGTGCTGCTGGGCGGGCGGATGGCCGAGGAGATCATCTACGGCGAGATCTCGACGGGGGCGCACAACGACCTGGAGCGCGCCACCGAGATGGCCCGGCTCATGGTCATGCAGTACGGCATGTCCGAGCAGCTCGGACCGATGACCTTCGGCGGCGGGCAGCAGGCGATGTTCCTGCGGGGCGCCGGCCTGTCGCAGGAGCGTGAGTACAGCGAGGAAAGCGCCCGGCGCATCGACGGCGAGACCCGCGCCATCATCGACCGCATGTACGACCGCGTGCGCGATCTGCTGACCACCCGCAAGCGGGTGCTGTTGGATGCCGCGGCCGAGCTCAAACGGAAAGAGACGCTGGAGGGCGACCGGCTGAGGCAGCTGCTGGCCGGCGAGCCCGTGGGGGCATAGGGAATGATCTCTCTCAAGCGCAGCACGCTCGCGTTCATGGTTCTCGTCACGCTCGTGGTGGGCGCCGGGGTCGGCATCTGGGGCGCCGGCGCGGTGGATCAGATGAAGCCCCCGCGCACGGCAGCGCCCGTCGCGCAACTGCCGTCGGGCCCGCAGCCCCGCGTCATTCCCGCCGCCTTGCCGGTGCCCTCGGGCAGCTTCTCGCAGGTGGCGGAGACCGTCGGGCCCGCGGTGGTCAACATCAACACGGTGACGCGGGTGAGCGGACGCACGCCGGTCGAGGAATTCTTCGGCGACGAGTTCTTCAAGCGCTTCTTCGGCGAGGCGCCGGAGCGTCAGCAGGTGCAGCGCAGCCTGGGCTCGGGCGTGATCGTGGACGCCAGCGGCATCGTGCTCACCAACGCCCACGTGGTGGAGCGCGCCAGCGAGATCGAAGTCTCCACCGCCGACGGCAAGAAGCACAAGGCCAAGCTGATGGGCGTCGATCGCAAGACCGACCTGGCCGTGCTCAAGCTGCAGGGCGGCGGGCCCTATCCGGCCGCCACGCTGGGCGACTCCGACCGGGTCAAGGTGGGTGACTGGGTGCTCGCCATCGGCTCGCCCTTCGGCCTGCAGAAGACGGTGACCGCGGGCATCATCAGCGCCAAGGGCCGCTCGATCGGTCAGGGCCCCTTCGACGACTTCCTGCAGACCGACGCCGCCATCAACCCGGGCAACTCGGGCGGCCCACTCGTGAACATGTCGGGCGAGGTGGTGGGCATCAACAGCGCCATCCTCTCCCGCACCGGCGGCAACGTGGGCATCGGCTTCTCGATCCCGGTGAACATGGCCAAGCAGATCTACACGGAGCTGGCCGCCAAGGGCAAGATCACCCGCGGCTGGCTCGGCGTGTCGATCCAGCCGCTCACCCCCGACCTGGCCAAGGGATTCGGCCTCAAGGAGCCGAGCGGCGTGCTCATCTCGGACGTGGTGCAGGACAGCCCCGCCGCGGCGGCGGGGATTGCCTCCGGCGACATCATCATCGAGTTCGACCGAAAGAAGGTGGAGTCGCCCCAGGAACTGCAGAAGGTGGTGGCGGCCACTCCGCCCGGGCGCGCGGTCCCGCTCAAGGTCTGGCGCGACAAGGGCGAGAAGATGCTCGAGATCAAGATCGGCGAGACGCCCGACGACAACGTCGCCCTCAAGTCGACCAACAAGGGCAAGAGCCTGCTCGGGCTCGACGTGCGGCCCATCACCCCCGAGCTGGCGCGCCAGCTGAATCTGCGCAACCCGGAGGGCGTCATCGTCTTCCAGGTGGACGAGGACAGCGCCGCCTCCGAGGCGGGCGTGCAGCGCGGCGACGTTATCCGCGAGGTGAACCGCCAGCGGGTGCGCAGTCTCCAGGACTTCGAGAAGGCCACGAAGGATGTCAAGGATGGCGACCGCGTGACGGTGCTGCTGCAGCGCGGACCGCAATCCCTCTACGTCGCCTTCACCGTGGCCCACTCGTAGAGGCCGACAAGGGCGCATCGGCATCGTCGGCGCCCTCGGCCGGGGCGCTCACCCGCCGGGAGTACGCTGCCGACGAGTACAGCGCGGATCTGTGTCTCGCCCCGTCCCGATGTCGACGACGAAAGCGGTCGATCGGTCGACCACACGCGGGATCGAGGCGTGCCAGCCGAACTCCATTCTCCCGTCTGAACCTCGTGGTTGTGTCAGCTTTCATGTTCAGAGACGGGGCTTACGACCATCGAAACGCATCGCACCGACGGAGAGCAGGTCGTAGGTGATCAGCCGGTGGGCCGGCGACCGCAAGGATCCATGGCGGTCAGCGCTTGTTGGTGATGGCGGGCGCCGTCTCCCGGAGGGAGAACTCGCGGGTGAGCGTCGGGACCAGCCAGGCCACGTCCGGCTTCGACACCATCTTGAAGGCGTACATGGACTGCAGTGCCTGGTGGTCTTCCTTGCGGAAGGTCATCTTGCCCTTGGGCGTCTGGAAGTCGAGGCCTTCCATGGCCGCGACGAGCTTTTCGCTATCGGTCCCGCCCGCCTTCTGCACGCCGGCAACCACGGCCATCGCGGCCGCGAAGCCGCCGCAGGCGAAGAAGTCGGGCGGCTCGTTGAAGCGCTTCATGTGTTCGCGGACCAGCCAGGCGTTCACTGGATTCCTGGGGATCTCGTAGTAGTAGTACGCGCCGCCCACCATGCCCTCGAGCTTCATGCTCTTCATCGCTTTCAGCTCGTCGACTATGTTGCTGCTACTGGTGGCACGGGCCGCGCGATAGAGGTCCGCCGTGAGCGTGATGCCATGCTTGTCCAGGCGATTGCCCACGAGCTGCTGGAAGAGCCCGCCATTGACCGACCACATCACAAAGACGTATTTCTCTCCCGACTTGTCCTTGAGCGCGCCGATGATTTTCTGGATCGGCGCGGTGAAGTTGGTCGCCGAGATGGGGGCGTACTCCTCGTGCACCACCTTGGCCCCCGCCTTCTCGACCGCCGCCTTGTAGGCCGCGACCGCCCCGCGTCCGAGGCCGTCATCCTGGGCAATGGTCGCGATGGAGACGCCGGGTTTGGCCACCGCGAGTGCGTTGGCGATCGCGTCCTGCGTGAAGGTGCGGCCGGTCCGGAACACGTAGCGGTTCCAGTTCTCCCCGGTGATGCGGTCGGCCACCGCCGGCTCGACGATCAACACCTTCTTGAACTCGGCGGCCACCGGCAGCACCGCGAGGGCCGCCGCGCTGCCCGTCGTACCCACCACCAGGTCCACCTTGTCGTCCGCGTAGAGCTTGGTGACCTTCTGCTTCGCCACGTCGGGCTTGAGCTGATCGTCCTCCTCGATCACCTCGATGGTTCGGCCCAGCAACTCCTTCTTCCCGGCGGTCGCGTATTCGAGACCCAGGTAGAAGCCGCGCTTCACTTGCTTGGCGTAGACCGCGTAGACCTCGGCTGTCCCGGTGAAGCCTTGCACCAGCCCGATCTTGATCGGAGTCTGGGCGAGGGCGGCGGTCGGAGCGCCGGCCGCGAGGACCAGCAGGGCGATCAAAACGAGGAGCCGAATGCGCCACGCTATGTTCATGAACGGTCTCCCATGCAGTTCATCGGCCTGGACTCGCAGTTGCGCTAGCAAGGGTCGATCAGGCGCTCGAGCAACGCGAGGTGGACGCCGTCAACGTAACCTTGGGGTCCAGACGCGGACGCCGGCCGCCCTGAAGCCGACGGTACGAGCCCGACCGCCCAGTGCATCGTTCACCCAGGACGGCAAGTTCCGGACCAAGGGCCTTGGACAAGTGGAATCGTGCAGTTACGCGCCTGGTCGGGGGGAGTGACTGGGTGCGTTTGCCGCCACCGCGTGAAGCACGGCCGAGACGACATCTTCCGGCACGGCAACCACGGCTACCCGTCACGCGGTGATCTTCATCCAGTCGTGCGACTGCTCGAAGGCATGCGCGGCGCGGTAGATGGTGGACTCGTCGAAGGCCTTCCCGATCAGCATCAGGCCCGCGGGCAGGCCGGCGCTCATGCCGCAGGGCAGCGTCATCGCGGGATGGCCCGTCACGTCGAAGGGCGCGGTGTTCGCCAACATCTCGAACGCACGCTGGATGGATTCCATCCGAGGGGCCCCGGGCTCCGGGATCCTGGTGGCTCGCAGGGGCAGCGTCGGCATCAGCAAGAGATCGTGACGACCGAGCGCTTCGTCGTACGCCGCGCGGAGTCGCCGCGCCAGGTTCTGGGACTTGGCGTAGTAGTGCCCGCGATACTTGCCGAGCGCGTACTGTCCGAAGAGGATCGTGGCCTTCAGGGTATCCGACAGCTCGTCGGCCCGCGAGCGCCAGCTCGCGTGCGCACCGATCAAGCTGGTCACGTAGAGGCCCTTCCAGTTGAAGCCGTAGCCGTTGCCGTTCATCATCTGCCAGGTCGCGCCCTCCACCGCGATCGGCGTCCAGATCGCGGGGCCGAGCCGGTGCATCGGGATCGACACCTCCTGCACGGTCGCGCCCAGCTCGCGGAAGCGGTCGGCGCCGCGGCGCACCAGCCGGTCCACCACCTCCTCGGAGCCGGGATGACCGAAGCCCTCGGTCACCACGCCGATGCGCATGCCCGCCACGTTGCCGGTGAGCGCCTTCGTGTACGCGTCCACGCGAACGTCGATCTGGCGCGGATCGAGCCCGTCCGGCCCGGCCAGCACCTCGAGCAGCAGCGCGTTGTCGGCCACGGTGGCGGTCATGGGACCGGTGTGGTCGATGGTGAGCTCGATCGGCATGATGCCGGTGTAGGGCACGAGCCCGTGGGTCGGCTTCATGCCGTAGATGCCGCAGTAGGCGGCCGGGATCCGGATCGAGCCGCCCTGGTCACCGCCGATGGCCATCGGCACCTCGCCCGCCGCCACCACCGCCGCGCTGCCCGAGGACGAGCCGCCCGCCGAATAGCCGAGCTTGCGTGGGTTCTGCACCGGTCCGTGCGCGCTGGTGTGGCTGCCGCCTGAGAAGCAGAAGTACTCGCAATGCACCTTGCCCGCGATGGTGCCGCCCGCGTCCAGGATGCGGGTCACGATGGTGGCGTCCACGTCGGGCACGTAGCCCTCGAGCGTGGAGGCGCCGTTCATCATCGGCACACCGGCCAGGCACACGTTGTCCTTCAGGGCCACCCGCTTGCCCGCCAGCTTGCCGGAGGACGCGCCCTTGACCTCGGACTTGTAGTACCAGGCGTTGTACCGGTTCTCCTCGCCCTCCGGCCGATAGCCGCGCGTCCGCGGATACTTCACCGGGGGCAGGTGGTCGGCGAGGCCCTCGAGGGCGTGGTAGGCACCGACGGTGCCGGCCATCGCGTCGAGGAAGAAGCGGATGTCGTCGTCGGAGAGGGTCATGCCAAGCTGTCGACCGACGGCGGCGAGCTCGGCGGGAGTGGGGGGCTTCACGCTAGCCATGGCATCCTCCTTCGGTCAGGGGGCCCGGAAGGCGCGCCAGCGCGCCTCGGCCTCCGCGAAACCGGGACCGCGGTCGATGAGTGGCAGGTCGCGGGCGCGGCGGCCCCGCTCCTCCTGGGTGGCGGTCTTGTCGATCTCGAGCGTCGCCGCCTCCAGCGCGACGCCGTAGTCCTCGAACGCGCCGCGGGCGCTCACGAAGCCGCGGGCCACGTCCTGGCGCACCCGCTCCGGCTCCCGCGCCAGCGGATCACCCCAGCCGCCGCCGCCGCACGTCTCGAAGCGCAGCAGATCGCCGCGCTCTAGCACGATGCCGTCGCCGAGGGCGGGCAGCACGCGCTCGCGCGGCGTGTCCGGATTCAGCACGATGCGCCCGGTCCGCCCGGCGGTTCCGCCGGCCACCCCGTACGGCGCGACCACCGTGTTCTCCATGCGGGTGGCCAGCTCCGCGCGCTCGGCGAGCACGCGCACGTCGCGCACCACGCCGGTGCCGCCGCGGTGGAGCCCGGGGCCGCCCGAGTCCGGCCGCACCGCGTAGCGCTCGACCCGGAGCGGGAAGTCGCGCTCCACGTACTCGACCGGGTAGTTCTCCTGCGCGATGTAGTAGATGACGTCGACCCCGTCCGCGAACGGCCGCGCCCCGAGCCCCACCCCGAGCCCCTCGATGCACAGGATCGGACGGTGCCGCGCCGCGTCCCACGAGCGGAAGTAGTAGAGCACGTAGACGGGCGAGCCCGCGGGCACGCGGCCGCCGTTGGCCTGGGCGAGCGTGCCGAAGATGCACGACATCACCCGGAAGCGCGTGTTGGCCCGCATGCCGAGCGGCGCCGGGAAGCGCGGCTTCAAGATGCTGCCCTCGCGGGCGATCCACTCGTCCAGGTTGTCGAGCAGGCCTTCGTTGACCTCGAGGTCCGAGTCGACCGATTGCAGGTACCGCCCGAAGGCGATCCGCAGCAGCCCGGTATTGGTGGTGAAGTTGATCGGACCGCGCGCCTGATCGTCGGAGTCGGAGCCGTCCAGGCGCACGTGGTCGCCCCGGCGCTCGAGGGTGAGGTCGATGCGATACGGCCGCTCCTCCCGGCCGCCGTCGCTGTCGAGGAAGTCGTGGAAGCGCCAGCGCCCCGACGGGACCAGGTCGAGGAACAGCTCCCGCGCTCGCCCCGCGGTCTGCGCGATGCATTCCTCGAAGGCGGCCAGCACCGTGTCCGCCCCGTAGCGCCCGCACAGCTCGCGGAGGCGCGTCTCGGCCAGGCGGCACGAGGCCATCATCGCGCGCGTGTCGCCCTCCACCAGATCGGGCAGGCGCGAGTTGCGCAGGAAGATCCGGTAGGCTTCCTCGTTCAGCTGGCCCTCGCGGACGATACGCACCGGCGGCACGAGCACGCCCTCGTGGTAGATCTCGGTGGCGTGCGGTGAGATCGAGCCGGCCCGCAGCCCCCCGATGTCCTGGTAGTGGCCGAAGGTGGTGGCGAAGGCCACCAGCCGCTCCTCGTGAAAGATGGGCACCGCGAACACCATGTCCTGGTGATGCTGCACCGCCCCGTCGGAGACGTACGGATCGTTGAACCAGTACACGTCGCCGGGCCGCATGGTCTCGAGCGGATACGTCTTGATGATGGCCGCGACCATGCCCGGCCCGCTGCCCGAGATGTGGCAGGCCACGATACGGCCGCGGGTGTCGAAGATGCCGACGAAGTAGTCCTTCTTCTCCTTGATGAAGGGCGACATCGCGCACCGCTCCATCAGGAGCTCCATGTCGCGGATGGCCGAGGCGAGGCTGCCCCGGATGATCTCGAGCGTGATCGGATCGACGCGAAGCCCGGAGAGGTCAGCCATGGGCGCGCTCCATCAGGAGGTTGCCACCGGCATCCACGCGAGCTTGGAAGCCCGGTGCCAGCAGGACGGTGGCGTCGGCCTGCTCGACGATTGGCGCGCGAGCGCGACCCTCGCCTTCAAACGCAAGGGCGAGCATCTGATCCTCATCGGCCACAGTAACAGCGATGTCGGCCAGTCACTCTGGCTCGAGGTGATACACGGCCGTCGCGAGGGCACGCCGCCCCTGGTGGACCTGGCTGCCGAGAAGCGGGCAGGCGAATGTGTGCGCTCACTTATCGCCGAGGGCCTGGTCACCGCGGTGCACGATTGCGCGGACGGCGGCGCGGCCGTGGCAGTCGCCGAAATGGCGCTCGCCGGAATCACCTCCGTGGGTGAGTTCCACTACGTGCACCACGACGACGGCGGAACCCCCTACGCCGAACCCAACGCGATGGGACACGCGGTCATCGACGGCGCCGCCGACGCCGTTCGGTGCTTGCACTTCTCCAACGACGGCAACCGGCTCGCGGTCGGTTGCGAGAAAGGCTGGATTCAGGTCATTGACGTGGCCAGCAAGCAGACGATTTATCACGAAAGGCCAACGCCGGCGGACACTCTGGAGATCAAGTTCAACCCGCTACCCAAAACCAACTTCATCGCCACACTCGCCGCCGACCAGTACGTTCTGCTGCTGAACGTTGTGACGAAGCAGAGACTCGAGTTCCCGATTAAGGGTAGCTTCCCCACCACGCTGGCCTGGAGCAACGACGGCAAGTATCTCGCAATCGGGAGCCTCTCGGGCGTCATCACGCTCTGCACCGCGGACGGCCGCATCTTCAAGACTCTGCCTGCAATCACCCACAACGGCAAGCCGGTCCGAATCCACGAACTCCAGTTCCTGCCGGGCGACATCGAGTTGGCCATCGCGGGCAGCACCTGGTCCGGTATCATCGATTCCAACACCGGGAAA
>Ga0081455_10000881_pt1 | contig 38864 bp, 30 predicted proteins | sample TabmetS3T2R1_FD_70207 | JGI IMG/M metagenome (GOLD analysis project Ga0081455, IMG submission 70207) | Tabebuia heterophylla rhizosphere microbial communities from the University of Puerto Rico - S3T2R1 | ecosystem: Host-associated > Plants > Roots > Rhizosphere ... | reverse complement strand
GGGCTCGGCGCGGGGCGAGCCTCTCGCGAGGGTTCGGGCTCGGCGCCAACTGAGACTCCTCGACTCGTCGCGCCGGAATGGAAGCGCGGTGACGAATGGGCCTATCGGTGGGAAAGTCCGCTGGGCAAGGGGACGTTCATCTGGTCCTTCGATCACGAGGCGACGCTCGACGGGGAGGCATTCTATGTCGTCCGGTCCGGTCCCGCGCGCGAGTCCTACTATCGGAAGAAGGATCTCGCCTTCTACATGGACAAGGTGAACGGGGAGGTCGAGTACCGGCATACACCCCCGACGCCGTGGGCGCCCTGGCCCTTCCGCGCCGGCGCCAGGTGGGAAGTGCGCTTCGCCGCCGAGCAGCCAGCCGAGAAACAGGCCGAGCAGCACGTCCGCGTCTGCGAGTCCTCCGACGAGAGGATCACCGTGCCCGCCGGCACCTTCGACGCCGTCAAGGTCGTCTGCCGACATGCCGGGACCGGCGCCCTATCGCTCGAGATCTGGTACTCGCTGGCCGTGAAGCAGATGGTCCGCGAGAGGAGCGTCTTCGCCTACGGGGTCCGGGAGCGGGAGCTGATCGCGTACAAGGTCCGCTAGCGGCCCGCTCCCACCTCGGAGGTCGAGATGCGTCGAGATGATGAGGAAGCTCAGCCTCCGGGTCTTCGAAAAGCATGGCACCACGTGGCGCGCGGCCGCGTTTCATAACACCGTGGTGAGGCCCTCGGTGAACGACAGGGGTTGGCGGACGACGTAGCCGCTAACCCGCGTCGTTGACCGAGACTTCACCCGGGCAAGCGCCTACGGCCGGATGTTCTGGTTGAGACGGAACAGGTTCGTCGGGTCGTAGGTCCGCTTGAGCGCGCGCAGCCGATCGTACTTCGCGTCCCCGTAGGCGGCCCGCACTCGGTCCGGTCCCTCCTCGCCCAGGAAGTTCACGTAGACACGGCCCGTCGAGTAGGGGCGGATCGCCTCCCAGAAGCTCCGGGTCCACGCCATGCACGCCGGGGCCCGGTCGGGGTCGGACCAGACGGCGTCGATGTTCACCGCATGCCCGGCCCGCCGGTCCTCGAAGGCCGATCCCTCGGGATCCTCTCTCGCGACGGCGCCGCCGAGATGGAAGATGATCGTGTAGGACTCGGGCGTGGCCGCGCGCCAGGCGTGCTCGGCCAGCGTCGCGAGCAGCGGATCGCTCAGCGTCGCCACGTATTCCGATTTCCAGTAGTACCCGAGCCCGTGCGGCACCCCGGGATCGAGCAGCGCCTGGTGCTCGACGTAGGGCGTCGGGCGGATCGTATCCGCCAGCGGCGGGCCGAGCCGCCGCAGTCCGGCGATCGCGTGCTCGCCCTCGGCGACCGAGCCGGCGTAGCACGCCCCGATGATCACGACGGGCTGCCCGTGGACCGACGCCGGCAGGAACGGGGCGGCCGGAGCGGTCGTCAGCACGGCAATGGTCATCAGCTCGTCGGGCGCCATCGCCACGCAGTCCCGGTAGGAGGCGAGCACCTCGCGCGCCCGGGCGGCAGGGTGGACCATCACGCCGGCCAGGACGGTCGGGCCGACCGGATGCAGGCGATACTCGAACGACGTCACCACGCCGAAGTTGCCGCCGCCACCGCGGAGACCCCAGAAGAGGTCAGCGTGCTCCTCGGCGCTGGCCCGCAGGAATTTCCCGTCGGCGGTGATCACGTCGGCCGAGAGCAGGTTGTCGATGGTGAGCCCGTACCGGCGCATCAGCCAGCCCAGGCCTCCGCCGAGGGTGAGCCCTCCGATCCCGGTGTGCGTCACGATGCCGCCCGGAGTGGCGAGGCCGAACGCCTGGGTCTCGCGGTCGACCTCGCCCCACAGCAGTCCCGGCTGCGCGCGCGCGGTCCGCGTGACGGGATCGACCCGCAGGCCCTTCATCGGGGACAGATCGATGACCACTCCGCCATCGCACGTCGCCGTGCCGGCCACGTTGTGGCCGCCGCCGCGCACGGCGACGACGAGCTGCCGCTCGCGGGCGAACCGCACGGCGGCGCGGACGTCGGCGACGCCGGTGCAGCGCGCGACGAGCGCGGGGCGGCGATCGATGGCGCCGTTCCAGACGCGGCGGGCGGCCTCGTACGGCGGATCGCCGGGGCGGATCAGGTCGCCGCGGAACTGTCGCGCGAGGTCGGCGAGGGCATCATCGTCCAGCACCGGGGCGTTGCGATGGTCGGCCTTCAGAATGGGTGAAGTCGCCATGGTGCACCTCCTTGCTGGGGCACGATGGCCCGGGCCGCCCCGTCCGGTAAACAACAGAAAATGGAGTTGCGGCGGCCGGCGCGGCTCACTACGCTCAGGTCACCATGAGGGGCTACGGGCAGTTCTGCCCGGTCGCCAAGGCGGCCGAGATCGTGGCCGAGCGGTGGACTCCGCTCGTGCTCCGGGAGCTGCTCTGCGGTAGCCGCCGATTCAGCGACCTCCACCGCGGGGTGCCGCTCATGTCGCCCACGCTCCTGGCCCAGCGCCTGGAACAGCTCGAAGACGCCGGGATCGTCCGGAGCATGCCGCGGCCACACGGCCGCGGACGCGAGTATGAGCTGACCGCGGCGGGGGAGGAGCTGCGGCCATTGATCGACCGATTCGGCGAGTGGGGTCAGCGGTGGGCCCGCGCCCAGATCGGCCGCGAGGACCTGGACGCGGGGCTGCTCATGTGGGACATCCACCGACGTGTGGACGTGGACACGCTGCCGCCGGACCGGGTCGTCGTCCGCTTCGACTTCCGGGGTGTGCCGGCAACCATGCGGTGTCCGCGGACGTGGTGGCTCCTGCTCGCCCGGTCGGAGGTCGATCTCTGCCTGAAGGACCCCGGCTTCCCGGTCGAGGTCGTCGTGACCGCCGACCTGCGCACCCTCACCCGAGTGTGGATGGGCGACGTCACCATGGCCGCCGCGCTCCATGCCGGCTCGATCCGGCTCGAAGGGCCGCCCTCCCTCGTCCGCGCCTTCCCGACCTGGCTCCGGCTGAGCAGCTTCGCTCGCGTCGAGCGGGTCACCACCACGGCCGCCGCGCGGTAAGCGGGGCCGGCGACACGATCCAGTGACCGCGGGCGCTTCAAGTGGTCTCGCGTTGCGCTGGCATCGGTCCGGGGTCGACCGCGGGCAGGGAGGATGGACGGCGCCAGGCGACGTGGCCGGTACCCGCCGTGGGTAGCGCGACGCGCAAGGTGAGGCCGCGGTCTGCGTTGTGCGTCGCCACGATCTGTCCGCCGTGCGCCTCGACGATGGAGCGACTGATCGACAGCCCCATGCCGAGCCCCTCGGCCTTGCTCGACACGAAGGGCTCGAATATGCGCTCGAGCTCGGGCCCGGTCACGCCGGCCCCGGTATCGGCGACGGTGATCTCGATCCTCCCGGGCCCGGGCTCTCTCGTCTCGATGCGCAGCAGCCGTGGTCCGTCCACGACACCGGCCATGGCCTGGCACGCGTTCACGAGCAGGTTGAGCACGACCTGCTGGAGCTGGACGGCGTCCCCGATCACGGGAGGCAGGTCCTCGGCCAGATGGAGCTGCAAGGAGATGTCGGCTTGCGCGATGTCCCGGCGCAGGATCGTTGTCATCTCGGCGATCGTCGCGTTGACGTCCACCGGTTGGCGCTGGCCAGGCTGCTTGCGGACGAGGGCGCGAAGGCGCCGCACGATCGATTCGGCCCGGTCGGCATCGCGCGCGATGTCGACGAGCGCCTCGTTCAGCTCGTCATCCTCGGCCCACGATGTGGCCACGAACCGGCGCGCCGCCCGCGCGTTCATGGCGATCGCGGTCAGCGGCTGGATGATCTCGTGGGCCAGCGACGCGGAGAGCTCGCCGACGGTCGTCACGCGCTGCGCGTGGGCCAGCTCCTCTCGGCGCGCCCGGGCCTGATCCTCCGCACGCTGGCGACGCGCCCGCTGCACCAGCAGCGATGCGATGAGCAGGCTCTGCGTGGCGATCAGGATCACCGCCCCGATGATGTGACTCTTGTAGAGGTCCCAGACCGACGCCTCCCGGAACCGGACCACGCTGCCCGCCGGCAGCCGGCTCTCGTCGATGCGCCACCGCCGGAGCTGATGCCAGTCGAACAGGTACGAATTGTCTGCCTCCACGATGTCAGCCGGCCCCAGCCGCTCACCGCCGAGAACCCGCAGGGCCAGCCGTGCGGCGGTGACGCCTTGGGAGGCGAAGTCGAGGAAACGCCCGCCGACGGCGCCGTGACCGAGCATGTTCGAGGTCACCGCGTAGATCGGAACGCGGGAGACGCTCGCCATCTGCGCGACCGTCTCGTGGGGCAAGTACGGTCGGCCGGCGCCATCCTGGAGGACGGCGCCATAGAGAATGGCCGTGCCCGGAGACAGGGATTCGACGGCCTTCAGGAGGTCAGCCATCGGCTGGCGGCTCAGATAGGTGATTTTCACCTCGCCCGGATATCCGGCGAGGGCGCGACGCGCCTCGGCCTCCCACCTGAGATCGACGGCCGCGCTCCCCGTGACGATGGCGACTTCGCGCGTGCCGGGATGCAAGCGCCGGATCAGGTCGAGCGAAGATGTCCAGTCGATGCGCCGGGAGACCCCCGTGACCGCCGAGCCGACATCGAGCTGGGACAGCACGGCCGGGTCGACTGCGCAGAAGACGATCGGGACCTCATCGAACATCGCCGACCGATGCTTGAGCACGAAGCGGAAGCCGCCCGTACCCCAGACGACAACGACGTCCGGTCGTCTTTCGGCGTACGTCTTTTGCAGCAGGTCGCGCAGCGCCAGCTCGCGGGCCGGCTCCGGGAACCAGGAGAGGCCGAGGTATTCTGTGTAGAGCCGGATCGGCATCGTGGATCCGGTCTGGAGCGTCGAGCGGATCGCGTCGTCCGTCTCGGCGACCGCCGGCAGGGCCCGGGTCTCCTCGAAGAGCACGAGCACGGTCTTAGGCGCCGTGTTCGCGAGCGAAACCGAGGGCAAGACCAACGCCAGCAGCAGCCCGACCATGACTCGGGCGTGCCGCCGGGGGCCGGCCTTCACGATGCGGGCGTCGCCAGTGATTGCGTTCCTCCTTCGTGCTGCCGGGGCATACGTGTCTCCTCATCAGTCCCGGGACGCCACTGCACTGCGGCTGCTTCCTGGGTTTGCGAGAGAGGGTAGCGCGTCTATGAGTTGCTACCGTGCCGTCGCAGTGTACGCGATTTCGGCCCCGTCGCGGAGTAGAACCTCCTTCGCCCGGGACTGTGAGCTTCGACAGGCTAGGCGAGGGCAGCCGTCTGATCAAGCTCGGACGGAAGCCACTGTTGACCGGCCCGGCCTGGTCGTCGTATACGACGAGCGGGAGACGGGCCTCGCCACCTCGCGGGCACTCGCTCGACCACCGGACGGGCACCGGGAAGGTGCCAAAGGAGACCGCCGTGCCGTTCTATGAAAAAGGGGATGTCCGCATTCGCTACGAGGTGGTTGGCTCGGGCTTTCCACTGCTCGTCACTCCCGGCGGGGGCTTGAACTCGCGGGTGAGCAACTGGCCCACCGCGGTGTTCAACGCGATGGAGGCCTTCAAGGACGACTTCCGCTGCATCACGATGGACCAGCGCAACGCGAACGGCGGTGAATCCACGGGGCCGATTCCCGCGCGCGACCCCTGGGGCGCCTTCGCGGACGACCAGCTGGGGCTGATGGACCACCTCGACGCGCGGCAGTTCTTCTACATGGGCTACTGCATCGGCGGATCGTTCGGGCTCAAGCTCATCGAGCGGGCCCCCGGGCGCGTCGTGGCCGCGGTGCTGTGCCAGCCGGTCGGGCATCGGCCGGAGAATCCCGACGTCATGTACAACTCCGGCCGCGACGTCTGGGCGCCCGAGCTGCGAGCCCGGCGGCCCGAGATCACCGCGGAGAGCATCGAGGCCTATCTGCACGACCTCTATCGCGTGCGCCCGGACTTCGTGTACAGCGTCTCGCGCGAGTTCGTCCGGTCCTGCCAGACGCCGCTCCTGGTGATGCCGGACGACACGCCGGCGCATCCCTATCAGACGTCCGTCGACGTTGCCGCGCTCGCCCCGAAGGTCCAGTCGACGGTCTTCCCCTGGCGAGAGCCGAAGGACTTGCTCGAGAAGACCATCGACCAGGTGCGCGCGTTCCTGCGATCGCACCAGCCGGCGACGGCCGGTCGCTGAGGCCTTGCGCGATCACGAACACCCACAGGAGATCGACTGATGGCTGAGAAGAAGCCGACGGTGTACGAGTTCGTTCCCAAGCTGGGGCAGCTCCGCGACGACGTGCTGTTCGGCGACGTATGGGAGCATCCCGACCTGAGCAAGCGCGACCGGAGCCTGATCACGGTGGCCATGCTGGCCGCCCTCTACCGCACCGACGAGATGCGGGGCCACATGCGGAGGGCGCTCGACAACGGGGTGACGGAGACCGAGCTGAAGGGGCTCATCACCCACGTGGCGTTCTATGCCGGCTGGCCCTGCGCGGTGAACGCCGGCCGGTGCGCCATCGAGGTGTTCGGACCGAAATAGCTCGCGGGTCGGAGACGGCCGGCCGGCGCTAGAGGGACGAGACGCTCGAAGCCGGCCCGCCGAAGAAGCAATAGTCGCACAGCCGGTAGCGGTTGCCGGCCATGTCCTCGATGGGGAAGGGCAGATCGTCGCGCACCTCGTCGGAGTAGACGTAGCGGGAGCGGTGCTGCGCGTTCTGGCAGGGCTTGTCGGCGCGATGGAACTTCGACCAGCGCCGGACGACCAGATCACCCCGGTACGAGTACTCATCGGTGGCATCGTCCAGCGCGATCTGCGGGTTCTTGACGTCGTAGCGCCACCGCGTGAAGGCGCCCGGGGCCAGCGGGGCGCCGAGCTGCAGGCGGATGGTCTCGTTCAGCAGCTCGGTCGCGAACGGGCCCAGGGCGCGATACACGCGACAGCCCACCGCGAAGCGCGTCACCTGCGGTCCCACCGCCGCCGGGGCGAACACCAGCCGCTGACGGTTCGCGGCGGCCCCGTCGTCGCTCAAGAGCACGCTGCCCGAATCCAGGTCCACCACCGTCCAGCGAATGCGCAGGAAGGGATCCCCGGGAAGCGCCTCGAACGGCAGACGCACCTCGTAGCGCAGGCTGCGGCCCGCGAAGGTCCGCGGGATGGAGCGGAGACCGCTCAGCTGCGGCGGCGGCGCTTCCAGCCGTGAGCTGATCCCCATGAAGATGCCGGTGGGGTGAATCTCGAACCGCTCGATCGCGAAGCGGGTCGGCGGGTCGCCGAAACGACGCACCAGCGGCGTCGGGCCGTCAGGATTGAGGTCCGAGCTGGCGATGCCGCCGGCGATGTTCCGCGCGATCTCGGAGATGAGCGCCTCGACCGCGAACGTCACGAATCCCAGGGTGATGGCTCCGAGCAGGCCTTCGACGAACACCTGCACCCACCACGACCGATCCACGTCCACCTCGGGCTCGGTCGGGCTGAACCAGAGGGCGCGCCAGGTCCGCGGCTTCACCACCATGGTCTTCTTCGCGAGCGGAATGAACGCGCCCGGCCGGCTGAAGGTCATGTGGGGCAGGACGGCAAGGGTGAAGTTGACCGCGCCGCCCGTCTTGCTGGCGCGGCCGGTGACGCGGAACTGCCCCTCCTCGCAGGCGATGTCGAGCGATTCCAGGGTCGCGTCGTATTCGTCGATCTGGTCCTGCACCCGCTGCCGGGCCGCGCCCATCATGCTGCTCACCGCATCCGGATTGATCACCACCGCGATGTCGTCGCTGGCGCCGGCGAAGCGGTCGAGCTGGGCGAGATCGCCGGTCGTCGAGAACGTGCCGGTGTCCACGTCGAACCCGAGCAGCAGCGCCTCGTCCACGACCTTGAGGGCGATGGTCGTGAACGCGGCGCTGGCGAAGGGACCGAGGAAGCCGAAGTCGACCACCGGGAACAGGAGATCGCCCACTGCGGCCTGCAGCCAGGTCTCCAGCTGCGTGGTGAAGCTCACGTCGTGAAAGAACGCCTGCGCGGCGTCGGAGAACGCGGTTCCGCTCAGCACGTCGAATTGCCAGTCGACGAGCCGGTAGTCGTCGGCCTCGGCCGAGAGAAAGACGGTTCCGCCGATCGATGACGGAGTGGCGGTGACCCGCAGGTCGGCCCGCCAGGCGACGGTGCGCGATTCGCCCGGGCCCACCGGAAGCAGCCGCAGCCCCATGGTGCCCCAGCCGCTGAACCGCAGGAGGGCGTGGGTCGGATCGGTGTCCGAGAAGACCACCTCCGGCGACGGGAAGAACAGGTTGACGCTGCCGCGCGGTCCGGTCAACGGACCGAATGAGCGCACGATCGCGTGGTCGATCTGGCCGGCCCGATAGGCGGACAGCAGGGCCGCGGCGAGCACACGGTCTCGAATGGTGATCGCGGCGGCGAAGCCGGCGTGGGCAGGCATGGCGACTAGCAGAAGTGGCGGAGGAGGTCGACAGAAACCGGGGACTCTGGTGCACCAGAGAGTCTGAATCGAACACGTCGCGCGTGGCGAGTGAACTCTTCAGTGTTCTTTCGCGCGTTCATAAGAGACGCGACATCCAATCTCCAGAAACCTCCCCCGCCGGATACGAACTGTAGCACCGGGTCGGAGGGCCGGCAACGTGCACCGCCGCGACGAGAGGCCCGGGATCCGCCTCGGGCCCGTATAATCCGGGGCATGTACCGCCGAGTGAAGGCGTAGGCGGGGGCGCCTCTGGGCGAGACCCGTGTCGATCTCCTCCATCTCCTGGAGGACCTGCGGGACGCGTATCCCGGGGCCACCGAGGAGACTATTCTCACCGAGATCGTAGCGAACGCGCTCGATTCCGGCGCCGCGACGATCAGGCTGACCACCGACCCGGCCGCTCCCGGTCTCACCATCGTGGACGACGGCGCCGGCATGCGCCGACGGGACCTGGCGCGCTATCACGACATCGCGGCCACCACCAAGATCCGCGGCGCGGGAATCGGCTTCGCCGGGGTGGGCGTCAAGATCGCGCTGCTGATGTGCGCCGAAGTCATCACGGAGACGCGGCGGGGGAAGCAGCACGTCGCCTCTTCGTGGCGTCTGGCCTCGCGCCACAAGGCACCGTGGCGGCGCATCGTGTTTCCGAGACCCCCGGGCGTGTTGACGCTTCGCCCGTCCATCCTGCGCCACCGCCCGCCGCACCGGAGGCACCGACCGACCGCCACGCGGTCGACACCTCGCGCACCCGCCGGACCGTTCGCTACGGCCTCAGCATCCAGTTCGATGCGCGTCCCGATGACACGGAGCTCGCGCGTCTGATCGAATCAACAGTGTGGGTGAACGAGGCACATCCGGCGTATCGGCGCGCGGCCGTCTCGCGCTCGGAGGGTTACCACGTGGCGCTGGCGGTTGCCCTGGCGCTCGCGCAGCTGGCCGTCGATCCCGCCAAGGAGCACGCGTTCGTCGTCGCATTCCTCTCACGCTGGGGTGAGGCGATCGAGCGCCGCCAGAGCCGCCGGCGCCGGCCTGGTCGCTGAGGGGGTGCGGGTCGAGTGAGCGACTGCGTCAAGGAATGCACGCAGTAGGGGCAGGAATGTCTTGACCGGCTCCGCGTAGTTTCCTAGTATCCCGCCGCTCCAAGCCCATTGATCGTCCGGTCCTCGAAGAGGGGTGACGCTCCTGACCGAGGCTGCTGGATCCCTCGCCAGAACTTCACACAACGGAGGTGAACGTGCGAAAGCTCTTTCTCGTCGCCGCTGGTTCAGCGTTGCTCGCAACGGTATATGGATGCGCCACGACCGAGCAGTCGCTTCGGGCCAAGGGACTGGCGCCCCAAACTCAAAAGGAGCTCGAAGACCTCTTCGCCAAGCCGGTGAAGCTGCGTTTCGAGAACAACACCGGAGGCAAGGGCACTGCGACGTACATGCCCGACGGTACAGGTCGGGTGGAGTGGCCGGGAGGAAGCGACACGGGAAGGTGGCAGGTGAAAGACGGAAAGATCTGCATGACGTGGACGAAACTTCGGGATGGGAAAGAGAACTGCGTCACGAGCTACAAGACTGGACCAAAAGAGTACACGTCATTCAACCCGGACGGCACTCTGAACGCTACGTCGACCCAGATCGATTGAGGTCGACGATCTCTTTCACTGAAGCTGAGTCGGTCGGCATGCCTTCCCATGCGAGCATCGAACGGTGAACCGCTCCCAGTCCACCTAAAACCCGAATCTGTCCGTCGCCATCGAATCGAGCCTCCACTGGGCCCAGCCCCGCCGTGGTCGATGCTATACTGCGCGCGGAGCTCGGCCCCGCGTGGATATCGACAAGATCCTGGACGAGCACCTGATGCTCGATCGCGACCTGCCGACGCCGGCCGACGACGTGGTCGCGCTGCAGAGACGCGCGCGGCGCGGCGGAGCCCGCTCGAGGAGTATCTCGCGTTCCTCGCACGTCTCGGCTCGCCGGGGTCGCGACACTTCGATTGCGGCGCGGACCGGTGGGCCCTCCGTTCCGTCTGGCGCCGATGACCCGCGCGTGGCGGGATGAGACCCCCTCACCCTGACCCTCTCCCCCGGTGGGGGAGAGGAGAGGTGTCAGACGCGGAGCACGGAGCACGCGGCCTGACGCTGGCGCTCACTCCGACTGGGGGACTCGTCCTGCGCGAGGACGTCGACGCCGCGCCCCTGGAGGCGGCGGTGGCCGAAAGGATCCGGGGGGCCTTCGGTCGCGGGGCCGGGTACGGCCTGCTCGACCTGGGGGCGGCCCTCGCGGAGGCGCCGCTGCCGCCCATCGTCGCGTTCTGGCGCGACGTGGGACGCGCGTTCGTGACGCATCTCTGCGCCCTGCCGGACCTCGAGGCCAATCGCAAGCGCCTGAGCGTGCCGTTTCCGGCCGGGGACATGGCGTCGCGGTTGCTCGGCGCGCCGCCGATGCCGGGGGGCGAGTACCTGGGGCCGGGCACGCTCGCGGGGCTGTGGGACGATCTTCACGCGGCGTGCCGCGACGAGCTGGCGGAGTTCGACGGGACGGTGCAGGCCTACCTCCAGTCCCGGAGCGGCGCGTGGCACCTGGTCGGGCGTGTGCACTTCCACCTGGCGGAGAACCGCACGGACGTATCGGCGCCGTTCGCCTTCCTCGCCACCTACACCACGCGGCTCGGCGCGCGCGGCAAGCCGCGACATCGCCCGCTCGGCGACGCCATCCGCGAATACGCCGGCGCGGGCAACCACCCGAGGCTTCTCGCTCTCCTCGAGCCGGTGCAGCGCGCGGCGGCGCGGAGCGCGCTGCTCCGCGATCTGGTCGACTCGGGCGACGTGTACCGGCCGCTCGCGCTCTCTCCCGACGAGGCGTACCGATTCCTGAAGGACATCCCGGCCTTCGAGGAGTCGGGCGTGGTCGTGCGGGTGCCGGACTGGTGGTCGGCGCGCCGCCCGCCGCGCCCGCAGGTCCAGGTCACCGTCGGCTCGAAGGTGCCGGGCGGCTTCGGGACCGACGCGCTGCTCGACTTCGACGTGCGCGTGACGCTCGACGGCCAGACGCTCACCGAGGCCGATCTGGAGCAGGTGGCCGCGTCGACCCAGGGCCTGGCGCTGATCCGCGGCAAGTGGGTCGAGCTCGACCCGGCGCGGCTTCGGGAGGCGCTCGAGCACTGGAAGAAGGTGAAGGCGGCGGCGCGAACCGACGGGCTCGACTTCATCGAGGGCATGCGCCTCCTCTCCGGCGCCGCGCTCGACGACGGCGCCGCCGCCGCGCCCCCGACGGAGGCCGCCGAGTGGTCCCGGGTGATCGCGGGCCGGTGGCTGCAGGACGCGCTCGACGGCCTGCGCGGCCCCGACGGCCTCCGCGAGGTGCCGCGGCCGCGCGATCTCCGCGCCGAGCTGCGCCCCTATCAGCGCGTGGGGGTGCGCTGGCTCGCGCTGCTCCAGCGGCTCGGGCTCGGGGCGTGCCTGGCCGACGACATGGGCCTCGGCAAGACGCTCCAGGTCCTGGCCCTGCTGCTGGCCCGAAGAGAGCGCGCCGACGGCACGGCGGCGGCGCGGCGCGCTGCGCTCCTGGTGGTGCCGGCCTCGCTCATCGCCAATTGGAAAGCGGAGATCGACCGGTTTGCGCCGTCGCTCCGCGTCGCGGTCGCCCATCCGTCGATGGCCGAGAAGCCGATGGAGGAGATGACGCCGGAGGACGCGGCCGGCGCCGACCTCGTGATCACCACGTACGGTTTCGTCCATCGCCTGCCGTGGGTCGCGGAGACGCAGTGGCCGCTGGTGGTGCTCGACGAGGCGCAGGCGATCAAGAATCCCGGCACCCGGCAGACGCGCGCGGTGAAGGCGCTCAAGGCGCGCAGCCGCATCGCCCTCACCGGCACGCCGGTGGAGAACCGCCTGGGCGATCTCTGGTCGCTCTTCGACTTCCTGAACCCGGGACTCCTGGGCTCGGCCCGCGCGTTCACGTCGTTCGTCAAGCAGCTCGGGGAGCGGCCCGGCGGCTACGCGCCGCTTCGCGAGCTGACGAGGCCGTACATCCTGAGGCGGCTCAAGACCGATCGGCAGATCATCGCCGACCTGCCGGAAAAGACGGAGGTGCGCGCCTACTGCGGGCTGACGAAGCTCCAGGCCGTGCTCTACCAGCAGTCGGTGCGGCACCTCGCCGAGACGCTCGGGCGCGTCGCGGGGATCGAGCGCCGGGGCGCGATCCTCGCGTCCCTCATGCGGCTCAAGCAGATCTGCAATCACCCGTCGCACTGGCTCAAGGACGGCGCGTGGGCGCCCGAGTCGAGCGGCAAGTTCGCGCGGCTCCGCGAGCTGGCCGAGGTCGTGGCCGACAAGCAGGAGAAGGCGCTGGTCTTCACCCAGTTCCGGGAGATGGCCGAGCCGCTGGCCCGCTTCCTCGAGGACGTGTTCGGACGGCCCGGTCTGGTCATGCACGGGTCGACGCCGGTGCATGAGCGCCGGGAGCTGGTGGAGCGCTTCCAGGACGACGCGAGCGCGCCGTTCTTCGTGCTCTCGCTGAAGGTGGGCGGCACCGGGCTGAACCTGACCGCGGCGTCCCACGTGATTCACTTCGACCGCTGGTGGAATCCCGCGGTGGAGGACCAGGCCACCGACCGCGCGTTCCGCATCGGGCAGCAGCGGAACGTGCTCGTGCACAAGTTCGTCTGCCGCGGCACGGTGGAGGAGCGGATCGACGGAATGATCGCCGAGAAGCAGAGCCTGGCGCGCCAGGTGCTCGAGGCCGACGGCGGAGCGATCCTGACCGAGCTGAGCGACACCGAGCTGCTCCGCGTCGTGGCCCTCGATCTCAAGAGCGCGCTCGAGACGTGATGGCACGCGACCGGAAGGCAAGATTCGACTGGTTCCGGGCGATGGCGGCCTCGTCCTCGTTCACGGGCTGGGCGCAATGGCCGAGCTACGTGTCCGTCGCCCACCGCCGATTGGTCGGCGAGCGGCACGCGGCCGAGCTGCGACGGACGGGCCGGAGGCTCGCTCCGGTGGCCCCGAAGACCCGGAGCCGCGCGCTCGCCAGCACGTTCTGGGGACGCGCCTGGTGCGACAACCTGACCGCGTACGCCGCGCTGGCCAACCGGCTCGAGCGCGGACGGCGCTACCTGCGGAACGGGCTCGTCATCGACCTGCAGATCCAGCCGGGAGCCGTCGCCGCGCTCGTGAGCGGGTCGGACGTCTACGAGATCCGCGTGGCGATCAAGCCCATGCCGGCCTCGCGCTGGAAGGCGCTGGTCAAGGGCGCGGCGGGCCGGATCGAGTCCGTCGTGGAGCTGCTCGCCGGGCGCTTCGACGAGGGGGTGATGGCCCACGTGTGCCACCAGGGGACGGGGCTGTTCCCGGTGCCGGCGGAGATCTCCTATCGCTGCACGTGCCCGGATGGCTCGGGCGGCGGTTGGCTCTGCAAGCACGTCGGGGCCACGCTGTACGGGGTCGGCATTCGCCTGGACGAAGATCCGGAGCTGCTCTTCCGTCTGCGCCAGGTGACCGCGACCGACCTCGTCACCCATGCCACCGAGCGCCTCACGACGGAGGGGTCGGGGCGGAGCGGACGCCGCATCATCGCATCCGAGCAGCTTTCGTCGGTGTTCGGGATCGAGCTGGACGCCGCCGCTCGCAGGGGTACCCGCGCGCCGAAGGCCCCCTCCGGCCGTCCGGCCGGCAATGGCCGCGGCCAGCCGCGGCGGCCCGCGCGCCCGAGCCGGAAGGAGTGACCCGCCCCCGCGTCGATGACGCGGCGAATTGCTTCCGCCCTCTCCCTTGCCGACCCCTCGCTCCGATTCGACGAACTCGATTCGCTCGATCCACTTCACCACTTGGACCCGAGTTGATTGTCGACCCGAAGTCTGAGCGGCGCTCCGTACTCCCCACTCAGTCGGCGGCCATTCATGGCATCGGGAACGCACGAGCCTGACGGCGCCGCCGCCTCATCGGGGCGTATCCTGACGACAGGCCCCCGGGCGGACCAGCCGGCGGCGGCGGGAGGATCGGTCATGGATCGACAGTTCGATCTGGTGGTGATTGGCACGGGCGTGACGTCGTCGGTGGCCTCCCGGTGCCGGGAGGCCGGGTGGAGCGTCGCGGTGGTGGACTCGCGTCCCTTCGGAGGCACCTGCGCGCTCCGGGGCTGCGTGCCCAAGAAGATCCTGGTCGGCGCGGCGGAGGCCGTGCACGCCGCGCGCGACCTGGCCGACCACGGCGTGCCCGCGAGCTCGCTCACCCTCGACTGGCCCGCCCTGATGCGCTTCAAGCGCTCCCTGATCGGCGGGACCACCGAGCGCACCGAGCAGGCGTGGGCCAGCGCGGGCATCGAGCAGGTTCACGGCCGCGCCCGGTTCGTCGGTCCCGCCACCCTGGCGGTCGGGGCCGATCGGCTCACCGGCCGGCGGGTGCTCATCGCGGCGGGGGCGATGCCGACCCCGCTCGGGTTCCCGGGCGCGGACCGGCTCATCACCAGCGAGCAGTTTCTCGAGCTCGATCGCCTGCCGCCCCGGATCGTCTTCGTGGGCGGCGGCTACATCTCGTTCGAGTTTGCCCACGTCGCGGCGCGGGCCGGTGTCGAGGTGACGATCCTCCACCGCGGGGCGCGGCCGCTCGAGGCGTTCGATCCCGACCTGGTCGACCTGCTGGTGAAGCGGACGCGCGAGCTGGGTATCCGCGTCGAGCTGGGCATCGAGGTGCGAGCGGCCGAGCGCGACGGCGGCCGCCTCGTCGTGCGGGGAACGCGGAGCGGGGAGGAGGTTCGCTTCGAGACCGACCTGGCCGTGCACGGCGCCGGCCGCGCGCCGGAGCTGGACGACCTGGATTTGGCGACGGCCGGGGTGAAGCGCGAGAAGCGGGGCGTCGTGGTCAACGAGTTCTTGCAGAGCGTGTCCAATCCCGCGGTGTACGCCGGGGGCGACGCGGCGGCCAACGGGCCACAGCTCACCCCGAAGGCGGACCACGACGTGGGGGTCCTGACCACGAACCTGCTGGAGGGCAACCGGCGCCGCCCGAACTACGAGGGCATCGCCTCGGCGGTCTTCACGCTGCCAACGCTCGCCTCGGCCGGGCTCACCGAGGCGGCGGCCCGGGCCGCCGGCCTCGCGTTCCGCACGAGCCGGCACGATACCTCGGGCTGGTTCAACACCCGTCGGGTGGGGGAGACCGCCTCCGGAGCCAAGGTGCTCGTCGAGGAGGGAACCGACCGGATCCTCGGCGCCCACCTGCTCGGTCCGCACGCCGACGAGGTGATCAACCTGTTCGCCATGGCCATTCGCCTGCGGATCCCGGCGGGGCAGATGAAGGAGGTGATCTACGCGTATCCGACGTACGGCTCCGACGTCCGCTTCCTGGTCTGAGCCTCCGACGTCATCTTCCATTTGTCCCCGAGCGTGAGGTCCCAGCTCTCCGGCCGCAGCTTCAAATCACCGGCCATGGGGGTAAAGGTCAGCTCCCCGAAACAGATTCTGCCGTCGAGGTTGTACAAATCGACGCGCACGAAATCGAACCCCGCGGACAGCTGCGAGGCGATCGACAGCATGTGCTCGAAGTTGATCGGCTTTGGCATCGCCGGCCGGTCGACCCCCTCCCGATAGTGCAGATCGAGGAGGTTCCAGCGGGCGTCGAAGAAGGAGTTCATGTCGTGGGCATAGTTGCTGACGTGAATCACCTCCGGCGTTCCCGCGAAGCACCAGAACTTGTAATTCAGAGGCCCGCTCCCGTCCTGGTTTCGTAGATACTCTTCCACCATGACTCGCGGCTCGATGTGGTAGTACTGATGCTCTCGATGCGCCCAGTAGAAATTGGCCTTCAGCCAGACCGACAACTTGTCGACGATGTCGGCGCGGTCGGCCCGTCCCTCGACCAGAATGGTCTGTCCGCACGCATGGTTGGTCTTGATCACGTACTCGGCGGGCAGCACGTCGAACGGAATAGCGCGGGGATCCGTCCCGTGCCATAGCAGCTTGACGAGCAGCGATTCGCCCACCCGGCTGCGCACGTAGTCCCTGACCGCGTACTTGTCGGACAGCCGCGTGAAGACCGGGTCGTGCCCTCGATTCCAGGCCAGCATTCGGCAGAACAGCTTTTCCGTGAACGTCCGAGGATCGGACACATCGAGAGGCTTTCCATGCAAGCGAACATACCGTTGCAACAAGATCCTCTCGCCGTCGGACCGACGCGGACGCAATAGGCGCCGGACGTAGTGGTGAACCGCCATCCGGATGGAAGTCAAAGCCATCATTCGAGCCTCCCACCGGGCCTCGTGACATGACCTCCCCAAGGAAGAGCCAGGATCACGGCCGGTCCGACGCGGGCAGGGAGAAGATGGTGACGCGGGCCGAAGTCAACTGGGTTCCCCAGAAATAGGTCGTGGCCCCCGAGGTCGCCGCGACGTATTGCGTCCCGGCCACCTGGTAGGTGACGACACCGCCGGCCATCGCGGCGCCGGTGTTGAAGCGATGGAGCACGGTACCGTCGCGGCCGTCGAGCACGAGGAAGTCGCCGTCCAGCTCTCCCGTGAACACGAGGTCCGTGGACGTGGTGGTGATCGCCGCGAGCATCGGGCGAGGTGAGCGATAGCGCCAGCGAATCGCCCCGGTCGAGGCGTCAATGGCGGTCAGCCAGCCGCGAGCCGGCTCGGCCGGGTCCGGGACGAAGTGGCCTCCCAGGTAGATCCGTCCCATGACGTGCTCGAGCCGCTCCGCTTTCCGGAACGTGCCGCACCAGTCCACCGAGTTGACGTATAGCATGTTGCTTCGGGGACTGAAGGCGGGCCCGTTCCACTGGACGCCGCCGAGTGGGCCCGGGCATGCGCGCGTACCGTCGGACGTGGGCGACACGTCGACGTTCTCTCGACGGGTGACCTCCACCTCATAGAGCTGCTCGTGGCTCTCCCGGTCCAGCACGTGCAGCAGGCCGTCCTTGCCCACGACCGACACCAGTCGCCGCAGGGTGCCGTTCACCTCCGCGGTGAAGAGCGGGCTGACCTGGGTGAGGTCCCAGTCGTGCAGGTCGTGCGGCACCGCCTGGTAGTGCCAGACGAGCTTGCCGGTTCGCGCATCGAGGACGACCAGCGAGTTGGTGTAGAGGTTGGCGCCCCGCCGGACGTCGCCGAAGAAGTCCGGCGCCGGATTGCCGACCGCGACGAAGACCAGCCCCTGGACCGGGTCCAGGGACAACGGCGTCCACACCGCGCCTCCGCCGGTCACCGCCTCGGTTGCGCTCCACGTCTCGGCGCCCGGCTCGCCGGCCGCCGGCCGGGTGTTGAATCGCCACACCGCTTCGCCGGTCGCGGCGCGGAAGGCGCCCACCCAGCCGCGCACCGGCACTTCATTGCCGGCCGGACCGATGATGACGAGATCCTCGAAGATCAGCGGCGCCATCGTGAAGGTCTCACCGCGGTCGGCGTCCGCCGCCGGTTGATCCCAGAGCAGCCGGCCGGTCAACGCGTCGAGGGCCAGGAGATATCCGTCCGTGGTGCCCCGGATGAGCACGCCGTCCTTCAAGGCGAGGCCGCGGCTTTGCGGCCAGTTCCTCCTGGCTTTGGGCGCCCAGTCGTGCCGCCATTGAACGCGACAGGTGGTCGCGTCCAGGGCGATCGTGGACTGTGAGCTGGTGAGATACATGATCCCGCGGTAGACGAGCGGGCTGGTGTAGAACGGGCGCAGCTCGTGTGTCTCGAAGACGCACGTGGGGCGAAGCGAGCTCGCATTGTCGCGGGTGATCTCCGTCGCGTCCACGAAGCGCTGCCCGCCGTAGTCGTGGTTCGGGAGAAGCCAATCCGCTGCGTTGGAAGCTGCCGCGTCGAGGTCCGCCTGGGTCGGACCTCGCTGCGCGTGGGCGGGTTGGGTCAGAAGGCCGAGGAGCAGCAGGACCGTGAGGAGCATCGACCTCCAACCCATGGCGGTTCCTCCTGGCGGTTCGATCTCGTGACCCTGACCTTGTGGGTCGGCAGCATAGGGGATCGCGGTCGGGCTTCGCAAGCCATCTTAATTGCTCACGGTCGGTCGCTTGCGGAACAGGATCTCGTCGCGGGCCGGGCGTTGATCACACGTGCGCTGACCGTGTTCGAGGGGATGAACGCGACTGGATGGATCGAGGAGGCGCGCCGCGCCTTGCCGCCGCGGAAGTAACGTAACGCGCCCGGCCCCTTCGGGGGCGTTGGCGAATAGCGCGTGTCGATCAGGCCCTGCTCGGAGACCAGCGATACGCCTTGGTGCAGGCACCGCCCACTGGCTCGGGAAGCCCGCGAGCACCTCGAGAGCGCCATCGACGGAGGAGGTGTGTAACGTTCTGGGGGTTCGGGAGACGAATACCCGGGTGTTGCTACACCGCGCCCGGGCCAAGGTGCGCGCGGCACTGGAGCCATATCTGGACGGAGCCTAGGATCGGCCGATGGCGTCCTCGACGGGCATACCGTGCCGAGAGCTCGTGGAGCTCGTCACGGCCTACCTGGATGGTGCGCTGCCCTCGGCCGAGCGGGCGCGCTGCGACGAGCACTTGCGGACGTGCGCCGGATGTCGCGCGTACCTGGCGCAGATGGAGACCGTCGTGGACGTGCTCGGAGAGCTGCCCAGGGCGGAGGACGAGGACCACGCCGAGAAAGCCCGGCTCCTCCACCTCTTCCGGACCCGGGGCTTTCACCGTCCCACACCGCGAGAGCGCAGTGTTCCGCTGGGCGTCGCCGGCGTGCTCGCCGCGCCCGGCGACCACATCGGCTACTTCTGGGAGCGCGAGCACGAGCTCGATGACACCGCGAGCTTTCTCGCCGCGGGCCTGGAGCGCGACGAGGCCTGCGTGCTGCTGGGACACGCGGCGGCGAACGCCCGCGTGTTGGCCGGGCTCCAGCGCCGCGGCCTCCCCCCCGACGATTTCCGCCGGCGCGATCGTCTCCACACCGTCTCGGGCGAGCAGCCGGCCGACGGCGTGCTGCGAGACATCGATGACCGGGTCCGAGCCGCCGTTGCCGACGGCGTGCCGATGGTCCGAGTCCTCGGGCACCTCGGGTGGGGGCAGCCCGGCTGGCCCGCCGAGCGCGAGATCCTCTCGCTCGAAGCGCGCGTGACCGAGGCGGTCCGGAACTTGCCTAGCGTCGTCCTGTGCGCCTATGACGTGCGCCGGCTCCGCGGTCGGCCGCTCCTGCTCGGTGGCCTCGAATGCCACCCCTGGACGCTGCGTCACGCGGCACTTCGACCCAACGAGCACTACGTTGCCGCCCGGAGGTTCTTGGACAGGCTGGCCGCGGACGCGCCCGATTCGTGCTAGATACGAGGGATGATCACCGGCCCGATCATCGCGGAGACTGCGGCGCTGGTCGGAGACCCGGCGAGAGCCACGATGCTGTGGGCGCTTCTCGATGGCCGGACGCTGACCGCCACCGAGCTGGCCTCGGCGGCGCGAATCACGCCGCAGACCGCGAGCACCCATCTCGCGAAGCTGACCAAGGCCGGTGTGCTCTCGGTGGCTCGGAGCGGGCGGCATCGCCATTTCCGGCTCGCCTCGCCGGCAGTGGCCGACATGATTGACGCGCTCGTGGCCGTCGCGCTGGCCACGCGGCCGCGGTACCGCCCACTGTCCCGGCAGGCGCGGGCCCTCGGCGCGGCGCGAATCTGCTACGAGCACCTGGCCGGCCGCCTCGCGGTCGATCTCACCGATTGGTTCGTCGCCCGGAGCTACGTCGTGCTCGACGACGAGGCGGCTCTGATCACGCGGGCCGGCGTGCGGTTCCTGACCGGGTTCGGGATCGCGCTCCCGCGTTCGCCCCGCCGCCACGTTTGCCGACTCTGCCTCGATTGGACGGAGCGACGTCCGCACATCGCGGGGGCGGTAGGGGCCGCGATCACCCGGCGGTACTTCGATCTCGGCTGGATGGAGAGCCCGAAGGGCAGCCAGGCCATCGTGGTGACTCCATCGGGGCGGCGGGGCTTTCGGAAGACGTTCGGCATCGACACCTCCGAGCCAGGCGGTCGAAGGAACGGCGAGTCGGACGTCGGCTAGACGCTTCGATCACGGTCGAAGTGCCGACCGATGCGTCGGACCGGTTCGGATGTAGTATCACGCCCTGATTCGACTGCTGGCGACACCCGAGACCCGAGCACGAGGAGGGAGCGATGCTGGAGGGGAAGACCCGCATCCCGCCGGTCGACGTCGAGACGCTGCCGGATGACCTGCGCGACACGCTCGAGGAGCAGCGCCAGCTCCGGGGCGCGCCGCTCCATCCCTATCTCTTCTACGCGCGCAACCCGGCCTACTTCCGCGCCGCGAAGGCGATGTTCGCCGTCCTCCAGCAAGAGACGACGCGCGTACCGCCCGCCCTGAGAGGTCTGCTCAACCGTCGCGTCGCCTGGTGGAACGGCTGCGAGTTCTGACAGGACGTCAACGCTGCCGTGAGCAGCCGGAACGGCGTCTCGACCGAGAAGATCGACGCGCTCGCTGAATACGAGGGCAGCCCGCTCTTCGGCGAGGCGGAGAAGGTCGCGCTCGAATACGCCGACGCCATCACCGACACGCGCCGCGACGTCGACGACGAGCTGTTCGCGCGCCTGCAACGGCACTACGACGACGATACCATCGCGGAGATGACCATGATCATCGCGTGGGAGAACTCCTCCTCGCGCTTCAACCGCGCCTTCCGCATCCCATCCCAGGGATTCTGGAAGCGCTGACCGATGACGGAGCGCCTGGCGGACGTGGTGATCGTGGGCGGCGGCATCGCGGGCATGGCCACCGCGTACTACCTGGCGAAGGCCGGCGTGCGGAGCGTCGTGGTCGAGCGCGACGCGATCGGTAGCCACGCGTCGGGGTTCGCGTACGGAGGTCTCAGCCCGTTGACCGGCTTCGGCATTCCCGGCCCGCTGGCCGAGATCGCCCGGGAGGGGATGCGGCTGCATCGTGAGGTGTCGGGGAGCCTTCGCGAAGAGACCGGGATCGACGTGGATTTTCGAGTGCGCGCCTCGCTGGCGCTGGCATTCACCGAGGCGGACGTGCGGAGGCTCCGGGCCGCGCTGCCGTGGCAGCAGCAGCAGCCCGGCTACACGGTGCGCTGGCTCGACCCGGCGGAGGCGCGACGGGTGGAGCCGCGGATCTCGGACGACACGCTCGGGGCCACGCTGATCGAGGGCGGCGGCGCCGTCGAGCCCTATCGCCTGGTCCTGGCGTTCACCCGGGCGGCCGAGGGCCTCGGCGTCAGCGTCCGGCACGGGCGCGCGATCGGCCTGCGGCGGGACGGCGGGCGCGTCACCGGCGTCGTCCTGGAGCGGGAGGTGCTGGGCTGCGCGACCGCGGTGCTCGCGCTCGGTCCCTGGAGCGCTCAGGTCTTCGACTGGATTGGCGTGCCGATCGACGTCCGTCCGCTCAAGGGCCAGATCCTGCGCCTGCAGGCACCCGGTCCGCCGGTCGAATGCTCCGTCGGCTGGGGCCACAACTACGCCACGAGCAAGACCGACGGCCTGTTGTGGGCGGGGACCACCGAAGAAGAGGCCGGCTTCGACGAGGAGTCGACGCCGGCGGCCCGCGACGACATCGGCGCGGCGCTCCTCCGGATGTTGCCCGCGATGGCGGACGCCCAGGTCGCCCAGCAGACCGCCTGCCTCCGCCCGGTCACGTCCGACGGGCTGCTGGTGCTCGGCGGGGTGCCCGGTCTCGACGGGGTCTACGTGGCGACCGGCGGGGCTCGCAAGGGCATCCTCTACGGCCCCGCCATGGGGCATGCGATCGCCGATCTCGTGCTCGGTCGGGACACGCGGATCGCGCTCGACGCCTTCGCGCCCGGCCGCTTCGCGGCGGTTCGCTAGCGGCGGTCGATCACGCCGGAGTCGGCGTGAAGCGATACGCCTTGGCGCAGGCGCCGCCCATCAGCATGGCGCGCTCGCTGGCGCTCAGGCGGTCGGTCCGGCGGAAGGGCTCCACCGCCTGCTCGTAGTTGACGACGGCGAACGCGCGCGTCCAGTCGGTCCCCCACAGGCAGCGCTCGAAACCCCACGCGTCGAATACCCGGGCGAGGGGTCCCAGATGTCCGGGAACGGATACGGTGCGCGGGACAGGGTGCAGGCGCCGCTGACCTTGATCACCGCGTTCGGGCGCCGGGCGAGCTCCAGCACCTTCGGCAGATCGGCCCAGGGCTCGGGCGGGGCGGGCGGCGTCCGCGGCTGCATGATGGCGAGATGGTCGATGATGAAGCGCGTGTCCGGGTGGCGGTCGATCAGCGTCGCGCCCGCGGCCACGTTGCCCCAGCACAGCATGTTGACCGGAAAGTCGTGCCGGACCGCCGCGCGCAGGATCCGGTCGAGGCCCGGGTCGCTCGGATCGCGACCGGCCTCCTTCGTCATCATGATCCGGATGCCGACCGTGCCCGGCGTCTTCTTCCAGTCGGCGATGACGTCGGCCACCGCCTCATCGTCGGGATCGACGGGCTTGACGAGGGCGAAGCGGCCGGGATGCGCCCGCTGCACTTCCACTGCGTAGCTCGCGTCGTAGCGGTACATGGAAAAGGCGGAGATGAAGATCGCGCCGTCGACGCCGACCGCGTCCATGGCCGCCACCATCTCGTCCCCGGTGACGTGGGCGGGCCAGTTCGGGACACTGTGCCACGGCCGTTTCGGGGTGTTGGCCTCATAGACGTGGACCTGGGAATCGATGATCGCCATCGGATGCTCCTCCTGGCGGTGCGATCTCGTGACGCTGCGCTCGTGGGCAGGCAGCATAGGAGATCGCGGCCCGGCTCCGCAAGCCGTCGACCGCGATCCCCTCGGGCTGCCCTCGATCAGCGGACCCCCGGCTCGTCCATCGAACGCGTCACTGGGCCGGCACGAGCGCGGGCGCCCCCTTCTTCTTGATCAGGACCACCAGGAATTTCGCGGGCCGGGTCGTGCTGGCATTCCGATCGACGAGATGAACGTCGTCCGGGCCTTCGTAGAAGCTCTGTCCCGGGGTCAGGGTCACCGGCGGTCCCCCCTTCAGCTGCATCACCACGGAGCCCTCCAGCACGTAGACGAAGGCATGGGCGTTGTGCCGGTGGATGGCGCTCGATCCGCCGGGGGCATGCTCGACCGTGATCATGAGCACTTCCCGGCCGGGCGCCTCCGGAAGATCCTTCAACATGAGCGAGGTGACCTTCGGCTCCTGAGCCATCGCGGGGCCGGCCATCAGGCATAGCAGGGCGAGCGCAACGAGTGTGGGTTTCATGGCCTCGTTTCCGGATCAGGCTTTTGCGGGTGAGCGGCGGAGCCATTCGTCGAGACCGATGTGGCCCAGGCGGGCTTCGCCCAGGGGCACGAGCGAGCGCTCCTCGACGTGCCCGCCGTAGTAGCGGGCCTCGGGATCCCTCACCACCGTCCGCGGGTCGCCGATGGCCTTCAGATAGCGGGCGACGATTTCGTCGAACGGCGCGCGCTCCGGCCCGGCGATCTCGACGATGCCGTTGCGCGGCGCCGCCAGCGCCACATCGGCGACGGCGGCCGCCACGTCATCCGCCGCGATGGGCTGGAACAGGCCGGGCGACACCCGGACCGTGCTTCCCTCGGTAGCGGACGCCGCGATGTTGCGGAGCAATTCCATGAACTGGGTCGAGCGGATGATGGTGTAGGGGATCCCGGACTTCTCGATCAGTCTCTCCTGGGCGACCTTGGCCCGGAAATAGCCGTTGTCGGGCATCCGATCCGTGCCGACGATCGAGACCGCGACATGGTGCCGGACGCCGGCGGCGGTCTCCGCGGCGAGGAGATTGCGCCCGGAGGTCTCGAAGAACGCCAGCACCGCCTGGTCTTCCCATGAGGGCGCATTGGCGAGATCGATGACCACCTGCGTGCCGACCATGACGTGTTCGAGCCCTTCGCCGGTGATGGTGTTGACGCCGGTATTGGGTGCGGCCGCGACCGCCTCGTGGCCGTGTTGGCGCAGAATGGGGATGGTCTTCGAGCCGATCAAGCCGGTACCGCCGATGACGACGATCTTCATTGCCCGCCTCCTCGGTGTTCGCCCGCAAGCCGGAGCTTGGGACGGTTGTAGGGCCAGCTGCGGTCAGCACCGCCGCCTGCCGGTTCAGCTCTTGACGAAGGCGAGGAGGTCGGCATTGACCACGTCGGCGTGCGTCGTGCACATGCCATGCGGGAACTTCTCATACACCTTGAGCGTACCCTTCCGGAGGAGCTTCGAGGACAGCGGCGCGGAGTCGGCGATCGGGACGATCTGATCGTCGTCGCCGTGCATGACCAGGGTCGGGACGTCGATGACTTTCAGGTCGTCGGTAAAGTCGGTCTCCGAAAAGGCGCGGATACCGTCGTAGTGCGCTTTCGCCCCGCCCATCATGCCCTGACGCCACCAGTTGTCGATCACGGCCTGGGACACCTTCGCGCCTGGCCGGTTGTAGCTGTAGAACGGGCCGCTCGCGAGTTCGCGATAGAACTGCGCGCGGTTGGCGGCGAGCTGTTGCCGGAGGCCGTCGAAGACCTCGATCGGCAAGCCGCCCGGATTGGCCGGTGTGCTCAGCATGATCGGCGGCACGGCGCCGATGAGCACCAGCTTGGCGACCCGGCCCTTGCCGTGGCGCGCGACATAGCGGGTCGCCTCGCCGCCGCCGGTCGAATGGCTGATGTGGATGGCGTCGCGCAGATCGAGATGGGCCACCACCGCGGCCGCATCCGCCGCGTAGTGGTCCATGTCGTGGCCGTCGCTGACCTGGGTGGAGCGGCCGTGGCCCCGGCGGTCATGCGCAATGACGCGATACCCCTTCTCCAGGAAGTAGAGCATCTGGGTGTCCCAGTCGTCGGCGCTCAGTGGCCAGCCATGATGAAAGACCAGGGGCTGTGCGCTCTTCGGGCCCCAGTCCTTGTAGTAGATCGCCGTCCCATCCTTCACCGTCACCGTGCTCATCTGGGTCCTCCTGTCTCGTGTTCCGGCAAACGCTTCACCGCGCGTGGGCGCAACGACCCGGCGCGTCCTGCCGATTGGTCTCTCGAAGACGGCCTGTCGTTACGGATGCGCCTACGCGCCGTCCAGATATGGTCGGAGCGCCACGCGGACCTTGGCACGGGCGCGGTGCAGCAGCACCCGAGTATGGATGTCCCGAAGCCCGAGGGTGTTGCCGGCCTCCTTCGTGGAGCATCCCTCGACATCCCGGAGGATCAGGACCAGTCGCTGGTGCTCCGGCAATGCCTCGATGGCGTTCTGGAGATGGGCCCGTGTCTCCCGGGCCAGGAGTCGACGCTCCGGAGAGGCCTCGAGACCAGGCTCGACACATGTGAAGCGGCCGAGCTCGGCCGGACTCTCGGCCGGCTGGAAGCAGTCCGGGCCGACGGGGGCCGCCGCCTGGACCTCGTCGCCGAGGCGAGGCATCGGCACCGTACGTCCTTCACGTACGGCGCGGCTCTTCGCGCGGTTGATGAGGATGTGGAAGATCCAGGTCTTGAGTGACGACCGGCATTCGAACCCCGGGAGGCCCTGGATCACGCCGAGCCAGGTATCCTGCACGATCTCGTCGGCGACGGCGCGATTGGCGACATAGAGGCAGGCGACGCGGCAGAGGCTCGCGCCATAGCGGTCAACCAGGCGCGCGAACGCGGTGTCGTCACCGCGGCGAAGCGCCTCGATCACGCTCCCATCGTCGTCCGAGCCGGCGCCACCCGGCCCGACCGCACGCTCGGCGATGTCGGACCCGACGGCGCGCTGCGGCACCCTGGTCGCGAAATCGGGTGGCGTGGTGCCGAGCGGGCGGTGCATGACAGGGTCCTGGGCAATCTGCGTTCCAACGCCCGGGAGACGGCAACAGGGCGACAACGCTCGCGTCTGGCCTTGTCGCCGACGGGCGAGTGGTCGCAAAGATCCGTGGTCGACCCCAGGATCCCGTTGCGCCACCCGGGGAGGGGGAGTATGACGGACCTGTGCAGCCTCGGGCCCTCCAATCCATTGCGCTCGCCGTCGCGGAGGCGCGCTCGGTCGACCTGGTGCTGCAGCGCATCGTCGAAGGCCTGGCCGCCCAGCCCGAGATCGCGCTGGCCCGCATCTGGCTGATCGCCCCGGGCGATATCTGCTCCTCCTGTCTCATGCGAGCCGAGTGCCCGGACCAGGTGCGCTGTCTCCACCTCCTGGCGAGCGCCGGGCAGTCGATCCAGGACCCCGCCGAGGACTGGACGCGGCTGAGCGGAAGCTTTCGGCGCATTCCATTGCACGTCCGGAAAATGGGACATATCGGGGGCACGGGGACCCCGATGCTCATCACCGGTGACCTGGGGACCGACCCGGGGATTGCGCGACCGGAGTGGGCCCGTGCCGAGCGAATCATGGGATTCGGCGGGCAGCCGATGATCTTCAAGGGTGAGACTCTGGGCGTCCTGGGCGTCTTCAGTCGCGCCCGCATCCAGCAAGACGAGTTCGAGTGGCTCCGGATGTTCGCCGACCAGGCGGCCGTCGCTCTGGTCAACGCCCGGGCCTTCGAGGAAGTGGCCAGGCTGCGCCAGCAGGTCGAGCTGGAGCGGGATCACCTCCGGGAGGAGGTTCGAGAAGCCCTCGCCCTCGGTGACATCGTGGGCGAAAGCTCGGCGCTTCAGATGGTGCTCCGCCAGGTCGAGCGCGTGGCGCCCACCAACGCCAGCGTGCTGCTGCTGGGGGAGTCTGGTACCGGCAAGGAGCTGGTGGCCTCGGCCATTCACGACCGCAGCGCGCGGCGGCAACAGCCGTTCGTTCGTGTGAACTGCGCGTCGGTCCACGCCGAGCTCTTCGAGAGCGAGTTCTTCGGGCACGTCAAGGGTGCGTTCACGGGGGCCGTCCGTGACCGGGTGGGACGCTTCCAGCTCGCCGATGGCGGGACGCTGTTCCTGGATGAGGTCGGGGAGATTCCGCCCACGCTTCAGGCCAAGCTCCTGCGAGTCCTGGAGGGCGGGCAATTCGAGCGGGTGGGAGAGGAGCGCACGCGGCGCGTGGACGTGCGAATCATCGCGGCGACGAATCGCATCCTGGAGAGCGAGGTGGAGGCCGGCCGCTTCCGCCGGGATCTCTACTACCGCTTGAGCTTGTTCCCGATCGAAGTGCCCCCGCTTCGTGACCGCAAGGAAGACATTCCCCTGCTGGCCGCGCACTTTCTCCGCCTGGCGAGCCAGCGGTTGAACCGGCCGGCGCCCGGATCGACCGCCTCCGACCTCGAGATGCTTCAGCAATACGATTGGCCGGGTAACGTGCGCGAGCTGGCCCACGTCATCGAGCGGGCGGTGATCCTCGGCGACGGCCGCGAATTGCGCGTGCGCCAGGCGCTGGCCCTCACGCGGCCGCGGCCGGGACGTCCGGGCTCCACCACGCAGCCCAGGACCACCAGGCCCTCCGCGGCGGTCACCGACGCCGAGATGCGCCGACTGGAGCAGGAGAATATCCAGCTCGCGATGGATCAAGCAGGCGGGAAGATCTACGGTCACGGCGGCGCGGCGGAGCTGCTCGGGCTCAAGCCGACCACCCTGACCTATCGAATGAAAGCGCTGGGGATCCGGCCGCGGTGAGCTAGTCGGTCCCGCCTCCTGAATCGCTCGTCGTCGCCATCATGCCCAAGACGCTCGGAGCGTAACGAAAGGAGTCCGTCGATAGACTACTGAGCAGGCGCGGTCAGACGAAGGCGTGGCCTGGGGGGAGGAGCGACACGATGGGGTTCTATGCCGTGCTCGACCAGGTCGTGGCCCTTCTCCGGCAGCGCGGCCGCGTGACCTATCGGGCCCTCAAGCGCGAATTCCAGCTCGACGACGCCTGCCTGGAGGATCTGAAGGACGAGCTCATCAACGCCCAGCGCGTTGCGGTCGATGAACAAGCCACCGTCCTCGTCTGGACGGGCGCCCCTGCTGCCGCAGAGCCGCGCATCCGCCAGCCGGCCGAGGCCGAGCGACGGCACCTCACCGTGCTCTTCTGCGACCTGGTGGGCTCCACATCGCTCTCGGGCCAGCTCGACCCGGAAGACTTGCGGGCGGTGGTGTGCGCCTACCAGGAGGCCGCCGCCGCGGTCATCGAGCAGTACGGGGGCCACATCGCCCAGTATCTCGGCGACGGCCTGCTGGTCTATTTTGGCTACCCCACGGCCCATGAAGACGATGCCCGGCGGGCGGTGCACGCGGCCCTCGGCATCGTCGGGGCGATCACGACCTTGAATCCCCGCCTGATGGAGCGGTATGGAGTCCAGCTCGCGGTGCGGCTTGGGATCCACACCGGCCCGGTCGTGGTGGGGATGATGGGCGGCGGCGACCGGCACGAGCATCTGGCGCTGGGGGAGACTCCCAATATCGCGGCGCGGCTCGAAGCGCTGGCGCCGCCCGACGCGGTGGTGATCAGCGCGGTGACCGCCCGACTCGTGCCCGGGACGTTCGTCCTGGAGAAGCTGGGGACCCACACCCTCCGGGGAGTTGCCGAGCCCATGACGATCAGCCGTGTGCGCGGCGTGCAGGCGGCGCCCAACCCGGACGACGAATCGGTGAGCACCCCGGCAGCGGTGCTGGTGGGGCGCCAGGAAGAGCGCGGGCTGCTACGCCGCCGCTGGGACCAGAGCCGGGCCGGGTTCGGGCAGGCCGTCTTCATCAGCGGCGAAGCCGGTATCGGCAAGTCCGCCCTGGTGAACGAGCTGCGGGCGCACGTGCGTGCGGAAGGCCTGCCGCGGATGGCGTTTCGCTGCTCCCCCTATCACACCGCCAGTGCTCTGTATCCCGTGATCACCCACCTCGAGCGCCTGTGGCAATGTGCGCCAGACGATGCGCCCGCGACCCGGCTGACCAAGCTGGAAGCGGGGCTGCGGCCCGCCGACCTGCCGCTGGCCGAAGTGGTCCCGCTGTTCGCCGGGCTGCTGGCGGTTCCGCTCCCGGAAGGCCGGTATGCGCCGCTGACGGGGGCCCCGCAGCACCAGAAACAGCAGACGCTGGACGCGCTGGTCGCATGGCTGGCGGCCCAGGCCGAGCGGCAGCCCGTGCTGGCGGTCTGGGAAGACCTGCACTGGGCCGACCCGACCACGCTGGAGTTGCTCGGGCTCGTGATCGAGCAGGCGCCCACGGTGCCGATGCTGCACGTCCTGACGTCTCGACCCACGTTCAGCCCGCCCTGGCCGCCACGCTCCCACCTCACCGCGCTCGTGCTCAACCGCCTCGAGCGCGGGCAGGTCGAGGCGCTGATTGCCCAGCGGGTCGGCGGCAAAGTCCTGCCCACCGAGGTGGTGCAGCACATCGTGACCAAGACGGATGGGGTGCCGCTGTATGTCGAAGAGCTCACGAAGATGTTGCTGGCGTCCCCCGTGCTCCGGGAGGAGACGGGCCCCCACTATGTCCTGACCAGTCCGCTGCGCACGGTGGCGATTCCGGACAGGCTGCAGGACGCGCTCATGGCGCGCCTGGATCAGCTGCCGGCCGCCAAGGAGGTCGCGCAGCTCGCGGCGGTGCTGGGGCGGGAGTTCACCTACGACCTGGTCCAGCGTATCGCCCCCCAGGACCAGGACACCTTGCAAGCGGGGCTCGGGCAGCTGGTGGCCGCGGAGCTGCTCTATCAACGCGGCCGGCCGCCGCGGGCCCGATACGTGTTCAAGCATGCGTTGATTCAGGATGCCGCCTATGCGTCTCTGCTCAAGAGCGCCCGGCAGCAGATTCACCAGCGGACGGCGCAGGTGCTCGAAGCGCAGTTTCCCGAGATCGTCGCGACCCAGCCGGAGCTGCTCGCCCGTCACCTCACCGAGGCCGGCCGCCCGGCGGAAGCGGTCGGGTACTGGCAACGGGCGGGCGAAAGGGCGATCGCGCGCTCCGCCCACCTGGAGGCGATCAGCCACCTGACGGCGGGGCTCGCGGTGCTCGAGATGCTGCCGGAGACCGCCGAGCGCATTCAGCAGGAGCTGCTCCTGCAGACCACGCTGGGCCCCGCGTTGATGATCACCAAGGGGTTTGCCGCCCCCGAGGTGGAACACGCCTACGGTCGAGCGCGGGCGCTCTGTCAGCGCGTGGGCGAGACGCCGCAGCTCTTCTTCGTCCTGCGCGGGCTCTGGCAGTTCTACAACGGACGGGGCGCGTACCAGACGGCGCGCGAGCTGGGGGAGCAGTGCCTGCAGCTGGCGGAACAAGGACACGACACCGGGCGCCTGATGGAAGCGCACCATACCCTGTGGACCACCGGGCTCCTGCTGGGCGAGCTATCCCTCGCCCAGACCCATGTGGACCAGGGCCTGGCCCTCTACGACCGGCAGCAGCACCGCGCGCTGGCCGTGCTCTATGGGCACGATCCGGGAGTGTGCTGCCGTGGCGTGGCGGCCATGACCCTCTGGTTGCGCGGCTATCCCGACCAGGCCCTGCGACAGCAGCAGGCGGCGCACATGCTGGCCCGGGAGGTGGCGCACCCGTCGAGTCTCGCCATCGCGAGGATGCTGGCGGCCATTGCCCATCAGCTACGCGGGGAGACCGACGCCGCGCACGAGCAGGCCGAGGCGCTCATGACGCTGGCGACGGAGCAGGAGTTCGCGCTCTTTCTGGCGATGGGCGGGATCTTGCGTGGAGGGACCCGGAGCGCGCTCGCTCAGCCCGAGGAGCGGATCGACCAGATCCGGCGGGATCTGGCGGCCATGCGCGAGACCGGGAGCGCGCTCTGGGAGCCGTATTTTCTGGCCCTGCTGGCCGAGGTCTACGCGCAGGCGGGGCAGGTCGAAACGGGGCTCGCCACCTTGAGCGAGGCGCTGGCGGCCGTGCAGGCCACGGAAGAACGCTGGGCGGAGGCCGAGTTGTATCGGCTCCGGGGGAGCCTGCTCCTGCGCCAGCCAGGGACATCGCAGGCGGAGGTGGAAAACTGGCTGCAGCGGGGCTTGGACGTCGCTCGCCGCCAGGAAGCCAAATCGCTGGAGCTGAGAGCGGCGATGAGCCTGAGCCGGCTGTGGCGCTTGCAGGGCAAGCGGCAGACGGCGCACGATCTGCTGGCCGAGGTTCACGCGTGGTTCACCGAGGGCTTCGACACGGCCGATCTGCAGGAGGCCAAGGCGCTGCTGGAGGAGCTCGCGTAGACCTCCGGGCCTGCGACGCGCCCTCACGAATGAGCCCAAGCGGGGGCGCGCGTGCGCCAATCAGGATTGTGTCCATGGCCGCTCGCCGCCGCCCACGAACCCGGTTGCGCTGTCGGCGATCTGCTCTCCCCGCAGGCGCGCCCACACCCGTGCGCCCAACCCCGCGAGCCCGCCCGGGGAGACCACGATCATTCCGCAGGGCCTGAAGCATCTGGGCGAAGGCGAGCGTGAGGATCGTGAAGAAGATCCTGGTCGTCCGCACGCAGAGCAGGCCGAGGACCGAGGACGCGAGCACCGCGCATCCGATACCCGAGACGAGATAGACCTCGAACGACGTGACATCACCGAACGTGAAGAGGAAGCCGCCCGTGTACGCGCCCAGCCCGAAATAGGCGGCGTGGCCCAGTGACAGCAAGCCGGCGTGCCCCAGCAGCAGGTTCAGCCCCAGACACGCGATCGAGAAGACGAGGGCGTAGTCCGTGACGATGAGGTAGTAGGGATTCAGGGCCAGGGGGCCGCGGCGAGCAGCAGCATCCCGGCACCGAACAGCCAACCGCCGGGCTGCCTGGTGGGACGTCGCATGCCGCTCAGCGCGTCGCCGGGCCTGCCGTGACCGTACCCGGCTACCGGTTGGGCTCGATCAGGTACTTCTCGCCGGTCGCCTGCTTCGAGTAGACCGCGATCTCCTCCAGCTTCAGGGCCTCGGCGAGCGTGATCTTCTTCGTGTAGGTGCTCGCGAAGGTGGTCTTGATCTCGGCGGCCACCCGCTCGCGAAGCTTCTGGGCGGCCTCGACGCCGATCTTCTGCAGGAAGGGCGTCAGCAGCCAGCCGCCGAGGCCCCAGTACTGGCCGAAGGTGCGGGTGAACTCGGTCGGGCCGCGGTCGAGCCCCCCGTAGATGTAGACCTGCTTGTGCGTGGTGGAGCCGTAGCGGCTGTACGCCTTCGCGGTCCGGTTGATGGCGGCTTCCATGGCGGTGAGGATCTGGCCCGCCAGCTTGCCTCCGCCCACCGCGTCGAAGGCGATGGTCGCGCCGGTGGCGGCGAGCGCCTGGGTCAGGTCGTCCATGAACGACGGGGCGCTCGAGCTGCAGACATGGGTCGCGCCGATGCCCTTCAGAAGCGCGACGTGCTCGGCTCGGCGCACGATGTTGACCAGCGGGACGCCATCCTCGAGGCAGATCCTGACGAGCATCTGGCCCAGGTTCGACGCGGCCGCGGTATGCACCAGCGCCGTGTGGCCCTCGGCGCGCATGGTGGCGACCATGCCGAGCGCGGTGAGCGGGTTGACGAACCAGGACGCGCCCTGAGCCGGCATCGTTCCCGGCGGCAGCACCAGGCACTGCACCGCCTTGAGGCACCGGTACTGGGTGTACATGCCGCCGCCGATGATGGCGACCGTCTTGCCCAGCAGAGCCTGGGCGGCCGGCGACGCGCCCGCCCGCACGACCACGCCGGCCGCCTCGTTGCCGACCGGCATCGATTGATCCAGGCGCCCGGCCAGCAGCCGGAGCGCCGCCGGCGGCACGGTGGCGGTGACCAGGGGATTCGCCGCGGTCCCGGAGGCTTTGGCCGTGCTCAGGTCGGCGCTGCCGAACAACAGGCCCTGGTCGGACGGATTGATGGGGGAGGCGTCGACTCGCACGATGACTTCCTCCGGCTTGGGCTCGGGGACGTCGACGGTCACGAGGGACAGCTCGAGCGTGCCGTCCTTCTTCACGAGCGAGCGAAGCTCTAGGCCGGTGGATGGGGCGCTGGTCATGGGTCGCCTCCGATCGGTCAGTTGGAGTTTTCGTGTAGCATCGGCTCGCGCCGCGGTCTGCGCAACCGGGAAAGACGCAAGCCACGCGGCCCGAGCGCCGCGGATCTCTTGACGCCGGCCGAGGAGCAGGGCAGTCTGCAGGCCAGCATCGACGCACAGGAGCCTCGACATGAGCGAGCGTGAGGGAGAGCTGGACTCGGTCCTCGGCGGCGTGCGGGTCCTCGACTTCGGGCGCTACATCGCGGGGCCGTACTGCGCCGCGCTGCTGGCCGATCTCGGCGCCGACGTCATCCGCATCGAGCGGATCGGCGGCGGCGAGGACCGGTGGGTGGCGCCGGTCGGCGACGACGGGGTCGGCGCGATGTACCTGGCGATGAACCGCAACAAGCGTGCGATGACGCTCGACCCGTCATGTCCCGAGGGCCGCGAGATCGTGCGCCAGCTCGTGGTCACCGCGGACGTCGTGGTCGCCAACCTGCCGCCCGAAGTGCTGCGCTCGCTGGCGCTCGACCTGGACAGTCTCCGCCGCGTGAAGCCCGACATCATCCTCACCACCGTGACCGCCTTCGGGGCCGGCGGCCCGTGGAGCCACCGACACGGCTTCGACGGCATCGGCCAGGTGATGGCCGGCGGGGCCTACCTGACCGGCACCCCCGAGCAGCCGCTGCGGGCCGCGGTGGCCTGGGTCGACTTCGGCACGGCGTCGGTGTCGGCGTTCGGCACCCTGGCCGCGCTGATGGCCCGGAACAAGACCGGGCGCGGCCAGAAGGTCGAGGCGGCGTTGCTGCGCACCGCCGTGGCGTTCAACAACCCGACGCTGGTCGAGCAGCAGGTCGCGCAGCCCAACCGGGTGGCCACCATCAATCGCGGGCAGACCTCGGCGCCGTCCGACCTCTTTCGCACCCGGGACGGCTGGATCATCGCCTACGCGATCGGGGGGCCGATGTTCGCGCGCTGGGCCCGGCTGATGGGCGAGGAGCACTGGCTCACCGATCCTCGCTTCGCGGACGATCTGGCCCGCGGCGACAACGGTGAGGTCATCTCCAAGCGGATGTCGGAGTGGACCGCGGTGCGCACCACCGCCGAGGCGTTGGCCGAGCTGGAGAAGGCCAGGGTGCCGGCGGGACCGCTCTACTCGCCGCAGCAGGCGCTCGAGGACGCGCACATCCGCGCCGCCGGCCTGCTCTCCGACACTGACTATCCCGGCCTGCCCCGCCCGGCGCCGCTGGCGCCGACGCCGGTCGATCTCTCGGAGACGCCCGGCCGCTTCCGTCACCGCGCGCCGACGCTCGGCGAGCACACCGACGCCATCCTGGGCGAGCTGGGCTACGACTCTGCCGCCATCGCCGGCCTCCGCGAGCGCCGGGTGATCTGACGCCGGTCGCGAGCGCGGCGCTCAGCCCCGGCCGAAGAGCTCGCGCCGGGCCGTCTCGCAGATCGCCACGACGGCCGGGTGCTTCAACCGGCGCTCGACGGAGATGGCATAGAAGCGGTTGCGGACCGCGTCGGTTCGTCCGACCACCTTGACGCGGTGGAGCCGGGTGAGGCGCTTTTCGAGGACCGTCGGGACCGGGAAGATGCCTTCACCCGCCGCGCCGAACTCCCAGAGCAGCTCGGAATCCTCGAACTCGCCCACGATGTCCGGGCGGATATCGGCACGGTCCAGCCACTGATCGATCGCGCGACGCACCTCGGTATTCGTGGCCTGAAGGAGCAGCGGGGCGCCGTGCAGGGATTTCGGAAAGCCGCGCCGGTATTTCTGCACCAGCGTGGCGTCTCCGAGGAATGACAGGCCGGTCTCGCCGAGGAGATGATTGTAGGCCCGGACGCTGACGCCCGGGGCGATCGGGGCATCGGACAGCACCACGTCGAGGTATTGCACCGAGAGCTGGGCCAGCAGCTGCTCCGGGCTCGCCTCCCGACAGACGACCCGAACGCGCTCACCCAGGCGGAGGGCTGGCTCGATGAGCCGGTGGGCGATCGACTTCGGCATGACGTCGACCACCCCCACGATGAGCTTCATCGGCCGCTCGGTCGGCCGCCCCCGGACCATGTCGAGCAGCTCCCGGCCGAGCGAAAAGATCTCGTCGGCGTAGCGGAACACGGCCTGGCCGATCTCGGTCGGCAGCAGCCGGCGACCGGAGCGGCGCACCAGCTTTTCGCCGAGCTGCTCTTCCAGCCGCCGGATTTGCACGCTGATCGTGGGCGGCGCCAGCCGCAGCTCCTCGCTCGCGGCCGCGATACTGCCGGTGCGAACGACGGTCCAGAAATAGAGAAGATGGTGGTAGTTCAGCCAGTCCATTCCGCCAACCATACTGTGTTTTCATCTGGTCGGCACGGTGAGAGCGGCGGGACCGGAGTCGGCGGGATGCGCGCCCTTCGCCCGGACCGCGTACAGCAGGATGCCCCCATGCCGGAGGTAGTCGCGCTCGCGGGGCGTATCGAGCCTCACCCGGACCGGAAAGCGGATCGATGCGCCGTCGTCGGACACCGCGGTGACGGTCGCCTCGGAGGCCTCGCCGTCGGCGAGCCCGGTGATGGCGAACGTCTCGCGCCCGGTCAGGCCCACGGAGGTCGCCGACGCGTCGCCCCCGAACTGGAGCGGCAGGATCCCCATGCCGATGAGGTTGGACCGGTGAATGCGCTCGTAGCTCTCCGCGAGCACGGCGCGCACCCCGAGGAGGCGCGGCCCCTTCGCGGCCCAGTCGCGGGACGAGCCGGCGCCGTATTCCTTGCCCGCGAGCACGAGGAGCGGCGTTGCCGTGGTCCGGTATCGCTCCGCCGCGTCGAAGATCGACAGCGTCTGGCCGCTGGGATGGTGCAGGGTCCAGGGGCCCTCCCGGTCCGGCGCCAGCCGGTTCCGCAGACGGACGTTGGCGAAGGTGCCCCGGACCATGACCTCGTGGTTGCCGCGCCGCGACCCGTACGAGTTGAAGTCGCGGCGTGCCACGCCGTGCGCGAGCAGGTACTGGCCGGCGGGGCTGTCCGGGTGGATGGCGCCCGCCGGAGAGATATGATCCGTCGTGATGCTGTCGCCCAGCATCACCAGGCAGCGCGCCCCCGAGATGTCCCCGATCGGGTCCGGCTGCGCCGCCATGCCGTCGAAGTAGGGGGGCCGCCTCACATAGGTGGAGGTCGGGTCCCAGGCGAAGAGCTGCCCTTCCGGAACGGGCAGCGTCACCCAGCGATCGTCGCCGGTGAAGACGTCAGCATAGGTCGCCTGGAACGCGTCGCGGTGGACGGTTGCCCGGACGAGATCCGCGACCTCCTCGGGGCTCGGCCAGAGATCTCGCAAGAAGACGTCGCGGCCCTCGCGATCCTGCCCGAGGGGCTCGGTGGTCAGGTCGACGTCGATGCGCCCGGCGATGGCGTACGCCACCACGAGCGGCGGTGAGGCGAGGTAGTTCGCCTTGACCTCCGGATGGATGCGCGCCTCGAAATTCCGGTTGCCCGACAGGACCGCGCACACGATCAGGCCGCCCTCGGTGACCGCTCGCGAGATGGGCTCGGGCAGCGGGCCGGAGTTGCCGATGCAGGTAGTGCATCCGTAGCCGACGGTGGCGAAGCCCAGCGCGTCGAGGTACGGCGTGAGGCCGGCGCGGCGGTAGTACTCGGTGACCGCCTTCGACCCGGGAGCCAGGCTGGTCTTCACCCAGGGTTTGCGCGCCAGGCCCCGCTCCACCGCCTTCCTGGCCAGCAGCCCGGCCGCGATCATGACCGAGGGGTTCGACGTGTTCGTGCAGCTGGTGATCGCCGCGATCACGACCGAGCCGTGGCGCAGCTCGACGCTGCCGCCGTCGAGCCGGACCGTCACCGTGGTCGCCGGGTGATGGGTCGGCGGTGTCGTCGTCACCGGCGGGGCTTCCTCGCTCGGGGCCCGCGCCCCCGGGGTCGCCGACTTGGGAGGATCGCTGGCCGGGAACGTCGTCGCCAGCTCTTGATCCTGCCGGCCGTAGCCGACCCCGAAGGTGCCGATGGAGCCGATGAACGACCGCTTCACGGCGTGAAGCGGCAGGCGATCCTGCGGCCGGCGCGGTCCGGCCAGGCTGGGCTCGACGCTGGAGAGATGAAGCTCGACGACGCGCGTGTAGGCCGGCTCCTCGCCGGGCTCGTGGAAGAGCCGCTGGGCCTTGCAGTACGCTTCCACGAGTCGCACGTGCTCCTCGTCGCGCCCGGTCAGCCGGAGATAGCGCAGCGTTTCCTCGTCCACCGGGAAGAACCCGCACGTGGCCCCGTATTCGGGGGCCATGTTCCCGATGGTGGCCCGATCGGCGAGGGGCAGGGCGCTCAGGCCGTCGCCGAAGAACTCCACGAACCGCCCGACCACGCCGATCGACCGCAGGAGCTGCGTGACCGTCAGGACCAGGTCGGTGGCGGTCGCCCCGGGCGGCAACGTGCCGCGCAGCTTGACGCCCACCACCTGCGGCACGAGCATCGAGACGGCCTCGCCGAGCAGCGCCGCCTCGGCCTCGATGCCGCCCACGCCCCAGCCCAGCACGCCGAGGCCGTTGACCATCGTCGTGTGCGAGTCGGTGCCCACCAGCGTGTCGGGGAACGCGAGCGGGTGGCCGTCGACGTCGCGCACCTCGACCACCCGGGCCAGATACTCCAGGTTCACCTGGTGGACGATGCCGGTGTTCGGCGGAACGACCCGGAAATTGCCGAATGCGCGCTGGCCCCAGCGCAGGAAGGCGTAGCGCTCGCCGTTGCGCTGGAATTCCAGCTCCGAGTTGCGGCGCATCGCGGACGCGGTGCCGAACTCGTCCACCTGAACGGAGTGGTCGATCACCAGCTCCGCCGGCAGGACCGGATTGACGCGGGCGGGATCGCCGCCGAGCGCCTGCGTCGCCTCGCGCATCGCGGCCAGGTCGACGACGGCGGGAACGCCGGTGAAGTCCTGCAGCAGGACGCGGCTCGGCCGGAACGAGATCTCGCGCGTGGGCGGAGCGGCCGGATCCCACCCCGCGACGGCCTGGACCTCCCCGCCATCGCCGACGCCGAGCGCGGCGGCGCGGGCCACGTTCTCGAGGAGGATCCGCAGCGTGTAGGGTAGCCGGCCGACGTCGAGCCCGGCACCGGCGGTGGGGGCGATGCGCAGCGATCGATCGCCGACCTTCAGGGGAGCGAGGGCGTCTGCCATGTCGGCCTCCGTTTCGTCGGCGGCGCCTCCGCCGATGCGAGCCGGAGCGTCACGTCACGAGACGAGTCAGGAGCGCGTCACTTCACGACGAGGACGGAAACGGGCGAATGCGCGAGGGTGCCCTCGGCGACGCTGCCGAGCAAGAGGCGGGTGAGACCGGTCGCACCGCGCGCCCCCACGATGGTGAGGTCCGCCTTCTTGCTCGATGCCGCCTTCAGCAGCTCCCGCAGGGGGATGCCGCGCCGCACGACGCGCTTCACCTTCCAGCCCGCCCGCTTCAACCGCCGGGCCGCGGCCGAGACTTCTCGCCGCGCCCGCGCCATGATGTCCCGGTCCAGCGCGGCCAGCTCGGCGGACAGGACGGCGCGCGTCGAACCCGGGAGGCGCTGGATCGACGGGGCATACGGCGGCTCGACGACGGCCAGCACCGTCGCGCGTCCGCCCGGCGGGGGGATGAGGCGAGCGGCGAGCGCCACCGCGCGGCGCGCGCGGGCCGAGCCGTCCACCCCGATCAGCAGGCGCCGGGGCGCCCGCCCCTTGCCTTTCACGATCAGGACACTACACTGCGCTTCGTGCGTGACGTCT
>Ga0081455_10000880_pt1 | contig 38878 bp, 31 predicted proteins | sample TabmetS3T2R1_FD_70207 | JGI IMG/M metagenome (GOLD analysis project Ga0081455, IMG submission 70207) | Tabebuia heterophylla rhizosphere microbial communities from the University of Puerto Rico - S3T2R1 | ecosystem: Host-associated > Plants > Roots > Rhizosphere ... | reverse complement strand
CGTCATCACGGGTCAGAGGGCCACTGTGACGCCATGATGGCCCGATGCTCGGTGCCTTTTTGTCCCGGTGACGGTCGCCAGGCAGGCCTCTTGCATTTAGCCGCATGCTGGAGGGACACGACCCGGCAAACAAGCTCCGTGTCAAATGACCCGATGGCTCGTATTTACAGCCGGTTTTAGGAGACATGCTCCATGCGTATTGTCTGCTTTGGCTTAACCAACCGGTGTGCGTTTGCGGTTGAGCGTGAGCACGTCCTCAACAGACAAGGTGGCAAGGCATCGGGTCCGACCATGACGGTCCAGAAACTCGACTTCAAGGCCATCGGGTGGTAAGAGCTCCACAACGGTGCCAACGTCACCAACTTCAACGTCAACGCCAGGAGGACGCTTCAGCACTGCAACCAGGTCCAGCAATATGGGACGGCGGGATGAGATCATGTGTTACCTCCTGTTCCTTCAAGGTATATAGCATGTCACCAAACGAGGAATGGTTTCCCCAATGCGAACGATCCACGCAGCACGAACCATAGCGCGACCTGTTGGCCCAGCCAGATCAAAATCAATGACGTATCGCTGTCCGTGACGGTCTGCACGACCAAGAACAGCCTCTCCGCTGACAGCAGCTTCTCTGAGGGATCCAACAACCATCCAGCATGCTCACGCTTGAGACCAAGCAAATTCTCAAACAACCGGGCCTTGTGCTTGCCATCATCATGGTCGGGGCTCAAGCAATAGTCTACCACCTTACGCTGATCGATGATTACTTTGTCGCCATGCGGCAGTTTCATGCCGGCAGCTCTCCGTCAGAGTGAGCGACACCAGAAGCTGCGAGGAGCGAAGCGAGTGTGAACGCCAGTAGCTCTACCCGTTTTGGCGGGCCTGTTGCGCCAGGACATCGCGCGCGTTGAAGGACATCTCGACCAGAGTCTGTTGCGCCTCGCCTTCGTCTTGCAAACGATGCTCAAACGGGATGCGGATGTGCCTGGTCCCGTCTGGAACAGTCACGTCCAGTTCCATGCCTTCCTTATCCAGCGCCACCATGCGGGCCTCCGTCGCCTGCCAGAGCTGGCCATAGACCTTGGCGTACATGAGGTTCGAGTGCGCATAGTGCTCATTCATGAACTCGACCATTGAACGTTCGGAGTCTGGGGGGAACGCTGGGCTCTCCATAGTATATTCCTTCCGTTGTGCAACTAATTGCTGCCATACTCCCACGTCAGCCCGTTATCTGGTACAAGCCGTAAGTAGACTGTCTCAGGGTCATCGACACGACCGAAGATCTCGATGAATTTCGCCGCATCAGACGTGCCACAATACTTCCTACCCAGGGCCTCATACACCCGAGCACGCATGCTGGCATCGCGTGTCTCTTCAGCATGCCCGCGCAGCGAGGCGCCTTTGTAGCCGCTGCGTGGGCCACCATCGATGACCCAGCCAACGCGTGCGTCGCGCTGCATAGCGCGCCACTTGGCGCTCGTCGCACTGGTGCCGACGTAGTAGGCGCCATCGATCATCACAAACCACACGGGGACGACGCGCGGAAAGCCCTCGCGGTCGAGGTAGGCCAACCGCAGGAGTTCTTCGTGCTCGCAGAACGCTTGGAGGGTGGGAGACAGTGCATGTTTCATCGCTGTGCCTTTCACATATGTCACGATACGAGGCCATGCGATTGTACCAGATCACGCGGGCTCTGCCAGGCGCGATTTGTGCGCTGCCTGGCGCCGCCGAGGCAACCGCTGTGCACGAGGGCATTGATCCGGCCCACGGATGCTGCTACAGTGTGTCCATGCACAAGCGCGAGAGCGCGTGGGCCTAACCTCGTGGCTGACGCGAAAGGGAGTAGCAATACAGAGGAGGAACATGGCGATGGCTCTCACTGGACGAGACATGATCGAGGCAGCCAGAAAGGCTGTCGCGAAAATCCCAAACGATCAGTTGCACGCCAAGCTAGTTGCTGGAGCCCCGATTGTTGTGATCGATGTCAGGGAGAAAGAGGAGTGGGATGGCGGGCATATCCCGCAGGGGACCTTCCTCTCCCGAGGCCGCCTCGAAGGCCGCGTTGAGGAACTCGTCCCGGATAAAAATACGCCCATCGTCACCCATTGAGCGGGCGAAGGCCGCGCTGCCCTGGCAGGGCAGACTCTCTTGGCGATGGGGTATACGAATGTCTGCTACCTGTCCGGTGGCTTCAACGACTGGAAAGCTGCTGGACTGCCTGTGGAGAAACCACAACCCTCAACGTGAGATGTACCCATGGCTCAGTCTGTACAAGCTGGAAAAACCGTGTGCCTGCAATATACGTTGTCTCTTGCGGATGGCACGCTTGTTGATTCTTCGTCAGAAAGCGGCACATGGACATATGTGCATGGCCACACCAGGATGCCAGCCGGTCTAGTCAAGGGTGTGGAAGGTCTCACCGCGGGGGACCACGTCCGCCTGCCCCTGGCCCCGGAGGACGCCTTTGGCGCTATAGATCCTGGCGCGTTTCAGCAATTGCCGAAGGTGCGCTTCCCCGCCTCAACGCTCTATGTTGGGTACAGCGGCGAGGTAGCTGGGCCAGGCGGCAGTATCATCACATTTCGCATTCATGCCATTGAGGACGATACCGTCACCATCGATTGCAATCATCCTCTGGCCGGTGAGCACGTCGTCTTTGATGTCACAGTGGTGCATGTCCAAGACTGATGCAAGCCTGGAGGAACGCCTATGCAACGTCTCAGTCGGGACAAGTATACAACCGTCCTGGATCCTGCCCTATCTCCGGCAATTACCATCGCCTCGGGCGAGGAGCTGGTGGTCGAGACGTGGGATGCCTATAAAGGCGTCTGGGGGGCAGACCAGGAGCCGCCAGTAGTAGGAGCTGCCACGGGACCTATTGCGGTCGAGGGCGCTAGCCCTGGGGATGCGTTACGCATTGACATCCGGGCGATCACGCCCGGCCCGGCGGCGATGCACGACGTCAGGCCCGGGCGTGGCTTCCTCGGGGAGACGTTTACCGAGCGGCGTCCAACCGTGATGCCCATCCGCGATGGGCACCTCATGTTTCCGGGTGGCATCAATATTCCCTTACGTCCATCCATTGGTCTGATCGCTACCACCCCCACCATGCGGCAAATCACCGCCAGTGATAGCGGTCCGTACGGTGGAGACCTCGACATGCAAGAACTCGGCGCCGGAAGTACCCTGTGGCTGCCCGTGTTCGTGCCAGGGGGCATGCTGGTCCTGGGCGATTGCCATGCCGTGGTGGGCGATGGTGCAGTGGGAGGCACAGGGGCGGAATGCTCCGCCGAGGTCACACTGCGTATCACGGTGGAAAAAGACCGGCACCTGCCCGGTCCACGCGCCTTGACGCCGCAGCATTTTGCCGTGCTCGCCTCTGGTGAGGACGTGGGACAGACGATGCGGCAAGCGGTGCGGCACATGGTCGATTTTCTGGTGCAAGAACGAGGTATGGAGTCCTATGCGGCGTATAGTCTGCTGAGTCTGGCGGGGGACGTCCGCATGTCCCGCACTTTCCGCCCCCTCAGCCCTGTGAAGATGCTCCTGGCGCGTCAGGTGCTGGAGCAGATAGGGAGATAATCATGGCGTATGATCTGTTGATCAGAAACGGTCGCATTATCGATGGCTCAGGCATGCCCTCCTTCCGCGGTGACGTGGCGGTGCGAGCCGGCAAAATTGTCGAACTGGGCAAGCTAAGTGGCGCGGCGACGCGTGTCATTGATGCTGACGGCCTGGTGGTGGCGCCAGGCTTTGTGGACAATCACTGTCATTACGATGCGCAGGTGACCTGGGACCCACTGTGTAGCTTCTCGTGTTATCACGGGGCCACCACGGTGGTCATCGGCAACTGCTCCCTGGCACTCGCCCCCCTACGCCCGGGCCGTCAGGAGCGCGTGGCAGAGTTTTTAAGTTATGTGGAAGCCATCCCCATGGAGGTGCTGCGGACGGTCGACTACGCCTGGGAGACCATTCCGCAGTATATGGACCGGCTGGATCGGCACGTGGGGGTGAACGTCGGCACGCTCATTGGCCATTCGACGGTGCGGCACTATGTCATGGGAGATGAATGCCAGGGACGCGCCGCCACGCCCGAGGAGATTGAAGCCATGCGTGGTATCGTCCGTGATGCCATACAGGCTGGGGCGCTGGGGCTGTCGGTGTCGCGCAATCGTGGACACTACGATCCGCAGGGAACCTTGATCCCGGCGCTGTGGGCCGAGGAAGAAGAAATGTTTGCTCTGGGCGATGTCCTCAGAGAGCTGGGAACTGGCATTATCCAGAGCGGTGGCGGACGCGATGCGGAGCTGAAAAACCGCCTCATGAGCCGGCTCTCGGAGGCCACGGGCCGCACCGTGGTGTATAACAACCTGGGTCAGACAGCTCGCAAACCTGATGAGTGGAAGCAACTCATGGCGCTGGTCGATGAGTCTTCCCAGGCCGGTATTCGGGCCTATCCCTTGTGCACACCGAATAGCACAACGCAACTCTTCACCATGCGCAATTGCCAGCTCTTCCGTGGCTCGCCCACCTGGCATCCCATCCTGCTGGGCTCCGACGCCGACAAACTGCGTGCCTATAGCGACCCGGCAGTGCGCCACAAGCTGCACGAGGAGGTGGTGGAGTGGCGTGCCGACATGCAGAGGGCGGGCTTTGCCCGGAACTGGTACGACTACATGTGGGTGGAAGGGCCAGTCCTGGAGAAGAATAAGGGCTTGAAAGGCCAGAGTGTCCACGAGCTTGCTAAGGCACAGGGTAAGGGAATCATTGACGCCTTCCTGGATCTCGTCGTGGAGGAGAATCTGGAGACAGCCTTCCTGTACGGTGAGAACAACGTCGATAAAGGAGCGATGTCGAAGATCCTCAACTACCCCAACGCCATTGTGGGCCTCTCCGACGGTGGGGCACACGTGCAGTTCCACGGCGGCTATGGGTATAGTACCCGCCTTCTGGGCCACTGGGTGCGCGAGCAGCAGATCATGTCCCTGGAGCATGCAGTACGCCGCTTGACCTTTGAGTCAGCCTCGACCTTCGGCATTTACGATCGTGGGCTCCTCCGTCCAGGCATGGCCGCTGACATCACGATATTCGATGCCGACACCGTTCAACCTCTTCCCGAAGATGTGGTGCATGACTTCCCAGCCGGCGGTTGGCGTATCCGAGAACTCGCCGAGGGCATCCACTATACCATTGTCAACGGACAAGTGTTGCTGGAAGACGGGCGTCACACCGGGGCGCTGCCAGGACGGGTGCTCCGGAATGCGCTCTGCCAGACATCGTAAGGGATACCTGGCCCTGCCCTCGCCTGCCTGGTGAGGGCAGGGGTGCTAAATATAACCTTGTAAGCGATACATCACTAACCCTGTCAGTTCATGGACGACCTCGGTCATAATGTCCAGAGCCTGGACGGAGGGGATGAAATCGAAGAGGTGGATACCCCCTCCGTTCGTCTGGAAGTCGACCGCATAGGGCTGAGGAAAAAGCCCCTGTTTATGGAACACCGCTGCCGCGCGGTACATATGCGCAGCAGAGGTAATCAAGACGAGCTGGCGGTAGTGACCCGCTCGGATGATCTGGGCAGCATTGACGGCACTTTCGTAGGTGTTACGTGAGACCTCCTCGACTAATACTTGTTCGTCACGCAACCCAAATTCCAGGGCAAACGTACGGAGGACCCTGGCCTCACTGAAGCGGCGGTCGAAGGGATCGCCACTGCCGCCAACGATGAAGAGCTTATCAGCGATACCCCGCTTTACGAGACTGATTCCCTCCAGGATGCGCTCGACATGTCCATTAAACTCGAGGTGCCCTGGTCTGCTTCTGCGCAAAGCCACCATACCTGTCAGGACAATGGCCACATCGTAATGCTGATGCAATTCCGGGGGAGGATGTGGTCCTTCGAGCCAGCGCATCAGCGGTTTAACGGTAATCATGCTACTCATACCGTACAAGAGCAACAGTACGCATGCGAAGCCCCAGCGTGTGTAGCGTCGACGGTAGAACACGAGGATAACAAAAAGTCCTAGAAACAGCAGCGACAACGGATACACGAACCAATTCAGGAATTTGGACAGGAGAAAAAACATGCGGCACCTCCCAGTTGTGAGATGGTCATTGTACACTGGAACATAGCAGTCTTGATAGACGTCAAGCGCCGAGAGCCTCAGGAACCTCTTGACGGACTCTGCCTCTATCCCGTACAGTCGGACCATACAAGGGTGCAGCACGGGACCACACACGCGGGGAACGGGCGCCTGTTAAGCTGGGCGCCCTCTGCCGACGCAGTCGCAGGGGGAGAGGGTGTATGAGCAGCGAGTCGCGCTATCATCCAGGAGCCGACATGCAGGGGTTTGTCAGCGAGCTTATGGAGTTTGTCGAGCTGAGCGACGCGGACGTGGCCATGATTCGTCGCACTGCACCCTTCATACTCCAACATGAGCAGGTCCTGACGTCAGCCCTCTACGAACACTTTCTCAAATTCCCCGCCACGGCCCGTTTCTTTCTCAAAGAAGACGGCACTCCAGATGCGCAACGGCTCGATCGACGTAAACATAGCCTCGGGCGCTGGCTGCGTGAAACGGCTGAGGTAGCCATGACCCACGACTTCGTCTATCACCTCCTGGCCGTGAGCTTGTCGCATAGCCATCGTGCGTTTGGTCCAGGTGGGAAAGTACCACCGCAGTTTATGGTCGGGGCGATGAGCATTGCGCAGACAGCTTTCGCGCGCATCTTGCAGGCTGAGTGTGGCGACCTGCACGAGGCCTTCGAGGCGTCCCTGGCGTGGAATAAGCTCTTGTTGGTGCATTTAAATGTGCTATTACTGGGGTATTTCTTGCCGCCGTCCCAGGCTTGAGGGCAGAGAGCGGTATAGAGCGAGCGCAGCACAGCGATGGTCAGTACAGGGGGAAGGGCCGCCGTTAAGCTGGCGGCCCTCCGCCGTCGCAGACGCGGGGAACGGGCGCCCGTTAAGCTGGGCGCCCTCTGCCGACGCAGTCGCAGGGGAAGGGACATGACAGCGGTGGATAAAAAAGCGCAGGTACAGGAGTTATATGGGGCACACGCACGAGCGTACACGACCAGTACCGTCCATGCGCAAGGGGCAAGTTTGGAGCGCCTCGTAGCCCACGTAGCGCCCAAGGGTCATGAGCTGGTACTCGACGTGGCCACGGGGACTGGCCATAATGCGTTGTCCTTTGCCCCACATGTACGGCAGGTGATTGGCCTGGATCTCACGGCTGCCATGCTTGCGGAAGCCTGTGGTTTGGCACAGAAACGTGCCATGAGCAACGTGTGCTTCTTCCAGGGCGACAGTGAATGCCTCCCCTTCGCCAACAGCAGCTTTGATGTGGTGACCTGCCGCGTCGCACCACATCATTTCCCTGACGTGGCCAGTGCGGTGCGGGAAATGGCCCGGGTGTGTCATGCAGAGGGTTGTATCGCTATCGTGGACAACATCACGCCCGAGGACGCCGCGGCCTGTGCGTATATCAACGCCTGGGAAACGCTGCGCGACCCCTCACATCACTGGGCCTATCCCCTCTCGCAATGGCGGCAATTTTTTCAGCAGGCCGGATTGGTACTGGCCTATGAGGAAGTCACCCCTAAGCCCATGCACTTTGAGTCCTGGGCTACGCGTATGGGCATCAGTGAAGCGACTGTCGCCGAGGTCCGTCGGCTTTTATTTGACGCCCCTCCCCTACCGCGGCAGCGTCTGCGCCCACGCTTCGAAGGCGAGGAAGCGTATTTCGACCTTACGGAAGCCCTCTTCATTGCACGCAAGCCATAAGCTGCCTCCTTTTCCTGCCCCCTCCCCCCGCGACTGCGTCGGCGGAGGGGCGCCAGTTTAACGGCGCCCCTTCCCTCGGGAGAGGGTGGGGTGAGGGGCTTTAGAGCCTCACGAGCATCTTGCCGACATTGTCGCCCTTGAAGAGCCCGATGAACGCCTTGGGGGCGTTTTCGATGCCAGCGATAATCGTCTCTTGCCACTTGATCTTCCCGGCGGCAATCCAGGCGCCCATATCATTATAGAACTGTGCCTGCCGATCGAGATGGTCAGAGACGATGAAACCCCGCAGGGTGAGACGCTTCCGTACGGCCAGACGCAGATTACGTGGCCCGGACGACGGTGTGGTTTCATTGTAGTGCGAGATCATGCCGCATAGGACAATGCGCCCAAAGCTATTCATGTGGTCGAGGGCTGCTTCGAGGTGAGCTCCACCAACGTTTTCGAAATAGACATCAATACCGTTTGGACAGTGCTTCCCCAGTTCAGCTGTCAGCGACTCCACGTCTTTATAGTTAAAAGCCGCATCAATCCCTGCAACCTCCTGGAGCCAGGCCACCTTATCTAGCGCGCCGGCACTCCCCACGACACGACAGCCCTGCAACTTGGCAATCTGACACACCACTGTACCAACAGCCCCAGCCGCAGCAGAAACAAATACTGTCTCGCCGGCCTTAGGGCGCCCAATATCGAGCAGGCCAACATACGCCGTTAACCCCGGCATACCCAGAGTCCCGAGGTACGTCTGCACGGGTGCCAGGTTGGGGTCAATCTTGGTCAGATCGGCGCCATCTGATACGTAGTATTCACGCCATCCCTTGCGACCGAGGACATAGTCTCCAACCTGCCACTTCCCGCCTTGCGACTGTACCACCTGCCCCACGCAGCCACCATCGAGAGGCTCACCCACCTGAAACGGCTGGACATAGCTGGGTTGGTCGAGCATACGTCCGCGCATATAAGGGTCAACGGACATATAGAGGTTGCGCACTAGCACCTCGTCGGCACCAGGTATGGGGATCGGGACAGTCGCAAGTTCGAAGTCACTCTCACGCGGCAGGCCAACGGGACGGTCCTTCAGACGAATTTCACGACTTACGGTCTCCTCCATGCGGCTCTCCTCTTGCCCGTACTCAGCTCAGGTTGGGTGGAGCTATCTTGGACAATATCCACAATTGACTTGGCCAATACAAGCTCTAGAAGGCTTCTGAGTGCCTCCATAGAGCTGGTGACCTCACCCGAGTACACTCTTGTCTGTCAATGGTGGTGAACGCGGAGGGGGTGACGACACGCTCGCGACGCCGATGCGTTTGCAGCCCCTTGGACACATGTACTGTCATTGACGCCATGTCCTTATGGGTTCGCAGTATAGAGAATAAGCGTGCTGATGACTCCCCAGAGTATCACACTCACCTGCAGGGGGCCATCAGTGAGCAGCATATGCGCTGGATTCTCACCGTAGTTTTTATGATATACCAGATAAAGGTAGCGGAAGATGCTGTAGAGTACCACCGGCACGGTCAGCAGGAGCCTATCAGTATGGAAGTGGTGGATGGTCGCAGGACTGACCGTATAGAGCGTATAGCTCACCACGGTTGCCGATGTGCTAATACCAATCATCATGTCCAGAAAGGGTAGATCATATTCTGCCAGGACATATCGGTACTGGCTAGCCTCCTGCGTCAGCATCGCTAATTCGCACCGCCGCTTGCTAAAAGCGAGAAACAGGGCCAGGAGCATGGTGCAGATAAGCAGCCAATGGCTCATCATGACTTCAATGACCACTGCTCCAGCCACTACCCGGAGGACAAAACCCATCGCAAGCGAGAATACATCCAGGATAACGATGTATTTGAGCCAGTGCGAATAGGCGATATTCAGAAGAATATAGCCAGCCATGATGACGCCGAATGTTGGTTGCAGGCAAAAAGCGCCACCCAGGGCTACGCAGAGGAGGACACTCATGGCTGGCGCTGCCAGAGCCACAGGGAGGGCGCCTGATGCAATAGGTCTGGTTCTTTTTTGGGGATGCTTCTGGTCCGCGTGACGGTCCTTGATGTCATTTAAGAGATACACCCCACCAGCGGCCAGGCAATAGAGACCGAACGCCAGCAAGATTTTGGGTAGAAGCGCCAAGTTCAGGAGATTCTTAGAAAAGAACAGGGCCGCAAAGAGGAAGAAGTTCTTCATCCACTCCCGCGGACGGGTGGAAACAACTAGGAGGCGGAAGGTGGAGCGCGCAGTTGGTATAGAGGTCATCTGCACGGTGCTTACCAGTCCATCTAAGGGTTGAAGATGCTTGGGGTAGACTGTACAGCCACAGCGTGTAGCAAAGGGCCAGTTTTGTTAGACACCCTCTCAGTGTGGGGGAGACGTCATGACAATCGGATACACTGCAATGATATCATGAGCGTATACTAGTGGACCAAGGTAAGGTTTGAAAGGCGTCAGATCATGCGTATCATTCTTCTCGACGACAAAAAACTGCGCACCACCATGCACTGCCTCCAAGAATCCATTTACCCCTGTGTCACGGTCGATACGCCAGCCTTTACGTCCCGTACGATATAAGAGCATGCCAGGAGTCCGGTCGTAAGTGACGATTTTAGCATGTTTAGGGATATACGTATCGGCAAGTGCACGGTCAACGAAGAAATCATACGGCTTGCCATAGCGTTGGGCTATGCGCCCATACGTCAGAATAGGCATGAGAGTCAAAGCAAGAATGGCAATCAGGTTCAGCGCCAGCCGGTGGTGGGTCAATGCAAGGTGAATCCCCCATGCCGTCACTACTGCCATAGGTGCAACCGCAGGTAAAGTATAGTAGTCGTGGGCTGTGGCAATATGACTTGCGAGCAGTACGAATATTCCATAACAGCCGGCGATCCATAGCAGGAAGACATAGAACCGGGGCAAGGAGCGTCTTTTCCAGAGACCATAAAGAAAAGCCCATGCCATGGGCAGGCCAATAATCAGCTCCCAAGGAAACGTCAGCAAAGCATGCTGGTAAAAATTCTTCCCTTGCAGGGCCGCGATGATTTCGCCCCAGTTTCCTCCTAGATAAAAATAGCCTCTTGTCGCTGGATTGACATGCAAGGCGTAGTAAAACCATATGCCAGTTGGTAGCACACACGCCATGCCATAGAACCAGTAGCGCCATTGACGGAGAGAGGAGAATCCGCACTCCTGTACTAGTAGACCAAGCATCGGGAGTCCCATACAGAGCGCTGATGGCTTCACAGCTGCGGCTAAGGCGACGCACAGGGCAGAGAAGAGAGCATGCCAGCGTCGGGCCTCTAGCACCCAGGAAACAAAGAAAGCAAAACCATGCACCCCAAGCGCTAATGCCCATACATCCGGCAGGATCTTGCTACCATAGAAGAACAATAGCGGAGAGGCTGCAGCAAGAAAGATGGTAAGGCCGGCGAGTTCATCTGAGCCAGTTGTGTTCTTACAGAGCCGATACAGCCCCAAGAGAAACAGACAAGCACCGACAACCGTTAACAAGCGGGGCCAGAGGTGTGAGTAGCCGAGTAGTGCGAAGAGAATCGCTGTAGCATAACTATAAATTGGAAATTCCATCCCAACGATGCCATTACCAGTGCCACGCATATCGATTCGTGGTTTCAAGAAGTTCCAATTTTCTGTATAAAAATTGTAGGCAACGGCAACAGTGTCTGTTTCACGCCACTTATGGAAGCCATTAGGTGGGTCGCTTAGCCGATACAGATGAGTGAGCACAAAAAAGAGCAAGACAAAATGGACCCATCTGCGCTTCCCAGCTTGTTGGTGGATGGCTGATGCAGTACATGCAACAAATTGACAGAATCTAACACATAGAGGAAAGTGCATAGACTTCCCCGAACTTTGCAGTCGCAATGTAGAGCACTTAACTTCAGTTTCGTCGTCTTTTTTTCTAATCATTTAATTTGAACAAGATATATTTTTTGGGATTCTCAGGATGTATAAATCTGTATGTTGAAGTTATATATTGAGAATTCTTGTTTTCAGTAGTAGAAAGTAAATAATCCTTTCCATAATCCTTTGTAAGACTTGCTTTGAATTGTCTCTGCATATTTGCCACCAATGACCATTGAGTCTCAATATTTTCAGGATATACAGAAATTATTTCTCTTTCCTCTATATTAAGAGATTGAATAGAAAAATCATGGTAAAAATCCTTATGTCTTCCAACATAATTTTTCCCTAGAATCATTAATAGAATTGACAAAAATAAGATGATAAATGAAAAAAATAATATTTTTTTATACAATTTTTTGTTTTTGTCTATCAACTCCTCTAATGCAATTGCTACATCATTAAATACAGTAGCCAAAGCCAAGGTGTAGAAAGGCAATGATGGGAACGCATACCATCTCATCTGTTTCGGGCTTATGAGAATCGGTAGACTACCAACCAGAGCAATACACAGATAGCATAGTAGGAGACGATAATTTATAGATATCCTTGTTGTTTTTCTTAATCTATACATAATCACGGCAAATAATCCTGCAAACACAAGAGGCACAGCCATATCACAACATATTGTGTATAGTATATTTAAACGTAAAGACTGTGTCTCTCTTTTACCACTGATACTTGCAATGATTTGTTTTTCAACATACTGACTAAAAAAATGATGGGAATTCTCGTTAACAAGAAGCATAGTAGTAAATAAAAGCAAGAATACAAATGTTATATAAAATTTTTTTACTATTGTTTTTGCGAAATTCTCCTCTTTTTTTATATTTGGCAGAAAGGGTATTGCCACTGTAAATAGTGCTACTGGGCCTTTCACTAAAAAGGCAAGAAACGTACTGAATCCTGATAATAGTCCATAAAATAAAAACAAAGATTTCCTAGGACTTTTAAGGCTCAATAAACATGCATAGACAGAAGCCATGATAAAAACTGTCATGGTATTCTCAAGCATATTGTTCGAGAGTATCCATGAGGTCATTGGTATGATGACAAAAAGTAAAATAGGAAACCAGGGACCTGCTAAGGTTCCTCCTTGAGGTGTATTGCATCGCCAGACACAGCCGAGACCGACAAGGATCAACACGCCAGCCATAAATCCCCACCATGCCTCGATATACACGCTATTGCCAAAAAAACGATAGGCCCAAGACTGGAGCCAAAATCCTAAAGGAGGCTGGTCAGAAAAGACTGGTGCAACAGTAGCGGTATAGTACGGTCGCCAAAAACTGCCATAATTTTCCGCCATGTTCCGTGCAATACTGGCGTAGACGATCCCATCCACAAACATGCCATAGCTCAACAGCCGTGGTAAGACAAGTAGACAGTATACAGAGGCAACTAGTAATAGGAGGGCGCGTCGACTTGTGCGCGGCATGGATCACCTGCTTCTCTGATGAGAAGTATGCACGAGATGGTAAATATGATCACACGGGCCGTCACACGGTTGAGGAAGCCGGCCAGGCATCGTCATGAGGCGCTGTGCTTCTTAAACCAATGGCTCCCTATGAACGTCTTATGGACGGCCAGCAGCCCAGCGCACCCGAGTCCTACCAGCATCATAAGCCCTGCAAGCGTAGCACGTCGAGAAGACTCTCGACTGCTTCCAGACGTGAAACAGCCCACAGAGTCTCCACCATAGACAATACAGGTAACAAGTGCAAGAGCAGATGCATCTCACGCAGAAGATGCACCCGTGCAAACAAGAGAAGGAAAGGCAAGGCTCCGAACCCCAGACCGAGCCATCCCTGAAACTTCCAGCCAGTGCATACGTTCGTACATAGTCATATCTGTTCCCTTTATGGGATGTAACGATATATGACACCATTTTTTGGTTGCTTTCCCTATGAAGCTCTGTACACTACCAAACCGCTCCCAATGCTAACGTGTGCAGCACGTGTGGTGCTCTAGCGACTCCTGACAGCGAAGAGTGGACAAGGGAGACGTGTACACCTGAGGGTAAGTGGTACCCTTATATTTAAGCAACAGTCGATGCGTAAGGAGGTCAGGGGATGGCCAGAGCCACAATCCACACCGACCCGATGCTTTCCCGACGTGCCTTCCTGGCAACCACAAGCGGTGCCCTGGCTGGCGCCACAGCCTGCGGACTTGTTGGCCAGGCTGAGGCAGTCAAACGCCATCCACAACGGGGCGGTACGCTACGCTTTGCGACGCGCGGGGACGCTGCCGGTCTCGATCCGCACCGTAATACCATTTACCTCGTGTCAACGCCACTCGCTGCTACCACCCAGGGTCTCCTCGACCTCGATTTGCAATCTGAGCCGGTGCCTGGGATTGCGGAGACGTGGGACATCTCACCAGACTTGCTGACCTATACATTCAAACTGCGTAAAGGGGTGCTCTTCCATAATGGCCGGGAGGTGGACGCCGAGGCGGTGAAATGGAATTTCGAGCGCATCCAGGATCCCAAAATTGGCGGTCCCTTCACCCGCTCGGCGCTTGGCAACCTGAAGGAAACACAGGCTATGGACAAGTACACCCTGCGATGTGTCTTGCAGGAGCCGAGCATCGCTTTCCTCGCCGATGTGGTGTACTATCCGTGCAATCTGATTGCCCCGGACAGTGCCGAGCAGGCCAACATGCATCCGATTGGCTGTGGTCCGTTCAAATTTGTCAAATGGGAGCGCAACAGCATTACCGAGATGGTGCGGTTTGAGAACTACTTTGAGACTGATGCAGAGGGCAACACGCTCCCCTATCTCGATAGCATCGTCGGGCGGCCGAAAAAGGAAGATCAGGTGCGCCTGACCGCCTTGCGTGCCGGAGAAGTCGATTTGATTGATAACATGGCGTATACTGACGCGGCTGACTTTGCCCAGAAGTATGCTGGGAAGTTGCAGACCTGGGAGGTGCCAACGCTGGCAACCTCGTACATCGTCTTCAATATGGAAAAAGGCCCGTTCGCGGACAAACAGCTGCGTCTAGCAGCAGCGCACGCCATCGACCATGAGGCGATTAAGCAGGCGGTGTTTTATGGTCGTGGCGAGATCGCCAGAGGATACTATGCGTCTGCGAGTCCCTGGTTTGCGGCTGGGGCCAAACCATGGCCAGAGCACGATCCTGACAAGGCCAAGTCTATTCTCCGGAAGGCCAAGGCCGTTGACACTGAAGTCATCCTGCAGGCTGATAACGCGTTTCCCTACATCCAACAAACCGCTGAGCTGGTCCAGAACATGTGGAATGAGGTCGGCTTCAAAGCCACCCTGCACTTGTATGACATAACCGTCCTGAACCAGAAGCGGCGTGAGCGGAATTTTCATGCTGAATCCTCCGCTGGCAGCTATCGCTGGGATCCGGATGGCTGGTTCTCGCGGCAGATTTTGTCCAGTGCACCAGCAAACAAAATCAACGGCTCGGGATTCAGCCATGAAAAAGCCGATAAACTGATTGCAGAAGCGCGGCAAACTGCCGATAAGAAGAAACGCTTGGAGCTCTACGCGGCGGTCGAGAGCATTGTGAACGACGAGTTACCCATGCTCTACATTCACCATCTCACGGCGCTGCAAGCGGGTGCCATGAATCTCAAGGGCTACCAGCCAGCGATCTCGGGCCCCTTTAGCACGCGCGGCGGAGGGATCCGTACGGCCTGGCTCGCCTAGCCAGGCTGTGTTACCAGCGGCACGGCGACACACTCAAGGAGAGGAGCGATGCACCAAGTGACCCAGGGGAGAGACCTGGAACTTTCCCGACGTGCTTTCCTGGCCGCGACCAGCGGGGTGCTGGCCGGGGCCGCAGCCTTCGGAATGGTGGGCCAGGTCGAGGCCGGCCAACGCCATCCCAAGCGCGGTGGGTCCCTGCGCTTTGCCACGCGCTCTGATGTCTCAGGACTCGACCTGCATCGCAATACGATCTATCTGGTGTCAATGCCACTGGCAGCCATCAATCAGGGGTTGCTTGACCTGGACCAGAAATCTGAGCCGGTCCCAGGCGTCGCTGCGGCATGGGAAGCGTCGCAGGATCTGCTGAGCTATACCTTCGAGCTGCGGCACGGGGTGCTGTTCCACAATGGCCGGGAGGTGGATGCTGAGGCAGTGAAATGGAATTTCGAGCGCCTACAAGATCCCAAAATCGCTAACCCCTTAGCACGTGCGGCGCTCGAGAACTTGAAAGCTACCGAAGTGGTCGACAAGTACACCGTACGCTGTCACTTGCATCAACCCAGTGCCGCCTTTCCAGCCGACGTGGTGTACTACCCATGTGCGCTGATGGCACCTGACAGCGTCGAGCAGGCCGATCTGCATCCCATTGGCTGTGGTCCCTTCAAATTCGTCAGATGGGACCGCAATAACTTGACCGAGCTGGTGCGGTTTGAGAACTACTTTGAAACCGATGCGGAAGGTCACAGCCTCCCTTACCTGGATGCCATTATTGGACGCCCCAAGAGGGAAGACGGAGTGCGTCTGACCGCTCTGCGGGCTGGCGAAGTCGATTTGATCGACTCTATGGCCTATGCCGACGCTGTAGAGTTCCCGAAGAAATACGCTGGGAAATTTCAGACCTGGAACGTCCCTACATTGGCAACATCGTTCATTCTCTTCAACCTGGAGAAAGGACCTTTCACCGACAAACAGGTCCGGCTGGCGGCAGCCCACGCCATCGATCACGAGGCCATCAAGCAGGCGGTGTTTCATGGCACTGGGGAGATCGCACACGGGTTCTACGCCTCAGCCAGCCCCTGGTATGCCGATGGGGTCACTGCGTGGCCGGCCTATGATCCGGACAAAGCCAAATTCTTGCTTCGGCAGGCCAGGGCGGTTGGGGCTGACGTAACCCTGCAAGCCCTCCCTACGCCTCCCTATATGCAGCAAACGGCTGAACTGGTGCAGGCCATGTGGACTGAGGTTGGTTTCAAAGTGCGCTTCAACATCTATGATGAGGTCGCCCTGCAGCAAAAGCGGCGTGAGCGGGATTTCCATGCCGACTCCAGCGCCGCGAGCTACCGTTGGGACCCTGACGGCTGGTTCTCACGCTATATCCTGTCAACCGCACCCACCACAAAAATCTATTCTGGTTTCCACAACGAGCGGGCTGACCAGCTTATTGCCGAAGCGCGTCGTACTGCAGACCGCAAGAAACGCCTGGAGCTGTACGCGGCCATCGACAGCATTGTCAACGAGGAATTGCCTATTCTCTATCTCCAGCATCTGACCCTACTAGAGGCTGGGAGCATGCGTCTCCAGGGCTATCACCCCTCAGTTTCTGGTGCCTTCAGCACCCGTGGGGGTGGCATTCGGACAGCCTGGATGGAGTAAGATGAACCATGTTCATGTACACCATAAATCGTATCCTCTATCTCATCCCTGTCCTGTTCATCCTCACCGTGCTAGTCTTCTCCTTCGTGCATTTCTTGCCGGGAGATGTCATCGATGTTCTGGCTGGTCAGGAAGGTGTCGTTGATCCGGCCGTACGGCAGGCGTTGGAGCGCGAATACGGACTCGACAAACCCCTCTATACGCAGTATTTCATCTGGTTAAACCGCGTGCTGCATGGCAATTTTGGCACGTCGCTGGTGACGCGTCGTCCTATCGCCCTCGAGTTCTTCAAACGCATCCCTGCAACCCTCTATCTGGCCATTGTGGGCACCGTTATTTCCCTGCTGATCGCTATTCCTTTAGGGACGATGGCCGCCGTCAAGCGCAACACCGCCGTTGATTATGTAGCCCAGCTCCTGTCGCTGGTCGGAATCTCCATCCCCGAATTCTGGTTCGCCCTGCTGTGCGTGCTCTTCTTCTCACTCCACCTGGGCTGGTTACCCTCATCGGAGTATTATAGTCCATTCGATCATCTCGGCTTGAGTATCCAGCACATGATTCTGCCGGCCGCGGCCCTGGGTATACGTCAAGCAGCGATTACGACCCGCCTGACCCGTTCGACCATGCTTGATGAGGTGCAAAAAGAGTATGTCGACACCGCGCGTTCCTTGGGCCTACCAGAATGGAAGGTCATCTATCAGTACACCTTGCGCAATGCCATGATCCCTACCTTGACCATCAGTGGCCTACAACTGGCGCAGCTGCTAGGTGGCACGGTGGTGATCGAGACGATCTTTGCCTGGCCAGGAGTGGGACGTACCCTGTTTGAGGCGATCATCAGTCGGGATTTCCCCGTCATTCAGGCCGGTGTGTTGATTCTCGGCCTCGCGGTGGTAGTGATCAATCTCCTGGTTGATCTCATGTACCGTGTGCTGAACCCGCGGGTGCGACTCGCGTGACAGAGGGAAAAGGCGAGCCCGTTATGGTGAAATCCGTTTTATCGCAGGAAGATACTCTGGACATTGACGTGCCCGTCTCCAGGGTAACACTCTCGCTGCGTCGCTGCTGGGGAGCGTCCAAAAATGCCGCCAGCGAATTGTGCCGCAGCAAAACGGCCATGGTCGGCGCGCTCATGCTGCTCGTGCTCCTCGGACTATGTCTGCTGACACCCTACATCGCCCACTATGATCCCATCAAGCAAAATTACCGCGAGATGCTCCAAACACCGAGCACCAAGCACTATTTCGGGACGGATCGCTATGGTCGCGACATCTGGTCACGCATCCTCTGGGGGGGCCGGCGGCTGCTGACCATCAGTGTGCTTGCCGTGCTGGTGGGTGTCCTGATAGGTATCCCCATGGGTACGCTGTCGGGATACTATGGCAAGTGGATCGACGCATTCACCATGCGCTTGGTGGATGCCCAACTCGCCTTCCCGGGCATTTTGATTTATCTTATGCTGGCCACGCTGGTCAGGGAGTGGAAACTGGCCGGATTCTGGAATGACCTGGCCTTGATCTTCGCCCTGGGGATTAACCAGATACCCCGTCTGGCGCGGCTCGTGCGTGGCACAGTCCTGGCCGAGAAAGAAAAAGAATACGTCGAAGCGTGCCGGGCCATTGGGGAAGGGAACCTGTATATCTCCCTGCGGGAGATCTTGCCCAATTGCATCTCGCCCGTCATTGTCCAGGCCACCGTGTCGCTGGGGTCGACGCTCCTGGTCATTGCGGCACTGTCGTTTCTGGGGCTCGGCTCGCCACCACCGACCCCGGATTGGGGTGCTGACCTCAATCTGGCTCGGGACCATATGGAGTCACGCCCGCTCATCGCGATCTTTCCGGGGCTGGCCATTTCCTATGCTGTGCTCGCCTTCAATCTGTTCGGCGATGGCTTGCGCGATATCCTCGATCCACGTCTGGCGGACAAATAGCCTCTGGGGCAGGGAACTGGAACGGCAGGCCAGCACAACCAGGAGACGTTCGTACGGCGCATGGAATAGGCACGATGGGCGTGCCTCCTGTGGTGTTCTGGGTCGTTGTGGAGATATAACCCGGCCTCACACCACTTCCCCAGCCTGGCGCCGACCTGCGCTGGCGCGCCACCCTGGCGTCGACCGATCTGCGCACCACACCGGGGCTTGAAGCCATCCACATTGACGTGCGACCTCGGGAACAGACCAGCCAGTCACGGGTAGCAGAGATGGGTCTGAGTTGAATTTTCTTGACTAGCGCTGGTCTGGTGCATTACAATAGCGCACTTCAAAAGCTACGGATAGCACGATACGGATGTCTCATACGCTAGCGCTACTTCGCATGCAAGTCCTCAAGCACGCTGTGGCTGTCTGCTCTACCCACGGATAACTTCATAGTTGCTGTGTGTCATAGTTTGCACACAGGAGGATCCCACACCGGGGCAGCCGATAACGCGTTTTGCCGGCAGCGTTGCCCTCCTGCACCAATAGCCTGCGCGCACTGCTCGACTGTCCCTGCGATACTGTCTGAACCGCTCCGGTGGATGATGGGGGTTGTGGCCCAAAACCTTCATGTTCGAGGAGTATCGCCATGCACAGGAACTCGCAGACCAGTGACCTGAGCCGGCGGACCTTTCTCGCCACAACCAGTGCCGCGCTGGTTGGGGCTGCCTGGGGTGGTCTCGTGCCGCAGACGGAGGCGGCGAAACGGCATCCTAAATGGGGTGGCACCCTGCACTATGGCTCGCGCACCGATGTTTCTGGCCTCGACGCGCATCGGCATAATCAGAACCACCAAATACATGCCACCGCCGCGATGTATGACGGCCTGACCGATATCGACCAGCGCGGCAACCTTGTCCCCAGCCTGGCCGAGAGCTGGGAGCCCAACAAGGAGCTCAGCGCCTGGACCTTCCGGCTGCGCAAGGGCGTGCTGTTTCACAACGGCCGCGAGTTCGACGCCGAGGCGGTGAAGCTCAACATCCTGCGCATCCAGGACCCCGCCATCGGCCACGACTTTATACGCGGCGGGCTGGAAAACGTCAACAGCGTCGAGGTCCTCGACAAGTACACGGTCCGCATCCATGCCACAGTGCCGGATGCGACGCTGCCAATAAGTATCATGCGCTACCCGATTGTCCTGATGGCGCCGGACGCCTTCGAGACGTCCGCCGAACGTCCTATTGGCACGGGTCCCTTCAAGTTCGTCTCCTGGACGCGCTGGAGCGAGACCCGGCTGGTGCGCTTTGAGAACTACTGGGAGACCGATGCCGAGGGCCATAGCCTGCCCTACTTGGACGAGATCATCGCGAAACCCAAGCGCGAGGACTCGGTCCGCCTGACGGCGCTGCGCACCGGCCAGGTCCACCTCATCGACGACATGGCCCAGGCCGATGTCGAGCGCTTCATGAAGGAGCACGGCACGAAATACAACACCTGGCGCTGGCATGGCAGCGGCAACTATATCGTCTTCAACTGGCGGCGCGGGGTGTTCCAGGACAAGCGCCTGCGCACCGCGGCGGCGCACGCCATCGACCGCAACGCCCTCCATCAAATAGCGTATTACGGGCACGGCGAGATCCTCGATCAATGCTTCCCGCGCGGGGACCCCTGGTACCTGGAGGGGATCCGCAGCCTGGAGTACGATCCCGACCGCGCCAAAGCCATGCTCCGAGAGGCGCGCGCGGTGGGCACCACGGTCAAGATCATCGCTATTGCGAACGCCGCCCTCAACCGCGAGACAGTACAGGTAATCCAGGCGTCGTGGGACGCCGTCGGGCTCAAGGCGACCCTGGTGCTCCTCGATGATGTCCCCTTCCTTGCCGCCGCGAGGGAGGGCGATTTCGACGCAAGACTCGGGGGCTACACCTACCGCTACGACCCGAATGACTTTTATGCGCGCAACCTGCACTCCAAGAGCGAGTGGAACAAGTCCAACTCAGGTTGGCACAATGAGCGCTACGATCAGTTGGTGGAAGAAGCCAAACAGACGCTTGACATGGCCCGGCGCAAGGCCCTGTACACCGAGGCCCAAAACATCATCAACGTCGAGCTACCGCATTTCCACCTGCATGACGTGGTCCGTACCACGGCGGCGATCAAGGAACTGCGGGGCTACCAGCCTGGCCCGGGGGGAGCGTTGACGTACCACGGTGGCGGCCTGCGCACCGCCTCTATTGTAGCGTAGGGCAAGTGGCGGGGTGCCTGGGAGGCAATGGCGTTGACGACCTATATTGGGGCATAACCAGGGCGGCGCGGTACCCACGTCTCATCCGTTGTGCGTCATATCGTACACCGAGGAGGACCTCTCATGCCCGAGTAGCTGACTGCATACGCGCTCTGATTAGTGACGACTCTCTGCCGCCGCTAGCGTCCGTGCACTGCTCTACTGTTGTCTGTGATGCTCTCCGGGAAACGATGGGGGTGAGGGTATGCAACCTTCGTAGAGGAGGAGAATCACCATGGACAGACACATAGAGACTCCTGACATCAGTCGTAGAACCTTCCTCACTATGACCAGCGCGGCGCTGGTCGGCACCGCTCTGGGTGGGCTCGCGTCCCAGAGTGCAGCAGCCAAGCGGCATCCACAGCGCGGCGGTACGCTGCAATTTGGCTCGCTCACCGATACCGCTGGGCTCGACTCACACCGCCATAATCAGCTCCTCACCTCCCACCCCACTGCCGCGATGTACACCGGCTTAACCGATATCGATCAGCAGGGCAATATTGTCCCGGGCATTGCCGAGAGCTGGGAGCCCAACAAGGACCTCACTGCCTGGGTGTTCCGGTTGCGCAAAGGGATACTGTTCCACAACGGCCGCGAGGTCGATGCGGAAGCCGTGAAACTCAACATCCTGCGCATCAAAGACCCCGCCATCGGCTCCGACTGGCACCGCGGCGCGGTGGAAACCATTGAGAGTGTCGAGGTCCTCGACAAGTACACGGTGCGCTTCAATACAAGCGTGCCGTATGTCTCTGTGCCGTCGAACGTCATGCACTACCCGACCAACCTGCAGGCGCCGGACAACTTTGACAAGGCGTCGGAACACCCTATCGGTACCGGCCCCTTCAAGTTTGTGTCCTGGAATCGCTGGAACGAGACCCGGCTGGTGCGCTTTGAAAACTACTGGGAGACCGATGCCGAGGGCAATAACCTCCCTTACCTCAACGAGATTATTGGCAAACCTAAGAAGGAGGACTCGGTCCGCCTGACCGCCTTGCGCACCGGCCAGGTGCATTTGATCGATACCATGGGTTACGCGGATGTGCAACGCTTCCAGGAGACCTACAGCGACAAATACACCACCTGGCGGTCGCATCTCGGCGGCATCTTTGTGGCCTTCAACTTTAACCAGGGGGCGTTTCAGGACAAGCGCCTGCGCACCGCCGCGGCGCATGCCATCGACCGCAATGCCGTCCACCACTCGGTGTTTTACGGCCAGGGCGGCATGTTCGACCAGCCCTATCCACCTGGCAACTTCTGGCATCTGGAGAGCCGTAGCCTGGAATACGATCCAGACAAGGCGAAAACCTTGCTCAAGCAGGCACGCGCCGTGGGTACCCCCCTCAAGATCGTCTGTAGCGTGACCCTCCCCTTCAACCGCGAAATTGCGCAAGTCATCCAGGAGCTATGGAACAGCGTCGGTTTCAAGGTGACCCTGGAAACCCTCGATACTATCCCTTTCCTCAAAGCCCGGAAGGAGCGCGCCTTTGACGGTCTGATCAATGGCCAGACCTACCGCTACGATCCGGATGACTTCTTCGGACGCAACCTGCACTCCAAGAGTGAGTATGCCCAGGTCCTCTCCGGCTGGCAGAACGCACGTTATGACCAGTTGATCGAAGAGGCGAAAAGGACGCTGGACCCGGCCCGGCGTAAGGCGCTGTACACCGAGGGCTGGAATATCGTCAACGCCGAGTTGCCCAAGTTCTACCTGCACGAGCTGACCATGACGTCGGCGGCGGTCAAGGAACTGCGGGACTACCAGCCCAGCGTGACGGGGGCTTTCTATTACCGTGGCGGCGGCTTCCGCACCGCGTATATCGAGGCGTGAGAGCGTGTCCACAAAGACCAGGAACCGTTCAATAGTCACTCCCACACTATATATGGTCGAGGCTTTGAGACACCTCCTGCGGGACGTAAGTGAGGCCGACATGCGGAGGCAAGCCACATCTGGAAGGGGGAGAGATGAAATGCGCTTGACAAGATTAGCTATCTCCTGTAGAAATAGCCACAGCCACAGATGATAGTGGACTCGCTGACTCTTCCTGCTCCTATACTGCTGCGCTTCCGACTACGCAACTCCCCGAGGCTACCTGGTTTACGTCTGAGTAATGGCTCATCAAGGAGGGCACGCACGTTCGAGTCACGACGCTGCGCTCCGCCTGCAGTGCCTGTATGACAGTGCACATTTACGACTGATACGTACGCCATGTGCGTACTGCCTGGGCAATGCTGCTCGTGCGCGCTGTGCGAGGAGGGGAAGCATGGACAGACACTCACGGACCACTGCACTAAGTCGCCGAACGTTCCTCACTACCACCAGTACCGCCCTGATCGGGGCCGCCCTGGGCGGGCTCGCGTCCCATGGGACAGCAGCGCAGCGGCATCCGCAACGCAGCGGTGTGCTGCACTTTGGCATGCGTAACGACCCTGGTGGCCTTGACCCGCACCGTCATAATCAGCAGCATACCAACAGTATCACGGCGGCCATGTACAACGGCCTGACCGATGTCGATTACCAGGGCAACATTGTGCCGAGTATTGCCGAGAGCTGGGAGCCCAACAAAGAACTCACCGCCTGGGTGTTCCGGCTGCGCCAGGGCGTGCTGTTCCACAATGGCCGTGAGGTCGACGCGGAAGCCGTGAAGCTCAACCTCCTGCGCATGAAAGACCCCGCCATTGGCCACGACTATCTTCGGGGCGCTATAGAAACTATCGAGAGCGTCGACGTCCTCGACAAGTACACGGTGCGTATCAATGCGAGCGTGCCTGACGTGTCCATACCGTCCAGCGTCATGCGCTATCCGACCATCCTGCAGGCCCCGGACAACTTTGACAAGGCGTCAGAACATCCCATTGGCACAGGCCCATTCAAGTTTGTCTCCTGGACGCGCTTTAACGAGACCCGCCTGGTGCGCTTCGAAAACTACTGGGAAACCGATGCCGAGGGCAACAGCCTGCCCTACCTCGACGAGATCATTGGCAAGCCCAAGCGCGAAGACTCCGTACGTCTGACTGCCTTGCGCACTGGCCAGGTGCAGCTTATCGATGGCATGGCCTACGCCGACCTCGAGCGCTTCCAGAAGACCTCCAGTGACAAATACAACGTCTGGCGCTGGCATTTGGGCGGCATCTTTGTAGCCTTCAACTGGCGCCGTGGGCCGTTTCAGGACAAGCTCTTGCGCACCGCCGCAGCGCACGCCATTGATCGCCAGGCGATCCACCAGTCAGTGTATTACGGTCAGGGCGACATGCTCGACCAGCCCTACCCGCGTGGCAACCCGTGGCACCTGGAGGGCATCCGCAGCCTGGAGTACGATCCAGACAAGGCAAAAGCCCTGCTCAAGCAGGCACGCGCCGTGGGGACGCCCCTCAAGATCGTCCTGAACTCCACCGCCGCTGCTACCCGCGAGATTGGACAAATCATCCAGGAGCAGTGGACCAGCATTGGCTTCAAGGTGGAACTGCAGCCGCTCGACACCGTGCCCTTCAACCAGGCCCGCAAGCAGGGCGACTTTGCCGCTCTGATCAATGGCCACACCTACCGCTTTGACCCGGACGACTTTTTCGGGCGTAACCTGCACTCCAAGAGTGAATACACCCAGGTGCTGTCCGGCTGGCAGAACGCCCGCGTCGACCAGCTGCTGGAAGAGGCGAAAAAGACGCTCGATCCGGCCCGGCGCAAGGAGCTGTATACCGAGGTCTGGAACATCAACAATGTCGAACTGGCCCAGTTCCAACTTCATGAAGTGACCCATACCTCGGCGGCGGTCAAAGAAGTCCAGGACTACCGGCCGAGTGCCGCAGGCGCCCTCACCTACCAGGGAGGCGGTATGCGCACGACATATATCAAGGCATAAGGGACACACGCGAGACCAACAGGTTGAGGGAAGGGGCGTCTGCAACCCGAGATGTTAGCACGCGCTCTTCCTGTTCCAGGAGCACCAATGATGGACCAATACCGACAGACCACTACATTCAGTCGCAGAACGTTTCTCACCACGACCAGCGCCGCCCTGGCTGGGATGGCCCTGGGTAGGCTGACACTCCAGGGTGAAGCGGCCACACGGCATCCGAAACGGGGTGGTGTGTTGCAGTTCGGTACGCGCCTCGATGCCGCTGGTCTCGACTCACACCGGCATACGCAGTATCACGTCTCTCATCCCATTGCGGCGATGTACACGGGCCTGACTGATATCGATCAGCAGGGCAACATTGTGCCGGGCATTGCCGAGAGTTGGGAGCCCAACAAAGACCTCACCTCTTGGGTATTTCGGCTGCGCAAAGGGGTACTATTCCACAACGGCCGTGAGGTCGATGCCGAAGCCGTGAAGCTCAACATCGAGCGCATTAAAGACCCCGCCATCGGCCACGAGTTCTCCCGTGGCGCCCTGGAAGGCGTGGCGACGGTGGACATAGTGGACAAATACACCGTGCGCTTCACGGTGACTGAGCCAGATGTGTCGCTACCCACCAACCTCATGCACTACCCCGTCAACCTGCAGGCCCCGGACAACTTTGACAAAGCCGCCGAACATCCCATCGGCACAGGCCCCTTCAAGTTTGTCTCCTGGACGCGCTTTAACGAGACCAGGCTGGTGCGTTTCGAGAATTACTGGGAAACCGATGCCGAAGGCAACAACCTGCCCTATCTCGACGAGATCATCGGCAAGCCCAAGCGCGAAGACTCCGTACGTCTCACCGCCTTGCGCACCGGACAGATTAACCTGATGGATAATATGGCCTACGCGGACGTCGAGCGCTTTAAGAAAAGCCACAGTGACCAGTACAATGTCTGGACGCTCCACCTCGGGGGCGTCTTCGTGGTCTTTAACTTTCGCCAGGGGCCGTTCCAGGACAAGGTCATCCGCACCGCCGCGGCACACGCCATCGACCGCCAGGCCATCCACAATTCGGTGTTCTACAAGCAGGGCCACGCACTCGACCAGGTCTATCCGCCTGGCAACCCCTGGTATCTGGAGGGCAGCCGTAGCCTCGAATACGACCCAGAGAAAGCCAAAACGTTGCTCAAGCAGGCCAGGGCAGTGGGGACAGCCATCGAGCTGATCTGTAACGCCAACCTGGCCTACAACCGTGAGAGCGCTCAGGTCGTCCAGGAGCTGTGGAACGCTGTGGGCTTCAAGGTGAACGTCAAGCCTCTCGATGCCGTGCCGCTGCAGGAGGCCGGGAAGAAAGGCGATTTTCACGGCCTGATTCAGGGGAACAGCTACCGTTTCGACCCGGATGGCTTTTTTAGCCGCAACCTGCATTCCAAGAGCGACTATGCGCAGAGCCTGGCTGGCTGGAAAAACGAGCGCTACGACGCGCTGGTGGAAGAGGCCAAACGGACGCTGGACCCGGCGCGGCGTAAGGAGCTGTACACCGAGGCCTGGAACATCGTGAACGTCGAGTTGCCGCATTTCCATCTGCACGAGCTAACCACGACTTCTGTGGCGGCCAAGCAGGTAAAGAGCTACGAGCCTTGCGTCCTGGCCCCTTTCACCTATCGTCAGGGCGGCATTCGCGCAGCGTATATCGAGACGTAAGGGAGAGGTGTGGGGACGGGGGCGTGATGTCTCCCCGTCTCTTGGGCTCGAGGAGGGCTTCTAATGGACAGACGCCAACAGACCACCGCACTGAGCCGCAGAACGTTCCTTACCACGACCAGTGCGGCGCTGGTGGGGGCTGCCCTGGGCGGAGGTCTGGCACCCTCAAGTGAGGCAGCCAGGCGCCATCCGCAACGCGGTGGTACGCTGCTGTTGGGCACTCGCCTCGACGTCGCTGGGCTCGACTCACACCGTAACAATCAGTATCATGTCTCCCATCCAGCCGCTGCCCTGTACACTGGCCTGACCGATATTGATCAGCAGGGCAACATCGTGCCCGGTATTGCTGAGAGCTGGGAGCCCAACCAGGAACTCACCTCGTGGGTGTTCCGACTGCGCCAGGGCGTGCTGTTTCACAATGGCCGTGAGGTCGATGCCGAGGCCGTGAAGCTGAATATCCTGCGCATCAAAGACCCTGCCATAGGCACTGAGTTCCACCACGGGGCCCTTCACAGTATCAATGTGGTTGACATCCTGGATAAATACACAGTGCGCTTCAACCTCAGTGAGCCGGATGCTTCGCTGCCGGCCAACCTTCTGCACTATCCCACCAACCTGCTGGCCCCCGAAGCTTTTGACACTGCCTCGGAACATCCCATTGGCACGGGACCGTTTAAGTTTGTCTCCTGGACGCGCTGGCACGAGACCAGGCTGGTGCGTTTCGAGAACTACTGGGAGACCGACGCTGAAGGCAACAACCTGCCCTACCTCGACCAGATCATCGGCAAGCCCAAAAAGGAGGACTCGGTGCGCCTGGCAGCCCTGCGTACCGGGCAGATCAACCTGATAGATCACATCGCTCCCATCGATGTGGAACGCTTCAAGAAAAGTTACGGCGCTCAGTTCACCACCTGGGACCTGCATCTGGGCGGCGTCTTTGTGGTGTTCAACTTCCGCCAGGGACCGTTCCAGGACCAGCGCCTGCGCACCGCCGCGGCGCACGCCATCGACCGCAACGCTATTCATCACTCGGCCTTCTACGGCCGGGGTGAGATGCTTGACCAGCCCTACCCGCGTGGCAATCTCTGGTATCTGGAAGAGAGCCGCAGCCTGGCATACGATCCGGACAAGGCCAAAGCACTGCTCAAGGCCGCGCACGCCGTGGGCACCGTGATCGACATGATCTGTTTTGCCAATCTGGCTTACAACCGCGAGTGCGCGCAGATCGTCCAGGAGATGTGGAACCGCGTCGGCTTCAAGGTGACCCTCAGACCGCTTGATGACGTGCCCCTGCGTGAGACCCTGAAAAAGGGCGACTTTCACGGCCATATTGGAGGCAATAGCTATCGCTTTGACCCGGATGGCTTTTTCGAGCGTAACCTGCACTCCAAGAGTGACTACACGCAGAGCCTCTCTGGCTGGCACAACGAGCGCTACGACCGCCTGGTGGAAGAGGCCAAAAGGATACTCGATCCGGCCCGGCGCAAGGAGCTATACACCGAGGCGTGGAACATCGTCAATGTCGAGTTACCTCATTTCCACTTGCACGAACTCACCATGACCTCGGCGGCCGCCAGGGAGGTAAAAGGCTACCAGCCCTGCGTAGTGGGCCCCTTTACATACCGTGGAGGCGGCATTCGCACGGCGTCTATCGAGACGTAACACGGTGTCTGCTCCCTCTCGTGTAGGAGAGAGGGTGGAAGGAAAGGACAGTGACGTGCTCAAGTACACCTTCTATCGTGTCCTGCAACTTATCCCAGTGTGGATTTTGCTGTCGATGGTTGTCTTCGCCATCGTGCATGCGCTGCCCGGAGACGCCATCGACGCGCTTGTCCCACCCGATGCGGCGAGCAACCCGGCCACCCGGGCGGCGCTAGAAAAAGAACTGGGCCTCGACAAACCCATTTACATTCAATACCTTAAGTGGCTCGAAAGGATAGTCCTGCACGGAGATTTTGGCAAGTCGATCACCACCCGACGCACCATTAGTGTCGAGATCTTCAAGCGTCTACCAGCCACCATCTACCTGGCAGTCACGGCGGTGCTCGTCTCTCTTGTCATTGCCATCCCGCTCGGAACCATTGCCGCGGTCAAACGCCGTACCCCGGTGGACTATACGGCCACTGCTACAGCGCTGCTAGGGGTCTCTGTGCCCGAATTCTGGCTCGCTATCATGTGTATACTGTTCTTTTCGCTCTATCTAGGCTGGCTCCCAGCCTCAGAGTACCGCAGCCCGTTTGACCATTTCGGGCTGAGTCTCATGCATCTGGTGCTGCCAGCAGGATCCCTGGGGGTACGTCTGGCAGCCATTACCACACGTCTCACCCGCTCATCAATGCTCGATGAAGTCCGCAAAGAGTATGTCGATACGGCGCGCTCCCTGGGATTACCCGAGCGCCGGGTAATCTACAAGTACACCCTCAGAAACGCCCTGATTCCGACAGTGACGGTGGCAGGCTTGCAGTTTGCACGGCTGCTGGGAGGCACGGTGGTGGTCGAGTCGATTTTTTCCTGGCCAGGGGTCGGCCTCGTCCTCTATGAGGCGATTCTGGGGCGCGACTATCCTATGATACAGGCGGCTATACTGATCTTAGCCACCGCTTTTGTACTGATGAATCTGCTCGTCGATCTCATCTATCGCTGGCTGAACCCGCGCATTCGCCTGGGATAGCGGTTATGAGAGGAGAACCTACATGGCCGAGGCTACCGTAACCCGCACCCCTCTGGGTGTTGATGACTTTACTGAGGCTGGCCTGGCGCAACCCAGCACGCGCTTCTGGCAGCTTTTCAAAAACGCTGTCAGTGAGCTGTGGCGCAATCGCCTGGCTAGCGTGGGCGCCTTGATGGTGCTCATCTTGTTTCTGGTGGCACTCCTGGCACCGTTCATCGCCCGCTATGACCCGGTGAAGCAGAATTACCGGGAGATGCTGCAAGGTCCCAGTGCTACACATTGGTTTGGCACGGACAAATTTGGCCGTGACATCTGGTCACGGGTGGTGTGGGGGGCACAGCGCTCGGTGATTATTAGCGTGCTGGCGGTTATGGTGGGGATCTTGTGTGGGGTGCCACTGGGGACGCTCTCGGGCTTCTACGGTGGCAAGCTGGATGCGGTGCTGATGCGGGTCGTAGATGCCTGGCTGGCGTTCCCGGGGATTCTGTTTTATCTCATCGCCGCGACCATCATCCAGGCGTACAAGCTGTCGCTCTTCTGGAACACAGTGGGGCTGATCATTGCCCTGGGCGTGGCGCAGACGCCGAGCATGGCCCGTCTGGTACGCGGTTCAGTACTCGCCGAACGCGAACGGGAGTACGTCGAGGCGTCACACATCATCGGTGAAGGCCACCTGTACATTGCCTTCCGCCAGATCCTGCCCAACTGTCTGTCGCCTGTCATTATCCAGGCCACTATCTCGCTCGGCATCGAGATGCTCGTCCTCGCCGCGCTGTCCTTCCTGGGCCTGGGGGCGCCGCCGCCGACGCCGGACTGGGGAGCCGACCTCAACCTGGCACGCGAGCATATGGAGACGTTGCCGTATCTGGCGATCTTTCCTGGCCTGGCGATTTCCTTTGCGGTCCTAGGTTTTAACTTATTTGGCGATGGCTTGCGCGATATCCTCGATCCACGTTTAGCGGACAGGTAGCTGCTGCTGTAATCCACGGCGGGCGCATGGATGCCACTGTTATTCTTAAAATCTTTATGCATCAGGAGATGCACCCGGTTTGGCCGCAGCGGCATGGCCGCTGTGGCATCCGCCGTGGATGGTGGTTGCCATAGCCGGCCGGTATGCCATAGTGCTCTCGAAGTAAATATCACAGCCTAGACCGTAGAGACGCTTACTCTACTCCACCAGCCCTACACCTGCCAGAGAGGCTGGAACTGCGTCGCCACAACCTGTTCGTACGGTACAGAGGCCGTAAGTCATCCCAACGCATGAGTGTCTAAGCCGCAGTCCTCACCCTGTCAATGTCCACAAGCGCTTGAAAGGCTTAAGCGCTACGATCCACAGACAAAAAAGCTTGCATGTATGCGCTCAATCAGGCATTGTAGAGCGCACACCCCGGTGTATACCCGGCATACAGTAGGGCATCAATGTCTCTCTGAGGTAGGTAATGGAGGAAAGGGTACATGGTTCTTGTTAAAAGAATACTGGTTGTAGTCCTGGTATACGGTGTGTGCCTGGCGCAGGCCCAGGCGGCCACCAAGCGCACCCGGACAAAAAACCGCCTCCCAGCCAAGCCCGTAGGAGTTGATCTCCCTGGTGAACTGTTGTTGCAGACGGGGCATGCCGCATGGGTGACGTCTGTGGCCTTTAGCCCTGATGGCCAACTCCTCGCCTCTGGCGGAGCAGATGGGACCACCAAGCTCTGGGCGGTGCAGAGTCGGGAGGTGCTGCGTACTTTCAGCGGTCCAACCGCAGATGGCATGGCCGTGGCCTTTAGCCCTGATGGGAAGCTACTCGCCTCGGCCTGTGCTGATGGTACCGTGAACATGTGGGCGATTCCGTCTGGGGAACTGGCCTTCACCCTGAAGGGCCACGCTGCCCCAGTCACCGCGGTAGCCTTTAGCCCGGACGGCAAGCTGTTGGCCACGGCCAGCGCCGACAAAACCGTCAAACTATGGCTCGTGCACAATCGCCAAGAGCTCCGGAGCATCCCGGCGCATACGGCTTGGGTTACGGCGGTAGCCTTTAGCCCGAATGGCCAGCTGTTAGCCACAGCCGGGGCTGACAAAACCGTTAAACTATGGACGTTACGGACTCCTGGGAAACCTCGGAAATCCCAGCGGACCTCGGTTGGCCAGCCGACTGCTATCACGGAAAAGCTGTTGCATACTCTCGTTGGTCATACCGCCGACGTCACGGCAGTGGCCTTTAGTCCTCATGGTACATTACTCGCATCGACCAGCGCGGACAAAACCATCAAACTGTGGGCCATAGACACTGGGAAAGCAGTACAGACACTCATTGGGCATACCTCCGCGGTTTTTGCGGTGGCCTTTAGCCCCAACGGTGCGCTGCTGGCCTCGGCCAGTGCAGATGAGACGGTGAAAGTCTGGAGCGTGCAGCATGGCACACTGAGCTATACCCTGAGTGGGCACACCTCGTCAGTCCTCGCCGTGACTTTTAGCCCTGATGCTCATACCATAGCCTCTGGCAGTGCCGATCGGAGCGTGAAGTTGTGGGCACTCCAGGGGGGAGAGATCGTGCGTACGCTCGAGCACCACAGCGCTCCCGTCACCTCGGTGGCCTTTCACCCTGATGGTACGCTACTGGCCTCGGCCAGCGCGGACAAAATCATACGGCTCTGGGGGGTTGAGAGTGGCCAGTTGACGTGCATCATTACCGGTCATACCGGGCCCGTCACCTCAGTGGCCTTTAGCCCTGATGGTGCGCTGTTGGCCTCGGCCAGTGCCGACAGGACGGTGCGACTGTGGGCCATACACGGGGGCATGGGCGCACCAGTGCAGACCCTGAAGAGCCACGCTGCGGCAGTGACGTCCGTCGCCTTCAGCCCCAATGGCACCCTGTTGGCCTCGGCCAGTTTTGATGGTACTGTGAAGCTGTGGGCAGTGCAGACCGGCGTGCTGTTGCATACGCTGAGTGGCCATGCGTCCTGGGTCATTGCCGTCGCGTTTAGCTCGGATGGAGCGCTGCTCGCCTCATCAGGAGAGGACGGGATGGTGAAGCTGTGGAACGTCCAGGATGGCACCCTGAGACAGAGCATCACCAGCCACACTGCGGAGGTGACCGCTGTGGCCTTTAACCCCAATGGAACCCTCCTCGCTTCGGCCAGCGCCGACAACACAGTAAAACTCTGGGCCCTGCAAGGTCGGGAGCCAGTACGCATCCTCAGTAGGCATACTGCCTCAGTCACTTCTGTGACCTTCAGCCCAGACGGGCAAACCCTCGCCTCGACGAGTGAGGATGGCACAGTCAAACTCTGGAGCGTGCAGACTGGGATGCCCGTGCGCACCTTCAACGGTCACGCCTCCTGGGTAGCCGCGGTCGCTTTTAGCTCCACCGGTACTGTCCTCGCCTCCGCCAGTGCTGACAAAACGGTAAAGCTCTGGGCTATCCCACGTGGAGAACTGGTCCATACGCTCAGTGGCCAGACGTCGGCAGTCACCGAGCTCGCCTTTAGCCCCGATGGCGCCCTACTGCTCTCCAGCACTGCCGAGGGAACCCTCAAGTTCTGGGCTATGCCGCGTGGGGAACTCGTACGCACCCACAATGGCCACACCTCTGAGGTCACTGGAGTTGCGTTTAGCCCTGACGGGGAGATGTTCGCCTCCGCCAGTGCGGATGGCACAGTCAAACTCTGGGGCACGCAGAGTGGGAAACGCCTACGGACGCTCAGTGGCCTGGGGCCATGGGTGATGGCGCTTACCTTTAACGCCGATGGCACGACTCTGGTGGCAGCTATGGCCGACGGCTCCTTCAAAGCCTGGGCGACCCAGACGGGCGAGTGTGTGCGCACCCTGAGTGGCCCGTTTGCTGCTGTGACGGCGGCGGCTTTTGGTGCCGATGGCACTCTACTCGCCTCTGCCGGTGTGGATGGCGGAGTGCAGCTCATGAGGACCGAGACTGGTGAAATAGTCCACGTTGTCGAGGGGCATACGGCCATGGTGAGTGCGCTAGCTTTTAGTCCTGATGGCACGCTCCTGGCCTCGGTGAGTACGGACGGTATCGTGCAGTTGTGGGAGGTGGAGACGGGTGCACGGCTATACACGCTGCATGGTCAGACCACCTGGGTTGGTGCCCTGGCTTTTAGCCAGGATGGACAGTTCTTAGCGCTGGCCAATGCCCACAAAGTACTCCAGCTCTGGTGTGTCAAGAGCGGCGCATTGGTCTACACCCTTGACGGGCATATGGCGCGCGTTACCACAGTCACCTTCAGCCCGGACGGCACCACCCTGGCGTCTGGGAGTTGGGACAATACCATCGGCACATGGGAGGTAGCATCCGGGGCGCTGCGGCTGCGGCTGGCGCTGTTGCCGAATAACGAGTGGTTGGCATATCACCCCCAGAAACGAGTGTATAACGCCTCACTGCAAGGAGATATGTACGCCGCTGTGCGTTTTGGGCATCGGTTTCGTCCTGTGTACCCGCTGTCCCAGTATCGCAAGGAGCTGAAACGGACTGATCTGCTTGAGGCCCTGCAGGCACCACAGCCAGCTATTAAGCCAAAGTTGGAGCCGTAGGGCAGACGCGTCTAGAAGATGACCTAGCTCCCCCGGCTCAGTGTCGTGATCTCAGAAGCGCTGTAACCCAGGGCCTGCAGCACGCCGGTGGTATGAGCGCCCAGTTCTGGGACAAGATAACGCACCGTACATGGTGCCTCGTGAAATTTGAGAGGAAACCCGGTCATCTTGACAGCCCCGTGCCCGGGGTGCGGCACCGTCATGACCATCTCCTGAGACAGGGTCTGCGGATCCGCAAACACATCCGCCAGATTCATCACCACGCCGCACGGCACACCAGCGGCATTCAACGTCTCAATGTCCGTAGTGGCGATGAGCCGGCGCAATGCTTCTTGGCCCGCTGCACTATGGAAAAAGCCTCTCACCCTGTGACAAAACCCTCTCCCACCGGGAGAGGGAGAAAGACAAGGAGGTCGCGTATGGCTGGACTGGAGAGCAAAGTTGCCCTGATTACGGGCGCTGGGGGTATGAAAGGCATCGGTCGGGCCACAGCGCTCAAGCTAGCGGCACAGGGCGCGGACATTGCCTTGACCGATCTACAGCGGCCGCCAGAGGATCTGCCGCCGGGAGAGGTCAGGAGGCAGTGGCGTGGCATAGAGAGCGTGGCGGAGGAAGTGGAGGCGCTGGGCCGGCGCTGCCAGCGAGTGTGGTGCGACTTGAGCGACAGTGAGCAGATTCAGGCCATGGTACGTCAAGTGGCGGAGCACTTTGGCCACATTGATATTTTGGTAAACAATGCCCGTGCCATTATTGGCCGCGATAAAGTACCGATCACGGAGTTACGGGAAGATGTCTGGCAGCATTTCCTGGCTATTAATACCACTGCCGTCTTCCTGTGCACCAAGTTCGTCGGGCAGATCATGGTCCGCCAGGGGCAGGGAGGGCGTGTCATCAATATTGCCTCTGACGCTGCCAAGCGAGCCAGCGCCATGGGTGCGGCCTATTCCGCTTCCAAATTCGCCGTGCTGGGACTGACGCAAGCCTCGGCGCTCGACCTGGCGCCCTATGACATTACTGTGAATGCCGTTTGTCCAGGGCCTGTGAACACCGATCGACTGAGCTACTGGGAACGCGCGCAGGCAGAGGCACAGGGCATTCCCCTCGAAGAGTTTCGAGCCAAAATAGTTGCTGAGGCAGGGCAAAGGACACCGTTAGGGCGCATCGCAGAGGCGGAGGACATTGCCGGTCTGGTCACATTTCTGGCCTCAGACGAGGCGTGTTTTATCACCGGTCAAGCGTACAATGTGAATGGTGGGTCGCTGTTTCACTGAGCCATGGCGATCTGTTGGTTGCGCACGATGATGGTACCCACACCCCCTTGAGCGGGAATATGTTTCACAGCGAGCGCAACACGATTGTGTACATCCAGCGCCTCCCAGTATGTGTCCAGCAGGTCTGCGGGGTTGCCAGCACAAGGGAGAAGTAGAGGGTCACCAGTAAAGCTTGGAAGCGGATTGCCGTCGCCGCGATACGTAGTCAGGCCAACGCCCAGGCCCTGGGCAGGGACGGCCGGCCGATAGGTGTAGCGATCCGTATAGGCTGGATCGATCGGGTTCGCCTTCAGAAGGCTCAGCGTTACTTGCTGCTGTGCCGGCATGAGCATTGCACTAATACGGGGTGTGTAGTTGGGGGCATCGGGTTCGTGCTGCCATTGTGCCAAGGCCGCATCGAACGTGCCGCCTGTGCTGAGCGTCTCATACATGGTGCGCGTTTGAGCGCCGTTGCTCACCAGATAGATGCCTGGGAGTTCGAGCATCGCTTCGTAAATGATTAAACTGGGATCGGTCAACAGTGTGGGATTCACAGGGGCCGTACGCAGCGTACCGCCATCGACCACAAAGTGGCGGTTGCGGCTGTGGGCACTCCGTCCCATGATCCAGTACAGCATGACCCAGCCATGATCGAGGGAGGACCGGCCGACCACGAGGCCCCGTCCCGGATACGAATTGTCTCGGAGGTGGCTGGCGAAATTCCTTGCAGCGATATGTGCCGCTTCCATAGGCCATCCCTCAGCTCAGTACGTCCCGATGTCCTCCCACGCTTTGGCCTCGATCCATAGCTGCACGAGAGAGGCGTCTAATTTCCCAGCCTTCGCCTCGGCTTCTAGGATGCTCAAGGCGCCTTCCAGGGGCAAGGCTTTTTTATAAGGGCGGTCGCGGGCGATAAGGGCATCGTAAATATCCGCGATGGTCATCATGCGCGTGCCGAGCGGGATATCGTCGGCTGTGAGTCCCTGCGGATAGCCACTGCCGTCGAGTTTCTCGTGGTGCCGTCCGGCAAGGTCTGGCACACGTGCCAGATCCTTAGTCCAGGGAATGGTCCGCAAGAAATTAAAACTATGGATGACATGTTTTTCGACTTCCTGCCGCTCGTGCAGGGTCAGATTGCCACGACGCAGCGACAGCATCTGCAACTCACGGTCTGTCAAGAGCATATGACACTGCCCATCGGGATCCACAAATTCTCGCTGACGGATCGCTTCGAGCGCCGAGTAGTCTCCCTCCTCGGTGACATTTGGCTGGTTGGCGTGGAGCACGACCTGGAGCATAGCATCAAAATCGGCCAGCTCCCGCTGCAGGTCGGCATCCAGATGTGGTAAACGCTGACGCATCTCCTCAGGATCATGCAGGGCTTCTTGCAACCAGTCCTGTAGGCGTCTGGCGCGATGCGAGGCGCGAGCCAGCATAAAGCGCCCTCGCAGGATCACGAGTTCCTCATCAAAGAGCTTCAGCGCTTTGGTGAGGATATTTTCTCGCACCACCACCTTACCGAAGTCGTGCAGGAGCGCCGCATAACGCAACTCACGCAGCTCCTCAGCCGAGAACCGTGCGCCGGACCACTGGCCACGTTCGAGCCGTTCGACGCGGCGCGCCAGCGAGAGCGTGCCGTCCGCCACCCGAAAGCTATGGCCTGAGGTCGTCGGGTCACGTTGTTCAATCGCCATGACGGCAGCACGCACAAAGCCTTCGAACAGTTGCTGAATATCCTCGTAGAGACGGCTGTTTTCCAGACTCACCGCGGCCTGCGAGGCCAGGGAGCGCAGCAGCTCGACATCCGCTGGACTGAAAGGCAGCACCTCCTGGGCCACATCAGGTGCTGCCAGCGGCACACCAGCGCGTGGCTTGCGGTTAATGAGCTGTAACACGCCGAGGACTTCACCCTCACGCATCGACAGCGGAATACCCACCAGACTGCGCGTGCGGTAGTGAAAGCGCTGGTCAAAACTCTGGTCATGGTGCAGCCAGCCATCGGTGGGGAGCGTATACGCATCATCCACCACCACCACCTCGCCGCGCAGGGCCACGGCCCCGGCCACACTGTGCGGATTGAGTGGGATCACACTCGCCTTCCAGGGCGCAGAGATACTGTCATTCTGTGCTAGCGCGAAATACAGATAGCGGTGCTCCTGCTCGCCCTTCCTGACCAGATAGATCGAGCCAGCATCCGCCGCTACTAAATGCCGAGCCCGCGTCAAGATCAGTTCGAACAGACGGTCCGGATTGCGCTCAGACGACAGCGCAATGCCAATTTCGTTCACCGCTTTGAACGCTGCAGCTCGGTCGAGAGCGTGTTGCGAGAACTGCGCGCGCTCGCGACGCCAGGCGTCCGCAGCACGCAAGGCCTGCCCGAGGGCCTGTGGATCAGTAACAGCGGCGTCTGGGAGTGGGACCCAGGCCCCTGCCGGTGGTATCTCCGGACGCGCCCATACCCCTGCCCAGCCTGGGGGCAGAGCAAGTATAGGCATGCCTGGCAGACATACCACAAGACCACTGGCTGGCAGCGGCTCAGGAAACGTTTCCCGCATGCTCCCCAGTGCCAGATTGAGGGCATCCACAACAGCCGTGACCTCAGCAGGAGCGATGAGCACAGGGGTGACACTCCCATCTTCGATCCCGTCTGACATGGCGTAACTCGTGGTACGCATCAACACCTCCGACCAGGAGACTCCTACACGGTACCGGGGGAGGAAACCAGGGTTGTCCAGCAGGGCAACACGCGATACAATCCGCTCTGGGTGAAATGTGATCTATATATCAGCATGCCCCACCCTAACTCTTGTGTCAAGCAGAAGTGGTGCATACTGCTCACCTGGAGGATGAATCATGCCTAATGCTGCCCAGACCTCCCGTGAGGCGGCGCTTCAGATCCTCTTTGAGGCGCTTCAGCCCTTGAGTCTGGCACCCTTGTGGACGCAGTATCGGGCCATGCTGACCCCCACCCCACAGGGCAAGGCACGGCCGTATCTGTGGCGCTATGCCGAACTCCGCCCCCATCTGCTGCGCACCGGGGAACTAATCAGCACGCGTGAGGCTGAACGCCGTGTGCTCATGCTTATGAATCCTGGCCTGGAAGGGCAGGCCGCCGCCACCTCCACGCTCTTTGCGGGGATGCAACTCATTTTGCCCGGTGAGATTGCACGCGCGCATCGGCACTCGCCCTCAGCCCTGCGCGTGGTGGTAGAAGGCTGTGGTGCATATACCGCCGTGGATGGCGAACGCTGTCTTATGGAGCCTGGGGATTTGATCTTGACCCCTTCGTGGTCCTGGCACGATCACGGCAATGAGACGACCGAACCAATGATCTGGCTGGATGGTTTGGATTTGCCACTCCTCAAAGCCCTGGACGTCATCTTTACTGAGCACGCCGCCAGTGCACAGTACGGCATCACGAAGCCAGACGATGTCTCGACGCGCCTGTATCATCAGCCCGGACTACGCCCAGCCAATGCTCAAAACGCTCCACACTTTTCGCCCTTGCTGAATTACAAATGGAGCCGTACCGCCGCGGCGCTGGCGGCCCTACCGGAGTCGGCTGCGACCCCCTATGATGATCTGCTTCTGGAGTACACCAATCCCTATACAGGCGGCCCCGTCCTGCCTACCATGGGATGCACAGCACAATATTTG